>CDZB01074578.1_pt1 | contig 29389 bp, 20 predicted proteins | sample 554961 | NCBI WGS metagenome assembly CDZB01 (sample SAMEA3182106, study PRJEB8094) | gut metagenome | biome: human; feature: gut; material: Stool; isolation source: human stools | place: Canada | collected 2013-02-26
GCCTTGGTAACGCTCTGCTTGCAACTGAACTGTGCGATAGTTCCGTTGATTGTCACACGTCCCATGATAGGGACAATTCCGTTTCTCTCCTTGCTTCCATTTACATAGAAGACTGTCTTGAAAGTGCATCTCATAATTCTTACTTTTTTGTTCGGTGCAAAATTAAACTATGAGAGTTGCATGGCAAAACCAAAACTTACGCAGAATGGGGAAATATGAACCGCCACCGTTAAAAATGCTTATTAGGGCGTTTCTGAGAGGTAATGATTTGAAAGCGTTTCTACTTCTCTAATCTGCTTTTTTCTCATTTCCTTGTCACTGACAACTAAAGCCAACGACTGCCACAACCACTTGAAACTCAAAACAAATGCTCTATTTTACTATTTTTTGCCTTTTTAGGCGTTCTTTTTAGTCAAAAAATCAGCTGCACATAGCGGAAAGCTAATGCAGCTGACTTTATATCAATTGCGGGCAGCGAGAATTTCGCCCCACAAGTCGCATAGTTCGGTCATGCGCTGAAGAACAATGTTCGCACCATTGTCAGAGAGAGCCGAATCGGGCAGCGGACCGCTATTGATGCCCACAGTGAAGATGTTGGCGGCTGAACCGGCACGTACGCCGAGCGGAGCATTCTCAACGACGATGCCCTGCCACGGCTCGTAATTGCCAGTCTTGCGGAGTCCCATGAGATAGGGATCGGGATTGGGTTTGCCACGCTGCACATCGTAAGCACTCACGATATGGTCTTCGGTGAGAAAGCCCTGGAAATCAGACAGTAAACGCTTGATGAGCGGACGCTGACCGCTGCCAGTCACTACGCCTATTGTGAGGCCCGTCGACTGAATCTTCTGCATAATATCGAGCACACCGGGGAATATCTCGGCAGTCGGCATACGATGGAAGAGGTCGGCCTTCACGTCGTACATACGTTGCGCCTCTGCCTCGTCAATCTCCCTACCCTGCTGCTGGCGCACAAAGTGGCGTATGGTGTCTACTCCGCGCGCACCCTCGGTGGCATAAGAGTCGGCAGCGGTGAAGTGGATGTCGAACTGCGCCATCGCTTCCTGCCAAGCCGCAGCATGATTGCGCATAGAGTCGTAGAGCACGCCGTCCATGTCGAAGAGCACGCACTTCGGGTCGAAATGATCGAAACCGTGAGACAACTGGTATTGCTTGATTGCTTCTTTAATCATTGTTTTGCATATTGAGTTAAGAAAGGGTCAGCGACGAAAAGCTAATTGTTTGTTATTCTAACTCGCTATACCCTCAAACCAATAGAAAAACGGACTGCCGAAATATATTTCGCTGCAGTCCGTTTTTCACATTGTATTATTAAGATATAATTTCTATTCAAGAATAGACATTACTTCTCCTCAGCAAGACGCTTCTGGATAGCCTCGCTCTCAGCCTCATAGCCAGGCTTGTTGAGCAGAGCGAACATGTTCTTCTTGTAAGCCTCAACACCCGGCTGGTTGAACGGGTTAACGGCGAGGAGGTTGCCGCTGATGCCGCAAGCAATCTCGAAGAAGTAGATGATCTGACCGAGATAGTACTCGTTGAGCTGCGGAACAGACACGCGGATGTTAGGCACACCGCCGTCTACGTGAGCCAAGCGAGTGCCGAGCTCAGCCATCTTGTTCACCTCGTCAACGCGCTTGCCAGCGAGGAAGTTAAGACCGTCGAGGTTCTCCTCGTCGTGCGGGAAGAACAGAGTCTTCTCAGGTGTCTCAATGCTGATGACAGTCTCGAAGATAGAGCGCTCGCCCTCCTGAATCCACTGACCCATAGAGTGGAGGTCGGTAGTGAAGTCGCAAGCTGCAGGGAAGATACCCTTGCCGTCCTTACCCTCAGATTCGCCGTAGAGCTGCTTCCACCACTCGCTCATGTAGTGAAGTTTCGGCTGAAAGTTTACGAGAATCTCAATCTTCTTGCCAGCCTCTGCATAGAGAGCGTTACGCACAGCGGCGTAGATAGCAGCAGGATTCTCAGCGAACGGCACGTCCTTGCCAGTAGCCTTCTCCATATCTGCAGCACCGCCAACAAGAGCCTTAATGTCGAAGCCTGCAACAGCGATAGGCAGCAAGCCGACCGGTGTAAGAACAGATAAGCGACCGCCTACATTGTCAGGAATTACGAATGTCTTATAGCCTTCCTTTGTAGCGGCTGCACGCGCAGCACCCTTGTGAGCGTCGGTGATAGCCACGATAACGTCCTTAGCCTCTTCCTTACCGCGCTGTTCCTCGCACTGCTTCTTGAGCAGACGGAAAGCGAGAGCAGTCTCGGTAGTTGTGCCCGACTTAGAGATATTGATTACACCGAACTTCTTATCCTTGAGATAGTCGGTGAGTTCGGCGAGATAATCCTCGCCGATATTGTTGCCAGCGAAAACTACAGTGGGGTTCTTCTTGTCCTGAACGAGCCAAGCGAACGAGTTGCCAAGCGCCTCAATCACGGCACGAGCACCGAGGTAGCTGCCACCGATACCCGCAACCACTACCACCTCGCACTTCTCGCGCAGCGTGTTGGCTACGCTCTGAAGCTCTGCGATGAACTCCGGTGTGATTGAAGACGGCAGGTGAAGCCATCCGAGGAAGTCGTTACCAGGACAAGTGCCGTTCTCAAGAGCCTCGTGAGCGGCTGCCACTTTTGATTCATAAGCCTCAACAGCGCCTTTTGAAAGGAACTGTGTAGCTTTTGTAATGTCTAAGCTGATGCTTTTCATTGTTTTGTGTGTATTTGTGAAAATTTGGTTTTATCGGAATGAGTCTGTCAGCAGCTTAATCTCTATCTGCGGACTGATACGCTCGTACAATATGTTATATACGGCGTCAAGAATTGGCATATTCACGTGCATGTGTCGGTTTTTCTCCTTCATACACTTGGTGCCAAAGAATCCTTCGGCAATCATCTCCATCTCTATCTGCGCACTCTTCACGCTATAACCCTTGCCGATCATTGTGCCGAAAGTGCGGTTGCGCGAGAACTTGGAGTAGCCCGTAACGAGCAGGTCGCCGAGGTATACCGAGTCGTAGACGCTGCGCTCGATGGGATTGATAGCGGTGAGGAAACGCGACATCTCCTGAACGGCGTTCGATATGAGCACAGCCTGGAAGTTGTCGCCATACTTCAAACCGCTGCAGATGCCTGACGCGATGGCGTACACGTTCTTCAGCACCGACGAATACTCGATGCCGATAACGTCTGACGAGGTCTTTGTCTTGATAAACTCCGAGTCGAGCACATCTGCGAAAGCCTGCGCCTTCTCCTGGTCTGAACAGCCGATAGTGAGATAGGAAAGGCGTTCGAGCGCCACCTCCTCAGCGTGAGACGGTCCGCCGATGCACGCAAGATTCTCATCAGGCACGTCGTACACCTCATGAAAGTATTCGGAGCAAGCGATATTGTCGTCGGAGACGAGACCTTTAATCGCTGTCACGATGAATTTGTCGCGCAGACGAGTCTTCAACTTCTTGAGATGGTTCTTCAGATAAGGCGACGGCACCACGAACACAAGTGTGTCGTAAGCCTCCACGATGCGGTTGATGTCGCTCGAGAAGAATATCTCGTCGGTATTGAAGTGTACACTTGTAAGATAATTAGGATTATGGCCTATGCGTTTGAACTCCTCTATGCTGTCGTCGCGTCGCATATACCACCCTATGTGATGGGTATGACCTATCACAATCTTGGCAATTGCAGTTGCCCAACTGCCTCCGCCAATAATTGCTATTTTTCCGCAATTAAACATTTATCCTATTACCGTTATCGTTAAGAAATTAAATAGTAGGAAGCCAGCGCTTCCTACCATTTATATATTAATTACTCAGCTTCTTCTGCTGTTTCTACCGCAACGTTTGCTGCGGCGTCAATCCAAGCCTGGATATCGTTAACAGACGGCTTCTCGTAGCCGAGCTTGTACTTCTTGTTGATTTCGCCAATCTTCTGCTGCAAGCCCTGAGCCTTCTCGTCGCGGATGTCAGAGATGAGGTTGAAGCCTGCCTTGCGGAGCACGTAAGCCCACTCCTCAGACACGCCAATCTCGCCCCACTCCTTGATAGAGCTCTGCGGAATCTTCTTCTCCGGCTTCATCTGCGGGAAGAACAGCACCTCCTGAATAGTGGTCTGACCGGTCATAAGCATAACGAGGCGGTCGATGCCGATGCCGATACCCGATGTAGGAGGCATACCGTACTGGAGAGCGCGCAGGAAGTCCTGGTCGATGATCATTGCCTCGTCGTCGCCCTTGTCAGCAAGACGCATCTGCTCCTTGAAACGCTCCTCCTGGTCGAGCGGGTCGTTAAGCTCCGAGTAGGCGTTGGCAAGCTCCTTGCCGTTGACCATAAGCTCGAAACGCTCTGTGAGTCCCGGCTTTGAGCGGTGCATCTTTGTAAGCGGCGACATCTCGACGGGATAGTCGGTGATGAATGTAGGCTGGATGAATGTACCCTCGCAGAACTCGCCGAAGAGTTCGTCGATGAGCTTGCCCTTGCCGAATGTCTCGTCAACCTCAAGTCCCTTTTCGAGGCAGAATGCGCGGATTTCCTCCTCGCTCTTGCCGTTGCAGTCGAAGCCTGTCTTCTCCTTGATTGCGTCGAGGATAGGCAGACGGCGGTAAGGCGCCTTGAACGAGATGACGTTGTCGCCTACCTTGCGCTCTGTAGAGCCGTTCACGGCGATGCAGACGGTCTCAAGCAGCTTCTCTGTGAACGACATCATCCAGTTGTAGTCCTTATACTGCACGTAGAGCTCCATACATGTGAACTCAGGGTTGTGGTTGCGGTCCATACCCTCGTTGCGGAAGTTCTTGCCAATCTCGTAAACGCCCTCGAAACCGCCCACGATAAGACGCTTGAGGTAGAGCTCTGTAGCGATACGCATGTACATATCGATGTTGAGCGCGTTGAAGTGGGTGATGAACGGACGAGCCGAAGCGCCGCCGGCGATAGCCTGCAGTGTCGGGGTCTCAACCTCTGTGTAGCCAGCCTCGTCGAGCACGCGGCGGATAGTGCGCACTACGGTTGCACGCTGAAGGAATGTGTCCTTCACGCCGTCGTTAACGATGAGGTCTACGTAGCGCTGACGGAAACGCAGCTCAGGATCTTCGAACTTGTCGTAAGCCACGCCGTCCTTATACTTCACGATAGGCAGCGGCTTGAGGCTCTTAGAGAGCAGAGTGAGCGACTGCGCGTGTACTGAAATCTCACCGGTCTGTGTGCGGAACACGAAACCCTTCACACCGATGAAGTCGCCGATGTCGAGCAAACGCTTGAACACAGTGTTGTAGAGAGTTTTGTCCTCCTCAGGGCAGATATCGTCGCGTGTGATGTACACCTGGATACGACCCTTCGAGTCCTGAAGCTCAACGAAGCTTGCCTTACCCATTACGCGGCGGCTCATCATACGTCCGGCGATAACCACCTCGCGCTTTTCGTCCTCGTCCTTGAAGTCGTTCTTAATATCCTCCGAGAAGGCGTTGGTTGGAAATTCGGCTGCAGGATACGGTTCAATGCCCATATCGCGCAGTTCCTGAAGACTCTGTCTTCTTACAATCTCTTGTTCACTTAGTTCTAAAACGTTCATATTTATTTCTTCTTTTTATCTTCTAACTTTACTTTTCTTATTCGCTTTAAGCCGTGCGCACAGCTGCCGGACTATGCCGACATCACACAACTATGCAAAATACAAATGCAAATTTACTAAATATTTCTGAAAGGGTGCGCCTTTTTATGATTTTATAATAAATAATTGCTGACCGATGAAAACTTGTAACGTAATTACCGCGCACTGGTAACATCATTACAGCGCTGCGGTAAGATCATTACAGCGCTGCGGTAACATCGTTACCAGACCGCGGTAACGAGCGTTTTCTTAAGTTTCAGTTTTGTTTCATCAGACAGCAACCGCTTTAATACTTACGTTTTGCGCCGTAAGACTACAGACACTGCTCGAGCAATCCCTCGCAAGCGTCCTCTATAAGGTCGAGCGCATAGTCGAAGTCGCTGAGGTCGCCGTAGTAAGGATCGGGCACGATGTCGGTGTTCTTGTGCTCCTGCAGATAGTCGGTGAGCATGCGCACCTTCTTGCGCGACTCCTCGTCGGGAGCCTTCGAGGTGATGATGCGGTAGTTCTCGCGATCCATGACGAGCAGCAAGTCGAAGTCATCGAAGTCAGACTGGCGTATCTGGCGTGCGCGACTGTCCAGGCGGTATCCACGGCGTGCACCACGCTCGCGCATACGGCTGTCGGGCAGTTGTCCTACATGCCAGTCGCCGATACCAGCCGAGTCGATGAAGAACTTGTCGTCGAGCTTTGCGGCGTGCACCTTCGCCTTCATCACGCCTTCGGCAGCCGGCGAGCGGCATATATTGCCGAGACAGATGAACAAGAGGCGGTGTTTGGGAGTGATGTTTGTCGGTGTATTCATATTTCTTTAAGTTTAAGAGTTGAAAAGTGATGGAGTGTTGATTTGAAAAACGTTGTGATTACGAGTAGAGAGCGGCTGGTTGATGCTCCGAAAAGCCTGAAGCTGCAACCAACAGTCCTACCCTTGCTGCGCCATTCGGAGAGCCTCCGCTCGCGCCGGCTTACCCGTTTCGGTGTATGGCAGACGTTTCACGGCGACGAACGCTCGCGGTATTTCGTATTTCGTGAGGTGTTCGTGGCACGCTGTCTTGAGCTGTTCGATGTCCGCATCCGCAGCAAGCAGCACAACGGTCTCGCCGAGGCGTGCATCCGTGCGCTTCGTTATCATGAACGGCACGCTGACAAACGGCTGCAGATGGGCTTCTATCTCCTCAATCTGCAGTTTTATGCCACCGCTGCACACCACATTGTCGCGTCTGCCGCGTATGCGGAAGTGTCTGCCGTCGGGAGCTATCTCCGCGATGTCGTTGGTGGTGAGCGTAGTGGCGCATACAGCCGGAGCGTCTACCACAAGACAGCCGTTGGCGTTTAGACTAACGTCGACACCTTCGAACGGTTCGTACCAGTCGCTTGCCTCTTCGCCGCTGAGCCTGCGCAGAGCGATGTGCGAGAGCGTCTCGGTCATGCCATACGTGCTCCAAACGGCGTTGGGGAAGTGCTTCAGTTGGGCTGCCATCTCGCCGCTTACGGCTCCACCGCCAATGATGAGATGCTTTATCTGCCTGAGCAGCGCGCGCTCCTCCTCCACCTGCAAGCTGTTGTACACCTGCAGCGGAACCATTGCTGCGAACACCGGCGCTTCGCTTAGTCCGCGCAGCGGATGTCCGCACGGCTCTACCGTCAAGAGTCGCAAACCGCATACAAGCGAACGCACCACCACCATCTTGCCCGCAATATAGTCGAGCGGCATGCAAAGCAGAGCGGTGTCGCCGCGTTGCAGTCCGAGAAAGGCACACGTGATATGCGCCGAAGCCGCCATACGTAGCTTCTCTACGCGTAGCGGCTTCGGTTTTCCGGTAGAACCGCTGGTGTGTACAAGCACCGTCGGTTCGTCATTGTTCCATTCGTCAATAAATTCTTTAAGGGTCATTCCGCTTAAATGAATGTCAAATGTCTAATTACTTAAGTATCTTCTTCGCAACCTTTGTGCCGTCGGCAGCAACGGTTGTCTTCACGAAGACGCCCTTTGTAGGACGCTGTATGCGGCGACCGCTAAGGTCGTAGTAGCTTACTGCGCCTGCTTCGCCGGTTGTGACAGCGTCTACAGATGTAGAAGAAGCCGGGCGGAACTTAGGCTTTGTGTAGTAAACATACGGATAATAGTTGTGTCCGCGATTGATAGCGATAGTCAGTTCGTCGGTAGAGAAGGTCTTTGTAGCCGCATCGTAGTCGAACGCAGGGTTCTCAATCTCGTAGAGTCCGTACTTCTCGCCTTCAGCGTCTGTGAACTTGCCCCAACCGAACGGATAGAGATACATGTGACCGGTGCCGTATGTAGCGTTGTCGCGGTCGATGCCCATATACTGCCACTTTGTGAGCTGCAGTTTGTTGCCGTTGATAGTGCCGCAGATCCAAAGGTCTGGCGACTCATAGTCGAGGTCGCCGATGTAAACCTTGTTGCCCTCGAACACTACGCGTACCGTTCTGTCAGCCTCGTCATCCTCGCTGTCGTTGTACGAAACCTTGTACTTCACAGCCTTGCTTGCGTCAGCCGGAACCGGCGCTGCGTCCTTCACCTTATTATATATAGACACCGTGTCGCCGTAGCCATAGAAGTAGCCGTCGGCTGAACCAAGACCGATGAACGCATCCTTAGCGCCGACCTTTACGAGCGAGTCGTTGCGCAGCTCGAACTTAACGACTTGCGATGCGGCGTCAACAGCGGCGTATTCTTCGCTGCCCTCGCTGTTCTTGACGTAGCGCCAAGCGTAGAGAATCGGATCATGCTTGTCACCTTCGTTGTCGTATACAGCCTGCGGCATGCGCACCTCGTAGGTGTTGCCCTCGCCCTTAACTGCCTTCACCCAAATGTCGCCGTACGAGAAGAAGCCGAACGGATTCTTTATGTACAAGCTACCGTCGGCAGCCTCAACGATGTCCGACACGTAGCCGTCGCCAAGGTGGTCGTAGATAAAGTTGTCAGTTTTGTTTACGTATGCACCCTCGAAGTAGTGGTTGAGGTCTTTGTGAAGTGTGCCTTCTGGCTGTGTCTTGATGATGTCAGCCAAGCCAGGCAGGGTCTGTGCCGAAGCACCGATTGTGGCGAAAGCCACAGCTAAAAGTGTAAAGATTTTCTTCATATAGTTGTTATTTAATTTGTTACGGCGGTTTCGAAAACAATGTGAATGAATGTTTTTCGCACACAAAATTAGTAAAAGTAAGGTAAATACGGAAATAAATAACTAATTTTGTACGCATTATCTAATCTTATTATAACCAAAATCACTTTTATGAGTTTTTCTACAATCAAAGCTATTGCCTTTACAGCAGTGTTTGCCGCTGCTACTCCATTGGCATACGCACAATCAGCAACAGAACTTGAAGAAGACTTCAGCCTCTTCATCGCAGGCAGCGAGAGCGAGCCTTCGAGCGCCATCAGCAACGAGACTGGCACAATACCGAGCAGCTACTTTCACCAGAGCGGTTGGAGCGGCTACGGCGTTCACCAGGCAGGCGGTGCGTGCGCACTCATCAGCCCCGACAACTACGGAGCGCAGCTCTACACACCGCTCGGCGCATACATCGGCGAGTATGAGGTGAAGGTGCGCGCAAAAACACTCGCAAGCAACTATCGCGACAACGCACAGCTCACCATCGGTCTGTGGGAGGACGCTGCGAGCCAGTATAACCAGACCACATACCACGAGCCGTTCACAACAACAAAGAGCGAGTGGCGCGAGTTTACGTTCTACTTTAACAATACCACCTACAACAGCAGCAACCTGCTCATCGCGTTCAGCACATTGGACAAGGTGCTCATCGACGACGTGAAGATAAGCCGACCGACTACGCTCACAGCCCCAACACCTGCAGGCATAAGCGGATTCAAGGCAGACGGTTTCACTGCTCACTGGAATGCTGTGAACGGCGCTACCCACTATCTGTTCTCTCTCTTTCACGACGTGAAGGAAGGCGAGACAGAAGAACAGACATTCCTCGAGAACTTCACTTCGATGAAGACCAGCGGCAAGCTGCCTGAGGGCTGGGGTTACAAGTCGCAGAGCGGCAAGGAGCCCGAGTTCTTCGAGAAGTCGGCTGACGGCATAAAAGGTGCTTTGCTGTTCAAGAACGGCGACGTCATCACCATGCCCGACAACGGCGGCTACTACAATTCGCTTGAGATAAACATCGTTGAGTGCAAGATGCCGAAGAACGCGGAGGAGATAGGCGATGCTCAGATCATCGTTGAGCTCTTCGACGGACACGCCTGGAAGAAGTTCACAACAATCTATGTCGATGCTTCTGACTACGGTCAGGGCGAAATATTCCACTACTTCGACTGGACACGTTTCGTTACACAGGACAAGTACAAGTGTACTTCTGTGCGCTTCCGTCTTGCGGGCTTCCCCGACGACTGCGCACTGGGTCTCACAGACATGGCATGGAGCACAAAGAACACCACTACCACTCACTACGACATCAAGGACAAGCGCGTTGAGGGCACAAGCTTCACCGTCGACGGTCTCGACCCGGCTATCGACTACTCGTTCGTCGTTAAGGCTTGCAACGCAGAGAGCACATCGCCTTCGTCTGAGGCTTACGAGGCTATCGGCGTAGCTGCTCCGGTGGCAGAGCCTGCCAACGACGTGCGCAAGGACAGCTATACAGCCAACTGGCAGCTCTCGCCAAAGGCTGAAAGCTACTACGTAGAGAACAACGACCTATACACGGCTCCGGCTGACGCAGCGGGCTACGTGGTGATCAACGAGGATTTCTCTAAGATTTCGGGCTCGGGCGTAACTATCGACAAGCCGTACGCTTTCCAGAACGGCAAGTACGAGAAGGTGGGCTTGGATATGGTATACAACAACGGATGGGAATGCTACTGGGGCGGATACGCTGAGGGCTGCTTCGTTTGCACCGGCATGACCGACTACAACATCAGCGGCGAACTCGTCACTCCGCAGCTTACACTTAACAACGACGGCGGAAGCTATCAGGTGAAGGTGAAGGCACGCTCTATGCTCAAGGACGAGACGCTCATCGTTTACAGCAAGAACACACTCGAGGCTAAGCAGTGCCAGCTCAACCCCGACGACTGGAGCACATTCACGCTCAACTTCACAGCGGGCCAGCTCAGCGACCGCATCGCATTCACTTGCCAGAACCACTATCCGTTCATCATCGACGAGATCAAGATTACTCAGAACCTGAAGGCTGGCGACCGCGTTTATACCTTCCTCAACAACTCTGAAGAGATTGAGGAGGAGGAGACAAGCTATACTCTTACTAAGCTCGCTCAGCCGAAGGCTAACCACACTTACGCTTACCGCGTGTACGGACAGAGAATGTACAACAACAAGAAGGTGGTTTCTGCTCCGTCCGACTACGTAGCTGTCGACTTCTCGACTGGCATCAACAAGACTGAGGCTGCGGAGAACGCAGCTGAGGTGGCTCGCTACACCGTAGACGGCGTGAAGGTTGGTGCTAACGCGCGTGGCGTTGTGCTCGTCAAGTACGCTGACGGCAGCGTAAAGAAGCAGGTTAAGTAAACGGATTGCGTTCGCTGTCCGATGACAAAACAATAGCATTAAGGGCGTGTCACTTTAGGTGGCACGCCCTTATTGTATCACAAAAAATATAAAATTCCTTAGTAAAAGTTCTCCACATTGAGAACTTTTACTATCTTTGCATTAAATAAAACAACTATGAAAATATTAAAGTTCAAGTTGCTAAAGGATTTCGGAAAGAAACATCCTGATGCAATTGACCCATTAATGCGTTGGGCTGAATACATCGAAAAAACAGATTTGAAGAGTCATGCTGACTTAAAAGCAGCTTTTCCATCTGCTGACTATGTCGGAAACGACAGATACGTATTCAATATATCTGGCAACAAATTCAGATTAATTACAATCGTTGTGTTCTTTCAAGGTTTTCTTCACATAAGATTTATTGGAACACACGCAGAGTATGACAAGATTAAGGACATTAAAAACATATAATATTATGACTATCAAAGACGAAAAGACATATAACGAGATTAATGAACGTATGGAGATGCTTCTCGAAAAAGGCACTCAGTTAGGCGGTATGGACTTCCTTAGCGAAGTAGAAAAAGAAGAATTGAAAATACTCAGCGAAGCCGCTTACGACTGGGAATGTGAAGTTGAACCACACCCATGGCGCGTAAAGCCCTCTTTGATTGCAGCCATCAAAGTTGCATTTCGCAAAAAGGGATTCAAACAAAAGGATGCTGCGAAAGCTATAGGAGTGTCGACGACAGCATTGAGCGACATTCTGCATGGACGTAGAGCCATCAACTACGATGTAGCAAGAAACATATATCACGAACTTGGTGTTCCTGCAAATATCATTTTAGCATAGTACAATTTAAATATTGTGGCAAAAACGCAGCCCAATATTCACATTATTGATTATTTAATTGTACCTTTGCACTCGCACTCCATACTTTGTAACCACAAGGGTTCAAAACTCTATAACAACAAGAGGATAACTCTACAAACATCACACACACAATGACAGACATCGAAATTGCTCGCAGCACCAAGCTCGAGGAGATTGAAGCAGTTGCTTCGAAGTATGGCATCCCGACAAAAGAACTCGAACACTACGGTCACTACATGGCTAAGGTTCCGACACGCCTCATCGACGAGGAGCGCGTGAAGAAGAGCAACCTTATACTCGTTACAGCCATCACACCGACCAAGGCTGGAATCGGCAAGACTACCGTTACTATCGGTCTTGCGCTCGGACTCACACGCATCGGAAAGAAGGCTATATGCGCCCTGCGCGAACCGTCGCTCGGTCCGGTGTTCGGACTCAAGGGCGGAGCATGCGGCGGCGGACACACACAGGTGCTGCCGATGGACAAGATAAACCTACACTTCACAGGCGACTTCCATGCCATCACCTCAGCGCACAACACTATCACGGCGCTGCTCGACAACTATATGTACCAAAACCGCGATAACGGATTCGCTCTGCGCGAAGTGCTCTGGAACCGCGTGCTTGACGTGAACGACCGCGGACTGCGCGACATCGTGACCGGCATGGGCGGCAAGGCGAACGGCATTGTGCGCGAATCGGGCTTCGACATCACTCCTGCGTCGGAGATTATGGCTATACTCTGCCTCGCTAAGGACGAGGACGACCTGCGCCGACGCATCGAGAACATACTTCTGGGCTACACCGTTGATGGCAAGCCGTTCACCGTGAAGGATCTCGGCGTGGCTGGCGCCATCACCGTTCTGCTGCGCGACGCACTTGCGCCTAACCTCGTGCAGACTACCGAGAACACCGCAGCGTTCGTACACGGCGGTCCGTTCGCCAATATCGCTCACGGCTGCAACTCCATCCTCGCTACGAAGATGGCTATGACCTTCGGCGACTACGTCATCACGGAGGCTGGCTTCGGTGCCGACCTCGGAGCAGAGAAGTTCTACGACATCAAGTGCCGCAAGAGCGGTCTGCAGCCTAAGATGACGCTCATCGTGGCTACTGCGCAGGGCCTCAAGATGCACGGCGGCGTGGCTGTAGAGGACATCAAAAAGCCCAACAGCGAGGGTCTCCGCAAGGGTCTCGCCAACCTCGACAAGCATATCAAGAACCTGCAGTCGTTCGGTCAGACCGTGGCTGTGGTGTTCAACCGCTATGCAGGCGACGTGGTTGAGGAGATAGAAATCGTGAAGAACTACTGCGCAGAGATTGGCGTGGGCTTCGCCGAGAACGACGCTTACGCCGAAGGCAGCAAAGGCGCTGTCGACTTGGCTAACCTCGTGGTGGAGACTATAGAGAAGCACCCGTCTGAGCCGTTGAAGCTCGTTTACGACGACGAGGACTCTATCGAGGAAAAGGTAGAGAAGGTGGCTAAGAACATATACGGAGCGGCAAGCGTCTCGTTCGCTGCACCGGCAAAGAAGAAGCTGCAGATGATTAAGGAGTTGGGCTACGAGCACTTCCCCGTCTGCATCGCAAAGACACAGTTCTCGTTCTCTACAGACGCCAAGCAGTATTGCGTTGCTTCGGGCTTCGACGTGAACGTGCGCGACATAGTAATCAACGCGGGCGCTGAAATGATTGTTGTTGTGGCAGGCAGCATCATGCGTATGCCTGGTCTGCCAAAGGTGCCGGCAGCGATGAACATCGACATCGTGAACGGCGAAATTGAAGGATTATCATAAAAATGTTCGGATACAGAATAAAGAAACAATATCGCACTAAGGTGAGGATCTCCTGCATGGGGTGCCTCACCTTTGTCGTACTCATTACGCTGGGCATCTGCCGCTGCACTTGCTCGTCGTGCTCGGATCGTGACACCACGACATCCCAACACATCAACGACTCAACACACATCGTACACCTCAACGACACGCTCTGCAACGCGATCTCCGACCAGCCCGAGCTGCACGCCATGGACTCTATCATGCGCCGCTACCTCAAGCGCTGGGAGATAAACGGCGCTCAGCTCGCCATATCGCGCAACGACTCGCTGCTCTACGCACGCGGATTCGGTTTCGCCAACGTCGACAAGCAGTATCCTATGGAGCCGTCGTACATCATGCGCATGGCGTCGGTGTCGAAACTCGTCACGGCTGTGGGCATAATGAAGCTGCGCGACATGGGCAAGGTGCGTCTGACGGACAAGGTGTTCGGACCGCAGGGCATTCTGAACGACACGTTCTACGTCAACTCCATACGCGACAAACGCTACTTCGACATAACCGTCGAGCAGCTGCTGCGCCATAAGGCTGGTTTCACCAACTATGCCGGCGACCCGATATTCTCTACGCGCTACATTATGCAGCAGAACCACCTCACCACTCCACCCGACCACCGCAATCTGCTGCGCATCGTGCTGCGCCGTCACCTCGGATATACACCAGGCTCGATGCAACGCTACTGCAACATAGGCTACACGCTGCTGTCGCTCATCATCGAGAAGCGCACGGGCATGCCGTACGAGAAGTTCATGCAGCGCTATGTGCTCGAACCGGCGGGCTGCTACGACTTCCATATCGCGGGCAACTATCTTAAGGACCGCCGCGAGAACGAGACGGTATACTACATGCACTCCTCGTCGCTACCAGCGCAGGAGTTCAACAACTCCGGCAGGCTTGTGGAGCGCTGCTACGGCGAGAACGACATAAAGACAGCACTCGGTGCAGGTGCGTGGACAGCATCGGCGGCTGAGCTGTGCCGACTCGTGGCGGCTATCGACGGCGATCCTACTCTGCCCGACGTACTCTCGCCCGAAGCCGTGCGACTGATGACGCAGGAGATGCCCGACCATCAGTTTTCGTTTGGCTGGAACTTCACGCCGCGCAATCGTCCGTGGATACGCACCGGCTCGCTCGTGGGCACATCTGCCATCGTTCTGCGCTATCCCGACGGCGAATGTTGGGTGTTCATAACGAACACAAGCACGTGGAAGGGTCACGAGTTCTCGAAGGACACAATGGCGCTGTTCGACAAGTTGCGACAGCGCTTCGGCAACAAGATGCCTAAACGCAATCTGTTCGTGAAATAGACAAAATAGTTATCAAACAGGTGCAGATTGTTTGACATAAGTTTCATAACACTTCATATAACCGAAGACAGTACAAATAAAGTAAGTTTTTATTTTGTATTGTCTTCGGTTTGTTTTACCTTTGTAGTTTATAAGCAAAGATTGTCGTCTACCGACGCTTTTTTTTTAACATCGACCATACTATTATAATAAAAACAATACGCAAATGAGTAAAATCGTTAATCTGAAGACGTGCGCAAAGACACTGGTGATGCTGTCGGTCATCGCGGCTCCCGTGGCTCAGGCTGTCGCCCAAGCCAACAAGGTGCCGGCGGAAGTCATTGCACGACGTCTCGCCAACAAGAAGGCGAAACAGCAGACTCCATCGGTTGCTGCGAAGAAGGCAAAGGCTGCGGGCGTTCAGCTCTACGGCTACGTGCTGTCGAGCGAAGAACGCGCCCCTGGTCTCTACAAGTTCTCAAGCAACAATGCGGCGAGCATAAGTCTCGTCAACAGCAACGTGCAGTGCTACAACGCTGCTACATACGTGCAAGGCACTTATCTGTCTTCATGGTATGAGGAAACCGACACGCAGGTGAAGTTTCCTATCCACTTCTACGAGTACGACACCAGTACATGGCAGATGAAGATAGACAAGCCGAGTCCGGAGTTGGCTTACTCTGCCATCTCAATGGACCTCGCTTTCGACCCCGAAACGCAGCAGGTGTATGGTCTGTTCTCAGACGACGACTACTCTGGTCAGTACAAGACATTGGGCAAGCTCGTCACCACCTACTGGGGAGAGAACGACTATACCTCAAACAGTGTGGCTATCGGCGAACTGCCTGAGTCGATGGTGGCTATCACCTGCAACCGAAATGGCGACCTCTACACTATCGGTCGTAGCGGCAAACTCTACGCCGTGAACAAGTATAGCGGCACGGCAACGGTGGTCGGCGAAACTGGCTACAAGCCGTTCAAGCTTTTCCAGAGTGCTACATGCGACTACTCTACTGGCAAGATCTATTGGGCTATGCTCGACCAGTACGACTGGGCAACGCGCATCATAGAGATTGACCCGGCTACCGGCAAGGGAACCGAGGTGTGCAACTTCATAGACAACTATGCTTACGACCAGATTACGGGTCTTTATATCAAGCAGGACCTCACGCTGAAGGCGGTTCCGCAGACTGTGAGCAACCTCAGCGTCGACCTTACTTCGCTCACAAGCGGCATGGTGATGTTCAATATGCCTTCAAAGGACGTGAAGGATGCTGCGCTCAGCGGTTCGCTTAATTACACCGTGCGTCTCAACGGCGAGGTTGCTGCAACGGGCACCGCAGCGGCTGGCGCAGCTGTCAACACAAACTTCACTACAACTGTCAGCGGCATGACTAACGTAACCGTGACTGCAGAGATTGCTGCCAGCGGCAATACTCCGGCTGCTGTAAGCGCTCCCGTTTCGCAGAGCGTACGCCTCGGCTACGACCAGCCGAAGAAGCCTACCGGCTTGAAGGCTGCAGCCAACGGACAGAACGTAACGCTCACTTGGAAGGCTCCTACGGGCGGCGTCAACGGCGGATTCTTCGACGCCGACAAACTGACCTACACCGTAGTGCGTGTGAACAGCAGCGACGCTACTGACGTCATTACTCTTGCTGAGGGCATCACAGAAACCACCTATACCGACAAGATTGCTTCGCCGGACCTTGCTACATATTATTATAAGGTGGCTGCAAGCAACGGCGACATGCAGAGCGAGTTTGCAGAGTCGGCTGACGTTACTATCGGCGTAAGCGTGAAGCTGCCGTACGAGAACTCGATACATACCGAGGAACTCTTCGACCAGCTCACGGTTATCGACGCCAACAACGACAAATCGACTTGGACTTTCGATAGCGACTATGAAGCAGCCACTTATAAGTACAACGCAGAAAACGCGGGCGACGACTGGCTCGTATCGCCAGCCGTGAACATGAAGAAGAACGCAGCTTACAAGTTCTCGTTCGACGCGGTTAATACCTATCCGGTTGAGCGTGTAGCTGCAGCCGTAGGCTTGACTCCTACAGCAGAGGCACTCACCGAGGAGATAATTGCGCCGACCGACATCACATACGATCCGCGTCGCCACACTCTTACTGGTACATACCGCGCCAAGGAGGACGGTCTGCACTACTTCGGTATTCACAGCGTGAGCGATGCAAACCAGAGCACGCTCTTCGTTGACAACATGAAGATAACAGAAGTGCCGTCAACCGCACCGGAAGTGCCGTCAGACTTTAAGGTTGTGGCAGGCGAGAAGGGCGCTTCTTATGCCAACATCAGCGTGAAGGCGCCTACAACCACCATAACCGGTGCTGCGCTCAGCGGAAACTTGCAGGTGAAGGTATATCGCGACGGTACAAACATCACTACATTCACCAATGTGACTCCTGGTGCTGCTTGCAACTTTAAGGATGAGGGCGTAGAATCAGCCAACCACAAGTATTCTGTTGTGGCTGTGAACGATGCCGGCGAGGAAGGTCTTGAGGCTACCCTCACCGTATACGTAGGTCTTGACGAACCGGGCGCTGTGCGCAATCTTAAAGCAGTGGAAGACCTCAACAAGGAGGGACTTATCCACGTCACATGGGATGCTCCGGTGGGCTTGCACGGCGGATACATCGACCCCGAAGGTCTTACATACTATATCTCTATCGGCAGTTCGTCAGAAGATGTGTCGCTCGGCAACGAGAACCATTACGACGAACAGCTCACTATCAGCAACAAGCAGGTATATACCGGCTATAGTGTTTACGCTGTGAACAACAGCGGTGGCGGTAGAGAACGTTGGCAGACAGTAACTACAATCGCTGGTCCGGCTTTGTCGGCTCCTATGATTGAGTCGTTCAAGAACTGCACAATGAAGAGTGGACCGTGGATCACGAACGTTACCAACGGAGAGATTGGCGAAGCATACTGCTATGCTACAACCGAATCGACAGTAACGACGGCACAAGACAACGATGGCGGACTGCAGTCTTTCTCAGCAACAGCAGTTGGCAAGTCGGTGCGCAGCGAATCGCCGAAGGTTGACATCAGCAACATGCAAAGCCCCGTGCTTAACTTCTGGGCTTATCTGAACGGTGACGGCGACGAGCTGAACATCAGCGTACAGAAAGACTACGGCGAGTTCGTGAACGTGCGCCGCATCTCTACAGCAGAAGGCACAAAGGGTTGGAACCGCTATAGCATTGACCTCACTCCGTACAAGAACAGCAAGTTCGTGCGCATCGGTTTCGAGGGCAAGGCAGTTAAGAATCTTGACAACTTCGCGGCTTACGACAACGTAGCTATCGTTGAGAAGGCAGACCGCGACCTCATGGCTATGTCTATCTCAACAGAAGAGAGCGTCAACGCAGGCAGCGAGTCGATTATCGAGTTCTCGCTTCGCAACAACGCAAGCACAACCGTGAACGGTGCCGACTACAACATCGTACTCTATAAGAACGACAAGGAAGCAAGCCGCATCGATGGCGTCAATATCGACGGTGACATGGTGAAATCGGTGGTTATGAAGGACGTTACATCCGTGCTCGACCCCGAACAGACCAACTATCGTGTGTCTATCGACTACGCTAAAGACCAGTTGCCTGAGAACAACTCATCCGAGAACGGCAAGGTTAAGGTCGTTCTGCCCGACTATCCTACAGCTACAGCGCTGAAGGCTACAGCGTCAGGCAACAACGTAAACCTCACATGGACTGCGCCTAACCTTACAGACCGCAAGCCGAAGGCAACAACCGAGTCGTTCGATACATACGACACCTTCATCATCGACGGTGTAGGTGGTTGGACAATGTACGACGGCGACAAGCAGAAGACCATCCAGATCACACTCAACACAATGTTCGGACCGTTGAAGTACGACCATGCAGGCGAGCCGATGGCGTTCCAGGTGTTCAACGCTGAGAAGGCAGGCATACCGTTCAAGTCGTGGGAGGCTCACTCTGGCGAACAGATGCTCGTAAGCTTCAGCTGCGCGTCTACCGACGGCGGCGCCACAAAGGCACAGAACGACGACTGGCTCATCTCTCCGCAGCTCAACGGCGAGGCACAGACCATCAGCTTCTTCGCCAAGGCAGGCATGGGCGGCGCTGCTGTGCCAGAACAGTTCGAGGTGCTCTATTCTAAGACCAGCAAGGCTATCGCAAACTTCCAGAAGTTGGGCGAAACAGAAGACGTGAACAACGTTCAGGATTGGGAGGAATACGAGTACAAGCTGCCTGAGGGCACCAAGTATTTCGCTATCCGCTGCGTATCCAACAACAAGTTCGCGTTGCTGCTCGACGACATCAAGTTCGTAGAGGCAGGATCTAAGCCCGAAGACCTTCAGCTGAACGGCTACAACGTATACCGCGACGGCAAGAAGGTGAACAAGTCGCTCGTAAGCGGCGAGAAATTCACCGACAACACCCTCACCGAGTCGGCTAAGTACGGCTACGTAGTGACAGCAGTTTACGACAAGGGCGAGTCGCTCGCTTCTAACCTTGCAGAGGTTGAGGTGACTGTAGGCATCAACGACATCGACGCAGCCGGCGTGAACGTGAGCGTTGAGAAGAACACGCTGGTAGTAACCGGCGCAATGGGTAAGACCGTCACAGTATATGCAGCAGACGGCGCACTCGTAGCGCAGCGCACAGCCGGCTTCGCAGAGCGCATCAGCGTGGTTCGCGGCATGTATATCGTGAAGGCAGCTGGCGTTACATACAAGGTTCTTGTGAAGTAACAGAGCAGAGCAAGAACAACTGACAATTAAGCATTGAGAGTTGAGAGTTAAGGATTGAAAGCAATGATTACCGTATTATTATAAATAAGGTAAGGATGGTGCAGCAGAAACCTGCACTACGTGACTTTCAGCCCTTAACTCTCAACTCTCTTTTTTTTATTTTCGAGAGAGTTTAAAAAATTCAATAACACAAACAAATTCTATAATCATGAAATCAAGATTACTCTACGCAGCTCTCGGAGCACTCGCGCTGACCACATCGGCGACGGCGCAAACCAATCCGACGGTTTACGGCAGCGTCGTGTTCGGTCATGAATGGGAGGACATGAAAGCGCCGCCATACGGACTGTACAGCATGCCGGCAGACAACGGCAACGCTATCAAACTTGAAGTGCGCAACGACGCCATCAAGGCTAACGGCGGCGGTGTATACATCGACGGAATGTATCACCTCGTCGACTTCACGCGCTACGAATTCGAGCAGGTGGTTACGTTCCGCACGTTCGACACGAAGAACAACTGGAAACTCATCAACGAGCAGACCATCAAGTCGTACAGCAGTGCGGCATCCGACCTCACCTACGACCCCGTAGGCGACAAGATTTACGGCTGCTTCAAGGAGACGGCTACCTCTACACAATACTTCCTCGGCACGCTCAACCCCATCACCGGCTTCGCTTCAAAGATAGCCGATATAGACGAGGAGCTGATTGTGCTTGCGTCCACACGCGACGGCATGCTCTACGGCGTGGGCGCATACGGCATGCTCTACAGTGTAGACAAGCAGACGGGCAAGCTGACCAAGATTGGACAGACCGGCAAGTCGGTGAAATACTCGCAGAGCGCCACGTTCGACTATGCTTCTGGACGCATGCTCTGGGCTATGACGCCGCACTACACCAACGAGAGTCCTGAGCTGTGCGAGATAGACCTCAGCACGGGCAAGACGACAACACTCGCCACCATACCCGAGCGCTACGAGTTCACGGGCATATACACGCTCAGCCCGTACGCAGCCGACAACGCTCCGCAGACGGCTACGGCTTTCGGCGGCAAGTACGAGAAAGGTGCGCTCAGCGGAACGGTCAGCTTCACGGCGCCTACCGCTACGATGGGCGGAAGCACGCTTAGCGGCTCACTCACCTACACGCTCTGCGTAGACGACAAGGCAGAACAGACCGCCACCGGCACGACGACAGCCGGCGAAACAGTGACGCTACCTAAGCAGCTCAGCCGTGGCATGCACTATCTGAAGGTGGCTACGCAGAACACAGCAGGCAGAAGTCCGTGGGCGTACTCATACTTCTGGGCAGGAACCGACGAGGTGGAAGCCAAGGACGCCATAGCCTATGAGGACAATGGCGCCGTGAAGGTAACGTGGGAGGCGCCGACCAATGGCGTACACGACGGCTACTACGACCCGACGGACGTGAAGTACGTAGTGACGCGACAGCCCGACAACGTGAAGGTGTACGAAGGCACGGCGACATCGTGCACAGACAACACAATAGGCGGTCTGCAGTACGGCTTCTACTACTACGAGGTGGTAGCCATGACGGGCGGATACAGCGGCGAGGCTGTGAAGACCGACAAGCTGCAGCTCGGCACGGTGGCAACGCTGCCCTACGAAATGCTGTTCGACAGCGAGACGGAGTGCAACTCGCTCGTCATAGACGACGCTAACGAGGACGGATACACATGGGAGCCGTTCTTCGACTGCATGATGTGCGGTTCGAGCGAGGCAGGTCTCGACGACGACGACTGGGTTATCACGCCGCCGTTCAACCTCAGCACCGACTCGGTCTACCAGGTGAGCATCGACGCTTACGGCGACCCGGGCTATGTAAAGAAACTGGAGATTGCGGCGGGCAAGGAGCAACGCGGAGCGAGTCTGAAGCAGATCATCATGCCGGCGACGCAGGTGGCTGAAGAGGAATACAAGACATACACCTCAGAGTTCATGCCCGAATACAGCGGTCTGACGTACATCGGCATCCACTCGTGCAGCCCGTACGACTACACCAGCTACGTAACCATCGACAACCTGCGCATCACAAAGATCGGTTCGGTACACATTCCGGCTTGCGCTACAGAGGCTACGGCGCAGGGCGTTGGAGCAGAGAAGCGCGTAGACATCGTGTTCAGCGCTCCGACGAAGGACATGAAGGGCGGCACGCTCACCGAGAATCTCACTACGGTTGTCGTGAAGAACACTACGGACGACCGCCTCGTGAAGACCTTCGAGAACGTAGTGCCCGGCACGAAGCTGTCTGTGCAGGACACTCCTGCCAACACCGGCACGAACGAATACGCTATCCTTGCTACCAACAAGCACGGACAGGGCAAGACGCTTCTCCTCACGGCGTACGTTGGCTACGACACGCCGGCGGCTGTTACGGACATCAATCTCTCGGCTACCGACGAAGGCAAGGTATCGCTCTCGTGGACGGCGCCTACCGTTGGCACCAACGGCGGCAGCATCGACCAGACGAGCTTGAAGTACAACCTCGGCAACCTCGACGGCAGCTCGCTGCGCAGCACCGTTGTCACCTCCAACTCGTACAGCGAGCAGCTCACGATGAAGAACGACGAGCAGAAGCTCATCTGGTATCTCATAACACCTGAGACCGCGACGGGCAAGGGCGAGACAGCGTCTACCGACACCATGTTCGTGGGCAAGCCGTACGTGCTGCCCTACAAGGAGTCGTTCGCTAAGCGTTCGCTTGAGCGCGGACCGTGGTACACCTACGGCAGCAACCTCGCCAAGTGGGACATCATGCAGTATGCTACATACACTGATGCTGAGGACGGCGACCACGGACTGATTGCTTTCTCTACGATAACAACGGGCGAGAAGGCTCACTTCGTAGGTCCGAAGATTTCGCTGAAGGAGGCTAACAACCCGACGCTGGAGTTCGCACTCTACCACATGAAGTATTGCACGCATCGTCTCGACGTGCAGTTGCAGACGCCCGACGGCAAGCTGCACACCGTAGGTTTGTTCACGCCGAACGATACCGAGATGGAGAAGTACCAGGGCGAGTGGAAGCAGATGAAGATAGCGCTCAGCGACTATAAGAAGTACCCGTACGTGAACCTCGTGTTCACTGGCGTGGGCGGCTCTACCGACGACCTCACCACCATCGTGCCGCTCTATGTCGACAACATCAACATCGTTGACGAGCTGGACGGCAACGTGGCGCTCTCCGAGTTCACTGCATCAGAGTCGAAGGTGAGCGTGGGCGACGAGATACAGTTCACAGCCACTATAGAGAACAAGGGCGTGAGCGCTGCCGACGACTACACCGTGAAGCTCTACCGCGACGGCAACTGCGTAGACGAGGCGAAGGGCGACCGTCTCAACGCCGACACATGGGCGAAGGTGACGCTGAAGGACGCACCTAACACCGACGCAAAACAGACAAGCGTCTACACGGCAGAGGTGGTATGGGATGGCGACGAGGACAACTCGGACAACGCGTCGAAGCAGATTATTGTGACCGTGCTGCCGGGCAAGCCGTACATCGACGCGGCTTACGCGCAGAAGGCAGAAGGCGGCGTCCGTCTCTCCTGGAGCGAGCCGAAGGGCATCGCCGACGGCACAAAGGCAGAGAGCGTGACGGAGGACTTCGAGTCGTATGCGCCGTTCACCATCGAGCACTTCGGCGAGTGGACCCTCTTCGACGGCGACCAGCGCTACACGATAGGCATCCAGGACGGTTCGGGCGATTTCATAAAATACGACAACGTGGAGGCAGAGATGGCGTTCCAGGTGTTCAACCCGTCGGCTGTGAGCCTCAACCCTCTCTACTTCTCGGCTCACTCGGGCAAGCAGGTGGCAGCAGCCTTCTCGGTAGGCCGCTTCACGCCGAACGACGACTGGCTCATCTCGCCGGAGGTGGACGGAGCGCAGACCATCACGTTCTGGGCGTTCAGCCCCAACGCAAGCTACTACGGCACGAAGGAGCAGATAGAGGTGCTCTACTCTACCGAGGACTGCGACACCGCGTCGTTCAAGAAGATTGGCGCCACAATCACCGTGCCCGGACAGTGGAAACAGTACACCGCTACCCTGCCCGCCGGCACACGCCACTTCGCAATACGCTGCGTATCGCAGGACCAGTACATACTCTTCCTCGACGACATCACATACCGCAAGGCTGCACGCGACTTCTCGCTGCTGGGCTATAACGTCTATCGCGGCGACGAACTGCTCACCACAGCGCCTATCCCCGCCACCGCTTACACCGACAACGCCGGAACGGAGGACGCCGTGTACAGCGTGAGCGCCGTATACAACACCGGCGAGAGCCGACTGACACGCGCCGTTTGGGGCGACCCGACTGCCATCACAGCACCATCGCTCGACGAGAACGCATCGCCCGACGCCGTTTACGACATCGCCGGACGCCGCATCGCTACGCAGAACGCCGGCAAGGGCGTGTTCATCGTGAAGAAGAACGGAAAGGCAAAGAAGGTATTAGTGAAGTAATACGTGGAGGTTTCAAAACCTACGCAACGAATAAAAGGCAGACATTTCAAACAAAAAGTGTCTGCCTTTCTTCATATTAATAACTATTTTGTCGCAAAATCTCATCGGACGGCGGACGCAATCCGATCGGACGGCGGACGGAATCTGATCGGACACCGAACGCAATCCGATCGGACGGCGAACGGAATCTGATTGGGCGGCGGACGCAATCTGATCGGACGGCGGACGGAATCTGATCGGGCGGCGTTCGGAATCCAATCGGACGGCGTTCGGGTGACGGTGAGAAAAGCTTAAGAAAACGATAGAAACTTCAGTTGCTTAACCAATGTTAAAAACAACCCTTCCGCATACATTCTATAAATTATTTCGCTATATTTGCGATATGTTAAACCTAATCCACAGCTTATGAAAGCGATGCCACCCTTTATGAAATATTATGTTCTGCACGATATTTTAACTTCTTTGACAAAGAAGACCTCAATTACATCCCATTACTGAAGAAATACAAAACGCCCACAGACTACACGTACTATTTCAAGAATCAAGACAGCATTCCTGCTAAGGTAAGATCAAGGTATAAGGTGGCGTTAGAGTGCAAATAAATGAAAGTTATGAAGATGCTATTATTGACCGTTAGTTTGATGTTATTATATGGCTGCCAGCACACAGTTGAAGATTTCATAAGAATTGATGATTATGAATTCTGCTCTCTGACTGAGTTGGGAAAAGAAATAAAGAAGCCAAATGATGTTGACGTTATAGCTAACATTAGAGACTCAAAAAGAATAAAAGGTCCGGTGATTGGCTACTGCGCCAAACTGTTACGCTTAGTGAATAAAGGTAATGACAAAGACACATTATCTGTCATTGTCTACGGAAAAGACAATAGGTATTTCCGTATTGCCAATGAATACTATGAGGCAGAGAAATCTATTCTTTCTAATGATATCAATAATAATAAAACAAAAAAGGTAAAGGAGAAGAATATGATGCGAATAAGAGTTAAGCGACTATTTATTTTTGAATAAAATTTACATATATGACAAGTTTTTTTGCCTGATTAACAAAAATAGAATCTCCTTTTGCTTCATAAGAAAACAATGTGTTATTATCTAATAGTTTATCATTACTAATTACAACATTTCTAACCAAAGGTATTCCTAAATAGTTCGCAAGTTTTTTGTCAGATTTTACTTCACTGTTAGTATAGGATATAATACCATCACTTCTATACACATCCACATTTTGTAGTTTATTTTTAATATAATATACACTCTTTTTTATAGCATACTTCTCCCCTCTATATTCAATTGTTCTACAAAAATCACTATATTGCAATCCTGAGGGAACTTCCTTGCAATATATTATATTGAGAGAATCATACTCTTGATCTATAGAGCAAGAGTATAAAATATAGGTAAAAACGTAAAGCGTGATTAAGCAAATGTGATTTCTCATTTTATATGATGCAAATATATAAATTATATGATGCAAATATACGAAACATCCTTTTCATACATTTTCCTTTCTTGTGCAAATTTTGTTAAAAGAATAGCCTTCCAGCATACACCCTATACATTATTTCGCTATATTTGCGATACGTTAAACCTAATCCACAGCTTATATATGTTCAGATTATTTTTAATATTAAGTGTATTTATGATAAGCTCATGTTCTAATACACAGCCACCCAAGAAGAAAACAATAAATTATTTGTCTTTACATGAGCAACAGAATATGGGGCATAAATAAACACATCACCCACGGAAAGAAGGGATAATCGAATTCTTTGAAACTATATGAAATCATCAGAATTAAACAAAATAATGAGAATGCTAAATTTCCCTGATAGATTCAAGAAAAAGGGACGATTAGCATATTATAAAATATTGAGTGTGGCGATACCAACAAAGGTATTGGAATCATCTTGCGATGGCAAGAGCTAACAATCAAAGAAATAGGCATAAACATAAAATAAGTGCACCATAGAGGTGCTGAGTAGTTACGAATATTCCTTATAGTAATACAGCACAACCAGGAACAATAAACTTTAAATACAAATTCAAATGAAACCAATTTACATATTGTTAATTCTTGCTGTCACAATCTTTGCAGGCTGTAATAAGAATAAAACTGATGCCGATCGGCTTTATACAGATACCGTATGGGCATATGTATCAGACAATCATTTTTATGTCATGGATGATACAACAGTGTGGAAAAATGGTGAACCTTTTTTACAGAACGGAATGGAATACCGTAATGTATCAGAAACAGAATTATGTAATGTAGAAAATCTTATCTCAACTTTTTTAAAGAAAGAAAAATGTAAAGTTGTGACAAAGCGAGATAGAATATTGGATAACTATTTCAAACAATGCATTGGTTTTAAGTGTAAGCAGACGAGATATGTCTTTGTGAATTTGTATGCATTCGAAATTAGACAGAAATTTAAGCCAACAGATGATGGGTATTATACACTTGCCGTTCTTGCACAAAATCCTTATAACACAATAATAAATGCTTTTCCACCCAAGACACATAATATTTATAATCTCGTATTAATGGTGAATCTTACAGCACAAACAGTTGAATGGTATAACTCGCAAAAAAAATAGGTTATGAAGATATTGGTATTTAAAAAGGTCGGTTCAATGATGATAGTTGCATCTTTATTGATGCTGCTGTCATCTTGTCATGAAAATAGTAAACGATTGTTTCCTTCTAAGCGAAAGGATTCTTACTTAATAACATACTCAAAAAATGAAATAGTAGTAGAATCAGATAATGGTGCGACTCATTTTATTTATAAAAATGGTGAATACTTTACTTCTTCTTTTGGTTCTGACTCTATCGTATTTTTCTCAACAGTTAAAGATTACAGATTAAAAATAACAGACGACACCGGACTTCATTACAAGATAATAATAGAGAAAGGAGATAATGGAGTATATAAGACAACAACTTATTTGATAACAGATAAGGGGTGCGATCATCCCACGATTTCGTATAGCTATGATTCTAACTATAAAATTCTTCAAGTAGAAAAACTTAGATACATAGTATATAAATAATGGAATGTGTCAAAACTAAAGGTAACTAAGTACCTTATATATGACAGTTTGGAGAATAGATGGCAGGCTCCTGTAGATAGTGTCTCTGAGAAAACAGATAGTGTATTTTTACCAAGTAAATCACAAGATTCTCTATTCTTTTTTATAGAAAAAGGAATAAGTTGTGAGCAAAATATACCTTCTTATATCTGTGGGTACGAACTTATTCGTGAATTATTCATATTTGTAAAATTAATTTTGAACAGTTACTTAGATAATGAGGAAAGAATATATTTTTGTATTGATATTTGCAATACTATGTTTCCTTGGGGGAAATTATTATAGCACCTATAATAGTAGCACCTATAATAGTAAAACTCTATTTGTTAATAAAGGAATAGCAACAGAAAAGGAGACTAAAGATCCTTTTCAAGGTACAAATTTCTACGATTCGACAAACTTTGAAAATACAGGAAACAGGTTTAAAAAGGGTATTATACCCGATGCCGGAACAGCATGTAAAGTAGCCATTCCCATTATTAAAGCAGTGTATGGAGAGCAACAGTTAAACTCTGAATTGCCACTTCAAATAACGCTTATCAATGATAAATACTGGACGATAGAAGGGACATTACATACGGCAAAAGGAGGTGTTGTATTTATGATCATTAATAAGAATAATGGATGTGTATTAAATTTGATGCATGGTGAATAATATCATGTTTTAGTAAGCGTATCCACAATGCTAGTATATACACGTTTAATGTTCACCAGGGTGCCGTCGGGAAAAGTGAAACAAACTCCGTGTAACATATCTTATGTATCCTTGTGACATAGAGTATAATCTTTGTTAAAAGGATGGTCTTTCCGCATACACCCCATGCATTATTTCGCTATATTTGCGATATGTAGAACCTAATCTACACATTATGAAAATGCAGTATTCATATAGACCTGAAATAAATGAGATTTTTATATACTATATTTTTGTCAGTTATAGGAATGTTTTGTTATGGTGAAACATCTAAAAAACTTGAAAATGGAGTCTATCATAATGAATCAGGTGCAAGATTGATAGAAATTAAAAATGACACACTAAAGTTCTTATCCTGTTCCTCATCTTCTATAGAGGAGGGGGAAAAGAGCTACTATCCTTTGGCTATTTGTAAAATAACTGAAGCCAGTAATACTTTTTTTGAGATAAATTCTATAGAAAGACCAGAGCAAAGTGCTTTTAAAGACATTTTAATTACAGAAGAAGCTTCAAGTAATAACGCTTCTTATGAAATATCTTTCAAAGTTCCTAATGCATCTATACCTATAAAGTTTGATGTTTGGTGTGGTACAATCTTGTATTCAGGGGTAACTGAAAAAGGGGAATGTACTATAGTGTTGAATCGGAACAGAATTACCTCTTCAGATAGTTTTAGGTTTTCATTTCAACCAATGTATTATGTAGAGAGTAATCCCGCAGGTCAATACTTTGGTGTCTTATACTACATGTATCCGTATGAAGTGAATCTGGATTCAGAGAAAAGTATTGTTATAAAGCTACCTAATATAACTGACACACTTTTCGACCAATATTTTCTTTTGGAAGAATATATACAAGTTGTACCTCATGGCAGTAAGCGTATCCGCGATGCTAGTATATACACGTCAAAAAAATATCGCTCAAGTTTTTATTCTTGAGCGATATTTTTTTGTTTCCATTTATCCGGCAGCAATTCCCGGTACTTACTTAGCGATGTTCTTGGTGGCAGTGCTGCAGCTTTGTTGATGACATCAGATATATATTCAAAGAAGTTAATACCTTGCAGTCTGCATGAGCATGCAAGCGAATAGAACATGGCTGCCCGTTTGGCACCAGTATGCGACCCGAAGAAAAGTGAGTTTCTTCGGGATAATGATATGTATCTGTTGAGTCGTTCCACAAGATTGTTGTCCAGATGGTAATCTCCTCT
>CDZB01007178.1_pt1 | contig 28938 bp, 23 predicted proteins | sample 554961 | NCBI WGS metagenome assembly CDZB01 (sample SAMEA3182106, study PRJEB8094) | gut metagenome | biome: human; feature: gut; material: Stool; isolation source: human stools | place: Canada | collected 2013-02-26
GAATTTCAATTCCATAAAGGTACGATTAAAACGCTGCTGCTAAGGTTGCAGTACCTCTTGCCTCTGCATTTCAATTCCATAAAGGTACGATTAAAACTTACAAATGAACATATACTTCCTGCACAAGCTGATAATTTCAATTCCATAAAGGTACGATTAAAACCTTCCTCTCAGAGAAGTCTCGGTCTCTCTTGATAATTTCAATTCCATAAAGGTACGATTAAAACCAAAAGATAAGATGCCCTGCGTTCCGTTAAGATTATTTCAATTCCATAAAGGTACGATTAAAACGTTCAAACCCACATTCGCTTAATGTTCAATCAACCATATTTCAATTCCATAAAGGTACGATTAAAACTTGCAAATTCACTGCCGATACCTACGGTATTGTGATATTTCAATTCCATAAAGGTACGATTAAAACTATTTGAATGAGGATATTTTAACATGGCAACAGAAATTTCAATTCCATAAAGGTACGATTAAAACCTGCAATGGAAAAGGTCGCCCTGCTTCGTGAATTTCAATTCCATAAAGGTACGATTAAAACTTTCTCAACAAATCATTGATGAATCGTGACTTGTATTTCAATTCCATAAAGGTACGATTAAAACACGGTGTCGGTCGTGAATTTGTAAATGTCGAACACGAATTTCAATTCCATAAAGGTACGATTAAAACTCTTCTTGATGCGCTCATTTATCCAGCAAACCGCAATTTCAATTCCATAAAGGTACGATTAAAACACCACGTCCTTTTGTATTCCAATGTTGAAGGCTAATTTCAATTCCATAAAGGTACGATTAAAACTTGATGCGTGTAAACCTTTCCTCCATTATCTCCTATTTCAATTCCATAAAGGTACGATTAAAACTATCCTCTAGCTTCTTCATTCAATACTGCTTCTTAATTTCAATTCCATAAAGGTACGATTAAAACTGCGTTATCTTAGAGACTTAGCCGAAAAGGATATTCATTTCAATTCCATAAAGGTACGATTAAAACTCTGCCGATGCCCTTTCTCAGTTTGAGGAAAAATAATTTCAATTCCATAAAGGTACGATTAAAACCCGTTAAGTCTAAGGCATACACCCCCGAAGACTCTATAGGTTTGCGGGTGCAAAGATACAAAAAAATCTTCAGAAAAATGTCGATGCCTAAAGATATTTTTTCTGCGGTCTTACGACAACCTGCCTATTTATGGAGGTTTCAATAAGTCAAAGAACACTTTCGGAGGTTTTGTCGAACTCAAAACGGCAAAATAGAACCACATCGACAACTCTTTATAAGAAATTATCGGTAGTCATTCTTTCTTTTCCAAGAATCTGTTTGTTCATATTATACCCCATTTTATTGGTGAAAACAATGACACTATCCTCGGATTCATCAATGATAGCTTTCATTTTCATTTGTAATTAACGAAGTTTGGCTTCAGATAATTCTCCCTCCAAAACTGAGTTCTGAATCCAACACAAATATTGGCGGCAAAGCTTCAACATTTTGCCTACTCGCTTCTCACCTACATCGTAAACTATAATCACATACATATCACCAATACATTTTAAAAGGTTTATATTCTTCTATTCCTAAAATATCTTTTAGTAGCTTATAGCATTCCAACTTTATAAGATGCTTATAGCTTACATTACGTCCTAAAGAACGATGACGGAATGTCTCATCATAACGCTCTTCCATGGCCTTTACAAAAATCTTCTTTCCCTTTTCGTTCAAAAGACATTTGTTGAGTTTCTTATCAAAATGACTGGTGCTTAAAGCATGCTTATTGAGTACCTTGAAGATGACTCTATCCACGATAATAGGTTTGAAGATCTCGGATATATCCAGACATAACGAAAAACGTCTTTCTCCCGGAGTATGCAGAAAGCTTATCGTGGGATTGAGCTGAGTTTGATGAACAGCTCGGAGAGTTTCGGTATAGCACATCATATTACCAAAAGAGATGAGAGCATTAACCTCGTTCTCCGGCGGTTGCTTGGTTCTTGCCCCCATGTTGAAATCATCGATAATGATATCGAATGCTGCATAATAAGCCTGTCTGATATTTCCCTCAATTCCCATTATCTCATCCACAGCCTTGGCATCTGGTAAAGTATTACTCAATCTTTTAATAGTATCGATAATATCTTGCAGGTCTTTTCCTCTACGATTATAATAGTTGAGGTTCATAACCATATTCCAAGCTGCTCCCTGAATGAACTTTCGTGCCAATTCTACTCTTTTTTTCTTGTTTTGGTATGCAGATGTTTGTGCCAACAATGCCTTGCCAGAAAGAAGACTTTCACGTGGCATGAAGCTTCCGGTATAGTTCTCATAATAGTCGAAGAAGTGGACAGGAATACCTTTCTGCCCCAGAAAGTTGAACAAAGCACTATTTGCCCGCAGACTTCCAAAGGCATACAGTTCCGCAACATCCTCAATAGGAATGTATCGAGGTTGCTGCTTGATTTCTTCATTATCTTCATTCACGATAACAGGCGTGAACTTCAGCGTATTGTCCCTTCTCTCCATAATGCCTGGATTGAACAGATAAAAACTTCTTTTCATTCTTCTTCCTCCAACTCGTTTATATAACAAAAATCGAAATAACTACAATTCTTGCAGATGCCTTTCTTGACCTTAGACGGGCAAACATCTTGAGAGATGATCTTAATAATGTCTTTAGCTCTAACCTGAATATCATCTCTATCGACATCTGTCAAGATTACTTCTTTTGTCTTTCTCAAAAGAGGATATTCCAAGATGCCCTTCACGCCATCAATTCCATGTTGCTCGAAAACATACATGTAATATTTCAGTTGCCATTCATGAGCTTTATCCACCTTATTAGATTTCTTCATCTCATGGATGACCTTGTTCTTGGCATCATAGTAATCTACTTTGATACCATCAATCTCCACTTCCTCATACTTTGATGTACGTTGTGGATAACTTGATTCATGCACCAGCTTTCCTTCATAGACCAAGTCTGATTCTTGTTCCATGTTGATACCATTGGCAAACAGCCATAGTTTGCGATGGCAAAGCTGGTAATAGTTGAAATGAGTGCCAGTTATGACCATAGAGAAAAACCAATAGGAGGCTCCAAGTAAAAACCAGGAGCCTCTTTATTTACATTAAATCTGATTCTCGTAATCAAACGCCATCATTCTATCAACCAACTCCTGTTTAGCCTTAGCCAAAGCATCTGCACTTTCCGTCTCAGTCACGACATAACTTGCACATGGAAGAGTTATAAATGTCTTGGCACCAGCATTTTCGTCAACGATAGGCTTTGCCTTTGGTTTAGATTCTCCATCCTCAACAAGTTTGGCACGAATAGCTGCAGCTAAAGTATTAGCATTATCACTAATAGCAATGGCTAAAGTCTCCATCAAACTGAATGTTCTTGCCTGATTGGATGTGATATGCCAATCAATCAGAGCATCGGCTATAGCTGGAATAATCTGCTCACGCTGCTCTTTCGGCATCAACAAGCATTCACCAAAAGAAGTAGTGATCACTTTCCATCCATCTTCTTTCAACTTCTCTACCATTTCTGATGTAATCTCAGGTTCCAACTGATTAGTTGAAACGCAGAACAAACGTCGTAAATCAATAGCTACATCATAGACAAAAAGACCTGTGGCACGAGTATTATCCTGAATCCATTTGCGATACAAACTTCTATCGTTACCAGCCAAAAGGTTACTAATCTGCTCTTCTGTCAAACGATTTCCATTAGCATCACGCACAACAACTTTATGCACGTTTGGCTTATCAGAACGATCAAAAGAAATATTCTCCTTAGGAACTGAAGCTAAAAGTGGATGCAAAGGGGTCATCGCAGAGATACTTAAAGGACTTCTGCGCTTTACGGTTTTTTCCTTACCATCTTTAACAGCTCTCATCCATCCACCTAAAAGTTGGTCAATATAATGTGGATCGCAAGACGAAAGAACCTCACCTTCTTTAAGCGCTCCTTTCTTATCTATATTAAGATAGAACTCTGTAGGAGAAGGTTGAACCCCTAAAACTTCATTAAGCTGACTCATGATAGAACGCTTAACCTGTTGACCACTTGAGTATGGTACTCGTACATTGAACTGCGGGTCATAATATGACTTCTGACCAGCTTCTACACAGAATACAGTGAACGCAGTATGTTTGAGACCACGTAAAAAAATAAAAGAATTCTCTTTCATAATCTTGTATTTAAAATTGTTATTATAATGTCTTATACTGGAAACGCAAAAGTGTTAAGAAGTATGGTACATTGTCTGTTGGCATACCATGAATCTCCTTCACGATTCCTTTAAACTCATCTTTCTTACCAATGAATGAAACAACCTCTGCAGCAGCTGCTATGAACTGTTTCTTATTAGTTGCATTGAGCATTGTCTCAACTAAATTTTTACGTTTGGTACTGATAGACTTATCTTTATCACTAGAGGCTTCGTTCAACAACTTAGCCAGCTCTTGGGATTTCTCCCATAATTCATCATTATTCAACATAGCGTATATCCAAATTATATAAACATTGTAATTAATATTATCATAATTATGTGCCTTTGGCTGTTTTCCCTTATATACATAATCTCTAAGTCCTTTAGGCTCCATGGCTTTTATACCTATAGCCCCATAAGTACAAGCCGTTTTGAATCCAATGGCAGTTCCCCATAAAGACTCTGCATTTCTACCATTGCTCATCCCAAATATCTTTTCATAAAGATGAATTGGACGGCGTATTTGAGTCAAATCAAAAGGGATAAAACCTATGGTTGTATTTGATTTACTCAAAATGTAAATATACGCCAAAAGCTTTACTACATCATATTTGCGAGATATGGCTATAAGGATCTTTGTCCATGTTTGGGTTTCAATACCAATTATTCCATCTTTATCCACCTTATAGGGAGCAAAATTCGCTAACGGATTCTCTTCCTCATATTCTCTTTGATCATAATAATGAAAAAGCCATTGACCATTCCAACTATTTATTTTATTGCCATCCAACATTAATGTCTCATTTAGAGCTTTGCGATAAAATTTCCATCCTTTAAATATATCAAGTAGGATTTTCTTATGAGTAAAAAGAATAGAAACCCCTCCACTTACAGTAATCCCTAACGCCCCACCTATCCATGATAATAATATGTCTTCTTTTGAAGTTTTCATTTTTAAATCACTCACCTGTCCTGACGTCTTGGCACAGACATCGATAGAAGGATATCCTATAGCGATACTCATATCCGCATCATTATTTTTAACTTTATCAAGAAACACTTTTAAGCGTCTTGTTCTTTGTACTGTATTTTCAAAGTTTTTAATACCCTTTATGCAATCACGACAGCTTGGTAGATCTTGCACAAAAGGAGAATTTATTGCATACATCATCTGCTTGTTTTGATCAAAAAACAAGGGATAAAACTGCTCCAAGAAGAAAGTTCTGGCATCATAGCTGGTACCGTATTCTTCATTGTAAGCATCCAGGAATATCTTTCCAATATTTGATGTTATCATATTTTATAGTATTTCAAACGATTGATAATATTCTATTTTACACAAATCGGGTAACAATCCCTTTTCTTCATCATATCCTTTGTTCGGAATGACAAAAGGATGCGACCCCTTATTGAGCTGATCAAGATTTCTATGTGCAATGGAATGATAGCTTACAGGTATTTCCATTTCAATTCTTTCCAATCCATTGGCACATAAGTATCTGTCTTTATCTTCTTCTGTTATACAAACAGCAGAATTGATGTCAAGCGTTTCCAGTAACGCTGATTTCGGATGATGACAAAGTGCCTTTAACACCCATTTTCCTTCCAAAAACGCCACTCCAGTAAAGTCTATATTCTGAAAGTCAATCTTTGGATATACCTTATCTATCATTTCCTGAACATGACATTCCTCCATGATGTCACCACTGTCTGGCAGGACACTGAAAGTATCTTTCAGAACATCCAGACTATAAGGAAGAGCTTCTTTATCATCTTCAGATGGTGCTATGACATATATCGGCTTGTAGTGTCCAATGGTATCTCTTGTACGCTTGCGATTAATTCGTCCAAAACGCTGTGTAAGAGCATCAATTGGAGCACACTCAGTAATCATTATATCAAAGCTGATATCAAGACTGACCTCTACTACTTGAGTGGAAACTACGATGCATGGAACGTTTTCTAATTGATTGAAGTCTTCACGCAACTTTGTTTCCAATTTAGCCCTGTCGCTTCGTTTGTACCTGCTATGCACAAGCATCTTCTTCACATCCGGATATAATTCTTCAATAGACTCATATAGTTTCTGTGCTCTTTTTACTTGATTACATACTATGAGAACTTTAGAATTGTTTTCGATTGCTGAGGCTATCACATCATAAGATTCTTTTTTATCATCGAGCTTGTAGATTTGATGCCTGTTAAATGATTGAAGCGTCAGAGAATCCAACTTTACCTCATAAACTGCATCAGCTCCACCCAATAGTTGAAGTATCTTCTGATACAATACTGTCGGCATTGTTGCCGTACCAACATGTACCCTACACTCCAGCGCAACAAGAATTTCTATAATGCGTAGAACTATAGACTGCATAACATCAGAATAGGTGTGTATCTCATCGAGAATCACATCACAACCTTTTAAATCCATAGCCATGGCCTCATATCCTTTGATACCAAAAACAACAGAGGCCATCTGGTGTGGAGTAAGGACCTTCACTGATGCACCAACATGACGCTGCATGATACTTTCCTCTATCTTACCGTCTTTCACTTTCAGATTAGAGGATGCATGTAGAAGATGAACTTGAGCATTAGTATTACTCAAATCATTCTTTATTCTATCATACATAGCGTTAATTGATGCTTGAAAAGGCAGTGTATAGAAAACTCTTCCACGACAACGCCTCAACAAAAAATCAGTTTTTCCAGCTCCAGTTGGAGCCGTTACCAACGTATGCATCTTCTTGCTATCCGAAGAAATCAATGATAAAGGATAGAGTTCACTTTGCCTATTGTAAAAAGACAAATCAGGTTTGATGAAGAGTTTATCAAGCGGCATTTCAAATGCAGTCTCCATAGCAGAAGCCATGTGATCTGCCGCCATCAACAACCCTCTCCATTCAGAACATCCCTTTTTTCTACCATCACAATAGTCTATGACATATTCGTAATTTTCTTTTGCCTCTTCCAAAGAAACCTCATGAGTTTCCAAGCCAAGGCTTTCAAGAATATCAATGGCTATATGACTCCATTCCGGGAATAACTTTGAATGTTCCTCGAAACAATCTGATGCATCATCTAAATCTAAAATGCCCAAATCCCGAACATCCTTATACATAGATTTATGATGAGCTACTATCATATCTATCACAGCATCTCTATGTTCCTGACATACCAACGACAAAAAGAACAAGGAAGCTATTTCATGGCGAAAAACAGAGCCAGGCTTCTTCTTGTTTGGGGAAATCAGCGATTGCTGGAACACTGGACTTACCTTTCCGATGTCATGCAATAAAGCTCCTTCTACCGCAATCTGTTCATCAAATCCTAAATGTTTAGCCATTACACGGGCGGTATCGGCAACATTCTTAAGATGCTGATACAAACAAATATGTCCATTCTGCTCGCTTTTAGCTAATATTTCTTGATGAATATTCATATAGTTACATCGCTTAAAGTAAAGATTGACCATTATACTCTATCCAGCCAACCATTGGCTGATTATCGTTAAAACGATTATAGCCAACCAGAAAAGACTGCTCTGAATTTCCAAAGCGCAATTCAAAACCAGGTAATTGATTGAATTGTTCTTCTTTCATCACTCTGATTTCTGATTCTGGCAAGAGTATATCTTCATTTCTGCATACACATACATGTTGCTTCGATGCAATAATAGCATCTTCTTCGTTTTCAAAAGCAATACATAAAACCGGATGCAAAAGAACAGAACGCTTCAATACAGAACGATTTCTAATGAAAGTTCTGTTTTTATACTCCCAACCTCTTGGCTGTATCACTTCCTGTTGAGAATCCAGGGAATCATACTTCAATTTGTGCCTCAAAATTTTATGGATTCCTGGAACGTCCAAAAGTTCAGGAAACAGTTTTTTCTCTATGCCTTCTATAATAGAAGGAGTTAGGAACTGCTGGCTGAATGTTTCTCCATCACGAACAGCGGTCCATGGCTTAATAAAACCAAACTGCCCTTTATATGTTACGACATACATAATCAAATCCTTTAATAATTAGTAAATTGCTCCAAATCCGATACCCGTACAGTTGCCTACACCAACATTCCATATAAATTGTTTCGTCTCAGGCTTACCTTTGATGACAACCGGGCAAAGACTTGCCTTATTGCCAATACCATGATAACGAACCAACTTCAACTTCTTTTTGGAGTAAGAAAGATCAAAACAGATATCCAACGTTTCATCCTCTTCCAATCCAGCCTCTTTCATCTTCGACAAAAGTGTTTCCTTAAGATACTGGTTTGCCTGAGCATGATTGAAATTATACTGTTTAATACTTCCATTATCCAATTTTCTCTTTATAAAAATCGGACTAGCACAATAATACAAATCCCGCTCTGAAAATTGAGGTTCAGCACCAATAGTTATGTCAGTTACAAACATACCACAAAACATCTCAGGATCTTCAAGGATTGTTCTGATGATAGCCTTAATGATACTTTCATCATAAAAGCTAATAAACATCGTTGCACCCTGTGAAAACTGAAGTGCATTCTCCACTTTTCTTCCTCCATTCAACCAAGAGAAAGAATACAATGAAATCGTATCATGAATAGAGTTGTTTCCAATCCATTTATGAATAGTACCAACCAGTTTCTGGTGATAATCAAAAGGAACTGGTGTAGTATTCGGTGAAGTTTTTAAATGAATTCTCATATTTTTTTATATTTAATCAAATATCTAATCATTAAATTTATCTACTTTTCCCCCTCTATCTTTTTTAAATTGATAATAGAATCAATACGCTTTTCTCTACCTGTCGTTTCTGGATAAGCGTAATGTCCTAACCCCGATTCCCATGGATTATCTTCCAGATACTCAGCATACCACCATCGTTTGTATTCTGTTTCTATGATGCCAAAGTCACGGGCACTGAGAATCAAAGCACGAAGTGATAAACCATAGACATTTTTAAGATCTATCATTTCTTCCAAGGATATATTCGTCCTTTTGGCTCCTCCCATCTCTTCTATATATGTCTTCTTGGGGAGAATAAAGTAACCTGCAAACAAATCACAACGTTTCTCCAATGAGATTGAAGAATTGTCGGGAAATGAAAAGAGCAAATGAGCCAACTCATGCATGGCTGTATAACGAAGCTTTTCTACCGTAGTCTTGCTGGGTCTCATATCAAGTACGATCAGAGGGTATCTATGATTTGCCCAGGTGCTTAATCCATAAACGGATTCTGGCAATTCTGCAGACATCACTTTGATTCCTTTTCTTTCTAATAAACGAAGAACACTGGCTATAGGACCGTCACCACAACACCATTTCTCTCTTAAAAGGTCGGCTGCCTGTATGGCATCCTCCAAAGTTGAGATTTTCGTCCCTAAAACGGGATTCTTAAAGGTGGAACTGAAACCTGCCTTATGCTCCTTCTCTAAATATTGCTCTGCCCAAAAAGAAAGTTTGGCTTCCAATGCCAACAGTTCTTTTTCTGAAATTTTACCATTGGCATTTGTTCGTAGCGTAGGCATATCTATGTCAATATTGGTTCCCCAAAAATATTTTTCACTGATGCGCAGGGCATTAGCCAAGGCCAACAATGCTGGTCTCTTTGGGCGCATGATGCCTTTTTCATACCGAGATATACTCTGCTTGGTGATGGCTCCGCCTGTTCGCTCTACCAGCTTATCCATGCTTAGCCCCATCATCATTCTTGCTTCATGTAATCGAATAGGAAATTGGTCTTTTGTCATTATGATTCCTTTTTTTGATGACAAATATACAAATTATTTCTCAAAGTGTAACTTTTTGATAACGTTATTTAACTAAAAATATATAGATATTAGGTTCAGTTGCCATAAATCACCAAAACGTTTCTTGACGATGCATACTACGATCGGTCATTTGGTCAAAGTTATTTCTGGTCAAAATTATTCCCTGTATTCACCATCCATGGTCACAACGAGTTTTCCGCTAAAGCCTGTCCTTGCTTCGATGTGAAGAAGGAATTAGATCCATATTTTGAGAAAGGGGGTGGGGAATAAAAAACAAGGCGTACATTCCCTCGTTCAGAGGAGCGTACGCCTTGTGATGCGATATGAAAATTATGCCACCATTATGTATAAGTTTCTATCTTCCAATCCGTGATATTATGCGAAGCGACATCAAAGTTGACGCCTACCTTTACGATAGGCAAGCCACTTAGAGCAAAACGTTTAGGATATTCCTTGAGGTCAATCTGCTTCATCGCTGCAGCTGCATCCTTATTGAGTTTCAACTCAAAGAGATAGAGATGCGTAGCAGTTCTCAGTACCATATCCACTCTTCCTGACGGAGTGCGAACTTCTACGTCCACGTAATTATCAAGAATAGAGAATATCACATACATCATCTGCTGATAATGCCCCTCTGAATCCGCATTGTTGCAATACGGAACCGTGGCAAGAAAAGCTTGGAGCATCTGCAAAGCCCCATTCATATCATTACGGCGAATAAGAGCCGACATCTTTGCGATGGTGGTTGTTCCCTTAGGCGTAGTCATACCTATATAATTAGGTAAGAGACTACGATATAATCCAACACGGATTTCTTTGTTTGGGATATCAAGCGTGAAAAGCTCAGTTTCAGGGTCGTATCCTTTTATAGTTATATAACCACTTTGATACAGTAAAGGCATGATGGACACCATCATTTCGGTCGGTGCGTCAAAGTCTGATTTGTCTGCCTCACAACGTCCTATATCCGAAGGCATTACCTGAAATTTCTTAAGCATTTCTATCAGATAGGTAGGTGTGCCAGAAGTAAACCAATAATAATCCAACTTACTTTTAGCCATAGCATTCAGCAGACTATAGGGATTGAAGATGTCGGATGACTGGGCAGCAAAGTGATAACCGTCATAAAACTCTTGCAATACATCAAGAGTCTGAGTTCGGGTTAGATTCATCTTAACTGCCAAAGCATCAACATCTGCTGACATCTGAGTCTCCAATTCCTCTTTGGTAATACCGCAGATTCCAGCGTACTCATGATCCATGCTGATATTGGTGATATTATTGAGTTCACTGAAGATGCTCATCTGCGAAAATTTAGTGATACCTGTCAGGAAAACAAAGCGAAGCATAGGTTCGCAATCCTTCAAAGGACTATAGAAATTACGCATCACATTGCGCAAATCTTTCAAATGAGAATCTTCATGCACAACATCAAGTAGGGGAGCATCATACTCATCAATGAGTACAACTACCTGCTTGCCAGTCTTTTCGTAAGCAGTCTGAATGAGTGCGATGAGACGGTCGTTCGCATCAACTGCAGGAGTCTTGATTCCCCATACTTTTTCTTGTTCTGCAAGCCGGTTTCCCAAGTATCTTTCCAGCTGGTCCTTCTCCATGTGTTTACCGCCAGCCATGCTGAAATGCAGGACAGGATATTCCGTCCAGTCCTTTTCCAACTTTTCGATGGCAAGCCCTTTGAAGAGTTCCTTCTTTCCCAGAAAATAACTCTTAAAAGTAGAAACCAACAATGACTTTCCGAAACGGCGTGGACGGCTTAAGAAGAAATGTTTGCCACCGCTATGAGTCATGCGATAGACATATTCCGTCTTATCTACATACAGGAGATTTCGGGTGATGATTTCCTCGAAAGTCTGGATTCCTACTGGATATAATTTCAATTCTGCCATGGTTCTTTCTTTTAAGTTTCTGGTGATAATATCTTATCAGACTCTTTGCATCTGCAAAACTAATCATTTTATTTGAAATAACAAAGAGAAAAGGCAAAAATGTATCGGTAACGTTTCGTATCATGGAATGTCAGGAATATATGATTTAGGCTTTCTTCATCATTTTGTAACATCCGTGTCGTAAGTTAGAAATATATTCTTCGTAATTTTGCACCCGAATAAAGGCTATGGCCTCATGATGTGTGCTAATATATTAATAATGTGAATATGAAGAAGAAGACAATGGTCCTGCTGCTCTGCGCTATGATGTCTGCAGCGGTGTTTGCTCAGGATGAAAAGAAGGAGGTTGACTGTACTCCGAAGATTGGCGGTACGATACGCTCGAAGTACGAATACCAGACCGAGGAAGGGGAGGGACGCTTCGAAGTGAGAACTGCCCGCATCAATGTGACTGGTAATGTGACCAAAGAGGTGAGCTACAAGGCGGAAATCGACCTCTGCGATGAGGGCAAAATCAAGATGCTCGATGCTTATACTCGTATCAAACCATGGAGTACGCTCCAGTTTACTATCGGTCAGGAACGTGTGCCTTTCACCATCGATGCGCACCGCTCGCCTCATCAGCAGTATTTCGCCAACCGCTCGTTTATCGCCAAGCAGGTGGGTAATGTGCGTGATGTCGGTGCTGAGGTGGGCTATACCTGGAACGTGGGGTTCCCGATCATCGTGAATGCGGGTGTGTTCAACGGCTCTGGTCTTACCAACCAGAAGGATTACTGGACCAAGGGCATCAACTATTCTGCCAAGGCGCAGTTCCTCTTCCCGAATGTGAATCTCGTGCTGAGTACGCAGAAAATCAAGCCTTCTGATGTCACCGTCAATATGTATGATGCGGGTGTTACCTTCCATCGTGGCGGTCTGATCGCTGAGGTGGAGTATCTCTTCAAGCATTATTCCAAGAATGCGTTTCATGATGTGCACGCCTTTGACGGGTTTGTATGCTATGATATTCCGGTGGCCAACCAGAAGAGTCTGATCAGGAAGGTTTCTCCATTGGTAAGATATGATTTCATGAGCGACCACAGTGATGGCACCCGATATGGGGCTACGGATGAGGACCCTGGCGTATTGAAAATCAACGACTATAAGCGCCATCGTGTGACTGGTGGTGTGACGCTCAGTCTTGCCAAGCCTTTCATCTCTGACATCCGTATCAACTACGAGAAGTATTTCTATCGCAACGGCGGTGTGGCAAAGACTTCTGAGAAGGACAAGATTGTAGTAGAGTTTATGACTCGTTTCTAAAAGATCATATTCTGATATAAATAATAACTTTTGGTTCTGAAAAGTAATTCTCTATTAAGATTGAATGAATGACGGACGTGCAGCAGTCGCTTTTAGCAGATTGTTGTGCGTTTTTCTTTGTCAGTTCGGGGAAAAGTATTATTTTTGCAGATGGGTTCTTATATAATGAGAAATGAGAAATTACAAATGAGAAATTAGAAATGAGAAATGAGAAATATGAAAAAACTGGATCATATCAAGGCAATCGCTTTTGATGCCGACGACACCCTCTGGGCCTTGCAGACTTACTTCGAGGAAGTGGAGGCTGAGTACTGTGACTTGCTTTCTGACTATGGAAGCAGGGAGGAAATCTCTGCTGCGCTCTTTGAGACGGAAGGGGGAAACATGGAGGACTTGGGATATGGCGTCAAGGCGTTCACCATCTCATTAGTGGAAAATGCCATCAAGGTGAGCGACGGAAAGGTACCTGCCCGCGTGATAGGGAGAGCGGTGGAATTGGGAAAGACGCTGCTGAGACTGGATGCCAAACCGCTCGAAGAGGTGGAGGAAACTTTGGCAAAACTCAGAAAGACGGAATATAAGTTGGCGGTCTTTACCAAGGGCGAACTGCAGGATCAGGAGAATAAACTCTGGCGATCGGGACTGCAGCGATATTTTGATGTGGTGAGCATCGTGAGCGACAAGAAACCGGAAGCTTATCGCCGACTTTGTCGTGAGTTGGGCGTGCTGCCGGAGGAATTGGTGATGGTGGGCAACAGTTTCAAGAGCGACATTGCGCCTGCCCTCAAGATAGGGGCTTCTGCCATTCATATCCCATTTCATACGATATGGGCGCATGAAAAAACGGAGGAGTTCGAACATGAACGCCTCCGTCGTATTACTCATTTTTCGGAAATTCTCCATCTCGTTTAGTCTTGTTTCAAGGATTTCTCTCAGATTTCAAGCGATGAACGCATGAACTTTATTTGAGTTCTTCCTTGATTTTTTCTGCTGCTTTCTGGGCTGCTTTCTGGGCTGCGGCATTGGCAGTCCGCGCATTGGCCTTGCGGTGATAGCTCTGGATATTGCCCCGAGAATCACGGAGAGCGAGCGAATCATCCTTCATATAGACGAAAGAAAGCGTGTCGTAGGTGGTTGTCTTGTTGAAAACGACATTGTTAAACTCGTATCTTCCTTTCACTAAGATCAGCTTGCCGTTGTAGGCGTGCCACTCTGTGTAAAGGGGAACTTTAGGATATTCCACAGGACTGTCGTCCTCTACCGAACTGTTGGTCGCCACCATTCCCACGGAGCGTGCTTCTCCCATTCGCTTGAGCGTAAAACCGTATTCGCGCGGAAGCATGTAGGTTTCCACGATGCTGTCGGGCATATTGGCGAGAATGCGCTGCTGCTGCTTTTTGGAGAGATGGGTGACATCTCTGAGATGAGGCATCACCTGATAGGTCCAGGTGGCTTTCAGTTTGTCGAGGTCGATGACCATGCTTGCCTTATTCTTTTCCTTGGCAGGGATGATGCAGATCCAGTCGCCCACTTCGATATCGCCAAATACCTGGCGGTTGCGGTTGGCTTCGAGAATATTATATTTTACAGGATCGCCGCCCTGATTGGGGAGCATGATTACTACGGAGTCTGTGCATCCCATGCAGGCAAGTCCGTAGATAGCTTTGTCGCCCTTGGCTGGTTTTGACATGCTGATGGGCAAGTTCTGCTGAGATACCGGTGGCTTGGGACCACGATGGCAGGAAAGCATGGCCAAGGTGGCAAATCCGATGATTAAAAATGTCTTGATTTTCATTATGTTTATTCCTTTTATAGTGCAAAGATACATCAAAATGCGATAAATACAAAATAAATCCCTAAAACTTTTTATTCTTTGAGAGAAAAATCGTAATTTTGCACGGAGAAAATAATAACTTAAATTTTTGATGTAAAAATGTTGAGTAAGGATAGTAAGATTTACATTGCTGGGCATCATGGCTTGGTGGGTTCCGCTATTTGGAACAATTTGAAGAAACGTGGTTACAATAACTTAGTGGGCCGTTCACATAAGGAACTGGACCTGACCGACCAATATGCCGTTCAGAAATTCTTCGATGAGGAGCGTCCGGATGCTGTGGTCTTAGCTGCTGCTTTCGTGGGCGGCATCATGGCCAATTCGCTCTACCGCGCCGATTTCATCATGCAGAACATGAAGATGCAATGTAATGTCATCAGCAATGCTTACAGTCATGGTGTGAAGAAGCTGCTCTTCCTGGGTTCTACCTGTATCTATCCGAAGGATGCACCGCAGCCTATGAAGGAGGATGTGCTCCTTACTTCTCCTCTGGAATATACCAACGAGGAGTATGCCATTGCCAAGATTGCCGGACTGAAGATGTGCGAGAGCTACAATCTGCAGTATGGCACCAACTATATCGCTGTGATGCCTACCAACCTCTATGGTCCGAATGATAATTTCCACTTGGAAAACAGTCATGTGATGCCTGCGATGATGCGCAAGATCTACTTGGCTAAACTGATTCATGAGGGCGACTGGCACAGTATTGAGGTGGATATGAACAAGCGTCCGATCAACCCTACTGATAAACTGCGCGAACTCATCGGCGAGGGCAACGTGGATGGTCATAACGACCATGAGCGTATCCTGAAAGCCCTGGAGTTCTATGGTATATATAATAATAAGGTGGTGCTCTGGGGTACAGGTACTCCGCTGCGTGAGTTCCTCTGGAGCGAGGATATGGCGGATGCCAGCGTTCACGTGCTCCTGAATGTAGATTTCAAGGACATCATCGGTATCGAGAAATACAGTTCTGTTTTCTATGGTGCCAAGGTGGACGGTGCCGTTGACCGTAACAATTCTGAGGGTCGTGGCGGTGCCATTCCTTCGCTCGGTGAAATCCGCAACTGCCACATCAATGTGGGTACTGGTAAGGAACTTACTATCCGTGAACTCTCTGAACTGATCGTGAAGACGGTGGGCTTCGAGGGTACGGTGGAGTTTGATGCTTCTAAGCCAGACGGAACTCCAAGAAAGTTGATTGATGTAAGCAAGTTGCACTCGCTCGGTTGGACCCATCAGGTGGAAATCGAGGATGGTGTGAAGAAACTTTATGAATGGTACCAGAACAGTTTAAAGGACTAAGATATGGAAGTAATCAAAACTGATATTGATGGCGTGCTCATCATTGAGCCTCGCATCTTCAAGGATGCCCGTGGCTATTTCTTCGAGAGTTTCTCTCAGCGTGAATTTGACGAGAAGGTGGCTCCGATACTGGGCCATCCTATCCATTTCTGCCAGGACAACGAGAGTATGTCGTCCTATGGCGTGATGCGCGGACTGCATTTCCAGCGCCCTCCATTCACCCAGTCTAAGCTGGTGCGCTGCGTGAAGGGTGCCGTGCTCGATGTGGCTGTGGATATTCGCAAGGGTTCTCCTACCTATGGCAAGCATGTGGCTGTGGAACTGACCGAGGATAATCATCGCCAGTTCTTTATTCCACGTGGTTTTGCCCATGGTTTTGCCGTACTCAGCGAAACTGCTGTGTTCCAGTATAAGTGCGATGAATTCTATCATCCTGAGGCTGACGGGGGAATCTCTATCCTTGACGAGAGCTTGGGCATCGACTGGAAGATTCCTACAGAGCATGCTATTCTCTCTGAAAAGGATACTAAGCATGATATGCTGAAAGACTTTGAAAGTCCTTTTTAAAGGTAAAAAGGTAAAAAAGTAAAAAGGTAAAAAGGGCTTGAAAGGGCTTTGGAAAATGCTGATAAAGTGGGTCTAATTGTAAATTATAAATAGAAATGAATATATTAGTTACGGGTGCCAACGGTCAGCTCGGCAATGAGATGCGTATCGTTAGCAAGAATACTACTGATCATTATATCTTTACGGATGTCAATCAGGTTGAGGGTCTGGAGACTACTTATCTGGATATTACGGATATGGATGCCATCCGAAAGATGGTGAAAGACAATGAGGTGCAGGCTATCGTCAACTGTGCTGCCTGGACCAATGTGGATGCTTGTGAAACCGATGAAAAGTTGGCTGCACTTGCTGAGAAACTGAATGCGGATGCGCCAGAAAATCTTGCCAAGGCAATGAAGGAGGTGGATGGTCTGCTCGTTCAGATTTCTACCGATTATGTGTTTGGTAAGGAACCTTATAATGTGCCTTGCAATCCTGAACAGAAGGGCACTCCTACGGGCGTTTATGGTACTACTAAGCTCCACGGCGAACAGAAAATCATCGCCAGCGGCTGCAAGTATGTCATCATCCGCACCGCATGGCTCTATTCTGAGTTTGGCAAGAATTTCTGCAAGACTATGCTCAACCTGACTGCCACCAAACCGCAGTTGAAGGTGGTGTTCGACCAGTGCGGTACTCCTACTTATGCGCTGGATCTGGCTTATGCCATCGAGACCATCTTAGAGAAGATGAAGACGGCAGAAGTGCAGGAGAAGTTAGTAGGAATCTATCATTTCTCCAACGAGGGAGTTTGCTCCTGGTATGATTTCACCCAGATGATAGCAAGAATCTCAGGACATACGGATTGCGACATCCAACCATGTTACAGTTCTGAATATCCATCTCCGGTAACCCGTCCGGCTTACTCCGTGCTCGACAAGCGTTCCATCAAGGAGACCTTCGGTGTGAAAGTGCCTTACTGGGTGGATTCTCTTGAGAAATGTATCGCTAATCTGGAGGCTGCCAAGTAATATCCGGAACAGAAAGTAGCTAATTGAAATTATATACTAAAAACATATAGAAATGAAGAATATCATCATAACGGGCGGTGCTGGTTTCATCGGCTCACATGTCGTAAGACTTTTTGTGAACAAGTATCCTGAGTATCATATCATCAACCTCGACAAGTTGACATACGCAGGCAACTTAGCTAACCTCAAGGATGTTGAGGATAAGCCAAACTATACCTTCGTGAAGGGTGACATTTGTGACTTCGACCTGATGCTGAAACTGATGAAGGAGTATCAGGTGGACGGTATTATCCATCTGGCTGCAGAGAGTCATGTGGACCGCAGTATCAAGGATCCTTTCACTTTCGCTCAGACCAATGTGATGGGTACCCTGTCTTTGCTCCAGGCTGCCAAGATCTATTGGGAGAGTCTGCCAGAGGGTTATGAGGGCAAGCGCTTCTATCATATCTCTACCGACGAGGTGTATGGTGCCCTGCAGATGACTCATCCAGAGGGTGTTGCAGCGCCTTTCACAACCAAGGCTTCCAGCGGAAAGAACCACGAGGCTTATGGCGAGGAATTTTTCCTGGAGACTACCAAGTATAATCCTCATTCTCCATACTCGGTTTCTAAGGCAAGCTCAGACCATTTCGTACGTGCCTTCCACGATACATACGGAATGCCTACCATCGTGACCAACTGTTCCAACAACTATGGTCCATATCAGTTCCCTGAGAAGTTGATTCCATTGTTCATCAACAATATCCGTCATCGCAAGCCATTGCCAGTATATGGTAAGGGTGAGAATGTGAGAGACTGGTTGTATGTAGTGGATCATGCCCGTGCCATCGATATGATTTTCCACAAGGGAAAGGTGGCTGAGACTTACAATATCGGCGGTTTCAATGAGTGGAAGAATATTGACATCATCAAGGTGGTGATCAAGACCGTAGATCGTCTGCTCGGACGCAAGGAAGGTGAGGACCTTGACCTGATCACCTACGTGACCGACCGCAAGGGACATGATATGCGCTATGCGATTGATTCACGTAAGCTCCAGAAGGAGTTGGGATGGGAACCAAGTCTGCAGTTTGAGGAAGGTATCGAGAAAACCGTGAAATGGTATCTCGACAACCAGGAATGGATGGACAACGTGACCAGCGGTGACTATCAGAAATATTACGAGAACATGTATAAAGACAGATAATAAAAACATTTAAATACGAAGGATGACAGTAAACACAACTCACACACAACCGGTGTGGACAGAAATCGAATATACAGCATTATGCAAAAATCCGTATCTATCTACACCATTCTATGTACCCAAGGAATCAAAGGTGTTCCAATGCAAGGAAGATGGTAGCCGCAAGGAAGCGAGAATGCTCTATCTCGTGTTTAAGGCAGCCAATGCTCCTGAAGATGCTGAATGGGAAGACGACCCTATGCCGGGAGAAATCCTGGTGGGAGTGCTGGATGATGACGATGAAGTCATAGAACCAGCCAAGGCAGTTTTCCTGGGTATGGATCTGGAAGATTTCATTGAGGTAACTGATGAGGATGAAAATACCATTACTTTCGACCTTTTCTGGCGTCATGGCAATGTAAAGGTGGAAAAGGCGGAAAAGACAAGAGACGGTTTTGTCTGCAAGAAGGAAGATTTCGGCGATGAAGGTCTGCTGGTCACTTTGACTCCGAAGAAGGAGGGTGCTCCTGTCACCATGCGCCTACAGATTCCTTATCTCGGATTCTCGCTTTATGACAAGAGTGGCAACAAGATGCGCGGTGATGTGGAAATCCCACACGAGAAGGTGGATGATTATCGCTATGAATTTGTGGGCGATGATAGCAACGACCGTTTCTCCCTGCATCTGGACAATGATAGATTCATCTATATGTGTGTGCTTCGCCAGCATGAGGGCAAGTTGGTTGTGCGCGATCAGCGTGATCGCCTGTCTGTGGTGGATGAACTGCCAAGCGAAGGTAAACTGTCTGAACTGATGATGAATGCCCATGAAGCATTGATCAAGAACAAGAACTACCGTTGGCGTATTACCTTGGGAGGCAGTACGATGGATGAAGGAAGCGAGGAGGATTTTGTCCTGGAGCCTACTGCTTTGGGCAATTATGCCTACGAGCAGTTCCAGAAAGCTGCCGGTAATATGGACGAATTGGGCGGTCACCTCATTTCTCTCGAACAGAAATATGGTTTCCAATGGTTCTGGCTGAATGATGAAGACTGGCGTCATGATGACCCTATGTTTGAAATATTCATGAAGCAGCTGTTGGCATTCTCCTATATCAATCAGAAACCTATACAGGGTGACCAGTTGCAGGCACGCAACAACAAGCGCAAGATACGTCGCTGCGCCAAGATGATATTGGCTCATCGCGCTGGTGAACTGAATCTCTGGGATGAGGAGGAAGAGGCACGTAAGGAAATCCTGCGTCTCTTCAGCACTTTCCATAAGGAGTTTACCGAGGAACTGGAAAAGGGTGATGAGGAATAGGGGGAACTCTGTAAGAGAAACATTCAGAATCGTAATGAAATGACAAAGGTTCTATCGGTGAAAATCGGTAGAACCTTTATAAAATAATGCAATATTTGCAAAAAAATAGCTGAATAGGCTGATAATTGGATTTTTTTGTCTAATTTTGCACCTTGGTAAATTATGCGTTGTCAGGAAGGGGGCTTTCGGGCCTGTTTATGGCAGCCGTTACTTGATGAAGAATCAATTGCAAAAAATAGATTTGTCAATCATTAGAATATAATACATTAATAAATAATGAAGAAGAAAATTCAGTTCAGTCTCGTTTATCGAGACATGTGGCAGAGCTCTGGTAAGTTCCAGCCACGTAAAGATCAGTTGGCTAAGATTGCCCCAGTTATTATCGAAATGGGCTGCTTTAGCCGTGTTGAGACGAATGGTGGTGCCTTCGAACAGGTAAATCTCCTCGCAGGCGAAAATCCTAACGAGGCAGTTCGCGCTTTCTGTAAGCCTTTCAATGAGGTAGGTATCAAGACTCACATGCTCGACCGTGGTCTGAACGCTCTTCGTATGTATCCTGTGCCAGACGATGTACGTGCCTTGATGTACAAGGTGAAGGCTAAGCAGGGTACTAATATCACCCGTATCTTCGATGGTCTGAACGATGTGCGCAACATCATTCCTTCTATCAAGTGGGCTAAGGAAGGTGGCATGACTCCACAGTGTGCGCTCTGTATCACCAATTCTCCTGTTCACACACTCGATTATTATATGAACATCGCTGACCAGCTCATCGCTGCCGGCGCAGAGGAAATCTGCTTGAAGGATATGGCTGGTATCGGTCAGCCTGCATTCCTCGGTAAGTTGACCAAGATGATCAAGGACAAGTATCCTGAGATTATCATCCAGTACCACGGCCACTCTGGTCCTGGTCTCTCTATGGCTTCTATCCTCGAGGTCTGCAACAATGGTGCCGACATCATCGATACTGCTATCGAGCCATTGTCTTGGGGTAAGGTTCACCCAGACGTGATCTCTGTCATCAGCATGTTGAAGAACGAGGGCTTTGAGGTGCCTGAAATCAATATGAGCGCTTACATGAAGGCTCGTGCCATGACTCAGGAATTCATCGACGAGTGGCTCGGTTACTTCATCAACCCAGGCAATAAGATCATGTCTTCTCTGTTGCTCGGTTGCGGTCTTCCTGGCGGTATGATGGGTAGTATGATGGCAGACCTCGGTGGTATGCGTCAGACGATCAACAATATCCGTAAGAAGAAGGGTGAGGAAGAATTGTCTATGGACGACCTCCTGATCAAACTTTTCGACGAGGTAGAGTATGTATGGCCACGCGTGGGTTATCCTCCATTGGTAACTCCATTCAGCCAGTATGTGAAGAACATCTCATTGATGAACCTCCTCACCATGGAGCAGGGCAAGGGCCGTTTCGTGATGATGGACGACTCTATGTGGGGTATGATCCTCGGTAAGAGTGGTAAGATTCCTGGAACCATCGATCCAGAACTCGTAGAACTTGCCAAGAAGCAGGGCCGTGAGTTCACAGACGTAGATGCTCATACATTGCTTTCTAACGCTCTCGATGACTTCAAGAAGGAGATGGACGAGAACGGTTGGGATTACGGTCAGGACGATGAGGAACTCTTCGAGCTCGCTATGCACCCAGAGCAGTATCGCAACTACAAGAGTGGTCAGGCAAAGAAGAACTTCCTGGCTGATCTCCAGAAGGCTAAGGATGCTAAGCTCGGCAGCACCTTGACTCCAGCTCAGCTCGCAGAATTCAAGCATGCCAAGGCTGATGCAATCGTAGCACCAGTAGCAGGTCAGATCTTCTGGGAGTTCCAGGGCGAGGGTGAGTGCCAGCCTGCAGTAGAGCCATTCATCGGCAAGGAATATAAGGAAGGTGATGCTTTCTGCTACATTCTTGCTCCTTGGGGTGAATTTGAGACTGTTCCTGCAGCTCTTGGTGGTAAACTCGTAGAAATCAATGCTAAGCAGGGTAGCAAAATCCGCAAGGGTGATGTGATCGCTTACATTGAGCGCAACGCTGAATAATGATGGATTATCAAGCAATTATAGATAAGTATTATCCTGAGGATAATGAACTTCGTCATATCCTCATTACACATAGTCAATCTGTAGCGCGAAAAGCGCTACAGATTGTTTCGTATCATCCTGAATTGCAGCTGGATGCCCAGTTTGTCGAGGAAGCTGCTATGCTCCACGACTTGGGAATCTTCCTGACGGATGCTCCTGGCATACAGTGTTTTGGGTCTCATCCATACATCTGTCATGGCCGTATGGGAGCTGAAATCCTGCGCAAAGAAGGATATGAACGCCATGCACGGGTATGCGAACGCCATACGGGGGCTGGCATTACATGTAAGCAAATCGTAGAGCAGAATCTGCCGCTGCCTCATCAGGATTTCCTTCCCGAAACAATGGAGGAAAAGGTGATTTGCTATGCTGATAAGTTTTTCAGCAAAACCCATCTCGACGAGGAAAAGTCGATAGAAAAGGCAGAGAAAAGTCTCGCTAAATTTGGCGAAGAAGGAGTGAAACGCTTCCAGGAATGGGAGAAATTGTTTGAAATATAACTTCTCAAAAGATATTGAATGAGAAAACAATCAACTATAGCTGTACTGCTCTTTGCTGCTGTCTGCATGATGGTGGCCAATCCGGGTATGCCTTCTAAGAAAAAGAAGAAGACTATGGCTGATTCTACCGCTTTGGCTGTGGGAGACTCTGTATGGGTGGATTCCTTAGGCAATGAAGTCAAGGTGGATGCTGCTAATGATACCCTGCAGATGGATTCGCTGCAGAAGGCTATATGGAAACATAATAAAGTGGTCGATGACAGTATCCGACTGGATAGCTTGAATCGCAAGAAAGCCGGTGGCGTGGATGCCCCGGTGCAATATACGGCGGAGGATTCGCTCGTCTATGATGCTCCCCATAAGGTGGCGCATCTCTATGGTAATTCCAATGTGAAATATACCAACATGGACCTTACGAGCGACAAGATTTCCATGGACATCGACAAGAGTAATGTGAAGGCTACGGGTACCGCCGATTCTACTGCTGAAGGTGGCATCAAGGGTAAACCGGTCTTCAAGATGGGCTCTGATACCTACGATACGGATACGATTGCCTTCAATTTCAAGAGTAAGAAGGCACTTATTAATAATGTATATACAGAGCAGCAGGATGGATTCCTGACGGGTGCCCGATCAAAACGTGATTCAACTGGAGCTATCTATCTGCAACATGGTAGATATACGACCTGTGATGATCCTCATCCCGACTTCTACATTTCTCTTTCCAGAGCGAAAGTGAGACCGGGTAAGGATGTGGTTTTCGGACCGGCTTATCTCGTGGTGTGCGATGTGCCGATGCCTTTGGCAATCCCTTACGGATTCTTCCCATTTACCAAGAGCTACAGTAGTGGTTTTATCATGCCTACCTATGGTGATGAAAGCGACCGTGGCTTCTATCTCAGAGATGGTGGATATTATTTTGCCGTCAATGACAAGTGGGACTTGAAACTCCTGGGTGAAATCTACACGAAGGGCTCCTGGGGTATTTCTGCTGCAAGTAATTACCGCAAACGCTATAAGTACTCGGGAAGTTTCTTCTTCAGTTACCAGGATACGAAGACGGGTGACAAGGGAATGCCTGACTTTGCTGAGCAGGAGAGTTTCAAGGTGCAGTGGAGTCATCGACAGGACTCAAAGGCCAATCCGTTCAGTTCTTTGTCGGCAAGTGTCAACTTTGCCACATCCAGCTATGAGCGCAACAATCTCAACTCGCTCTATAATCCGCAGACGATGACGCAGAGTACGCGTACCTCTTCTGTGAGCTGGAGTACAGGATTCTCAAGTATCGGTATGACGCTCAGCGCTACTGCCAACCTTTCGCAGAATATGCGTGACTCCAGTTTGGCTGTGACACTTCCTGACCTCAATATTTCCATAGCCCGTTTCTATCCTTTCCGCCGAAAGAAGATGGTGGGTGATGAGAAATGGTATGAGAAGATTGCGATGAGTTATACTGGACATATCAGTAACTCAATCAATACGAAGGAAGACCAGTTTATGAAGAGTAATCTCATCAAGGACTGGAGAAATGCATGGCAGCATCAGATTCCGGTGAGTGCTTCGTTCACGCTCTTCAAGTACATCAACATCAATCCAAGCTTCAACTTCTCTGACCGTATGTACACCAATAAGGTGACAAAATCATGGGATGAGCAGAAGCAGACGGAGGTGTGCGACACTACCTATGGTTTCCACAATGTTTATAGTTGGAACATGAGTGTGGGTATGTCCACCAAGCTCTATGGATTCTGGGTGCCTAATCGCAAGATTTTCGGTGATAAGATACAGGCCATCCGCCATGTCATCACGCCAACTGTAAGCTTCAGTTATGCGCCTGACTTCGGTGCTTCCCGCTACGGTTATTGGGAAACTTATCAGAAAACGGATGCCGATGGTAATGTTTCGCTCGTCAGCTATTCTCCATACCAGAATTCACTTTATGGTGTGCCTGGCAAGGGAAAGACTGGAAGCCTCTCTTTCTCTTTAGGCAACAACCTGGAGATGAAAATCAAGAGCGATAAGGATTCTACCGGTTTCAAGAAAATCAGTCTGATTGATGCGTTTGACATCAATATGAGTTACAATATGGCGGCGAAGGTAAGACCTTGGAGCGATATGAATATCAACCTGCGTCTGAAATGGTGGAAGAACTATACATTCAATATGAATGCGGTCTTTGCCACCTATGCTTATGATCTGGACGAACAGGGAAATCCATACGTCGGTACTCATACTGAGTGGAGTAGAGGTCGATTCGGCCGATTCCAGGGTATGTCGCAGAACCTGTCTTTCACGCTGACACCTGAGAAACTTGCAAAACTCTTTGGTGGAAAGAGTGATGATGATGAGAAGGACAGTAAGCGTAAGGACCAGGACGAGGATGGACTGGATACTGATATTGAAAGTAATGTGGACGATACCTTGGAGAAGGGAAAGACTGCTGCCAAAAAGAAGAGCGGCAAGGCTAAGACCGATTCGGATGGTTATATGGCTTTCAAGATGCCTTGGTCGCTGACCTTCGGTTATGGTGTTACCATGCGTGAGGATACGCGCAAGGAAAAGTTCAACAAGGAGTCTATGCGCTATCCATACAAGTTTACTCAGACATTGAATATGAGTGGTAACGTAAGACTGAGTGATGGCTGGAATATCAGTTTCTCATCCGGTTATGATTTCGACAATCATAAAATGAGTATGACTACTGCAAGCTTGCAGCATGATCTCCACTGTTTCAATATGAGTTGTTCGGTGGTGCTTTCGCCTTATACAAGTTATAATTTCACCTTCCGTTGTAATGCTTCTACATTGACGGATGCCTTGAAATATGATAAGCGCAGTGGCTATTCTAATGCTGTGCAATGGTATTAGAATATCTCTGAAATCTAAGAAAAATACAATCAACGAAATAGGGTGTGTCATGGAGTTCATGACACACCTTTTTCGTTTCTTCATTTTTTTCATCGGATTTCACGGATGAATCGGAGGCATTCTTGCTTATCGGATTACTCACGGAATTTCGCGGAACTTTGGCCGCTGGCCAATGGCTTGCGCCCTATATATGCTCCTGTTGTTTTTTGTCACGCAGATTTCGCAGATGACGCAGATTTTTCTTTGTGGGGGATTATTTCGTCCCACAGATTTCACAGATATACACAGATTTTTCTTTGTGTGGATTATTTTGTCCCATAGATTTCACAGATATACACAGATTTTTCTTTGTGGGGATTATTTTGTCACGCAGATTTCGCAGATGACGCAGATTTTTCTTTGTGGGACATATTCCAATTCCAGGGGGTATCTGCACCGACCGGACAGGTCGCCTCTGCGAAAATCCGTGATTAATCGCCTCATCAGGAATACCTCCGAATAAACTCCGTATCATCCGATGAATAAAAAATCTGCGTGACAAAAAAAACTCCGATGAAAAAATCTGTGTATATCTGTGAAATCTGTGGGACATATTCCACTCTCAGGGGGTATCTGCACCGACCGGATAGGTCGCCTCTGCGAAAATCCGTGATTAATCGCCTCATCAGGAATACCTCCGAATAAATTCCGTGTAATCCGATGAATAAACTCATAATCCGAATGACACATCTTCTTCTAAAATAAAGTAAGATGCGGTTTTTTAGAAGATTTAATTCAAAAGATTTGGAAAGTTCTAATAAAATCCGTATTTTTGTCCCATTGGAATTATTAATAACTATAACCTAATGATATTCATAAGAATGAGAAAAATGTTAGCACTTTCCTTCATGCTCCTGTGTTCGCCAACTTTGTTCGCACAGACAGTAGCCAACATGGATAGCCTGAAGGCAGAAAAGAAAACAACGGCGATTTCCTTGAAGTTGACGGGCAACCTGACCACTCAAGGTAATTCAGATTTCCGGCAAATGAGAGATCTTTGCTGGCAACTCAGAAATGTAGATTTGAGTGAAGCGACTTGTCCCGTCATCCCTAAGAATGCTTTTCATTCTCGCCATCATCTGCAAAATATCATCCTGCCTCAAAAAGTGCAGCAGATTGGTTCGCAGGCTTTCTTTGCCTGTGACAATTTGCAGGAACTTCATCTTCCGATGAGTTTAAGGCAGGTAGATGCTGCAGCCTTTTCGGGTTGTAAAAAACTGAAACATATCGTCATCGAAGGAACTCCACAGTTGGCTGAATATGCTTTTGCCCATTTATCGGGTTTACAGACTGTGAAGGTGAATTCCAAGATTCCTCCTCGTGCTGACGTCACGACATTCTATGGCATCCATCGCAGTCAATGTAGGTTAATCGTTCCCAAGGGGAGCGAGAAGGCTTACCGGAAAGCACCGGGCTGGAGCCTGTTCTATGCAGACATGAAGCAGGCTAAGGAAACATGCGACCCGATGAAATGCCTGATTCCTGTGCCTATGGACTTGCAGGTAAAGAAAGATGCCCGCCTACTTCAGGTGCATGGAATTTGGAATATCGTGGCTGCTGATGGTCTTGCGAATGAAAAGGAACAGGCCGAAAGAATCCTTTCTGAACGGGACTGTTTGACAAACAATAACACTCAGGAGGGAATTTCCAGACAGAAAGCGAACGTAAAGGGTGGAAGCAAAGAACAGTTGACTTTAATGATGGAAATAGATCCTTCTCTTGCTGACGTTGAAGCTTACACTCTCGAAGTTTTGCCGCAAGGAGTAACGATTAAGGGAAAAACGGCAGCTGGTGTATTTTATGGTTTAATGACCTTTGACCAGTTGCTGCGTGGTAATGGGGCAAAGAACTGTTGTGATGCGATTCCTCAACTGTCGCTTTCAGACCAGCCACGTACTCATGTCAGAGAACTGATGGTGGATCCTTGTCGTACTTTTATCCCTTATGAGCAGTTGAAGGCTTTCATTCCTGAGATGGCCCGCTATAAACTGAATGCCATCCATCTGCATCTGGTGGATGATCAGGCTTGGCGTATCGAGATCAAGAAGTATCCTCGTTTGACGGCTGAAGCAAGTAGCAGATGGGGAATGGATGACATGAATATGCCTATCAAAGGATATTATACGCAAGAGCAAATGCGGGAGTTGGTAAGTTTTGCTGCGAAATATCATGTGCAGGTGGTTCCTGAAATCGAAATGCCTGGTCATGAAGTGGCTGCTATCAGCGTTTATCCTGAATTGACTTGTCATGGTGTGCAGGTGCCAATCCGAACTACTTGTGGTGTTTCTGATGAATTACTTTGTCCGGGTAATGAGTTCACTTACGAGTTCTTAGGAAATGTTTTCAAAGAATTGGCAGACGTGTTCCCTTCTCCTTATATTCATTTAGGTGGAGATGAGGCAGGTAATCCGGCACTGGATTGTTGGACCAATTGTCCTAAATGTCAGGCGCTGAAGAAAAAATTAGGTATTACCACGACCGACCGTTCTGAGAATTGGAAATTGCAAGGCTATCTCTTTGACCGCATGATAGAACTCTTGCGCAACCGGTATCATAAGACTCCGATGTTCTGGTATGAACTGGATTTCAAGAAAATTCAACCGGGATGCGTTACCTTTGCCTGGCGTTCGGGTCTGACAGAGGAAGCTTTGAAGGCAGCCGTAGAAAACAATGCCCGTATTATGCTTTGTCCAGGTGAACATTGTTATTTTGATTATCCTATGGCGAAGGGAGATATGCCGGAAGTGAATTGGGGAATGCCTGTCACCACTCTGAAAGATACGTATCGTCTTGATCCGGGTTGGGGAATGGGTGAAGATTTTGAAAATAATAATCTTTTTGGTGTGGCTGGTACGCTATGGAGTGAGTGCATTAATACGCCTGAACGAATCTATTACCAGGCTTATCCTCGTGCCTTGGCTTTGGCAGAGGCGGGCTGGAGTATGCAAAAGAACCGTTCATGGGAAGGCTTTATCCTTCGTATGAAGCCAACTTTGGAGGATATGATGCGTCGTGGCATCACTTTCTCTATGGAAT
>CDZB01023401.1_pt1 | contig 28793 bp, 36 predicted proteins | sample 554961 | NCBI WGS metagenome assembly CDZB01 (sample SAMEA3182106, study PRJEB8094) | gut metagenome | biome: human; feature: gut; material: Stool; isolation source: human stools | place: Canada | collected 2013-02-26
GGCGTAGTAGGGAGGCAGGGTGCTCATGGCTTGTGCCGTGAGTGTGTGGGTGTGCCCGCCGTCGGTGACGGTGTGCCCATGCGCGGCGGTCGTGACCGCGTGCGTATGGCCGTTGTCGGTGATGCCGTGGCTGTGCTCGGATGAGCCGACGCCGTGGGCATGGCCGGGGTCATAGACACCGTGGGCGTGTCCCCACGAAGCGCCTTGAGCGCCAACCAAATACTGGCCATCATGGCCGACGCCTACCCATCCGCGTTCTCTGGCATCGTCCTGATAGCGTCCAACAAGACCTGTATGGACATTCTGGCAATACCCTTGGCGAGTCGTATTGGTTACGCCCCAAACGGAATGGGGATGGTTGGGAAGGGTATTCCCATCCAGCGTCGTGCCCTGAATGCCGATTCCGGTCCCTGCGGCCCCAGTCCAGATATTGAGGGCAGCGTTCCATATGCCGATTCCGGTCCCGGCGTTCCCGGCAGTCCCGCCGGGTGCGGCGGTGCCGAGGCCGATCCCCGTTTGGGCGTTTCCGGCGGCGACGCTGGGGGTAGCCGTTGCCGCGCCGCCGTTTGCGCCGGGCTGGTAGGTTTTTCCCGCCCCGAGGATGAAGCGGTCGGTCAGGTCGGGCGTGCCGCCGGTGCCGTCGCACAGCGCCCAGCCCGCGGGGATGTCCGCAGCCGTCCCCGACCACATGATGATGCCCCGGCTGGGCATCAGGAAGCGGCGCACTTCGTCGAGCGCGCGCATGAGCATGGGGTTGGCCATCAGATCACCTCCACAAGGATATCGTAGTCCGTGGGGATCGCGTCGTGCCAGCGGATGACGGTCGAGGCGGCCCCGGCAGTCCCCACTTCCTGATACTGGTGCACGGCCTCGTCGGTCCCGGCCTCGCAGCGCAGGCCGCACAGGTAGACCCGCAGCCGCTTGTTCCCCACGGTATAGGAGGGCACCGTGTAGTTCGTGCCCTTGGCGATGAGCCCCGGGCGTGAGCCCGCGGGGGAGAATGCCGACACGACGGCCGCCGCGAGCAGGTCCCGCAGGTCTTGTTTCTGTTGCCGCAGTTCCTCTTCCACGCCCTGTAATCCGTCGGACTGCGCCTTGAGGGCGTCGTCCTGCGTCTTGGCTTCGGCGTCGAGGCCCTGCAAGGTCTCGCGCAGCCGCAGCACGTCGTCCTCGAGGAGGTTGTCCGGGTGCGGCAGCGGGAGTTTCAGGTACGTTGTTTTTTCATCAATCATGGCGGCTCCTAGATCACGGCCATGAGCCGGATGTTGCTGACGCGGGGGCGGGCCGTGCTCGTGCCGGTCAGGGTCAGCCTGACCTTGACCTCGCTGACGTTGGAGAGCGCCGCCTTGAAGCGGTACTCTACAAGCCCGTCGCCCTGATTGGTGGTGCCGTCGGCGGTGAGCGGCTCCCACTCGCCGGAGTCCTTGCGGAGCTGCGGGGTGACGGTCGCCCCGGAGGGGATGACGGCGTCGTAGACGAGCACGGCCTTGGTCGCGCCCCGGGCGGGGATGGAGCGCGTCGCGTAATCGGCGGCCGCGCCCACGGCCCCGCTGATGAGCTGGGTGCCGGGCCACAGTACGGGGCTGGCCTTCGGCGTCCCCGCAAGCCGGGCCTTGACGCGGATCTGCCCAGTCGCGGGCGCGGCGAGGCGCAGGGGCTGGCCGTCGGCCACGGTCAGGGTTTCCCCGCCGGGCAGGGCCATGTCGTACTCGACGCGGGTGTCGGCGTTTGGGGTTTCGGAGAGGGAGAGGAGCAGCAGGTCGGTGGCCCCGGCAACGGATACCGCGCCGAGTTCTTGTTGGCTCGACGCGCCGCTGAAGGACGCCTCCAGCAGCCGGAAGGTGAGGTCGCGGTCCTGATGGGCCGTCCATGTGCTGGCGTTGCTGGAGGAAAGCAGCACGCCGACCTGATAGGGCTGGCTGACGACCCACTGCTGCGCGGTGGCGTCGAACTTGCCGAGTTCGGCGACGGAAAGGGCGGTCTCCGCGTCGTCGCAGAGCACCACAAAGGCGTATTCGGTGCCCGCCGCCAGCGAGAGCGGCGAGGGCAGGAGCACGCGGGTGTGGCCGCCGCCGGAGACGACGATGGAAGAGGCCGGGATAGGGGCTTCGGCCAGCACGGTGCGGGTGGGCACGCCGTTGGCCACGTCGCGGATCTGCAGGCGGGCGTCGCCGCCCTTCGCCGTGAACCACAGATCGACCCCGGCAAGCTGGGTGGCCTTGTCCAGCACAAAGGTCTGGGCCAGCGGGTCCACCCAGATGGTGGTGATGGTGTTCACCTGCCGCAGGGTGTTGACCGTAAGCTGCCCCTGCCCGACGAAGACCGCCGAGGCCCGCGAACCGCCCTTGCCCGTGAAGGTCACGGCCTTGGCCCCGGAGGGGACGTTGGCCGGGATGCGGAACGAGCCGTCCAGCGTGCCGTTGCCGTCCGCGGTGCCGGAAACGGCCAGCGCGATGCCGTCGAACGTGGCCGAGGCAAGCTGTTCGCCCGCGCCGAACCCTTCAATGTGATAGGCTACGTCGATTTTCCGCAGGTATTCCAGCTGGGAGGTCGTGGAGCCCACCGTTTCGGTCGCCGTCGAGGTCTGGCGGTCCACCACGATGTGGAAATAGCCGTCACGGGAGACGTCGAACCGTTGGGTGATGGCGCTGGTCCAGTTGGTCTGGGTTTCGGTCCAGCGGTCCAAGGCGGGGTTCAGGCTCGCGCTCCCGGGGAGCGGGTCAAAGGCCATGTACGGGTTGACCTTCATGGAGCCGGTGCGCAAGGGCTGGGCCAGCAGGGGGGACGGCGTCCAAGGGTTGGCCGTGGGCGCGGCCACGTCGTTGGGCAGGGCCGTTGCCGTGGCTTCGATGGGCAGCGTCAGGACGCCATTGACCACGGCGGCGGTCTGGGAAAGCCCCTGATCGCGCATGTCGTCGTTCAGCAGCGGGTCGACGAAGATGCCCGCCCGTGCCCCGGACTCGCGGGTAAACACGTCGGCCTCGAGGCGCTGCCGGGCGACTTCCTGCTGCACCGCGTCGATGCGGCGGTTGATGGTTTCGATTTCCGAGAAGGGGACCACGCGCACGCCGTCGGAGCGCACGGTGCGGGTGTCGCGCCACGTCTGGGCGACGGTGGCGATGGGCAGGAGCGACGCGGGCAGGCTGGGGCTGCGCGGGTTGCTTTCCGAGGCCACGCCCTGCAGCCAGACGAACTGCCCTTCCTGATTCAGCGCCAGCCGGTCGAGGCGGGGCAGGGCCTGCCGGTAGGTGATGAGGATGGAGGTGCCGCTGGCCGCGCCTTCGATGCGGAAGCCGTCGGCGTCCAGCCCCTTGGGTTCGGCGCTGGTCACGCACTCGTAGGTGCAGGAATAGGTCGACCCGGTGGCGGGCTCGTTGCCCGTGGGGGACCAGTCCACGGTGTCGCCGTTCTTTTTGTAGTCCGCGCCCGCCGCATACACGGTATCACCCTGACGGCACTCGACGATGGAAACGATGGAGGTATCCGGCAGGGTGTCGGCGGCCCCGGAGTAGCTGCCGTGCACCACGCTGACGGTCTTGCGCGTGGTGATGCGCACGGCCTCGACGTCGTGCAGCGGAGGGTGGGCCACGGTGATGCGCTGTCCGCCGGACTGCGTGGATGCGGCGTCGGCGGTATGCACTTCCGTATCGATGCGGCGCAGGTCGGGCACGGCGGCATAGGTCAGGCGGCGGGAGGTGGGCATGTCCACGCCGTAGCCGTTGACGCGGGCGCGGCCTTCCGAAACCGTGTAGACCTGATGGCCGTCGGCGTCGTCACCGGCCATAAGCACGGTCAGGCCGTCCACAATGTACGAGCCGCCCGCCGTGGAATCGCGGTCGTATTTGGCGATGCTCTGGGTGAAGGTGTCCAGCGTGGGCGGGGCTTCCTTGGCCCGCAGTTCGCCGTCGTCCACGGTATAGACGACGTAGAATTCCCCATCGCCGTTGTCGCCGTCAAAGCCCCACGCGGCATTGGCCTGAAGCCGCCACGCGCCCGGTTCGCCTTCGCCGCGCGAGCCGATGGCGGGGTTGTACAGGGAGGGATCGTCAAGCTCGGACACCACGCGCTGCGTGAGCCGGATGCCCACGGCCACGGTGCCGACCACGGGGATGGTGAAGGTGGCCTCGGGCACGCCGCGCACCGCGCCCCGGAGATAGACGGCCCCGGACTGGGCCCGGACTTCGCCGGTCTCCTTGTTCACGATGATCCCGGCGTCGCGGATGATGTCGCCGTCCTTGAACAGCGCGTCGGCCACGCTCTGCAGGCGGTGCATGGCGGCGGACTGCGCTTCGTTCAGCTCCGCGCCTTGCAGCGTGTAGCCGTCGCGGTAGAGGATTTTCTCGTAATTTTTCGATGCGTTGAAGTTGTCGTAATAGCTGTCGGGCATGTTGGGCATGAAAGCCTCCTAGGGGCCGCAGGGTACGGTGCCGAGACCCGGCCCCCGGAAAGGGGCTCGGAACGCGGCGCGGGCGGCTGGCTGATGGCGTAAAGGGGGGACCGAAACGGTGTCGTGGGGGCGGGAATGGCCCTAGATCGGCAGGACGAACTCGACGGTCTGGCGGACGGAAGGGCTGCGGTTGATGCGCGGCAGGATGATCTGCGCCGCCAGCAGCAGGCCGGGGCTTTTGAGGTCGGCGGGCGTGAAGTAGCGCTGGCCCTCGGGCAGGCCCTCGACGAACTCGGTGTCCATGAACAGCCCCATTTCCCTGATGATCGCGTTGGAGGCGTCGCTGTAGGCGTAGGCCGTCTGGACGTAGAGGTACGGGGTCGGATCCGTCACGAGCCGGTAGCGGGCCTCCTGCACCGCGCCCTCGGAGCCGGTGGCCACGGGGATGACGATGCCGCCCGCCTCGTCGGGCTCCACGAAGCCGATGTGCGAGGGGGTCCGGCGGCCCAGCTCGTTGAGCAGCGCGTTGCTGTCCACGAGGGAGGGCAGGGTTGCGCCGTCGGCGTCCCATGCGGGGTCGCCGGAGCCCCAAGCCAGATGCAGGGGGCGGGACGAAATCGCCAGCGCGATGGCGGCGCGTCCGGTTTTGGTCAGTGTTGCGAGTGCCATGTGGTTCTCCTTATTGGATGGTGATGTGCGAGGGGGTTTTCCAGTCCTGCCCCGTTTGGGTCCATGCCCCGGCCCACTGCGGCGCGAACAGCGTGAGCAGGCCGGAGGCGGGCGGGGCGGGGGCAAGGGCTGGCGTGCCTGTGCCGAGGGCGGACAGCCCGGCGCTTTCGGGCGCGGCCCATGCGTTGGGCTTCATGCACAGGGCCTGCGCGCTCAGGATGCCGTGTTCCGGCTCCACTTCGGGCAGGGGGCTGCCGGATGCGGAGAGCAGGCCGGTCCCGGCGGCGAACGGCGGGGCCGGGTCAAGGGTTTCAGCGGGCAGGGCCAGCGAGGACGGCAAGGCCGCCTCCGGGGGCGTCCATGCGTTTTCGGCCAGTTTCATGGCCAGATCGCATTGGGAGGCTTGCTGTCCCCGTTCCGGGTCCGGGATGCCTCCGGCCGAGGCCAGCCATGCCGTGCCCGCCGCTTGCGGGGCGGGCGGGTCGAGCCGGGGCGTTTCCGTGCCTTGGGTCACGATGGCCATTTCGTGCAGCCGCCGTTCCTGACGTTTGCAGTCGTGCCCGGACAGGGCGAAGGAGCCGAGCCGGGGCGGGCTGTCGATGACCACCGCGAACGTCGCGCCGAGCCGCGAGTTGGTGTCGGCCAGCGCGGATTCCGTGGGCACGAGCTGCGCGCGGGAAAGGCTGCGGCGGCCCATGCGCCAGCGCGGGAGCTTGCGGTCGAAGCCGGTATAGTCGAGCCAGCTCCGGGCGTCCCATTCCCCGCGCCACGAGCGGCCCAGCGTCTGGCGGTCGGCCCACAGGATGCTGAACAGCGCGCCCATGACGAACGGGTGGTTGCGGGGCAGGGGCCCGGAGAGCCGCGAACGCCCGACGATGAAACGGTCGAGGTACGGCGCGGTGTGGCCGGACACGCATTCCGTCCCGAACGAGGCCGCATGGAGCGACGGCAGGTAGGCTTCCGCCTGAAAGCTCCTCTTTGTCCCGAACGAGACGACGATGTCGCCGTCCGGGCCTTCGACGGAGACGCCGGAGTGGAAGGACAGCCAGCCGTCGCCAAGGGCCGGGCCTTCCGAGAGCACGATGGGCCGCCGGTCGTAGGCGTCGGTGTACAGGCGCCACAGGCGGCAGCGCGCCGGGGCCATCTCGGTGCAGATGGTGACGATGCGGCGCACGTCGTCCATGTCCGCAATCTGCGGCAGGCCAAGCTGGTACGTCGCCCAGTAGGCCCCGGGGCCGTTCTCCTCGATGGAGGCGGCATACCCGAACCGGCGCAGCGCCGCGTAGAGGCTCGCGGGCGTGCCCTTGATGCGGTGCCATGCGATGGCGTCGAGGATGAGGCCCGCCAGTTCCGCGTCCGTCCGGGCCGTTTCGCGGAAGTCGACGTGCAGTTGCCACGCGAGCAGTTCCAGTTCCGCCGTGCTCAGGGGCGTCAGCCCGCCGGACGCCTCGGCCACCCGCCCGATGGGGGCGAGCATATCGGGGACGGGACGCCCCGCGGTGAGCGCCAGCCGGTGCCACAGGAGCAGGTTGGGCACGCTGCGGACGACGCGGCGCAGGAGCGTTTCCAAGGCCGATCCCGCCGCGCCGAACGCGGGGTCGTCCGCGAGGGCGGGCGTGAGCAGGCCCCGGACCTGCGGGTCTCCGAGCCTAATCATGGGGCCGCCCGCCACGGCTCGCGGCTGCCGTGGGCTTTACGGTGTCTGCCCGGCAAGAAAGGGTGCGCTTAGTCATCTTCAATCCCCATGAATTGCAGGTCGAGGGACGTTTCGCGGGCGATTTGGCGCTGTTCCAGTTTTTGGTAGCGTGGGCTTTCCAGTTCCACGCGCTTGGCCCCGGCGCGTTCGAGCAGGCTGACGAGCCGGGTGGGGTTGATGTCGCGGCCCGGGGCGCTGCGCTGCCACACCCGGTATTCTTCAAGTGCCGCTTCAACTTTTTTCGTCACGCTGGCGGCCAGCGGGCCGTTGTCGCGGTGTAGCCACCAGCCGCCGGAGACGGCGTACTCGACGGGCTCAGGCGCGGCCACGATGACCGTGTCGGTAAGCGGGCGCACGCCGTCGGCGCTCAGGCGTTCCCGCACCAGCTCCAATACGCTTTCCGGGGGCAGTTCGCCGCCGTCCATGACCGGGCGCACGTCCACGGTTCCGGGCACGGGCGCGTACACCGCTACGTCGGCAATGCCTTGGTGGGCGGACAGGGCGTGGTAGCGGTAGGAGCCGGAAGGCCCGGCCACGGAAAAGCGTTCCGGGGCAAGCCGGATGCGGGCGCGGTAGCTGGCGTCGTCCTCGACGTCGGCCCCGAGGCGGGTGGTTTCGGTGTTGCGGACGGCGTCCACATAGGCCAGCGGGTCGACCAGCCTGTTGATCTGGCCGGGGACCAGCCCGTTGGCGTGCGCCCCGGCCCGCAGGCAGGTTGCCGCCACGTCCACGGAACGCTCCCCGGCGGGGATGGTTGCCGTCTCGTCCGTGGCGAAGGTCAGCCCCGTGTCGCCGTCCCCGGCGTTGGCCCGGGTGCCTTGGGGGATGAGCACGGGCCAGCCCAGCGTTTCCGCCGTGCTGAACCGCAGCACGGTGCGGGACGGGCTGGCGGGCAGCCGGGCCGTGTCCACCAGCGCGCCGATGAGGTCCTGATGCGGCCCCCGGGCGTGGGCCAGATACTGCTGGTTCCCGGTTTCGTTGATGAAGGCCGCCAGCAGGCTGATGATGTAGGCGTTGGACTGGAGGAACAGCCGCACCGGGTCGCCGGGATAGACGGTTTGGCCCGAAGCTTCCTCGTAGGCGGTGATGACCATCCCTTCGATGCCGGAGGGCGTCAGTTCCGAAAAATCCACGGCGGTGAAGTCGTCAAGCAGGCTCACAATGCCACCCCTTCCCTGAGCTTGAAGGTCACGACGGGCCGGAGTTGCCCGTCGAGGGTTTCAGCCCGCAAAAGCCGGATGCTCACCACCTCGGCGCGGGGTTCCTTTTCTTCGATGGCGTCCGTCAGTTCCGCGATCCGGAGCGCGGCCATCACCGGGGCCGGGGCGTCGATAGCGCCGCCGTGCGAGGCGAAACGCCGGTCCAGCGGGACGGAATAGGCGAACGTGGTCAGGATCATCCGGATGTTCTGGACAACGGCGTCCAGCCCCGTGGCCCCGATGACGAGCGGGGCCGCCTCGCGCATGTCGACGACGGGCATCAGTGGTACTCCTTCAGGGCCAGCGTCAGGCCGATGGTATGGACGCCGCCGGGGCCGCTGTTGCGCCAGTCCTGCGTCACGCTTTCGATGATGACCTTGCCCCAGTTGAGCCCCCCGAGGATGAGCCGGTTGACCTCGCCGCGCTTGCACATGGCCCCGAGGCTGTCGGCTTCCCGCATGGGATTGACGCCGAGGGCGGCGCTGAGGGTCATGGAAATGGAGAAGGTCCCCAGCTCCGGGGCGATGAATTCGACGCAGGGGAGCGCGCCCTGCACCTGATGCTCCTCGATGCGGGCCTTGCGTTCCCGGGTGACCTGCGACGGGGTGAACACCCGCGTGTCGGACACTTCAAAGACGACGTTGCCGAGGGTGCCTACCTTCATGCTCAGCCCCCGACCGGTGAACCGGAGGTATCGGAGCCGCTCCTGACGTTGTCGTGAACGTGACTGCGAACTGATACGCTTCCCGCGACGATGTCATTGTCGGGGACGGTGATGCCGCCATTGAGTACGGTGAAGGAACCCTGCAGCTCACTGGTGGCAGCGCCACCGCTGTAGCCGGTTTGGATGAGGTTGCCAGCCAGCTCAATGCTTGGAGCCTTCAGGCTGATGCGGGTAAGGCTTTCGACGGATATGTCTTTTTCAGCCTTGAGCGAAACGCTCCCTCGGACGTTGGCGATGAGCTTATGTTGTATGCGGTCGTACCAGAGTTCCGTGCCGTCCTCGTAGCGGACATAGTCGAGCGGAGCTTCTTGGTCGGGGGAAGGCGTGTTCGCCGTGTAGTGCGCGCCTAGGATGACGCCTTGTTCCAGACCCTGCCCGGAAAACAGGCAGGCCACGGGTTCCCCGATGTCGGGCAGGGTCTGCGCCTTGTCCTTCAGCGTGCGACGCTCAAGGACGCGCAGGGGCATAGTCACCATGCCGTCCCCGTCCGGGAGCTGGACGCGGGCTGCTCCCGATGCCGGGTCCACGCCGGTTACGATGCCGAAGCGCAGGCTTGCTCCCCGGTTGGCTTCCAGCGCCGCTATCCGCCGCTCCTGTTGCGCGTAGTCGAATCCGCTCATGTTGCCCTCAATAGTCCAGCGTCCGGCGCAGTTCCACGCCGGTCGTGTATTTGCCTTCGATTCTGTGGGTTGCCGTGGTGACGAAATACTTGCCGTCGAATTTACCGAAACCGTCCAGCGTCAGCGTGCACCCGGCCACCACGCCGGGGTGCCCCATGATGTCGAGCGAGCCGGTGTTTTCGGCTTCGTTTTTGTTCCGCAGGGCGCTTTGGGCGAAGGTTTCCGCTTCGGCCTTCGACTCAACCTTCTGGTTGATGAGCGTTATTTTTTCCCGTTGCCCGTCAGCGCCGGGCTCGCCGAAGGAATAGGAGTGCATTTCCCCTGATTCCGGGTCCATGTACTGGACGTCGCAGCCGCTGTAGGCCGTCCCTTCCGATTTTTCCTTGAACGACCACCGCGACGGCGAAAACTGCCCTCCGGTTCTGGAGATGGCGACGGCGGCTGCGCGGGCGTCACCGCGTTTCGCGGCCTCGCAGACGAGCCTGCCGTCATGGACCTTGACGTTCACCCCCCGGGCGGAGGCCAGCCGCTGCAGGAAGGGCAGGTCGGATTCCTCGCGCTGGTCCTGCCGGTTGAACGGGAAGGCATCGGCGTTGTAGAGCAGCTCAAGCCCGTTGCGCTGGGCGATTTCCCCGGCCACGGCCTGCAGGGAATAGCCTTCCCATGCCTGCGTTTTTTTCGTTTCCCGCAGCCCGTCCGTGAGCGCGGCGGACACGGCCTTGATGCTGACCTTGGTCGGCGGGCCGGAATATTCCACCTCATCGACCTTGAACGAGCCGCAGTTCAGGGAGGCGTCCTGACCGGGGCCGAACCAGTCCGTGCACAGGATACGCATGGACACCTCGGTCCCTTTCTTGGGAGCCCATTCCCCGAGCCACTTGCCGTCCCGGTCGTGCAGATCGAGGCGTACTTCGTCGGCCTTGCCCGCGGCGTTGTCGGTGTAGGTTGCGGACAGGAGCGAGGGGGCGAGCGCGTCCGTGGCGTCATGGCCGCCGATGGTGACGGCGAGCCTCACGCGCCGGGCGTGCTCCTGCTCTTGTTTCCCGTTGTTTACATCCACGGCGGAAGCTCCATGTTGATTTCCGGTTTTTTGACGCCGTCGGGTATGTTCAGCCGGACCCCGGCGGGGAACTCAAGCATATCCATGTGTTCGATGTTGGCGGCGATGAGCCTGTCCATGAGGTGCTCGTCGCCCCACAGCCGGAGAGCGATGGCGTCCCAGCAGTCGCCTTGTTGCGTTATGTACTCAGTTGCCATAGGCGAGTCTCCTCTGATCTCCGACGATGTTGCCGAGCATGCGGGCAATCCGTTCCTCAATGGCGGCAGCGCGGCTGTCGATGCTGCGCAGCAGCGCGTCGCCCATGTCCGCGGCGGGGATGCCGTTGAGGGTGACGGGCATGGAAAAGTTCAGGCTGACGGGCTGGCGGGCGGACGGGGACGCCGTGTTCCCGGCGGGAGGCGTCCTTCGTGCCTCCCCAGACGCGGCATATTCCGGGATGCGGGAAGAGGCGGGGGCTGTCCGGGTCTGCCCGGGGAGTTTGGCTTGTGCCGGTTTGGCGGCGGCTTCGGAGAGGGCGGGTTTCGTCGGCCCGATGAAGGGTTTCCCTGCGGCTGCGGGCTGGAGCGCGGCCTGTTCGGGATTGGAGCCGAACGTGAAGAAATCTCCCACGCCTTCCCAGAACCCGTTTTCTTGCTTGGAGGCGGTGTCCTTGCCGGGATAGGCCGCCTTGGCCCCTTCCACAGCGGCCTTGGCGGATTGCGGCTCTTCGTCGTCTCCGAATCCGAATGCGCCCTTGATATCCTTGTAGATGCCCTTGACTGTCTCAACGGGCTTCATGGCCATCGCCTTGACGCCCTCCACCAGCGTGTCGATGAGCTTGGCTCCGGCATCGTACAGCGACATACCGTTCCAGAGGTCAGAGATGAACGTCAGTGTGCCGGTAAACGCGGCTTCAACCAGTTCAAGGATGGGGCACACGGTTTTCAAACCGGTCCAGACGGTGTCCACGACGGCCCGGAATCCTTCGAATTTGTTGTAGGCCCAGACGAGCCCCGCTCCGAGCGCAGCGATGCCCACGATGATCAGCCCGATGGGATTGGCCGTGAGCGCCGCGTTCCAGAGCCACTGCGCGGCGGTGATGATCTTGATTTTGGCGGCGCTGGCCAGAGCGACCGCCGCGTGGGCCTTTTGCGCCACGGTTGCCGCGATGACGGACGGGCGCAGTGCGGCGAAGATGCCCTTGGCGATCTGCCAGCCGTCCGAGAGGATGGTCGCCGCGTAGCCGCCCGCCAGCGCGGATACCTTGAGCCCAACCAGCGCGATGCCGACGAACATGACCCCCCGTGTGACGCCGGGAAACGCTTCCGCCAAGGCCCGGACAGGCTTGATGACGGAGGTGGCAAACTCTGCGGCTGAGGCAAGGGGCGGCAGGAGCACGCTGCCGATGGTGATGGCGAGGATTTGCCCGGAGGCCGCCAGCCGATCCAGAGCGCCCTGCGTCGTCTCCGAGCGGGTTTTGAACTCGGCGAGCTGGGAGCCTTTGGCTTCTTCGGAGTTGGCCAGCGCGAAAATCTCACGCAGTTTGTTGGGATTGTTGATGAGCGGGGCCAATGAGGCGAGCGATTCCGTACCGAACAGTTCCTTGGCGATGCCAGCCTGTTCCGCTTCGGGCATTTTCTTGATGGCTCCGAGTACCGTGAGCAGGGTGTTTTCCGCTTCCTTGCCGCCTTTTTTCATGCCTTCCGCGATGGCTCCGACATTGCGAAACCCCAACTGCTTCATGGTCTCTTTCTGAGCCTTGGTCATGGCGTTGCCTTGGCTCAAGGTCAGCAGGAAGTTCTTCATGGCCGTCCCGGCGGTTTCCTTGTTTTCCGAGGTTGAAACCATTGCGGCGGCCAAGCCTACGATGGACTTTTCGGAAAACCCCGCCATTTTTCCCACCGCGCCCATCCGGGCGACGACGGAGGATGTGTCCGCAGCTGTGGCGTTCATTTTTGAGGCCACATAGTTCATGGCATCGCCCATGCCGCGGGTCTGCTCCGCCGTGAGTTCCATGCGCGACTGGTAGGTAGCGAGGCGCTCCCCGGCTTCCTCGGCGGTGATGCCGTAAGCTACGGACATTTCGGCGGCGTCGTTGAGGAATCTCTTTATTTTTTCGGGATCAAGATTACCGTCCGCATCGTTGGCCACACCAGCCTCGGCAGCGGCGGCGGCTATCTTGGTGACTTCGTTCGGGCCGAGCCCCGTCCGTTCCGAAACGGAGAAGATGTCCTGCTTAATCCGTTTTTCGTCGTCATCCTTGGCAAAATTGGCCACCTTTTTGAGGTCGGCCCAGTTGCTTTCGTAGTCGATGGCGAGCTTGACCGGGGCGACCACCGCGGCGGCTGTGGCCACCGTCCCCATGATCTGTCCGTGGTACTCTTGCCGTTTGGCTTGGTTGGCCAGCATTTTCTGTTGGCGTCCGAGAGCGGCTTCGGTACGCCCGATGGCCGCTGCCGTTTCGGATTGTGCCTTCGCCATGTTCTCGACGGTGACGCCGTATTTTTTTGCCGCCCGCTCCGCGCTTTTGAAAGCCCGCTCGGAGGCTTGCACTTGTCCGGTCAGCTTGGTTCTGGTCTCGGGGAGGAGCGGTCCAGCATTGAGACGGGCACGAGCCGCTTCAAGTTCCGCGCTGGCTTTAACCAGTGCCCCTGATTTTTGGGAAACGGTCTGTAGGCCCTTGAGATCAGACTTGAGCCCTTTGACGCGGGAGGAAACCGTGGTAAAGGCGGAAGCGACGGAGGCCCCTACCGCAGCCCCCACAGCAAACGTCACGCCAAAAGAAGTGCTCATGAAAACCTACCAAGAGTTGATGGCCAAACAGTATGCGAGCTGGTGGCCGCTGTTTGTTCCCGTTGCGGCCATAGCCGCCTGTATCGACAAGTGGTTCCTCGACACCGCGAGCTGGCCGGAGGCGGCGGGGCACGGCGTTTTTGCCGGGCTCTGCTTCATGGCCCTTGTGTACGCGGGAAAGGCCGTGCGGCCCTTCCCGTGGGTGATTCCCGTGGCCGCCGCCGTGACCTGCGCCCGAAAGTGGTTCTTCGACGCCCCGACATGGACGGCGGCGCTGGACGCCGGGCTGGTCACGGCCTTTGTGCTGCTGGTCGTCCTACATCTGATGAAAGGGGCACGCTAGGCGGAGAGCCGTTTTTCCAGCTCGCAGGCCGTGTCCAGCCAAGCCTCGGCTTCGTCAGGCGTCAGCGTCAGCACGTCCCGCAGGGGCCACCGGGTCAGCCGGGACAGGCTCACCGCCAGCATCCGCAGCCCTTTCTCCAGTGTCCCGTCCGGGTCTTTTCTGGCCCCGAAACGTGAGGAGCTGGTCCTGCAGCCGCTCATAATCCTCCATGTCCAGTTCGCGCAGGTCTTCAGGGCGCAGCCCGGTGAGGGCGGCGACGAGCGCGGCCTCCTCGTCGAGCCCGCCGTTTTTGATGGGGTAGTCCAGCATGTCGCCCACGGTGGGGCGGCGCATGGTGATGGAGGACAGGGTGCGGTCGGAAAGCTGCGCCGGATACCGGAGCGCGATTTTCGCGGTCTTTTCCATTGGGTTACTCCATGCCGAGGTCGCCGCGGACTTGGGCGAGGTAATCGGTTCCGGCGATGGTGCAGATGAAGTTCAGCTTGTCGATCTCCACCAGTTCCTTGCCGCCCTGAGAGAGCTTGAGGTAGTTGACTTCAAGCTCGGTTTCCGAATCCATTTTCTTGCCCGGTTCGGCCTTGCCGACGCCGAATTTCTTGGGGACGGTGCGGGCCACCAGCTTCACGGCGTCGGTGCCGAACTCGCCGTTCCCGGCGTCGAACTTCTGCACGCTGGCCCGGACGTCGAGCTGGTGCGTCTTCGGCGCGAGCAGGGTGACGGCGTTCTCGTTCACCGTATTCCATTTCAATTTCAGGCTGATGGCCTTGAAGTGCCCGATGACGGGCGTGTCCAGTTCCCCGGCGATGCCGAGCCCGCTCATGGACTCGGTGACGTATTCGAGGCTCGGCAGCTCGATGTCGGCCACGCCGAGCAGGGCGGAGCTGCCTTCCATATAGACTTTGGCATTGATGAGCTTGTCGGGGATGACGTTTGCGGAGGGAAGGTTCATGGCGTCTCCTTACTCGGCGAAGAGGTTGGTCAGGTAGGACGGGTCGTATTCCAGCGTGAAGCGGATTTCCCGGGCCGGGGGCGGGGGCGCGATGAAGACGTGGAACCGGGCGGTGCCGTCGATGAGGTCGGTGCTCGGGTTTTCCCCGGCGAGGAAGGCCACCTTGCCGCCGAGGATGTATTCCCGGGCCGCGAGGCCGTTGAGCCAGAGGTTGAACGAGTCGCAGATCTGCTCGATGAACCGGCGGCGCAGGGGCGAGTCGGTGAACTGCCACGCGGTCAGCACCAGCGTGTTGCCGATGTAGTTGAACATGCGGCGCACCGGGATGAAGGTGTCCTTCACGTCGGTAACGGCGGGGTAGGCGGCGGTGCGGTTGCCCCAGACGGTCATCTGGCCGGTGAAGTTGAGCCCGGTGACGATGCCCTGCCCGTTGAGGTAGGCGGCCTCGGAGGGGGTGAGGGCCAGTTCCCTGCCCGCGTGGGTCAGGCCGTTGCAGAGCATTCGGCGGTTGGACGGCGACCAGTAGGGCACGCCCTCGTTGTCGGCGTCGCGGCTGGCGACCGTGGCGGCCAGATGCACGGAGCCGTGCTCGACGGCGTTGCCGAAGACCGGCGAGCCGAAGAAGATCTGCAGGGCTGGGTCGGTGAGGTTGTTGTCCTTCACCCATGCCGGGACTTCGGTGTACTTGGCCACGCTGGACGGGACATCGACAAGGCCGGTCGCCTTGAAGTGGCCGTTGATGTTCGCGGCCTTCGCGCCGAGGACCACGGCCACCGCCGGGTCATCGGAGAAGCCGGGGGCCAGAAGCTGGCCGGGGACCAGCCCGAAGCGGGGGAAGACTTCCTCCACCAGTTCCAGCCCGGTGCGGCTTCCGGTGGAAGCGTCGATGCCGCCGATGACGTCGGCCTTCGTGACCTTGGAGACGTCGGGCTTGGCCGGGGTTTCGCCCTGCGCGGGCGCGGCGTGCTTCGCCGGGTCGAAGACGTTGATGCAGACGATGGGGGCCACCCCGTAGCGCGACAGGTAGACGCTGGCAGCCTCGTGCAGCGTGAAGCCGGTTTCGTCCTCGCCGGGCGCGCCGAACTGGGCCGTGAATTCCGCCATCGAGAAGATGAGCAGCGGTTTGTTGACGGGCCGTTCCGTGCCTTCGGGCAGGTTGTGGACCGGGGCCGTGCCGATGATGACCGGGAGGGAGACGTCCACGCGCACCGGCGCGACGATGCCGGTGGCGGTCTCTTCCCAGTAGACGCCGTGATTATACATGGTTACCCCTTGATGTGGTTGCGCCTGACGCGCTCGTGGGTCGTGAAGAAGCCTTTCTTTTCCCGCATGCCGCGCAGTGCCTCACCCGCCTTGTCCAGCGGGAGGAAGCAGGCTTTCACGTCAGGATCGGCAAACAGCTTTCCAAGGTGGCTGGGAATGCCTCCCCGGAACACACTGCCGTACATGAGCAGTACAGGCTGGCGGAATGTCGGTCCGAGGTAGATGAGCGTTTCAGGGAGTGGAGGAGTCGTTTTCGCCTTCTTTTCCGTATCCATAGTTTTTCCTTTTATTCCCAGCCCTTCATGGTCCATTGCGACAGCATGACAGCCTGAAGGAAGGGCCTTGGTTTCGTTTCGGCCTTTTCCCATGCCAGCAGCCGTCCCCGGTGATCGGGCACGAGCTGGAAGCGCCGTTTCAGCGGCGTTTCCCGGCAGGCCCCGAGTACGAGGGTGATGCCGGACATAAGGATTGCCAAGTCCTGTTCCGCGCCCTCGGCGTCGCCCGGTTCCGGGTTGTAGACGCAGCAGATGAGCGCGATGACGGCGGTTTCTCCCCCCTCTTCATGATAACCGTTCACGGGTACGAGGATGATGCAGGGAAAGGGTTTCCGGCCATTCTCGGGCGGAGGCAGGTCTCCGATAAAGACTTGTACGGGCTGCACGGCGTCGCCCTCGGCGGTCTGGCCGAGCAGGTGCAGGTCGGTCAGACCGCCCGTCAGGCAGGCTTTCAGGGCGGGCAGGATGCGCGTGTTCATCTAGCCTCCGCAGCAAGGGTTTGTTGCACATGGCGGGTCAGGGTCACAGGCATTCTGGATTCCACTTCCTCCTCAAACATGCCGAGGACGCGGGGTGTCACGACGTGGTACTGGATGGAAGGCCCGTAAGCCTGTTTGACGGCATAGTTGTTTTCGTTTTCCCGCGAGCGGTAACCGGGCCGGAAGTACACGCCCATGTGACCGCCCGGCATCACGGCGATAAAAGGAAAACCGCCGCCAGCAACGCGGCTTTTGCCCTCACGGCGTTCTCCCGTCCTGAGCGAGAACGTGAAATCTGGCCACTGATGAGGGCGCTTGCCGGGGCGGGCTGTGATCTCTTCCGGCTCCACTTCGTAATGGATGAGTGGTTGGGCTTTGCTTTGGACCAAGATGGAGCCGGAAACCGTTTCACCGGACTTTCTTACCTGCCCGAGTTGCACGGCCTTTCGGAGAGCCTTGTCAGGAAGCGGAACCTCTGAGACGAGGTACTGGACAAGGCCTGATCGGATATGGTCCATCACCTCGGAAACAGCCGGGACAAAGGCTTTCTGGATGGCCCAAGGGATGCCCTTGAGCTGTTGCATGGCCCGGTCGAAGTCGGTTTCATCGATGCGGATATCAAGCATGTCAGCTCCCGTTGCGGTACAGGTTGATCCTGATGAGCCCGTGCAGGTCCACGGCATCGTCGACGGTCCAGAGGGTGCCGTCGATCCGCATGTCCTGCCGGGGCCGGGGGAGCGGGACAGCCCCTTCCCCGGCGGACGGCACATGCAGCGTGCGGCGCAGCTGGTGCACGCCCCACGTTTCCACGTTGCTTTCATAGCGGCCTTCCGCGGGGGCCACGGCGTCGTCCCAGATGCCGACGGTGTCGAGGCCGTCCACGTTCATGGGGACGCCGAACTCGGCGGGGTTCAGGAAGGCATGCCGCACGTCGAAGGCGAGGGCTTCATCAAAGAAGGTCCGGTTCATGGAGTCCCCCTGACAAGCGACTTTACGTCCGCCTTGATTTCGCGCAGGTCCAGCGACACGGCGTCCATCGTCGCTTCGGTTTTGGCCAGACGGCGCTCGTGGTCGTCCGTGCGGTCGCGCAGGGTCGTGAACATGCCTTCGTGCCGGGCCTGCGTGTTTTCGAGGCTCGACAGGCGCTCGTCCATCCGTCCGATGTAGATCGCGCTGGTGACGGCGGAGGAGCCGATGCCGACAAGGATGGCGACAAGCAGCGGTATGACGACCGACTGGATATACTTCATGATCAGATGCTCTCTGCCTGTTCGATCCACAGTTGCAGCTCCCCGGCCTCCTGAGCCGGGAGGTGAACCCATTCCCCGGGTACGGTCTTCCATTGTCCGGCCTCCCTGTACGCCCATCCGTCAGTTACGAGGGCTCCCGGCGTCGCCGGAGCCGGGGGTAGGGCGCTTGTCCGTCCCGCCACGGCGTTGCAGCCACTGGTCAACAGGGCCAGAGCGCACAGCGCGAGTGCGAGCTTGGCGGCGGTAGTCCCGAAAACCTTCAAGGAACAGTTGAAGGATGCGGACAAGCGCGGCCCAGACATCACTTGCCGCCATTGGCCGTGTCGTCGGCGTTCTTGGCCTTGCCCTTGTTGCAGCCGATCCAGTTGAGCAGGCCGTACACGAGGCGGTAGAGCGCGCCGGACCGTTCCGTGGGCGCTGGCAGGAACACGCAGATGAACGCGCATACGCCGGACAGGGCGGCCAGCCCCTGCGCGAAGACGCCGGATTGGGTATCCAGCAATGCCGAAAAATCCATGATGGCCTCCTAGACGGCGCGGGTCATCCAGCCCGCGAGGAATTTGCGCTGCGAGAAGCTGCCCGCGGCGATGTCGAGGTATTTCTTGCCCTGCGCGGCATTCAGCGCGTGGACCACGTCCCTTTCGGCGCGGTATTCAAGCACCAGCGCGAGGGCCTTGACGGTCTTCGGCCCCACGGCCCCGTCTTCGTCGAGGTCGTCAAAGAGCCGCTGTTCCTTGCCGTTGCGCCGGACGTAGTTCATGGCGTTGCACACGCGCTGGAGGAGCTTGCCGGAACCGCCCCGGCCCAGATTGACGGCCTGTTCGAACAGTTCGTTGGCTACCAGCTGGGGCCAGCGGGCAAGGCCCATCTTGTCCCACCACTGGACCCGGTAGAACGCCGTGACGAGGTCCTCCAGATTGGGAAGGGTGGTCAGGTGGCGCGAGAAGGCGAGGCTGCCCTGCTGGAAAGAGGGGTGCGCCTTGGCCGCGTCGATGAAATGCCAGCCCGGCCAGTCCGGGAAGAACGCCCGGGCTATGCCCGCATACGTTTCCCCGCCCTTGTCGCCGGGGACGTTGCACCAGTCGCCCTCGAACGTGCGGACAGGGTTGTAGGCGATGTTGAAGTCGGCGCTCATTGTTCGTCTCCTTGGGGCGTTCCCATGCAAGCGGAATCACGTTCCGCTTGCGCGCTTTCCTCACTTGAAGCGCCGCACGCGGCGCGACTGCCGTCGGCCATATGATTTTCTTTTTTCTGGCCTTTCTTTGGGGCCTGCGCGGGCACGGGGGCAGCGGCATGCAGCGGCGTGGCGTAGCCTTCGCGGATGAGCGCGTCGGCTTTCCTCGCGTCCAGCGTGACCGCTTCTCCGGGAAGGAAGAGATGCTCGCCGTCATCAAGGGTGACGTGCAGGCGCACGTCCTTGGCCGTCTCGTCCATCACGCCACCGCCTTGATGAGCACGGTCGCGCCGGGCTGTCTGGGCCACGGCAGGGGGCGGGACTCGGCGATGGTGAAGATGCCGGAGGGGTCGTCCTGCTTGAACTGCTTGGAGAAGATTTCCACGGGGCCGGAGCAGTCCACGTCCATCGGCTGGCCGAACTCCATGACGTTCTCGGCGTCGGATGCGGCAAGCAGGGCATATTCGGGCGCGAGGTAGTATTGAACCTTGCCTTCGATGTCCTTGTAGGTGCCGGTCACCAGCCAGATGCGCAGGCCGTTCCAGATGCCCTTGAACTTGCTCTGGATGCTCGGGGAGAGCTGGCCGATGTTGATGTTGTTGCGGTCAAGGTCGTCGCGGACGTCGGGGTGCTTCCTGAAGGCGGCCCACGCCTTGCGGCCAAGGTAGAGGTCGGTCGCGCCGAGGTTGGCCTCCTCCTGAATCATTTCGTCGTAGGTCTGGAGGGAGTCCTGCAGGTCGGAGGTATCGCCGGTCCATTGGGCCGCGCCTTCGAGCACGACGGTGTGGGCCTGCGGACGCCGGAAGTCGACGGTGAACGTCTTGACCACCTTGCCTTCCACGGCGTCGAAGAGGTCGATCTTGCCGTGGACGATGGCCTGCGCGCACATGATCTCGACCATAGTGTCGATGTCGGCGCGGTGATCGTCCATGTCTTCGGCGATGGCGCGTTCCACGGGGTTCACGTTGAGGTCGTAGGGTGTCTGGCCTCCGGCGTGCTTGAGCAGGTCGGCGGCTTTGAACAGGCGTTTCGGGCGGAAGCGCGGGGCCTTGACCGCGAACGCGGCACCCTCGCGCCCGCTGCGCATGGTGCCCCCGGCGGCGTTGGTGATGGAGGGGAGCATGGAGACGCCGCGGGAAACGACGTGCAGCTCGAACAGCTCGGTGGCCTTCGGAGCCTGACGGCGGAACATGTTGCCGAAAATATCGTATTTGACCGGACGCCTGTTGATGACGCCGGTGAGGACGCGGGAATCGAAGTAGTCGATGTCGGCCATTGGTTTCTCCTTATGCATCTCCGGCGAAGACGCCGACCTTGCGAAGTTCGGTGAGGGCCGCCTGCTGATCGGCGGCGGAAACGCCGTCGTCCCAGATAAGCTCGGAGGCGATGACGGCGGCGTGGACATAGACGAGCGCGTAAGCGTCGCCCTCGGCGGGGATGGCGACGTCTTCGGCCAGCACGCCGAGCAGGGCGGCGGTTTCGCCGTCCCCGGGTTTGGCATAGGCCCCCACGGTCGTGGCGGAGGTGGCTGTCACGGTTTTTGCGGCGATGACGGTCCCGGCGAGCAGGGTCTGGGCGGTTCCGGCGCTCGAAAGCACGATGCGCTGCGTGACCACGGGGTGGTCTTTCAGGAAGACCCGGCGCTTGTACGATGCGATTTCCTGCATGGTCGGCTCCTTACAGGGACGCGATGCGGTCGATGGTTGAGGCCATGCCGTCGCTCTTGAGCCCGGCGCTGGTGTCGAGGGGGCCGGGTGTCTGGGCGGTCAGGTGGGCGAGGATGGCCTGTTGCGCCGGGGTTCCGGCAGTCTGCCCGGAAGCGGGCGCGGGGGAGGGGATCAACGCCCCGAGCGCCTGAAGCTGCCCGGAGGTGATGCCGGCGGCGGCCAGCGTTTCCACGCGCTGGGCGGCTTCGGCTCCGGCAACCGCCGCGAACAGGGCCATGCGGTTGTCGAGGGCGGCCTGCACAGCCTGCTGCTGTTGCGTTTCCATTGCGGCGTTGGCTTCGGCGGCCCCCTGTTTCTTGGCGTCCGCTTCGATCTGCGCCAGCAGTTCGGGATGGCTGGACGCGAGTTCTATGCGATCCATAGGTTTCTCCTTGGTGGTGTTGATGAGCGCGATGAGCGCGTCCATGCCGGGCACGATGCCCGTGACGAGGCCCAGCTCGTGGGCGCGGGATGCCAGAAAGACCTGCCCGTCGCCCCATGTTTCCGGGGCGGCCGCGTCGACCGGCATGTGCGCGGCGACGTCGGCCCGGAACATCGTGTGCAGTTCGTTGATGGGCTGCTGCAGGTAGGCTTTGACCCCGTCGGTCAGCGGCTCGGCGTCGTTGCCCGCGGCCTTCCATGCGCCGCCGGTAAGGTGGGTGACGCGGACGCCGCATTTCTCGAGGAAGCCGGACCAGTCCATATGCCGACAGATGACGCCGATGCTGCCGACGGTAGCCGTGGCCGGGGCATAGACGCGCCCGGTGGCCGCCGCGAGGTAATAGGCGGCGGAGGCGCACAGGCCGTCGGCGTAGGCGTACACGGGCTTCGCGGTTTGCGCGGCCAGCCACGCCGCCAGCTCAGGGACGCCGGAGGCCACGCCGCCCGGCGAGTTGAAGCGGAGCAGCAGTGCGGAGGCGGATCTGTCCCGCATGGCCAGCGAGACGGCGGCCTTGATGGTGTCGTGGCCGACGGCGTCCCATTCGGGATCGCCGTAACGGTGGATGGTGCCGGAAATGTCGATGACGGCCACGCCTTCCCGCACGGCGTAGAGGAGGGGGCCGCCGCCATGAGAGACGATGGCGGCGGCCCGGGGCGCGGGTGCGGTGTCCTTGCCGTTGGAGGAGGCAAGCATGGCGTCGAGGGACGACAGGGCTTCGGGCGTGATGGCCCAGAGGCGCTCAGTCATCAGCTCGGCAAAAAGGGGATGGGATTCATGCATGTCACTGCACCTTTTCCGTGGCGGGGTCCGCGAACAGCGAGCTTTCGCGTTTGCGCTGCTTCACGACGCTGTCCAGATCGCGCCCGCGTTCGGCGAGGGCTTCCCGGCGGGTCTTGAGGCCGTAGTCGATTTCCTTGCACACGGCGTTGACCTCCTTCACGGGGTCGACATAGCCGCGGGCCGGGCCGATCCACAGCGCAGCGGAATAGAGGCGCGGGGCGTCGTAAAAGTCCGGGGCCTTGGCCGGGAATTGCAGCTTGCCGCGCAGCCACGCTTCCTCGATGACCATCTGGAAAATGGGCTGGCAGTAGTGCGATACGAGCCACTGGCGGTAGAGCGTGAAGACCTTCCACGCCTCGAGCATGGCGGCGCGGGCGGAAGAGTAGTTGGTCTGGGAGAAGTCCTTGGCGATGACCTCGTAGGGCATGTCCACGGAGGCGGCCATGCTGCGCAGGACGAAGCGGCAGAACTGCTCGAAGTTCGGGGACGGGCTCGAGGTTTCGAGCATGTGCGGCCTTTCGTTGGGGTTGCCGTACATGATGGTGCCGGACTCGACGCTCTGGTAGTATCGGGGCGGCTCGGAGGCGCTTTTCCTGCGGGCGTGGACGTAGTCGGGGAGGATGTTGTTGCCTTCGTCCAGCTCGATGAACATGGTGAGGCTCGAGGTGATGACCTGCGAGAGCAGCTCGTTGTCGAGGGAGTCGGAGAGGTGCCGGAACAGGTTCATGCCCGGGGAGAGCACCGGCACGCCGCGTTCCTGTTCCTCCTCAAGGTGGCGGAACAGGTGGAACACGCCGGGCCGGTGCCCGATCCTCGCGGGAATGCGGGTGAAGTCCCGCGAGGTCAGGCTGGAGGGGGAGACGAAGCTCCCCAGCGAAGCCGGGGACGGGGTGGCGATCCAGTAGGCCGAGGGGGAGCCTGCCGCGCCGTATTCGATCCCGTCCCGGATGGAGGGGGAAAAGCGTTTGTCAGAGGGCGTCATGAGCCGGGAGGGCTGAACGGCCTGAAGTGCGAGGGAAAGCGGGCGCAAAGGTTCGTGGGCCGCCACCGGGATATGCAGCAGCTCGCCCTGCCGGAGCATGGACCGGAGGCCGAGGTATTGCAGATCGCCGAAGTGCATCATGCCGCGCACGTCAGCCGTCGGCGTCCACTCTTCCCAGACGCGCTCGATGGCGTCTTGCAGCTCCAAGGCTTCCTGCTCGGTGATGCCGAGGCGTTCCCAGTCGAGATCGGATTGCGGCTGCAATCCCTGCCCCACGGCGTTGGTCGTGATGGCGTTGACGGCGCTGGAGGCCGCCCAGTCGTTCGCCGTGAGGTCGGCGGAACGGCTCTGGATGAGCGCACGCTCCTGCGCGGCGTTCTCCGTGGTGGCGACGCCGGGCACGCGGTAGCCGGACATGCCGCCCCGGAACGACCCGGCGTTCCGCGAAGGGCGGGGCATCGGACTGGCGGTGCCCACGGGGGAAGCCATCCGCGCCTCGGCCTGTCCCGTGGGCGCGGAGCGGGCAAGCTTGCGGGGGGTACGTATCGTCCTCATCGGATGACCACCCCCTGTACACGGACCGGGCCACGCGAGGCCCCGCCCAGCGTATCGACGATGTCCGAGAAAAACGCGATCTCGCGGTTGATCTCGCCAAGGTCATAGCGGGTGAGGCTTCGCGTGCCGACGGTATAGCTCTTACCGACCGCGGCGTAACGCTTGGCGGTCTTCCAGACTTGCAGCTCGGACTGCGCTTCGGAGAGGGTGTACCCCCGGTAGGTGCGGGCATTCATAGCCTCGCAATCTAGCCGTTTCCAATTGCGGTGTCGTGCCGAATATGGGGAATGTGGGGAATATGGGGAATAAAATTAAAAAAAATTCCCGCCACTCACGCACAGGCCTCCATTCTCCCCTTCCACAGGGCCAGCATCTCCAGTCCGCGCCGGGCGTTGTCTTCGAGTTCGTCCGCCGTGGGCGTGCGGAAGGGGTCGGCTGTTAAGCGAGCCTTAACAACTGGCGCAGTCGGTGACGTTTTGGAACCGACTGGAACCGATGACGGCATGGAAGCGGTTGGGACAACCTCTTTGCTGGCCTCGGCAACATGGTCGGCCCGTTTCGCGGCATTGGAGAACCACTTACGCAGGAACAAAAGGACGTTTCGGATGGCCTGCCCGCGCAGCACGCACCAGTTCCGGGCTCTGGCGATCTGCTTGCCATAGTCCACTTCCGGGAAATCCCGCTGGAGGATGCGGGCCACCTCTTCGGAGACGACCAGCGGGGCGGGGCTGCTCTCCGGGGCCTTCGCGGGCGCGCCTTCCACAGGCGCGGCGCCCGCTGATATCTTTTCTTTCTCTTCTTTCTTATATCGGGAGAGTACCGATACCGTATCCAACAGGCAGCGCTGGACGGGCGGCCGGGGGCCGGGAGCCTCCATGATGTGTGGGTAGCGGGTGACGATGGCTTTGCGGATGGCGTCGGATTCGACCTTGGCGAGCTGGCCGCGCATGGCCGCCACCATCTTCGGCGAGGACGTGCACTGGTGCCGGATGTAGCTGGCGAGCCACACCTCGCCGCCGTCGATGACGGCCTTGCCGTCCCGCCGGAAGCGTTCCAGCGCGGCGTCCACGTCCGGGCCGGGACAGGCGGTCTGGAAGGCGATCATGCGCCGGGACGCCTGAAACACGCCCACGAGGTTGGTGTGGGCGCTGGAAAACAGGTGGATGTAGACGAGCTTTTCGGTCGCGCTCAGGGACTCCACATACGGGTCCGTCCAGTACCGCTGGTCAATCGAGCGGAGGGCCATCACTCGTCCTCCGTGTTTGGATTGAGAGCATCCCGAATGTCCATCAGGTCATGGCAAGCCCCATCAAGGACGCGGGCAAGGCCGCCGAGGGCGACGGGTTCCTCGCCCTGTTCGTCCAACAAGCGCAGATGTTCGGTAGCAAGGATGACCACGGAAAGCGCGTTGTCCACACGGGCGCATAGGTCGCTGCGCCATTCAAGCGAAAGTGAGAGCTTGCGCATTACGCCACCTCCACGGTCAGGGAAGTGCCGTAGAGCGTCCAGCGGACGCGGCGCTGGTAGGCGAGGGGGAGGGACTGGAGGGAGGCAGCCGCGGCATACTCCCTGAAACGGAGGAGCTTGGAAATCAGCAGCTGCAACGGCAGACGACCGGCGCACAGGCCGGGGCGGGAAAGGCTCACGATAGCCGACATGGTGTACCTCTGGCGAAGGTGATTATTCGGAGCTGCAAAACGCAAAAACTCCGGGTGCTAATCACTGTCGCCAGACAGCAGGCCTATTCCCCTTGCGGGTATTTTATTACGCCTACACCCGGAGCTTAAAATCTCCGATAACCCCTTCTCATCCACCGTTATCGTAAGAATTCGGCTGGATGTCGGGCACAAAAAAACCACGTTTGGAGGACGGACGCGGTACCGTCTGGCGATGGTGTGATTAGCACCGAAGACAGAATAGCTGATGTTTGGGGGGAGAGTCAAGAAGGGAGAGGGAAAACTCAAAAAATAGAAAAATCTATTGATAGTTATTTCACTCTACACTAGACGGAAATCTATCTATCATAAAATAGAGGAGAAAAGGATGAAACGATTCGTTGTTGTTCTGCTATGTGGAATGCTAGGTTTTGGATTTTTTTCAGCGATAGCTCAATCAGAAGAACTAACTACTGAAAAATTGAAAGCTGCTGCTCAGGAACTTCTCGATGAATTTGATGGATTCAAAGACTCCGCTGTATTCGCAAGATGCACCTACGGTTGCGGCTCCGAGAATCCCGCTGCAGCTTGGGATGCCAAAAGACGTGCCATCAATAAGCAGTTGACACCCCAACTGGATGTTCCGCCACGCCTTAAGCTCGCTTTTGGCGATATGTGGCAAATGGGAAAAGATTATGCGAAAGGCCGTAAGGCTGATGCAAACGAACTCCGCAGAGAAATTGAGGCCGCATTACAATAAACGGCGGACTGAGCATACAGTAAACGAAAGCCCTCCGGAATTCCGGGGGGCTTTCGTTTACTGTATGCCTCCACGTTCACGGAGGCGTCAGTATCAAAAGATTTGAACTCTCTACTACTTTTTTTCTGTAATAATCATACAAAACGTTACACCAAAATTTAAGCCTTGACAAGGAATATATTTTTTGGTATAACGCTCAGACTCAAAAATAAATCAAAAGGAGAATTCAGTGTATTATCTTTGTCTTAATGCGCACCTTTCGGGTGGCAGGGCTTTGTCCTGTCTTATTTATCAAACTTTAACTAAGGAATTTTTATGGTCAACAAAATTGAATCTTTTTTAGTGGTTACCTATGTTATTCTCTGTGTATTTACGGTTTTAGTGCCTACTCCTGAAATTAATCTTTCCGTAGACATTAACATTGACTACGCACCCTACATAATCTGTATAATCAACCCAGCTAAGAACAAACGAAAGAGATAAACCTAGACGGCTGAAGGGTGTTGACGCACCCTCCAGCTCTTTATCTACCCAAATTTTCCGTTGCACGCAAGCCTTTTTTGCTGTTTTTCTCAACAAATTATTCCCGGGCGTCAAACCATCCTCTAAACGTCTCCTCCCCGACAGCCCGTCCCTCACTCACCGCATTAAGAAGCAACTCGACCGTATCAGGCCCTACATTTGGGAAGCAATAAAGCCCCTCTTCCGTCAAAGATGCGCCATCCGGCACCACAAGGCAGTCCACGTTTGGAGAAAAGCGGGTGCGGACTTTGGCCTCGGCGTTTTCAATAGCGAGACGCAGCGTGGTAAGGTCCTGCGGCGGCATCAGGAAGTAGACGTTCTTGACGGGCCGGGGCGGAGCGAACCTCGGGGCGGGCTGAATGCCTCTGGCTTTCTGGCAATCCAGTAACGCCTCGGCCCAGTCGTCCTCATAGATGATGAAGGTCTTGCATCCCGCCGCCCTGCTTGCAATGGCTCCGTCTATCTTGCTCCCCGAACTCTTGCTGCGCCACTGCGGATTGGAGAGCGTGCCCACGACGACGTAACATTTCCCCGTCTTCACGGGGCGCGGCTTGACCGTGGCCCCGAGCTGGGCCGTGGCCTGTTCGCAGGCCTTGCGGTCCCCAAAGGCGAATTCTCCGGTAAAACAGAAGGTCGCCGAAAAATCTATCGACTCGACATGGTCAAACATGGGGTCTTCACGAGAGATGGTTTGCTGCTCATGCATGGTCCACCTCCCCGAGGCCGGAGATGAGAACCCGGAGCAATTCCACATCCATCATCTGTTCGCTCCGTTTGAACTCATATCGCTCACCCTCTATGCTGTACACAGACACGACTCCCGATGACGGCGCGTCACCTTTTTTCGACCGCCATTCAAGCACCTGCAACGCCGTTCCTGCATGTTCGCCCCGCCCATGAAAGGTCGTGTTTGAAAAATCAAAATTCTTTCCCTGTGTCCACAGCGCTGTCTTTTGGCCCTGCACGGAGCGCGGCGTATACAGGATATCCAGACGGCTTGCCATGCTGTCCTGTACGTCGAAGGCCCACCCCTCCGACCACGGCAGGTCTCTCAGCCCTTTTTCAATAGCTCCGCTGTCGCTCTGGGGGCAAGGAAGCAACCGGGTAAAACGCTTCGTTACAGGTGCCGCCAGCAGCTCATCCAGCAAATCCAACGCCCTTTTCTGGAATTCATTCATGAGAGCCTCTCCTCATAGATTGATGGATATACGGTAAACATTTTAGCGCAAGGCGGTCAACGGAAAGGATGGGGAAAGGCAAAAGGGCTGGCGGCGTTGCTTTTACAACCTCAACCGCTTGATTGATTGGTTTTTCACCACGAAGAACTAAAAAAAGCGGCCCCGGCAGTGCTAGGAACACCGCCGGGGCTGAATCTGGTTAAGACCTAACCGGAAAGAAGTCTTTGGCAAACTCTCCAAGTCTGCCGGGGCGGTAGGTGGTTGCGCACTTGCCGCCCTTCTTGTTTGGTCAGATAGCTATTTGCCGGAAGGAAGGCAAGTAGGGACGTAACCCCTGAGCCTCATGGATGTCTCTAAATGGCTCCGGTGCTCTTTGGTCTATTGACATAATACTTTGTGTGATATATTTCTATCACACAAAGTATGATGAAACGGCTTTCAAAGGGGTTCAGGAATGCGCCGATTCAAGACGAAGACTTTCAAACGGTTTGCCCGCCGCGAGGGCATTGAGGACAGCGCGCTCACCGAGGCGGTTGAGCGGCTGGAAAAGGGTTTGGCGGATGCCGATCTCGGGGCCGACGTCTACAAACAGCGCATTGCCCGCCCCGGTGGGGGGCGATCCGGAGGATACCGGACCATTATCTGCTTCCGGGTCAAGAGCCGTGCGTTTTTTGTATACGGTTTTCAGAAGTCGGACATGGCCAACATCAGCAAAAGCCAAGAAGCGGACCTGAAGAAACTTGCCACCGTTCTGCTCAACATGACGGAAGAGAAGCTGCAGGCCATGCTGGAAGACGGCTCATTTGAAGAATTCTAGGAGGACACACATGACCAGACACTATAATGACGATTTGTCCGCCGCCATCCACGAATTGGCTGAAGACCTGCATCGGCATGACGTAATCGACAAGAAGACCATGCGCGAGTTCGATGAGTCTTGTCTGAGCCCTGTCTCAGTCCTCACCCCGGCGGAAATCCGTACTATCCGTGAACGGGAAAGCGTTTCACAGCCTGTCTTTGCCCGTTATCTGAACGTCTCCAAAAACTTGGTTTCCGATTGGGAGCGCGGAGTCAAGAAGCCGGGCGGCCCGGCATTGCGCCTGCTCACGCTTATCCGAGACAAGGGGTTGGAAGTAATCGTTTAATGCGTATAACATACTTATGAGTGCCCCTTTCCCGGAAGGAAAAGGGGCACTTAATATTTTCTCCCATTCGAGCATGGACATTATTTATCTATCCAAATGAATAAATGGAGTATTATGGCATGAAGTTTTTTAATATGACTCAATGTATGTGATATAGTTTTTCCGTCCCTTGATGGAATTTTGCAAGTTTTCCCTTTCTCCTGCGTCC
>CDZB01082578.1_pt1 | contig 27958 bp, 34 predicted proteins | sample 554961 | NCBI WGS metagenome assembly CDZB01 (sample SAMEA3182106, study PRJEB8094) | gut metagenome | biome: human; feature: gut; material: Stool; isolation source: human stools | place: Canada | collected 2013-02-26
CACATACACTATTGGTGCAAACGCAAGTTTACGAAAAAGGAGTGTATTCGCAATGGCAAGCAACAAGAGTGTTGTGCCCGAGGCTAAGGAAGCCCTGAACCGTTTTAAGATGGAAGCTGCTTCTGAAGTGGGCGTAAATCTGAAGCAGGGCTACAACGGCGACCTGACTTCTAAGCAGGCTGGTTCCGTAGGCGGCCAGATGGTTAAGAAAATGATCAAGGCCTACGAAGAGTCCATGAAATAAGCGGACAAATGTAGAACTGAGCCGCGTGCAGGGCGGCTCCCGACGGCGTAAGCCGAAAAAAAGGCACGGAGGCGCCAAACGGTGCTTCCGTGTTCTTTTTTTATGATTCTGTTTTGGTTGCGGACTCTGCTTTGCGGCGAGCCCGGAGGGTGGCAAAGAAGTCGCTGAGCACACCGGCACATTCCTCTTGCAGCACACCGGACACCAGTTCCGGCTTGTGGTTATAGGGCAGGGAATTAAAGTCGATCACGGAGCCAAAGGACCCGGCCTTAGGGTCCGCGGTGCCGTAGATCACCCGGCGCAGGCGGGCATTGATGATGGCACCGGCGCACATGGGGCATGGTTCCAATGTGACATATAAGTCACATTGCCACAATCGCCAGCCGTTTAAGGCTTTGCAGGCAGCGTCAATGGCCTCTAATTCTGCATGGGACAGAGCGTTGCGGCTCTTCTCTCGCCGGTTGCGTCCTTCGCCGATGATCCGGCCGTCCAGCACCACCACGGCGCCAACGGGTACTTCACCCTCCAGCGCGGCCTGCCGGGCCAGTTCCAGCGCCCGGGACATAAATTGTTGATCCGTTGTCATAAAATCACAGCTTTTGAATGGAAAAGATGGTCAATACCACCAGCGGAATAAAGGATACGATCATACCCGGGGTACCAAAAAACGCGCCCATGCACTGGCCAAAGGTTGGGGCTTCCGGGTTCGGCACCACTTGGCTTTTTGGGGCGTACAGCTGCTTTTTTACCAGTAGGTAAATGGTGGCGGCAGCGCCTACCAGCAGCCAAAACACATACATACCTACGGTGACGGAGTCGGCGGCCTTGTCGGTGGCAGCGTAGCGCACAATGCCGGCGACCACGGACATACCGTTATTCAGCGCGTGCACCAGGATCGCAGGCACAACGCTGTCGGTTTTGACGGTGATATAGCCCAAAATCAGACCCACCAAAAAAGCAAAGACAAATTGGATCACATTGCCATGGAGCAGGCCGAATACGATGCTGATGCTCAGCACCGCAAAGCCATTGCCGTATTTGCGCAGCAATTGCACGCAGCAGCATCGCATGGCGAATTCCTCGCAAATAGCCGGTACGATGGCCGTGCCGATTAAGGCAATCACGCAGGCAAAAACGGAGTTGGGATCACCGGCGCTGTTGGAGGTCAGCCCATAGCCAAAGGCCTTAAACAGCGGGATCACTCCAAAGGTGACCGCAAAGTTGGCACCCACGCAACACAGCATACCAAAACTGACCCATAACGCCATTTGACCGGGGCGCAGGGAGTGGGTGGGAATCACCGGACCGGTGTAGCGGCGGCGGTTGATCAGTGCCATTACGCCAAAGGGAACCGCCACGCTGCAAACGGAGATGAACAGCAGGCTAAAGCAGCTTTGAAAAACCGTTGAGCTTTCATAGATATCCTTCAGGTGCAATACAGATAGCAGCTGGGAAAACAGCAGTTGTAAGATGAAGTAGGCTAAAATCGCCAGTCCAATGCAGTTGCCAAAGCGGCGCAATTCCTGCTTTTGGGAGCGCAGCGCCAGGCGACGCCGGTTCTCCCGCTGAAAGTAGGCAGCCTGCCGAGGGTCCTGCCCATAGGTGCCGTACGGCGGTTGATAGCCGGTGCCCGGGGGCGGATAACCGCCGGGATTGTTATAGTTATTGTAGGGGCTTTGACCGGGCGGCGTTTGACCGTTATTGGGCGGCACAGCGCCGTTTGTGGGTCTGCCGAACGGATCGTATTGTTGGTTCATGGTGTTGTCAGTCCTTTGTATCTGCGATCAGGGTCTTAAAGTAAGGCAGTTCCAACGCCCAGTCGCAATAGGTGTGCCACTCATCCAGCTTATGGCTGCGGCGGGCAAAATAAATATTGGCTAAGGTCTCATAGTTTAGCGTACAGGTGCGCATTTGGTTATAGGAGCTGGGTAGCAGCTGGATCATGGTGTACCAGGTTTGTTTGTCCTTGGTCTCCAGGTATTCCAGACGCAGCTGCTCCAGGGTGCGGATCACCTTTTCCATTGCGTCCAGCCCCCGCTGATCCATGTGATCTACGGAGAAATCCGCCAGCTCAAAGGGTTTGGAGGCAATCTTATGCATGGTGGAGGTGGAATTGGCAACGGTACCCACCTTGTAGGTGTCATACTCTTTCCACCAGTACATGGGGGCGGTTACATCCACGGTGACGAAGATCATACGAATGAATTTGCGGTGGTCGGTGCCGGCCTTGCACAGGCGCTTGGCCAGGCTCAGATCGTTGGGACCAAAGACAAAGTTGCCGTCTTCGTCATAGTAGGAGTCGTAACGACCCCAGGAGTTCATGGGATTGCGGGCACCGCGCATGGCATTGTCAAAATTGGTGACGGAAGTGCGTTCCAGTTTGATCATAAGTATTAAAGTTCCTTTGCTAAGTTCTTGATGTATTCTTTCAGGCGGGCACCGGTCTCCGGGTGCTGCAGACCCACCTCAATATTGGCCTGCAAAATGCCGAATTTGTTGCCCATATCGTAGCGGGTGCCGTTGTAGTCCACAGCCACTACGCCCTCTTGCCGCGCCAGGGTGCGCATGGCGTCCGTCAACTGCAATTCGCCGCCGGCGCCGTTGGGGGTGTGCTCTAAAATTTCAAAAATAGAGGGAGGCAGCACCACCCGGCCCAGAATGGAGTAGTTGCTCATTACCTGCTCCGGCCGGGGCTTTTCGATCATATCCGTGCAGGTAAAGCAGTTGCCCTCCAGCGGCGCAACCGCCAGGGAGCAGTATTTGGTAATATCCGCCGTGGGCACTTCCTTTACGCCAACAGCGCCCTTGCCGTATTTCTCATAGGCGCGGCAAAGCTGGCCGGTAACCGGGTCGTCGCTGATGATTACATCGTCCCCATACAGCACCGCAAAAGGCTCGTTACCTACAAAGTTCTTGGCGCACAGCACCGCGTGACCCAGACCCTTGGTCTCCTTTTGGCGAATAAAATAAATATTGCCCATTTGAGAGCATTGCAGCACATCTCGGTACAGATCCGCCTTGTTTGGATCCCCAGAGAGCTTGTGCTCCAGCTCTACCGCGTGGTCAAAGTGGTCCTCAATAACCCCCTTGCCCCGGTTGGTGATGATCAGCACATCCTCGATCCCGGCGGCGAACGCCTCTTCTACAATGTACTGAATGGCGGGTTTATCCACAATGTTGAGCATTTCCTTGGGCACGGCCTTGGAAGCGGGGAGCACGCGCGTGCCCAGCCCTGCTGCGGGAATGATTGCTTTTTTAATTTTCATTTTTCTTTTCCTCATTCGGTATTTTTACAATATGCTGGACAGCAGTCCGGAGATCATGTCCAAGATTAGAAACGCCATAATCGGCGCAAACACGCTGGTGCCGCCCATTTTGGACAGATACATGCGGCGCATTTCATCCTGGGTCAAACGCATTTGCTCCGGTAGCATGGGCGCTTGACGAAAGATGGCGCCGTCCTGCAGTCGATCATCCACCGTTTGTAGCACGGTAAATACTTTTCTGTGGTACAGCCGATTGGCAAACAGGGCGATCACCAGGTGGATCGCCAGCCCTACGCCCATCATGATGGCTACAGCCGGGTATAAGGGCTCCACCAGCGCTGCGTCCGGTTGTATTTTGCCCTGCATAAGGGCAGTGTAGTTGGTGCTCATAAAGTCGGTGAGCTTGGCAAATTGGCTGGCGTAGGCGCCCTGCACGATCAGTGCCGCGGCAAAGCGAATGGCCAGCGCCGCCGTGCCCTCTTTATACATTTTGCGGAAGAACAGGTAGTAGGGGCCAAAGAGAAAGGCCGCCCAGTTCCATCCGACCTTTTTATTCCGTCTGAACCGGGGAAGGAAGTAGCCGGTGTTGGTGCGTACCACCGCCGCCACATCGGCGGCCGCTTCACCCTCGATGGTGCCCGGATATTGGCTGGGATCCGGTGTCGTATCCTGCAGGATAGGCGGACGATACTTTTCGCCGGCACCCGGTTGTCGAGCGCCGCAGTGGGTGCAAAAGACGGCGTCTCCGTCCAGCTCGGCATCGCAGGCCACGCATTTCTTTTTTTGCTCCGGGGCAGCGGTGTGGGTATCGTCGGCAGGCGCGCTCGATTTTTGCTCCGCAGGCGGATCCGCCGGGGTAAAGGCATATCCATCACCGTGTAGTGCCTGGTGGGCGCAGTGCCCCAGCTCCCGGTAGCACGCCCGGTGATGGGGTGTGCCGCATTCCGGGCAGGTAACAATATCGTCACCCGGTTGGAACTGCTTGCCGCAGACCGGGCAGCTGTTGTTTTCATACAAAGCCATTTTGTGTACCTCGATCTATATGCTTTCTTATCATTATACATTAGAATATCACAATAAATCAACGATTTGGTTAAAATATCTTAAACAAAGTGTGAAAGCACCGTCAATTCCGCCAAAAATCCGTGCCCGGGTGTAAAATCAGCGGTAAAGCCCTTGCAATGCAGCAGAGATTTATATATAATATTACAGTTATAATCATAAATTTATACAGAGAACTGCACGGAGCGTGGATATGGTAGAATTTGAAGAACTGCGGCTGCGGCTGCTGGACAGCGAGAAGCCCATTGAAAACTTAAAGGAAGCCCTGGCCATTGACAGCTTAAAGGCCGAGGTGGAGGTGCTGGAGAAAGAGAGCGCCGCCCCGGACTTTTGGGACGATATGGAGAACAGCCAAAAGGTGATGCAAAAGATCGGTTCCTTAAAGGCCAAGGTCACCGGCTATGAGAGTCTGAAAAGCGACTATGAGGACGCGCTGGTGATGATTGAACTGGCGGACGAGGAGGGCGATCTGTCCCTGCTGGACGACTGCACCGCCTCTGTTAAGGATATTGAAACGCGCGTGGAAGATATGACCCTGTCCACCCTGCTCAGCGGCGAGTTTGACGGCAAAAACGCCTTGCTGACCTTCCACGCCGGTGCCGGCGGTACGGAGGCGCAGGACTGGGCGGAAATGCTCTTTCGTATGTACAACCGCTGGGGCGAGCGCCATGGCTACAAGGTGTCTACGCTGGATTATCTGGACGGCGATGTGGCGGGAATTAAGAGCGCCACGATTTTAGTAGAGGGCGAGAATGCCTACGGTTATTTGAAAGGCGAGATGGGTATTCACCGCTTGGTGCGGGTGTCTCCCTTTGACTCTTCCGGTCGGCGGCATACCTCCTTTGCGTCCGTTGAAGTGATGCCGGAGATTGACGACGATGTGAATGTGGAGATCCGTGAAGAAGATATCAAGATGGATGTGTACCGTGCCTCCGGTGCCGGCGGCCAAAAGGTCAACAAGACCTCCTCTGCCGTGCGCTTGACCCATATTCCTACCGGGATCGTGGTCAGCTGCCAGATTGAGCGCAGCCAGCACCAAAACCGGGAAGTGGCCATGCGTATGCTTAAGTCCAAGCTGGTGGAGATCAAAGAGCGGGAGAATTTGGAACGCATTGAGGACATTAAGGGCGATCAAAAAGAGATTGCCTGGGGCTCCCAAATTCGTTCCTATGTATTTATGCCCTATACCCTGGCCAAGGATCACCGTACCGGGTTTGAGATGGGCAATATCACCGCCGTGATGGACGGGGATATTGACGGCTTTATCAATGCTTACTTAAAACAAAAATCTGCCCAGGAGGCAGAGGAGAAAGCGGAGGCTTAATTTAAAATGGAACGCTATGCGCATTTGATGGATATTACGGCGTTGTCCGGGTTTTCCATTCGTCTGGCGCTGGCCATTATTCTGGGCTTTTTTGTAGGCCTGGAGCGCCAGTGGACCAAGCACCAGGCGGGTATACTTACCAATGTGATCGTGTGTGTGGGGGCGTATGCCTACACGGCGTTTTCCTTTGTGATCCACCAGGACAGCACGGACCTGACCCGTGTGGCTGCCCAGGTGGTCAGCGGTGTGGGCTTTTTGGGCGCCGGCCTGATTTTGCGGGACGGCACCAACATTCGCGGGCTGTCCACTGCCGCTACCATTTGGACTACGGCGGCCATCGGCATTCTGTGCACCCTGCCCAAGGTGCTGTATGCGGTGATTGTGGCAGCGGCTGTGGTGGTGCTGCACCTGGTGCTGCATCCGCTGAGCAACAAGATTAACAAGCTGCGCAGCTATGATAAAGAAAAGCGGGCCAAAGATGAGTGTATGTACAAAATCTCAGTGACCTGTCTGGATAACTTTGAGGTGGATATTCGCGCCCACTTAATGAGTGCTTTGAAGGACGCGCGGGATATTATTTTGCACAATTTGGAGTCCTCGGAGACGGACGACGGCAATACCAAAATCCGCGCTTATGTGTCTGCCGCCAAGAAGAACGATGAGGCTATTGAGAATGTACTTAACCGCATTGGCAAGGATGAGGGCATTTTGCGCGCCGGGTGGAATATTATTAACGAATGATTTGCAGTTTTTGCAAACATCGCCAATTTTCGCTAATCAAAATTTTACAGGTGAATTTGCTCTCCTTTTAGCACAACCTATTGCTGAAAGGGGAGTTTTTTTATGCTCAAAAAATGCAGCAGTTTGCTGCTGGCTTTAGCGCTGATCACCGTACTGTTTACCGGCTGTCGGGGCAATGCAAAGAATGAGAACCAAACCGGCGATCCGGGCACCAGTACCACCTCTGCCACCACTGCAACCAAAACGGCGGACACCACCGTGCGCCCCACCAATGTGGGCAGTCGCAGCTACAGCAAGGAAAAGGTGGTGTGGGGGCCGGGCAACATCGCCGACCACGCCAGACCGCAGGAGCCGGAACGGCTGCAAAAACAGTTTGGCGCGCTGGGCGCTCGCTTCTTACTGGACAATAAAAAGCAGTTGTGCCTGACCTTTGACGAGGGGTATGAGAACGGATACAGCGGCAAGATATTGGACACGCTAAAGGAGAAGCAAGTCCATGCTATATTCTTTGTGACCTATGACTTTGCCAGCCAAAACCCGGCACTGATCAAGCGCATGATTGCCGAGGGCCATGTAGTGGGCAACCACACCTATCGCCACCTGACTATGGACGAGGTGACCCGCGCGGCAGCCACAGAGGAGATCACCGTGCTGCACCGGTATATGGAGAAGAATTATCAGTACAAGATGACTTACTTCCGCTTCCCCAAGGGGGAGTTTAGCGAGGACACGCTGGCGCTGGCACAGGAGCTGGGCTACAAGAGTATCTTTTGGAGCTTTGCCTATGCAGATTGGGATACCCAAAATGTGGCGGAACCGGCAGCGGCGCTGCAAAAGGTGACAGAGAGCACCCACCCGGGCGCCATCTTCCTGCTCCACGCCGTCAGTCCCACCAATGCGGAGATTTTAGGTCAGGCCATTGACAGTATCCGCAGCCAGGGCTACACCTTTACCACAGCATTATAGTAAAAAAGCAGACAGCGTTCGGTGAACTGCCCCGGATTGTGCAGACAGTATAAAAACAGCCTAATTGGCAGTAAAACAGGGGACGGTTCCCTGTTTTATATTCAATCAGCTTTTTCATAGTCTTTTATATGTCTGTATTTCCGTGGCATAACAAAACCTCCTATGGTAGTTTTTTAATTCTACCATAGGAGGCTTTTTTTCTATTGTCCATTTTTTATGGACTTGTTCAGATGATTCGATGGCTGCTTTTGCTTGGTTTTAATTCGGTTTGCTTTTACAATACAAGGAACCGTCTCCTGTTCTATTCTCCGTTGATGCGTTTAGACAATTCGACAACAAACGAATCCGCTTGATCCGTAATCACATAATACGGAAACACAGATTTTCTTGTCCATATCCTGACCACATGGGACGGATTTGTTACAACACATGGTAATGGATCATGCTTAAATTCGTCCAAGTCGTCCGGAATGTCAAATTTTTCTATGTCTGCAAACAATATTTGATCTTTTATGCCGCGCAATAACTGGGTAGCCAACCATACATTGCGATGAATCAAGACACTATTCCTTCCGAGAACAGTATATTGTTTTCTAAAAGGTTGTACAAACCAATATAAATCAAATAAGAAAATCGCTATTATTCCCGCAAAGAAGAACACCTTATAAGCCAAACTTCCCTCCGCTCCTTCGTTTACATGAAATATCGTTGGAGCAAGTACCAGCCAAAGCATAACACCCATAACCGTTATAATGGCCAAAACTAATGTTGTAATCAAGGCATACAATGCTACCGCAACAGCTTGGCGAATTTTGTTATCATAAACAAACGGGTATGTTTTATAATCCATGTCCACATCCCTTCCCTGCACTGGGTAAAACAGGGAACCGTCCCCTGTTCTAGTTACACATAAAATAATCATTTTTCAATTAACAAATTTTGAATAAGTTGCTTTATTTTTTCTTTGTCTTTTTTACCCTTTTTATACTCACAAATAAATATAAAAATCGCCAAACAAAAAACAATAACGCTCATAACAACATTATTTATATAAAAAGATAGTATTTGCAACACTCATCTGAATCACACACAGGTAAAACAGATGTGATAGATCCGTTTTCTCTTGTAGCAGATATGTAACCGGTTGCCCGGAAGAACTCATCATAGTCCTCTTTCGTGCAACCTTTAATAAAGATATGGCAGGTTCGCTCGTCATTTTCATCAACGATATAGATACGCTCCACAAAGGATTGTATCAGCGTTACCAGCACATCCGGCTGTGCGTCCTTAGCGTATTTTCCAAAGGACAGCAGCCTTTCTTTAATTTCTTCAATATCACGGACAGCATACATCTGACTTTGCCTGCTGTCCTCTAATTTTTGTAACAGTTTTTCTGTTTCAGAAAGCTCGTCCGTCAGTCCCTTTACATCCTCCTGAATAAACCGTTTAAGATTATCGTCCGCTTCCCGCAGATTTTTCACCTGATTCGAAATAGCAGTTTCAAGCTGTGCTTTCTTTTTCTTTAGTTCAATTAGTTTCTGTTCGTTCTGAGAACTCTTAAAAATATACGAAGCCTTTTGATTGAGTAATTTTACAAAGTATTCACTGTCTTCATCGGAGAGATTAGATAACTGTTTGACTACAAATTCATCAAGCACTACACCGTCAACAGCACGGAAAGTACATTCTCCTGCACGATAGCCGGGACAGACATATTTGAATCTCGGCTTGCCGTTTGTCCATCGGTTTGATTCGGAGATAACTCGCAGGCGTTTCCCACAATGCGGACAGTATACCAGTCCTGCAAGCAGGGCATTAGTCTTTCGGTGAGGTCTGTTGTACTTTTCCGCAATATCGTCCAACATATTCTGCGTATCAATCCATTGCTGACTTGGGATAAAGCCTTCGTGTTTGCCGACCGAGATAATCCATTCCGAAACAGGCTTTGCAGACATTAACTGCACAAATTTCGGAGAAATGAAGGTGCTGTCGGCGTCCTCAAATTTCTCTTGGTCGGTTTTGTTGTATGCGGACAGTCCGTGCTGACCGTCAAAAGCGGAAATATCATCAAACAAGCCGCCGTTATGCTCTAAAAAATAATTGTATGCTGCTTCATCTGCGGTGCAGTAGATAGGATTTTTCAGCAATAATCTTGTGGTAGAGGAATTAAACTTGCTTCCAATCTTTGTGCGATATCCCAACTCATTCATCTTGTCCGCTGTTTTCTTAATAGAGCGGGTTTCCGAAAATACAGCGTAGAGTTTTTGTATCATCGCCTTTTCTTCGGGAATGCTCTCCAGATAGCTGTAAGCGGATTTATTCTTGCTGCTGCCGGTCTTTACACGCTTCACTGTAAATCCTGTAGGTGTATTGCCGCCGAGCCAGCGTCCGTCCTTAGCTAGTTCCATCATATTATCTGTAATACGCTCGGTCAGTGTATCACGCTCAAATTCTGCAACCACAGCAAAGATTTGAATGAATATTTTGGATACGCCGGAAGCGGTGTTGATATTGTTGGAGCAGATCAGCAAATCCACCTTGTGTTTTTCAAGAAAATCAAGCAAGCGTAAAAGATCGCTGGTCTTTCTGCCGATACGGTCTAACTTGTAGCAGACAACCGCACGAATTTTACCCATTTCAATATCGTGGAGCATACGCTGGAAATCAGGACGGTCGGAATAGTAACCGGAGAGTCCTTTATCCTCATACTCCATAAAGCTGTAATCGTCGTTAAGCTGAAGTTCTCTTTTGGCATATTCGGCACATTGCTTAAACTGCACACCGATACTGTCGCCTTTATTTGTAATGCGAGACTTTCGGGCGTAGATGGCTACGCCACGGTTGTCCTCTGTGTTTCGTTTTGGTTTCTTCGTCATAATCGTTGTCCTCCTTACCGTCTGATTATACCGCTATCCCAGTAACTGTTTCCATTGTGCGACCTCGTTTTCGGAGGTCGCACAGAAACAGCCATAGGGTTTCAGGATCAAAGGCACGGATTTCCGATTCAAGATATTCCATCCGCTTGTTTTGAAAGGTTCGGAGGAAATTTTCATAATCGTTCCCTTTGTGAATAACAGTCTTCATAAGCAAATCCCTCCTTATCTGGAGTCTCTGTCCCGCAGCCGCTTTCGGTGGTATGCTTCGCAGAGCTTCACAATGGTTTCTTCTATCTGTGCTGTGGTATAGCTTTGGGGAAAATATTTGCGGATACGATCAACAGGAATTTTGACACGCTCTTTCTGATTTGCTTTTTCTTCGCTCATAATGGCGGATAACTGTTCTTTCGTGAACAATCCCTGTATACTGAGAGCCTTTAAACGCTGTGCCTGAGATAAATTTGGCGTACAGTCGTTGTATTCCATTTCGGACAACAGCATATTTTGTTCTTCAGGCTGTAAATAGGAAAGTTCAACAGCAGGAGTAAAAGCAATCCGCCCTTCGTCAACCATATCTAAAATGGGTTGGATAAGATTGGTCAGGCGGATATAGCGTTTCACAGTATCTTTACTTGTTCCTGCGTCTTCTGCAATCTGTTCGGTTGCTAACTTCGGTGCAAGTTGCTCCGAGGTTAAGTCGGTTCGCCACCCCTTATGATTTAGGGCTTCTGCTTTCAGTTTGTAGGCAAATGCCTTCTCCGACGGTAAAATATGCTCTCGGTGCAGATTGCTGTCCACCACAGCAATGGTAGCAGCGTCACGGTCGAGGGGAACAATTAAGGCAGGGACTTCTTTCATCCCTGCCTTTACAGCTGCACGGAACCGCCGGTGTCCCGATACAATTTCATATTCATCTTCGGTGTTTTCTTTCGGTCGAACAATCAGCGGAGACAAAATACCCTGCTCCTGAATACTCTCGATCAAAGCGTTCATTTCTTCGTTGTCCTGAACCTTAAAGGGATGTCCCTCAAAGGGGAAAAGTTTTTCTATTGCAATATTTTTCGGTGTGTTTTTCATCGTTCGTAATTCCTTTCTCTGTTTTTGGTTTTAACCTGAGCTTCCATAGCTCGCTCGGTTTCAAGCAGCTCCAAAATATGCGGATACCGCTCGGTAATGGACCTTGCGGTTTTGAGTTCCTCACGCAAAGGCTTTAGCTTTGCGGAGATTGCTCTTGCTGCCGCTTTGTTCTGTTCCTTTTCTTCTTCGGATTTTGGACGGCGGATACGGTTATATATCTGTTTCCGTTCCGATTCCAAAGCGGAAATATCTGCGGATTTTTTCTCGATAAATGAAACAAGCTCCCGTGGGGAATCAATCTGATTCTCACAAAGAAGCCTGTATTCCTTTAAAGTCTGATCTAATTTTCTGACTTCCTGCCGGAGCGTCGGAGACAGCGGCTTTGGAGATGACGGTTCGATATTGTTGCCTGTAATCAGCTTCCAAAGCTCAATAAGCAACGCAAAGGCAAGTTGCATTCCATCCATACGCTGCGCCTTTTTGAATTCATATTCAAGCTGCAATAGCGGCGTATGCCGTTTCGGAATGCGAAGCGCATATAGGGTAATATCCTGCTGATTGGAAATGAGGCGTTCCCGTATTTTTTCCTGCGTGTATTGTTCACCTAATGAGTCGATACGCACAGGGCGTTTCCAGCCGGGAGCGATAATGGACGGATGACGGTAATCGCTGTTTCTTGCGTAGCTGTAGCCGAGAGATTTCAGATACAGTTCAAAGGCTTTGCCGTTGGTGGTTTTAGATATTACTTCGTCAATATCTCGTTTGAGAATATCTCTGTGGGTTAAACCGCCGCTTTTGTGAATCCAATAGTCTTTCTTTCGATTACCTGTAAATTTACTCGGCGGCAATACGCTTTTCCCTCGTTCCAAGCAAACTGCGTCGGAAATCTCTCTCAGCTTGTAATGGTCTGAAATATGGTTCTCAAATTTCCGACCGGTGCGAAAAGATACAGAATTAACCACAATATGATTGTGAAGATTATCTGTGTTCAGATGGGTGGTTACGACTATCTCATAATCCTTGCCCCACATACGCCTTGCGGTTTCCAATCCGATGGCGTGTGCTTCTTCGGGTGTGACCTCGCCGCTTACAAAACTCTGATAACCGTGATAGGCAACATTACCACCAAGCTTGCCATAACGACGCTTAGTAGCCATCATATATTCGTATGCTTTTTGCTTCGGACAGTTGATACCCGAAACATACATTGTTTGATCCGTCTTTTTATCATTCTCAACATAACGGAGTGCTGCATATAAATCTTCATCCAAGAATTTTTTATCGGTAGTTTTGTCAGGGTTACGGGCATAGTCGATTACTTCTTTCAGCCTGTTTTTGACAGGCCAGAATCCTGTTGTCGCCATTTATCGCTCACCTCTATTCCGTTTTTAATTCGTTTCGTAGTTTCCTTTTTAGGCAGCAAAAGCTCCGAATGGATTTCATCAATCAGTGTAAGCAGTTTATTTTCTGTTTCGGGTGTGAATCCCGTTGTATTACACAGTTCGCATAATTTGTTGTAGAAATCAAAAAAGACATCAGGAAGAACCGTTCTCGGTTCATATCCCAATGCCCTCTGCACAACATATTCACTGACGGGAAGATTGCATTTCTCTGCAATCCACTTTATTTTTTCTTTATCCTTTGGCTTTACTCGAATATCAATTCGAGCGAATTTTTCTTTTGGATTTCTGTTCATATACATACCTTCTTTCTGTATTCGGGGTATTAGGGGTGTCCCCTAAAGAGTAAATCGGCAAACAGCCGATTTTGGGTTGGAACTTGCCGTACAAGTTCCCTGCTTGTTACTGTATGAGACATATCGTTCTCGTCAATATCAGCCGTTCTCGGTATGCCTCATACTTTGTGCTTTTCTCTTAAAAGAGGTTGTTTTCTTTGCAAAATCTTCAAATATCGCTGACATCAAAAATGACGCCATATTTTTTGTAAAATCTGTTTTGACATTAAAAAATCGGGCGTTTGACATCACCCGAACATTTCTAAATCAGAAAGAACGCTTGCGGCATTTTCTGCCTTTTCCTCTTCGGTCAAAGTAGCGTCCATTACAGTCGGTTTCTTTTCGGCGGGAACAGCAACAGAAATATCCGCTATTTCTTCCCGAAACATCAAACGGATTTTCTCTAAAAATTCATCTTCCAGGCGTTCTTTGTTAAGACTCTCCGAATAGGCGGCAATCATTTCTATGACAAAGCGATTTTTTGATTTGTGCTGTTTTCGGTCTAACTGTTTCAGAAACTCCGCCGCTTTACGCTCGGTTTCATTCTCTAAGTTAAACCGCAAAGTCATTCTGTAAATACTCATACGCCTTTACCTGCCGAAACTTGAATTTCTGCAAGATATTCATAACCCTTTGCGGCGGCACAAATATCCTCCACGAATATCGTGCGGTCTGCATTAAACTTGTAGAAATTCTTGATTAAGCAACCTCCGCCGCCCGTAACATACAGCTTCATTGTGCTTTCGTCATAACCGTGTTCACGGAGTCTGCGGAAAATATCCCGAACATACTCCGAAGCAACCGTTTTAATGATTTTTAAATCGGTGGTGGTAATTTCAGCAGTCCCTGTACGCAGCACTTCTTCAATAATATAATCGTTGATTTCTCGCTGCGTTTTCTGCATAAAAGCTTCACGAACAGCAAGGGTGCATTGATAGGTGCCGAACTTTTCGGTAAACATTTTGCCCGACTGCGGCTTGCCGTTAATCATATACAGTATATTCATCGTACCGTTGCCGATGTCGGCAATCAGATTGATACCTGTCAGTTTGGTGGCAAAGGGTGCAATAGCGGCATACCCCTGCGGATAAATACTGACGCCGGTAATACGGATATGGTAGTTCTCTTTTCGGTAGGTGAAGGATACTTCTGCGTTTTTCGTAAGATATGCAGCAAAAGCAGTTTTCTGTCCGCTTGTCCAAGTCAAGGGCAGACCTGCGGCGATATGGATATCTGCTTCGGTAATGCCTTCAGTTTTGAGCTCCTTTGCAATCGCTGCAAGAGTAAGAACATAGTAATCCTCATCTTTAATTTTGTCGGGAGCAAATTCCTTGTGCCCCTCGCCAATCAGATAATACTTGTTTTCATATACAAGCATATCTGCGGTAAACAGCGGCTCGGAGTCATAAGCTATAATGCCCGTAGAAAAACAGAAATTTGCGGTTTTCATATTTCCGAAGCCGTGATCGATACCGATAATTTTTGTGTTGTTCATAGTTTTCATAGTGTTTTACCTCCAATTAGTTTTTAGTTTTGTTTTACTTTAAGATTTCTTCGTACAGTTCTATGTCCGCAGGCAGTACTGACTCTTTGAAATAGTTGCAGTAGATACCGTACAGAGAAATAAGCTGCACGCAGCGGTGCGCTTCGCCGTCATCAAGCAGTAAGCAGTTGCCGTCAATACAGTTGGTGTATAACTCTCTGACAAGTGCGTGCACCCTGTCCGCTTGTTTTGGTGTAATTTTCAGCATAGATTTTCCCTCCTTCCGTTTTCGGACAGCATAAAGCCGCCGAGAAATCCCGGCGGATCTGCTGCCTGATATTTTATTTTGAGTGGGCTTCTTTCCCCTCTCATTGATATAATGGGGGAAAGTTTTAAAAAAGGCAAAAATCCCGTAACAAGACAAAATCTATGTGCGCAACATTCCGTAATCTGTTGAATTTACTGGTTTTATCTGATATAATAAAATAAAACATATGTTCTTGCATGATTTAATTACAGAAATTTTTTCGACTTTATCTGAGCTTATTTCAGGTCCTATTTAACGGACAACGACTATTATAAAATAGATTGGAGGGCACCAAAATAATGGAACGATTCGGATATTTTACAGTTGTTTACCGTGACGGAAGAATCCATATCGGCGGTAAAAGCTATCCCGCAGGTATTTTTGCAATGAATCTTTTGAATCAATATTATAGGGGTGATACTGCTGCACGACTGTCCGTGTTTCAGCAATATAACTGGAAGGTTGCTGATACTCTCTCCAAAGGATACATAGGAAGTGCCGACTTTCTGAAAGCGGGTGATGAAATTCTGAATATTCTTGAAACGCTGCCGACATTAAAACCATTTAACTTACTTGATACAGATGATGAACGCAACAGAATTAAAGTGCTGTTTACTGAAAAAAATGTCGACTTGCTATATCGCTATTTTAGAAGCGTTGGTGCAGTATCAAAGCAGACTGCCGATGATATGGCATTAGATTTATTGCCGAGAGAATTCGACGAACGGGTTTACAGGGCAGGAAAAATATTACTGGAAAATGTGCAGGCAACCTTACGCTTTTATAATACGCTTGCCGACGGCATGACCGTTGCACATAAGAAACTTTTGAAATTTGTCTCCCACCTTAATGAAGCCGAACGGCTGGATGAAACACATCTGCTGCCGATTGCTGCCACTGTGTTCAGGACAGATGCTTTTGCTGCAAAGTATGAATATATCCCTGTCCACAAAACTAGAAACAGCAAGAAACTTGTGACTGCTCGAAAACTCTGTTTTGACAGCTATTACAGCTTTATCCTTACCGACTTTTTTGAGGGGTTACATTATGGTCATTACCCAAGACAGTGCGCAATCTGCAAGAAGTATTTTTTAATGCAGTCTGCCAGGCATCAAATTTATTGCAGCGGAACTGCTCCTGAAAAATACAAGGGACAGACCATTAGCTGTCGGAAACAGGCGATTCTGCTTCACCGTAAGTCTCTGGCCAAAGACAATCCGATAACCTATCGTTATAACTGCCGTTGCTCCGCTATTCGTACTGAAAAGAGCCGTGGTAAACTTACGGAAACACAGGCTAAAATATTGTTATCCTTAATGAAAAATCGTCTGCAAAGAGCTATGTCAGATGATGAGTACGCAAGAAAACAGTATTTCGTTGATATTGAAAGAGTAAAGCTGTATAAGGACGCAGGCATAATAACAAAGTGATTTTTCGAAGGGAGGTGCCGGTTGTGGAATATATCGATCGAACCGATTACGGTAAACCAAATATGCAATACAAATGGGAACACGGTATGTATGAACTTTCCCCGGCACCGCCGCAAATGGAGTGGCAGGAATATATTGATTTGTATTTTGCTGAAAAGGACAGAAAATATTTTGCGTGGTTTTTGCATTATTATGAACGCATCATCAACAGTATTGCGAATAAGGCCGCTGAAAAGCATAATATTACCACACACTTGACAGGCATAAAATCTGCAATTGTTTTTGGACTCTTTGAGGCACTTTTGCAGTATGATCCGGAAAATGGAGTTGAGTTTCTCGCCTTTCAGAAAAGCTTTGTAACCAAGCAGATTGACGAATACACCCGTACCATGCAAAGCGGAGTGATTACCATGACGGTGGATACCTATCCTATTTTGAAAAAGATTATGGCGTTGTTCCGCCAAAACGGCAACAAGTGCGATGATGATAGTATTCAAAAAATCTGCCAAGAAGTAAATATGCAGGAGAAAACAATTCGGAAATATATTCGGATTGGTTTGCTGAACGAAAGCCGTACTGATTTGGACGGAAAGACCGATAAAGACGGAAACAGGATCGATTACAGCACCGATGATTTAATTAGCGATCAATCCTCTCAGCCGGACAAGCTGTATTTTCGCACGGAGCAAAACGAAGCGATTTCCAAAGCGTATGACAAGCTTAAGTATCGGGAACAGCTTATGGTTGCCGCACGACTCGGTTTTTGTCCGAAGTGCTTCGGCATAAGGCACAGAGTGACCGATGAAAACGGCAACAAGGTTGAGGTTCCATTTAAAAAACAGCCGTTTTTCGATATTGCCTTATCTCATTCGCTTTCCTCCGCTGAAGCTGCTGAAAACATTTATTATGTGGCATTGGAAAAGATGAGGAAATGGATATAGTCAAACAGTGAGATTTAGATATAAAATGAAAAATAATATTCTAAACTGAACCTTTTGACTTCGTTTTTCGACTATATGAGTGAAACCGGTTTTAATATAAAACGAGGAGGTGACGATATGGATCAGTTTGAAAAATTGCTTTGTGAGTACAAGGGTGCTGTTGAACGCTTTGTAAAGTTCAAAATGCCGTCAAGTTTCGATGCCGATGATATATTGCAGGAAGTTTTCATGGCTGCCAATCGAAATTTTGATAAATTAAGCGATAAATCCAACTTCAAAGCATGGATTATTGGTATTGCTCGTAATAAGTGTAATGACTATTACCGTTTCAAAGCAAAATCAATGGAAATTCCGATTGAAGAAATAGCAGGGATAACTCTCTCTTACAGCCGCTTTGGTATTACAGAAACAAGTATTGTACGAGAAACGCTAAGCAGTCTTGCTGACAAGGATAAAGAGGTGCTGTATTTGTATTTCTTCCGTGATATACCGCAAACTGAAATTGCAAAGAAACTTAATATACCGCTCGGAACAGTAAAAAGCCGTTTGTATACCGCAAAACAGAATTTCAAAGAGAAATATCCGTATCCGCCTAAACCGAAAGGAGAGTTTATTATGAAAAAGTTACCTAGCATCATGCCTAAATATACAATTAAAAAATCGGAAAAACAGCCGTTTTCTGTTATATGGGAAGAACTCATGGGCTGGTTTCTTGTGCCAAAACTTGGGGAAAAGCTTTCGTGGGGATTATACGATATGCCTGAAAGAAAACTTACGGAATGGGATGAAATGGAAGTCATCGGTAAGGCAGAGGTTCATGCGATTAAAGGCGTTGAAATTACAGTGAAAACAAACAATCCGATGGAATGCAATTCTGAAGGAGGTCAAAAGAATGTATCCAGAACATTTGTGGCACAACTGACTGATACGCATTGCCGTTATCTTGCAGAAAGTCATATTAAAGATGGCGTGAAACAAATTTATACCTTCCTTGACGGTGACAGCTTTTTAGGAAACTGGGGATTTGGTGAGAATAATTGCGGAAATGAAACGCATATCTCTCCTAAAGGTGATATTGTGCGTAAGGAAAATACAATTACAACTGCAACTAAGCCGTTTTTACTTGATATTGTAGGGCGTTTTTATGTGACAATTGGCGGAAAAGAATACGACACCATTTGCATAATGGATATCGAAACCTATAATCCAGGCGTAGTCAGCGAACAATACCTTGATAAAAACGGACGTACGATTCTTTGGCGACGTTTCAACCGTGATGATTGGGCGTATAACCATTACAAGCAGAAATGGAGTGAAAAGCTTCCAAACAACGAGCGCATTACTGTGAACGGCGAAACTTATGTTCACTGGTATGATTGTATAACAGATTATATTTTGTAAATATTTATCTGCCCGGATTGGTTCGCCAGTCCGGGTTTCTTTTTTGCCACAATACTTCTTTATTTGCAGAAATTATTTCTTTATTATTGTCATTGATTTGATTATATGCTACAATATTATTTATAATAGAGGTGTGTTTATGTGAAAATTAGTTATAAGCCGTTATTTCGGCAATTACTCGAACGAAATATGGGCAAAATGGACCTGCTGCGTGCGGCAAACTTAAGCACAACCACATTATCCAAGCTTGGGAAAAATCAGCCTGTGAAGCTGGAGATGATTATGAAAATATGCGAGGCTTTTCATTGCCGGATTGAGGATGTGGTGGAGTTTGTGGAGGATGAAAAATGACATACGATGAGAGAAAATCACTTGTAAAATCCTATCTCGGTAAAATTGTCACAATAAAAATTGACCGTCCGATAGGTTATGTGCATCAAAAGAAAAACTATACGCTTATATACCCTATCAATTACGGTTTTATTCCCGGCGTGCTCGGCGGCGACGGCGAGGAACTTGACGTTTATCTGTTGGGCGTTGATATACCCCTATCCGAATTTACCGGAAAGATCATCGGAATTGTGCACCGGCACAACGATGTTGAAGATAAGCTGGTAATGGCACCCGAGGGGATGAGCTTTACGGCAGAAGAAATCGCTGATGCTGTCAGGTTTCAGGAACAGTGTTATGATAGTGAAATTGAGTCTATGGAGGATTTGAAATGAGCGAATCACAAAACATATACGACAATCAAACATTTTTTGAAGGATATAAAAAGCTTCGTAGTAATCAGTACAGCGCCAACAACGTGGAGGAAAAACCTGCCCTGTTTTCTCTATCACCAGAATTGACAGGAAAATCAGTCTTGGATCTTGGTTGTGGGTATGGTGAGAACTGTGCTGAGTTCAAGGCTCTGGGAGCGTCTGTGGTTGTGGGTGTAGATATCTCTGAAAAGATGCTTGCTGTTGCAATGGATGAGCACCCCGACATCAAGTTCATTCGTGCAGATATGAGCAATCTATCTTTCATCAAGGATAGATATGACGTGGTATTCAGTTCTCTTGCGTTGCACTACATAGAAGATTTTGATGCATTTGTAAAAGGTGTATATGACGTATTAACTCCGGGTGGATATTTCATATTTTCACAGGAACATCCGCTAACAACAGCACCTATCTCTGGTGCAAGCTGGGCGAGGGATGAGAATGGAAACGTACTTCATTACAAATTAACCGACTATTCACGTTGCGGAAAGCGCAGTACAACATGGATAGTTGACGGCGTGGAAAAATATCATCGCACTTTTTCCAAAATAATCAACTCATTATGTTTGGCTGGATTCACCATTGAAGTAATGCTTGAACCTACTCCAACACAGGAAATAATAGAGCTGGATAAAAGCTGGGAGAAAGATTTGCATAAGCCGAACTTCTTACTGATAAAAGTAAGGAAATGATAAGGTGACTAAAATGGCAAAAATATTTTTAATTTGCGGAAAGATCTGCAGTGGAAAAAGTACATATGCCGAGCAGATGCGCATTAAGAAGTACGTTGTGCTGCTTTCTGTAGATGAAACCGATGTGTGGATTAAACAATAAGGGCGAGTTTCCGGGAGGATGCCACTAATGAATTTTGTAGCAAAAGAACCGATAAACAAAGGCTGGTCCAGTGATAAGAAATACTGTGTTACCGATAAAAACGGTACACGGTATCTTCTGCGCGTTTCGGATATAGCGGAATACGATAAGAAACAATCGGAATTCAATATGATGAAACAGGTGTCGGCTCTTGGTGTTCCTATGTGTCAGCCAATCGAGTTTGGCGTTTGTGATGAAGGCGTGTATTCCATTCAGAGTTGGATTGACGGCGAAGATGCGGAAGAAATCATTCCCACACTTTCGGATACTGAACAGTATGTATATGGCTTTGACGCCGGACAGATACTCAAAAAGATTCATTCCATACCGGCTCCGGCAACGCAGGAAGATTGGGAAGTTTGGTTTAACCGTAAAATGGATTACAAAATAAAAAAATATACCGAATGCCCCCTAAAATATGAGAACGGACAGGCATTCATCGACTACATAAACGAGAACCGTCATTTGCTAAAAGACAGACCGCAGACCTATCAGCACGGCGACTACCACATCGGTAATATGATGATCGGCAGGGACAAAAAGCTGTATATCATTGATTTTAACCGCAATGATTTCGGCGACCCGTGGGAAGAATTCAATCGTATTGTCTGGGGGGCTCAAAAGTCTCCGATCTTTGCCTCCGGTATGGTAAACGGATATTTTAATAATGACGTTCCCATGGAGTTCTGGAAATTGCTCGCACTCTATATCAGCAGTAATACTTTATCATCACTCCCTTGGGCGATTCCTTTTGGAGAAGGTAAAATTGAAACCATGTGTAATCAGGCGAAAGAGGTTCTGTTCTGGTATGACAATATGAAGAATCCCGTACCGACGTGGTATTTCAAAGGCTATTATTTGCAGTACATTGACGGAATTCCTTTCAAATTAAAAAGCCCCTTTGATTTCAGTTTTCTGAGTGAATACGGTAGAGTTTTTAAGGTTTTTGACGATCAGGATTCCGGAAATATATGCTTCGGAACCGAAAAAGACGGTCAGCGTTATTTCATTAAGTTTGCCGGTGCCCCTACTGAGCAGTATAACGGCAATCTTGCAGATGCTATCGCCAGACTGAAAGCAACTTTGCAGGCATACAGCGATCTGAAACACAAGAATTTAATTGAACTGGTTGAAGCAAAAGATATTGCCGGCGGATTTATGATGATATTCAAATGGGTTGACGGCGATTGCATGGGAAGAATGTACCCTGCACAGCACAAAAAGTTCATGGCATTACCTGTCAAGGATAAACTGAAAGTATTTACGGATATTCTTGATTTCTTTGAATATATTGCCTCTCAGAACTATGTAGCAATCGATTTTTATGACGGCAGTATTATGTATGACTTTGAGTGCGGGAAGACAACGATTTGCGACATTGACTTTTACCGCAAGCAGCCGTGTACAAACGATATGGGGCGTATGTGGGGCAGTTCTCGCTTCCAGGCTCCGGAAGAATTCCAGCTTGGAGCAGTCATTGATGAAATTACGAACGTCTATACTGTCGGAACAACAGCCTTTGCCCTCTTTGGTGAATACAATCGCACACGAGACAAATGGCAGCTTAGCGATGAACTCTTTGAGGTTGTAGCAAGGGCAGTTAATGATGATAGAACCAAGAGACAGCAGTCGATAAGACAGTTTATCGATGAGTGGGAAAATCACCCATAATAAAATCCGGAGAAAAACATATGAAAACTTTAATCAAACCAAAACGTTTAAAGTATGGAGATAAAATAGCTGTTGTCAGTCCTTGCAACGGTTGGGCGGGCGACCCGGATATACTGTGGAAATACAATTTGGGTGTTTCTCGTTTGCAAAAATTGGGACTTGAAGTAATTGCTGCTCCTAATACGCTGAAAGGCTCTGAATGCCTGTCGAAAAATCCAAGAGCACGAGCCGAAGATATTATGTGGGCATTTGAAAATAAAGATATCCATGCGATTATTTGCTGTATCGGCGGAAATGACAGCATAAAGCTGATTCCATACATAGAACCGAAAAGTATTTCTCAAAACCCTAAAATATTTATCGGATATTCCGATGTGATGAATCTTCATTTGATGTGCTATCACTGCGGTCTATCCTCTTTTTACGGAGACAATTTGCTGAATCCTATTGCCGATCAATCCGGTTGGCATGAATACAGCAAAAAGTGGTTTGTGAAAATCTTGTTTGACACGTCGCCAATCGGACAGATAACCCCTTCTCCGGATTGGACATTTGAACCAGCCGACTATATCAATCCTGACTGTAAGCGAAATTACTATCCCAACAGTGGATACCAAAAGATACAAGGCAAAGGTATTGTACAAGGCAGACTGATAGGCGGACATACGGGATTGATGGAGCTTGCGGAAACCCCTATCGAACTGACAGCGGAAGATTTTGAACAAGCAATATTGTTTGTCGAAGATATTCCGGAGTTTTTTGATGAGGCGTCTGTGCAAAAATTTTTCTCTTATCTCGGGGAAAAAGGGATTCTACAGAAGCTGAATGGTATCATTATCGGAAAAGTAAATGAAAACAGGTCTTTTGAAGAACGAGCAAAAATGATTCTCCGTATTATTTCCGATGAGTATTCTTGCTCTGTTCCTGTATTATACGGACTGAATTTTGGACATAGTTCGCCGATGTTTGTACTGCCGTACGGAGCGATGGCGGAAATTGACTGTGAAAAAACCACTTTTTCTATTTTGGAGAGTGGTGTAACGGTATAGCGAATAAGCATAAAACCATATAGTTGGATTTAGGCGATAAATAAAAATTGGAGGAAGCTATGACTTTTTATCATGGCAGTCCTGTCGGAGGACTAAACGAACTGAAACCGTTTTTGTCAGAGCATGAAAAGCAATACATTTATTTTACGCAGAATCCTGTTGTGGCGCTTTTATACGCCGTACATCCTGTACCAAAGCCGTTCAGCTATTATCCGTATGGGTTTGATAAGGACGGCACAATCCATTATTCAGAATATTTTCAGAACGCCTTTTGGGATATTTACAAAGGCAAACAAGGGTATTTATATGAATGCGATGACATTCCAAGCGTAGGAAACCCCACGCAGATTAACGGAGTCTTTGTCTGTGAGAATGCAGTAAAGGTTGACCGTGTGACAACGATTCCCGATCTGTATGACTGCTTGATGAAATATCAACAGCAGGGACTTTTCCGTATCCGGCCGTTGGATACGATATCAGACGAGGAAATGCAGTATGTGCATAACGATTTAAAGCAGACCATTCAAAAACACAATCTGAAACAGTCTCCGGACAATTCGATGAGCCGGTTTATCCGGGAACATTTTCCGGAAGTTTGGGAGAAAGAATAAATATGAAAAATGTTATTATCGTTTGCGGATTGAACGGTGCAGGTAAAAGCACATTGGGAAAAGCTCTTGCCGAAAAATTGAATTACCGATTTATTGACATTGAAGATATATATTTCCCAAAAGATGATCCCAATTATATGTATTCAAATCCCCGCCCCTTTGAGGAAGTGGAACGCATTCTGTTAAACATGATTTCAGAAAATGACAGCTTTGTTTTGGCGTTGGTCAAAGGAAATTTCAATAAGGATATCGTATCTCACTTCAAGTGTGCGGTTTACATTGAGACCCCGAAAGAAACACGAATGAAAAGAGTATATGAACGGTCATACAACAAATTCGGAGAAAAAATGCTGGAAGGCGGAAACCTATACGAAAAAGAAAAGGCATTTTTCGACTTTGTTAAATCCAAAGATGAAAATACGGTAGAAGTTTGGCTATCATCAATATCCTGCCCGATTATCAGGGTTGACGGTACTTTGCCGATAGAAAATAACGCAGAGTTGATAGCAGATAAATTAGGCAATCAGTTTTGAATTAAGGGGAAAACATGGATGAACGCTATTGCATATTGCGGACTGGCGTGCTGCGTCTGTTCCGAGAATAAAGACTGTATTGGGTGTCAGGATGGAGGCTGTGAAATCCACGGCTGGTGTAAGAATTATAACTGTTGTAAAGAAAAAGGCTTGAATGGTTGCTGGGAATGCACTGAATTTCCATGTAGCGGCTCTATGCTTAACAAGCCACGCATCCGTGCTTTTGCGGAGTTTGCGAAACGGTACGGTGCAGATGAATTGGAAAGATGTCTCCTCAGAAATAAGGAGAAAGGTATCATATACCACTATGACGGACAGCTTGTAGGTGATTATGATAATTGCCAAACCGAAGAAGAAATTATTGAAATGATTAAGATAGGTGGTGTACAAAATGACTCAAATAGATTTGCAAAATTATATAAATAATCCTTGTAAAGTTTCGTCAATTCCTTACTGGAAAACTAAAACTATATCAGTGCCAGAGGGTATGCTGATTATTCATGACGAACAGTATAATGATAATTATTTAAATAAATATGATGATGAGCGCTATTTCAGATTACAGCATAATCTTATAAATTTATATAAACCCGAACTACCCGAAGGGTATTCTGTTATTTGCGCTACATCAAAACAGTATGCAGACCATATAAATAGTTGCTATTATGATCTTAAGGTAACAGAGGAACTTATTGACAGCTATACTACACATGCAGTTTATGATGAGGATTTATGGATAGCGGTAGTCGATAAAGAAACGAATAAAATTGTAGCTTCCGGAATTGGGGAGTATGATCGGGAGATATATGAAGGAGTTTTGGAATGGATTCAGGTAACAGAAACATACCGTAGTAATGGTTTGGGCGGATTTGTCGTAAATGAATTGCTTTGGAGAATGAAAGAAAAAGCGGATTTTGTGACGGTTTCCGGAAAATCAGACAACAAAACAAATCCGGAAAGATTATATCGAAGCTGCGGATTTACCGGGAATGATTTGTGGCATATACTTAAACTAAAAGAGGTATAAGAATGACAAAGCAAATTGAAACTTACATTGAGGAACATTTGTCCGGCAACATGAAGCAAACAGCTCTGGATTTTGTCAAGCATTTGAGAAAAAACGGTTTGACCTTTTACAGAGATACCTGTAATTGTTGGAAAGGCAAAATCTATTGATGAACATGGTGAGAATGAATAATACCGGAGGTATACGATATGACTGAATTAACATTACATACTCCGTCAGACAAGGAACTTTCCTATCGGGGGTATCTTATCTCAGACGAAGAGACAATGTCCTACAATATGGGATATGGGGATAACGGGGGCTGCACCTATCACAAAACGGCAGAGGAACTCTATGAATGGTATCAATACTGGAAAACCCCGGATCGATTTTATGCCTACATTCAAAGGAAGGAAAATCTTGCTTTTATCGGTGAAGTAAGCCTTCATAAAAACGAAAATAATGACTGGTTTGAGATGGGGATTATCATGGAAGCAAAGTACCGGGGCATGGGATATTCAGTTCCGGCTTTGAATCTTCTTTTAGAGCATGCCTTTACAAAAATGAACGCCAAAGCGGTTCATAATTATTTTGAGGATAATAGAAAAGCGGCCATTAATCTCCATCTAAAAGCAGGATTTATTCAGACCGGTCATAAAAACGGAATAGTAGATTTTCTTATCACAAAAGAGCAGTACGAAAAAACAAAAAGAGGAATTGAAAAATGAGTATTATTAAATCGCATAATATTACACTATATGGCGGAAATGATGAGTACAAAATTATACTTCGCCCTTTATCAGATAACTATTTGCCATTGCTTTATAAATGGAACTCCGATCCGGAAGTTTTATACTGGTCAGAGGGGGATGACGTTAACGAGAATTCGCCTGAGGTGGTACATCAAATTTATGGCGGAATTTCGCAAAATAACTTATGCTTTGCTATTGAAGTAAATGGAAAAACAATTGGCGAATGCTGGCTGCAAAAAATGAATTTGCCCCAAGTGAAAGCAATGTATGGTGAAAACTTGGATATTAGAAGAATTGATATGTGTATTGGAGAAAAAGACTATTGGGGAAAAGGGATAGGAACTTTGTTTATTGGTATGTTAGTCGATTTTGCTTTCAATAAGGAAAAAGTAGATGTTTTACATTGCATGTGTGAAGATTATAATATTCGCTCCAAACGTGTGTGGGAGAAGAATAATTTTGCACTTATTTTGGAAGAGAAATTACCCCAACCGCAAAAAGGCAAAATACAATATCATTGGAGACTGACAAAAGAAGAATATGAAAAACAACACAGAGGAAATCCCTGTTATTGCGGTCATGACTGCTCTAAGTGCGTTACCTATATCGCTACACAACAAAACGACGATAACCTGCGCAGACGGTCTCAAAGCTTTTATAAAGAGAGATTTGGCCTGGATATTCCTCTTGAAAAATTCAACTGTGAGGGCGGCAGATCCCAGAACATGTTTGAGCTATGCAAAGAGTGCCCTTTTATCAAGTGCTGTAAACAGCATGGTATCGATTCTTGCAGTAAGTGTCCGGAATATCCGTGCAAAGAGATTTCAGATTACCAAGCAAAGTATGTAAATAAATGCAATCAGATATAGGATCGTTCTCATGCTTTCAACATCATATGTTGATATTTGAATATAAAAACGAATTAAACAGAAAGGATGATGATATATGAAAATGAATCGTGTATGGAGGGTTCACGTTTCCTAACCCTCCGAATAAAACTTTGGAGGAAATAGAATGGAAAAACAAATCAAGTATGTCCAAGTCTCTGTTGATAACGCAGAAAATTGTAAGGTGTATGAGTCGCTGATGTATGAATACATTGATGAGATGAATGAGCATAGCGAATGTCCACTACCGAAAGAGTTTCAGCAAAAATGGATCAACAGTATCATTGCCATGCAAGGACCGACAGATCGCCATTTAGAATTGTGCTATGTCGGAGAAATGCCGATTGGTTTCCTTTACGGAAAAATCGACCATGAAAATCACAAGGGCTTTATTAAACCCGGATATGGACACATTATGGAGTTCTATGTAAAGCCAGACCATCGTCGCAAGGGTTATGGTAAGATGATCTTTAAGCGTTTGGAGCGATTGTTCCACATTGACGGTGCTGAGATGATGTACTTAACTGCCGATCCTGTTACCGGAAAACCGTTCTGGGAGGCAATGGGGTTTAATAATATCAATGAAAAATCGCCAGAGAATCAACTGTATATTTACGAGAAAGCCATTTCGCCCATTGGATTAGAATGTGGGGTGCTCAAACCTTTAACCAAAGAAACAGTCGCAGAAATAGCTCGCTGGGAATATGAAAAGCCATATGATGCTTATAACTTCACCAATCATCCAAATGGGTATCTTTTTGATGATTCCACATGGGGAACAGAACAGTTTTGCTTAGTTGACGGCGAAACAATTTTGGGACAAGTGACCTGCCAGCTTGATGGTACAGACTTATGGGTTGGTTGGTCAATGGCTCCACAGTTTTGCGGCAAAGGCAACGGAAGTATGTTCGTAAAACAGTGCGTAAGAGAACTGCGTGAGTTCACAGGACATACCGGAA
>CDZB01053555.1_pt1 | contig 27697 bp, 20 predicted proteins | sample 554961 | NCBI WGS metagenome assembly CDZB01 (sample SAMEA3182106, study PRJEB8094) | gut metagenome | biome: human; feature: gut; material: Stool; isolation source: human stools | place: Canada | collected 2013-02-26
ATATATATATTTATATATATTCTTTATAGAACATTTTTTCATTTTCAAAATCGAAAATGACAAAAATGACTTTGACAAAAATGACAAGATTAGGACTTTTGGTAAAATATAACAACATTTTTTATTGATGTGTGTGGATGGAGAATACTTGTTGTGAAGTTTTGTGAATATCATTTTTTTGTTCTTGGAATGGTAGGGAAAGAGTACGAGAAAATGGCTGAAAATCTATTTTTAGCGGTTTCATCGGTCAAACTTCCGAGGCGGTAGAGCTGTTTTTCGTCTTGGAGCTTTGTCGTGACAGAGCTGTTGCTTATCAGTGGGTGCAGTTGGCTGGGGCGGATTTCTTGTCGGGAATGTCTAAAAACTTTACAAAAACAGAATGACGGGGAAATGGCAATCGTGACAAAAGTCAGGTGTCTTCAGATTTGATAAGGATGCAGTGTGGCAAAAAATGGTGAATCTTTGCAGAAAATTAGCTGCATTTCGGCAAAAAAATCAAGCAAACTTGATGTTTTGCGCTCGTTTTCCATTATCTTTGCAGAAGAAAAGCTGCACTCGGCAATTTGAAAACAAGTTTTCATTGCGCTCATTTGCATTATCTTTGCAAAAGAAAAATAAGATTTATGGGAAGAAATAAATACTCACAGGCAGAAATCAGCCAGATAGGAAAGTTGCTGCGACTCAAGAATGCGGGAAACCGACTGCAGCAGAAACAGATACGTCACGACCTGCGTGTCGACTACGAGTTTAATATCTCCGACTTCAATGAGCCGGGCAAAGCCTTCGGTGAGCAGGAGTTGCAAGACGCCATCAAGCGAGGAGCTATCGTGATCTTCGACGATGCCACTATTGAGGCTATGAAGGCGAAACGTGCGCGCGACAAGGCCCGCGATGAGGCTGAACGCGAGCAGCAGGCCATCGCTGAGGGAGAGCAGACCGACTGGAAAGAGGCGATGAAGCAGTGGGAGGAATATTATAAGTAATTGAAATTTTTTAGTTCTTTTACTTCTTCATTATCAAAAGTTGATTTAATTATCATCGAATTCAAATATGTCAACAGTAAAAATCAAGACTACAGAAGGCGACATCATCGTGCGCCTCTACGACGAGACTCCTCGTCATCGTGACAACTTCATAAAATTGGCTAAGGAAGGATACTTCGACGGCACTCTTTTTCATCGTGTCATCAAGGACTTTATGATTCAGGGCGGCGACCCCGACAGCAAGAACGCTCCCAAGGGAAAGATGTTGGGAACGGGCGGTCCCGACTATACGATTCCTGCCGAGATAGATTGTCCACGCCTGTTTCATAAGCGTGGCGCCTTGAGTGCTGCCCGCTTGGGCGACGAGGTGAACCCACAGCGCGAGAGCAGCGGAAGCCAGTTCTACATCGTGTGGGGTAAGACTTATCGACAGAACGAGCTGCGCCAGATGGAGAAACAGATGGCGATGCAGGCCGAGCAGAATGTCTTCAACGAGTTGGCCCGCGAGCATCACGATGAAATCATGAACCTGCGCCGCAGCCGTGACCGTGAGGGACTGATGAAACTCCAGGACGAGCTTGCCGACGAGACGCGCAAGCGCTGCAGGGAGCAGGGCTATCCCAAGTTTACCGATGAGCAGACCAAGGCTTACACCGAGTTGGGCGGCACGCCTTTCCTCGACGGACAGTACACCGTGTTTGGTGAAGTGGTAGAGGGCCTCGATGTTGTGGAGAAGATTCAGAATTGCGAGACTCTTCGCAATGACCGTCCCAAAGAGGATGTCGTGATGCAGGTCGAAGTGGTCAATGAATAAAGGAATCTCAAATTTGTATTTGTTTATTTACTTGCTGAGATCGAAACCAACGCGGATGCCATCATAGTTTTTGGAGATTTCGCCGATAGTACCGAGAGTGGTGTTGCCGCTCAGGGCAGTCAGCGTCTGGATGATGGTAAGCAGTTTCTTCGACTCGAAGAGAATGCTGATGCCAGATGTGTTCTTGGTGGCGAAACCATTGAGGCTAAGCAGCAGACGGCCTTTCAGGTCGATGGCGTGAGTCTTCTCGTCGAAGGTGTAAGTGCCGCTCCATGACTTTCCGTCTATCTTGGCATTGAAGGTGCCGTCCTCGTTGAACTTGAAGTAAGTGTTCGAACTGTTGAATCCAGCTTTCTGATAATAGGTGCTTAACTTTTCCTCCACCTTCTTGGCAGCGATTTCGCCACCCGCTTTCGCCAACAGGTTCTCTGAGGTAAAGGCGCAGCCAGGCGATTTATATTTCCATGTGTGGGCGCAGAGGTCGGCTTTCTTGAATGTGGTTGAGCCAATCACGTTGTCGAGAATGCTTCCCACGATGCTTCCCACCTTGCTTGTGGTGGAGCCTGTGGTGTTGCTGCTGCTGTTTCCGCCAGCATAGCCCAGGAGTCCTGCTAATACTCCTACGGCAGAAGCCTTGGTATTGACAGTGTCGGCAGAATGTGTCTTGGAAGAGTCTGTCGTGGCTGTGGAAGCTGTTGTTGCAGTCGCAGTTGAAGATTTGGAGGAAGCCTTCTTGGCAGTGGTGGTAGACTTCTTCTTAGTAGTAGCCTTCTTTTTCTTGGTTGATTTTTTGGCAGGAAGGCTGCTCATTTCGGATGTTGTGGCGCTCTCGGCGCATGTCTCGTTGGCAAGGCTGCCTGTGGTGCATGTCAGCACAAGGGCAACCATCATGAATACTTTCTTCATTTTTGTTGATACTTTTTTGATGTTTTCAAGTTGAAGAACTCCTTTTTTCTCTCTCTTTTGACCTCTGAATCTTTTGTGTTCGGAAGCCCAGTGTGGAGTTTATGCTTTTTCGGGTGCAAATATCGCAAAAAAAGCGCAGATGGAGAAAGGGGAATGGATATTTTTTGTAGGTTTTTCCCTATTTCTCCTTGATTTATGTCAAAAAATGAGGTTTTTAGTGTTCTTTTCTCACTTTTTTCGTGGTGCTTGTAGTCAGAATATCTTACCTTTGCAACATTACAAATCGCAATAGGTTATGGATTATAGTTTAATTAAGGTCAATGCAGAGGTTGAGAATTTTGCACAGGACAAATGCCAGCAGATTCTTCATGACCGACGTGAAGCCCTCGCTAACAAGGTTAGAAGAAGAGCTTAAAAAACAAGAGAGATTGTTTTCTCAAAAAGACACAAAAAGAATTGACATTTCGGGAACGTCGTTTCCCGTGTAACGTAAAAGGTCCCGTTGACAGAACTTGGTTCTGCGACGGGACCTTTTATGGTTTTATTGTTTTCTCTAACTTCCCATTTCTGAAAAGTTCGTTGAGCTTTTATTTTCCAGCCTCTTCCTTGGTAGCCTTCATGATGACTTCCAGGTGGTTGCCTGGCTTGAGGACGATATTCTTAAGGAAGTCGCCTATAGCCTTGCCGTCGACGCTGCTTACTGTCTTCACGTAATCAGTGTGCAGGTCGATGCCGTTGATGACATAGTTGCGCAGGATGCCAGTCCAGTAGCCATTGGTCTTGGCGTCTACCGAAGCCTGCTTGGTCAGAATCTCCTTGATCTTCTGCAGATCGCTGGCGTTAGGCTGTTCTATGGTAGTCTTCAGGCCAGAGAAGAAGTAAGGCAGAGCCTCGTCGAGCTTCTCGGGGTTGAGCTGTGCGCTGCCGGTCAGGCTGAGTGCCAGCTGTCCGTCCCAGTCGAGCTCCATGCTTGCCTCGGCTCCTGCATGGTAGGCTGCACTCAACTTCTCGCGTATGTTGCGCAGATAGTCCATCTGGAGCAATCGTGCAGAGATGTCGGCGAGCACGCTTGTCTGCAGGGTGTAAGGAGTCTTGGCATACCATATCTCGGTCACCTGCGACATTGGGTTCTCCATGCTCTTGGTGAAGATGTTTTTCACCTCGCCTGTGGCTACAGGGATAGCCTTGTTCTTCAGCTTGGCGCCCTTGCTTGGGATAGAGGCGATGTACTGCTCGATGAGTGGCAGGAGAGTGGCCTCGTCGTAGTTGCCCACGAAGAAGAAGGTGAAGTCCTTGGCATTGGTGAACATCTGCTTGCCCAGTTCGAGCACGCGGTCATAGTTGACAGCATCGAGGTCTTCGGTCTTAGGGATGCGTGCCATCTTGTTGCCCATGTAGATGGTGCTCTGCAGCGAATCCTGGTAAACCATCTCTGGGTTCTTGCTCTGGTTGGCAAGAGCGGTCTTGATGGTGCTCAGGAGGTTGGCAGCCGATTTCTCGTCCTTGCTCAGCGCTGTCATCTTGAGGTAGATGAGCTGCATGAGGGTTTCGATGTCCTTAGGAGTAGAGTTGCCTGAGAGTCCATGCTTGAAAGGAGTGATGGTGTAAGCCACGCTTGCCTGCTTGCCTGCGAGGGCTTTCTCGAGGTCGTTGCTTGAGAACTGACCCAGACCGCTGGCGTTGAGCAGCATGTCGCCCATGAAGGCGAAGGTGTAGTCGGCCTTGTCGAGTGCTGCGTAACCTACGTTGGCTGTGGCAGCAAACTGTATCTCGTTGTCCTTGTAGTCGGTCTTCTTCAGCACCACCTTGGCACCGTTGGAGAGGGTGAGGGTCTTGAATCCCAGCTTCTTGTCTTCTGCTGTGCTCTTGATTTTGCCAGCCTTAGGCTTCTGGGCGATGAGAGGCTCCTGCTTCACATTGTCCACATAGGCCTCGAGCTTCTCGCCGCGCACCTGCTTCACGATGTCGGCAAGCTCCTGCTCGGTGGGATAAACAGCACCGTCGGCCTCGCGCATCATGACGAGTGACACCAGGTTGGTGTCGGTTTCGCAAATCAACTGCTTGGCGTACTGGTTGACGGCCTCTACAGGGATGTGAGGCACCAGCATCTGATAGATCTGATATTCGTCCTCTACCGAAGGGATAGGCTCGTTGCTGGTGAAGTTGTCCACATACTGAGTGGTGAACTGTTCGTTCTTCATCTTGTCGCGATTGGTGTAAACCTTCTCCATCTGGCTCATAAACTCATCCTTGGCACGCTGATACTCAGTGGCAGTGAAGCCGAAGTCGTGTGCACGCTTCAGTTCGCGCATCACGGCGGCATAAGCCTCCTTCATCTGTCCGTCCTTGGCAGCGCCGAAGGAAGTGAGCGCCTCCTTGGTGCTTGAGAGCAGATAGTCGTCAATGCTGGTTCCTGCCTGCAGATAAGGGCAGTCGGGCTCCTGCGATTTCTCGTTGAAGCGGGCATTCATCATGCTGGCAAAGATGTTGTCCATATAGCCTTTGAGCAGATAGTCGACACCGTTCTTCAGCGAGTCGGGTGTGGCTTCGTGCTTCATGAAGATCTGGAAGATGCCCATCTGCTGCTCCTTGTCCTTGTCTACCACGTAGATGCCCTGGTTGTTGTCGGGCACTTCCACGGGCACTACCTTGGCAGCGTTGGCTGGCACCTTGATGCCTCCGAAGAGCTTCTTGATCTGTGCCTCGATATGGTCTACGTCCACGTCGCCGACGATGATGATAGCCTGGTTGTCTGGGCGATACCACTTGCGGTAATAGGCGCGCAGGGTCTCTGGGTCGCAGCCGTCGACGACGCTCATCAGTCCGATAGGCATGCGGTAGCCATACTTACAGCCAGGGTAGAGCTTAGGAAGGGCACGCTCCAGTATGCGCTGCTGTCCCACCATGCTCATACGGTACTCGTTGTGCACCACGTCGCGCTCGTCGTTGATGGCTTCCTTGGTGAGAGAGATGCCGTTGCTCCAGTCTTTCAGGATGAGCATACATGAGTCTACTGCCGACACGCGTGTGGTGGGCACGTCGGTGAAGTAGTACACGGTTTTCTCAATAGAGGTGTAGGCATTGAGGTTGCGGCCATATTCCACACCGATGCTCTGCAGGTATTCCTGGAGGCTGTTGCCCTGGAAGTGCTCAGAGCCATTGAAGGCGAGGTGCTCCAAGAGGTGAGCCAGACCGCGCTGGTCGTCGTTTTCGTTGATAGAGCCTACTTTCTGTGCGATGTAGAAGCTGGCTACATGCTCAGGGAAACTGTTGTGTCGGATGTAATAAGTCAGACCATTGTCCAAATGGCCTATTCTCACATCTTTGTCTACCGGGATAGGTGGCATCATCTGAGCCATGGCCTGTCCGGCAGTAAGCAGCACGATGGCTGCAGCAAAAAACTTCTTAAGTTTCATAATAGCTGATGTTGGTTTATATATATAATAATGTGTATTTATTCTTCTTTCATAAACTTGATGCTGCAAAAGTAGCACATTTCTAACGACAAAGCAAGCATTTGGGAAGTTTTTTCCCAAAATGCCTGCATTCTTAACATTAAACTAACATTCCACTAACATAACCTAACATTAGGTTCTGTTTTTCAGCCCTTCGCTTTCAGAAAACTGTTCATCCAGCTGCCACGATAGAGACGGATGAGGAACAGGATGCCGCGGAAAGTCAGTTCGGTGGCCATGGCTATCCATACACCTTCCAGGCCGAAGCGCTGCGAGAGGGCATAGGCCAGGGTGAGGCGCACCAACCACATTGTTCCTAAGTTGATGGCGGCAGGCTTGAAGGTGTCGCCGGCTCCCACGCAGACACAATAGGTCACGATGCTGGCAGCAAAGAACGGTTCGGCAAAAGCCTCTATGCGAAGACAGCGTGTGCCTAAGTCGCAGATGGCGTCGACGGGAGAGAGTACTGCCATCATGCCCGGTGCAAAGAGATACATGACAACACCCATCACTGCCATTACGCCCATGCCGAGCCCCACCGTCATGTAGGCAAAATTGCGGCACAAGTCGATGCGGCCAGCGCCATGGGTCTGACCGACGAGCGTTGTGGCGGCATCGCCTATTCCGTAGCCAGGCATATAGCACAGGCTCTCGGCGGTGATGGCAAATGAGTGGGCGGCAATGGCGATGTTGCCCAATGGCGCCACTATCATGGTGCTGACAATCTGTGCACCGCTCATCAGGATGTTCTGTATGGCCAAGGGAATGCTTATCTTGAAGGCATTGCGCACGTATTCGCGTACCCAGCTGAAGCGAATCTTGTCTTGACGCAGGTTGAGAATCTTGTTGTGGCAGGCTGCCTGCCAAAGGTTGGGCAGCGAGATGCAGACATAAGCCAGGGCGGTTCCGAAGGCTGCGCCCACCACGCCCATGTGTAGCACATAGATGAAGATGTAGTTGAACACGACGTCGCACAGGCAGATCAGAATTGCCATGATGCTGGGCGTGTGCATGTTGCCTGCAGCCTTGAGCATCATGCCCGACATGTGGTACAGGTAGACAAAGGGCAGCACGAGGCTGTAGACCAGGAAATAGGCCGATGACTTGTCGGCAATGTCATCGCCTCCGCCCAACCAGTGGGGCAGGGGAGAATGAATGCCCACGCCGATGAGGGCTATCAGGATGCTGAAGATGATGCCGCAGAGCAGCGAGTGGCGAAACACCTGGCGGGCTTTGCCGAAGTCGTTGGCTCCGATGAAGTGGGCTACCTGCACTGAGAAACCAGTGGCAAAGGCACTCAGCAGGCTGCCGATAAGCCAGGTGGTGGACTCGATGAGTCCGATGCTCGCTGAAGCCTCTGCACCCAAATGTCCCACCATAGAGGCGTCGATAAAGAACATCATGACGGTGGAAATCTGTGCCAGCATGGAGGGAATACTCAAGCCTACGATGAGGTTCAGTTTCTCACCGCGGTGCATGGAGCGTCCTGCCCGTATCGATTCCATCAGATATTCTGTCTTTTTGCTATATAACATAATGTTTGTACTGCCATTTATTGTTTTCTGTTGAACTGCCCGGTAGTATGTAGGAACAGTCAAAGCGAGAAAATGGCGATCCCTCTTAAAAGGAATCGCCATTTTTATGATTTGAATGTTAAATTTCTATTTATCCCAAAATACAAGATCTTATCACCTTTAAACAAAACCTCTATCTATTGGGTTGAATTCAGCGGATAAGAAAAAGAGAATCTTGAAAACTCTTTTCTATATCCTGACTTCATTCACTTTTCGTCGTCCTTGAATAACAATCTCTTATTTACCTTTAGATTCTAATACCTGTCGTCCTTGAATAACAATCTCTTGTTTACCTAAAACTAATAACCTATCACAATCTATTACCTAACTAAAAACCTAAAACTTATAATTCTGGTGCAAAGGTACTACTATTCTTGAAATCTGCAATACTTTTGCGTATATTTTTGCATGAAAATAACATTTTTTTGCTTATAAGCCCAAAATGTGTGCGAACACATACACTTGTTTATTCTTTGAAACATATTTTTAGAATTCGGATTTCAGGAGTTTCTTTAGGAGTTAAAGGAGTTAAGGAGTTAAGGAGTTTTTTCAGGAGTTAAGGAGTTAAAGGAGTTAAGGAGTTAAGACAACAGCTTTGTGGGCTTGTGAATTTTAACATTAAACATTCCCTCAAGGCTATTGTCTTAACTCCTCAGCGACCGAAGGGAGCGATAACTCCTTTAACTCCTTAACTCCCGAAGAAACTCCCGAAGAAACTCCTCCGAGTTGATGGGGAAAATAAAAAAGTCCTGTGCCGAAGAAGCACAGGACTTTCTGTATGGAGGAATAGAATTATTTCTTAATCCATTTGCCATCGGTGTACCAACCCTTGAGCACAATCTCGAATTTGAGCATTGAGTAAGCTGGAATGGTGGAATTGCTGCTCTGGCTGGAACCATAGCCGAGAGTGTAAGGCATGTAAACCATCCAGTGGTCGCCGATATGAGTCATTTTCATCAGGGCAGTGGCAAATCCGTCGACAACGCCCTTCACAATGAAATTGCTGGTCTGAGCCTTGTTGGCATCATAGTCGCCGGTGAAGTTGTGGTCGAAGATATAGTCGTTCTTCAGCATGCCCTTGTAGCTGACCATCACCGAGTCGGTGTAGAGAGGGCGCACGGCAGAACCTTCGCCCTGCTGCATCACCTGCACCACGATGTTGTCTTCCTGCTCATTGAAGGTAGGAGTGACAGGCTGGTTGTTGAGATCCGTATTTCCCGTCTGGTTCTCCATACTCCAATTGCGGTAGACGTGCCATCCGTTGGCTTCTCCCTCCTGTTTGGCCTTGACAAGAATCTCGGCAAAAGCCGTCTCGTTCTTTGCCTGCCAGTCGTCGTACTCGGAGTCGGTGTTTTCGTCAGTCTCGCTGCATGATGCCAGCACAAGAGCCGACATCATGAGCAGAAACAGATATTTCAAATTCTTCAAAATCATCTATGTGTATTTGACTTTTTTCCGTTGTTCGTTTAGAAGTTCTTGATCTCCGCGCCAAGCTTCTTCAGTACGCTCGTGATGCTCACACGGTCCTCGATGATGCCGCGAAGCTCGCTGATGGCAACACGCTCCTGCTTCATCGTGTCACGATAACGCAGAGTAACCTTGTGGTCGTTAGGAGTATCGTGGTCTACGGTGATACAGAACGGAGTACCGATGGCATCCTGACGACGGTAGCGCTTGCCGATAGAGTCCTTAGGATCGCCATAGTGGGTGTTGAAGTGGAACTTCAGCTCGTCAACGATCTCGTGAGCCAATTCGGGCAGGCCGTCCTTCTTGTCGAGTGGGAATACGGCACACTTCACAGGAGCCAATGCCTCAGGCAACTTCAGAACCACGCGGCTCTCGCCGTTCTCGAGCTTCTCCTCGCAGTAAGAGTGGCACATCACGCTGAGGAACATACGGTCTACACCGATAGAAGTCTCTACATCGTAAGGCACGTAGCTCTCGTTCTTCTCAGGATCGAAGTACTTGATAGAGCGGCCGCTGAACTTCTCGTGCTGAGAAAGGTCGAAGTTGGTACGGCTGTGAATGCCCTCTACCTCCTTAAAGCCAAATGGCATCTTGAACTCGATGTCGGTAGCAGCGTTGGCATAGTGGGCCAGCTTCTCGTGGTCGTGGTAGCGATAGTTCTCGTTGCCCATGCCGAGTGCCTCGTGCCATGCCAGACGAACCTTCTTCCAGTACTCAAACCACTTCATCTCGGTGCCAGGCTGGCAGAAGAACTGCATCTCCATCTGCTCGAACTCGCGCATACGGAATACAAACTGGCGAGCCACAACCTCGTTGCGGAATGCCTTACCTATCTGGCAGATACCGAAAGGAAGCTTCATGCGGCCTGTCTTCTGAACGCTCAGGTAGTCGACAAAGATACCCTGGGCTGTCTCAGGACGCAGATAAACCTTGCTGGTAGCATCGCTCGCTGCACCCATCTGGGTAGAGAACATCAGGTTGAACTGACGAACGTCTGTCCAATTCTTGGTGCCGCTGATAGGGCATACGATGCCCTCGTCCTCGATGATCTGCTTCAGCATCTCGAGGTTAGGACCCTGCATGGCCTCGGTGTAGCGGGCATGAAGGTCGTCGAACTTCTTCTGATTCTCCAAGACGCGAGGATTGGTGGCGCGGAACTGAGCCTCGTCGAAGCTGTCGCCGAAGCGCTTCTTAGCCTTGGCGATCTCCTTGGCGATCTTCTCCTCGTATTTGGCCATGTGGTCCTCGATGAGCACATCGGCGCGATAACGCTTCTTCGAGTCGCGGTTGTCGATCAATGGATCATTGAACGCATCCACGTGACCTGAAGCCTTCCAAACAGTAGGGTGCATAAAGATGGCTGCGTCGAGACCCACAATGTTCTCGTGCAGCAATACCATGCTCTGCCACCAGTACTGCTTGATATTGTTTTTCAGCTCGACACCGTTCTGACCATAGTCGTAAACGGCTGCCAAACCATCATAAATTTCGCTACTTGGAAACACGAAGCCATACTCTTTGCAATGGCTTACAATCTTCTTAAAAACATCTTCTTGTGCCATGATGAAATCTTATATTTTTCAAATTTTCGGCAAAGATACGCCTTTTTCTCGAATTTTCTTTGTATTTTTGCCTAAAATATATAAAATAAGTATTAAAAGCTATCTATGAGCGACGAAATTAAAGACAAAGACGAACTTCAGAAGGGTGGTGAGCCACAAGATTTGGATGCGGCTGAACAGCATTCCGACTACAAGCCTGTCAACAGGTTTGATGCTTCGGCGGTGCGCCATCTTAGCGGAATGTACCAGAACTGGTTCCTCGACTATGCCTCCTATGTAATTCTCGAGCGTGCCGTGCCTCATATCGAGGACGGACTGAAGCCCGTGCAGCGACGCATACTGCACTCGATGAAGAGAATGGACGACGGAAGATACAACAAGGTGGCGAATATCGTGGGACACACCATGCAGTTTCACCCGCATGGTGACGCCTCTATCGGCGACGCACTCGTACAGATGGGACAGAAAGACCTGCTCATCGACACACAGGGAAACTGGGGAAATATCCTCACCGGCGACCGTGCGGCGGCTTCACGATACATAGAGGCGCGTTTGTCCAAGTTCGCGCTCGACGTGGTGTTTAATCCCAAAACAACCGACTGGCAGCTCTCCTATGACGGCCGCAACAAGGAGCCTATTACGCTCCCCGCCAAGTTCCCCTTGCTGCTGGCACAGGGAGCAGAGGGCATTGCCGTAGGTCTGAGCAGCAAGGTGCTGCCACACAACTTCAATGAGCTTTGCGATGCTGCCGTACACTATCTCAAGGGCGAGCCTTTCACCATCTATCCCGACTTCCCTACGGGTGGAGCCATCGATGTGGGCAAGTATAACGACGGACAGCGTGGAGGCGTGCTGAAGGTGCGTGCCAAGATAGACAAACTCGACAACAAGACGCTTGTCATCACCGAGATTCCTTTCAGCAAGACCACCGGAAGCCTCATCGACTCCATCACCAAGGCGGTGGAGAAGGGAAAGATAAAGGCCAGAAAGATAGAGGACGTTACCTCTGCCAACGTGGAAATCCTCGTCCATCTGGCTCCCGGAACCTCTTCCGACAAGACCATGGACGCACTCTATGCCTTCAGCGACTGCGAGATCAATATCTCGCCCAACTGCTGTGTCATCGAGGACAATAAGCCTTGCTTCCTCACCGTGAGCGATGTGCTGCGCCACAGCGTAGACCGCACCATGGGACTGCTGCGCAAGGAGCTGATGCTGCGCAAGGGTGAATTGGAGGAACAGCTCTTCTTCTCCTCGCTCGAGCGTATCTTCATCGAGGAGCGCATCTACAAGGAGCGCAAGTTCGAGCAGAGCAAGAGTCAGGACGAGGTTGTGGCCTTTATCGCCTCGAAGCTGGAGCCTTTCAAGGACAAGCTCTTCACCGCTGTAGTCGACGGAAAAGGAAAGGTGGAGTATGCATTCCACAGAGAGATAACGTGCGAGGACATTCTGAAACTCCTTGAAATCAAAATGCAGCGCATCCTGAAATATAATAAGGACAAGGCCGACGACCTCTTGCTGAAAATCAAAGCCGAACTGGCGGAGATAGAGAACGACCTCGCCCACATGACTGATGTCACCATCAACTGGTTTGAATATCTCAAGACCAAGTATGGCAAGGCGCATCCACGACGCACCGAGATAAGAAACTTCGACACCATCGAGGTGACCAAGGTGGTGGAGGCCAATCAGAAACTCTACATCAACCGACAGGAAGGATTCGTGGGTACAGGACTGAAGAAGGATGAGCTGGTGTGCAACTGCTCCGACCTCGACGATATCATCATCTTCTATAAGGACGGAAAGTTCAAGGTGACCAAAGTGGCCGACAAGATCTTCGTGGGAAAGAACATCCTTCATGTGCAGGTGTTCAAGAAGAACGATAAGCGAACCATCTACAACTGTGTGTATCGCGACGGCAAGCAGGGCGAATACTTCATCAAGCGATTCAACGTGACGTCGATGACACGCGACAAGATGTACGACATCACGCAGGGAACGCCCGGAAGCCGTGTCATCTACTTCACGGCCAACCCCAACGGCGAGGCTGAAATCATCAAGATAACACTGGATCCAGACCTCTCGAAGAAGCGACAGAGCATCTTTATCGAGAAAGACTTCTCGGATATTATCATCAAGGGACGTGCCGCCAAGGGCAATCTGCTCACCAGGAGAACCATCCGACGCATTGGTCTGAAGAGTCATGGACACAGTACCTTGGGAGGAAGAATGGTGTGGTTCGATCCTGATGTCAACCGTATCAATTACGACGAGAACGGACGTTTCCTCGGCGAGTTTAATGACGATGAATATATCTTGGTGGTTCTCGACAATGGCGAGTTCTATATCACCAACTTCGACCCCAACAACCACTATGAGGACAATATCCTGCGACTGGAAAAGTGGGACGAGCATAAGATATGGACTGCCGTTCTCTATGATGCCGACAACGAAGGCTATCCTTACATCAAGCGATTCACCATGGACGCTGCCAAGCGCCATCAGAACTTCCTTGGCGAGAATGTCAACAGCAAGCTGATTCTCCTTACCGATACAGTTTATCCTCGTATCAAGGTGACTTATGGAGGTGTGGATGCTGTGCGTCCTACCGAGGAAATCGACGCCGAGCAGTTTATCGCACAGAAGAGTTTCAAGGCTAAGGGAAAACGACTCTCTACCTGGAACATAGGTTCTATAGAGGAAATAGAGCCGACCCGTTTCCCAGAGCCTGCAGATACAGCCGATGCTGCCGATGGCGATGAGACGACAGCCGATGGCGATGCTGCCGACGGCAAAGTGTCGTCCCGGACAAAGGTAAAATCATCCGACGAGAACCTCGACCCTGATGCCGGCAAGAGCCAGCAACAGATTATCGATGAGCTGACAGGACAGACAAGCCTCTTCGACGATAAGAACTTTACTGCGGAAGACGAAAAAGACCGCGACTGGCTGAAGGATCAATAGGGGAGTTACTTCAGGAGTTAACTCCTTTAGCTCCTGCAGAAACTCCGTCCGACGAAGCCTCACCGATGATGGTAAGCTTGTAGTCGCCCTGTTCCTTCAGGGTGTTGATAAACTTCTTCAAGCGAAGTCTTTCCTGAGTCGTGATGTTGGTCTTGTCTACGGTGAAGAATACCTCGTAAGACTTCACCTTCTTCGACTTCTCGCAGTCGTCGAGCAATGACTGCAACTCGGCATTGTCCTTGCGGCAAGCCTTCAGACTCTCAGCCAATCCGTCGTATGCATGTTGTTTTTCAGCCAATTGCTTTTCGTAGGCTTCCTTCATTTCGGCCTGATCTCTCAGAGCCTTGTAGTAGCGGGCCTTGTTGCTTGGCATCACCTTGCTGACGAAGTTGAAGCGAAGAACCACTCCTGCACTGTACATTCCTTTAGGAGTCAAGTCCTTGTTGAGAGGCAGATAATTGTATCTGCCGAATACACCTGCTGTCCAGCGAGATGAGAGGTCGTATTCCAACGACAGGGTGGCAGGTATGTACATCGCATCTACATGTTCGTTGAAGGCATGACTCTTCATGTAGTCGTGGGTGTAGACATTGTAGTAGCCTTCACCCTTGGCAACAGCCATCTCTCGGTAAGAGAAGGTGGTGGAGTTGCGGCTCCAACCGCGCAGATAACCGACACCGACTCCTAACCAAAGATTGAGCTGCTGGGCCTTGCGGTTGTGCCAGAACTCCATGATGTTGAAGTCTACATTCAGGTCTGCCATGGCGTACTGCATGGTATAGCGGTTCTGGAATCTGTCCATCTTGGTCTCCAAGGTCGTAGGATAGGTTTTTCCTGTAGAAGGATCTTTTATCTCATAATCCCTGTTCGTTGTGGTAGAGAGCATGCCCTTGTCTGTCGACCTCAGCATGTCGTACTCTAAGTTCAAACCCAGTCTTACCCAGGGCTTGATATTGTATTTCACTCCGACACCTCCGAAGGGCATGATGTGCTTTCTTTTAGCTATATCGTCCATACCCCTCATGCCATGATACAGAGTTCCTCCTCCCTGGATGTAAACCGACCAAGTGTGAGTACGCACCGTATCATTGTAGGTTTGTGCTTGGAGTGTGGCAGCCGTCGCTAAGACGGCGACTGCCAAGGTTAAACGTTTTATTCTCATAATTGTAACTGCTTTGAATTTGTAATGCGGTAGCATATTGGCATGAGATGTTCATGCTCTTTCTGCAGATTCTTACTTATTCGGGATACTCGAAAGATGGAGTTCCTGTTGCATCAGCATCATTTTGCAAGTAAAAGTTGCACTTCAAAACCGACATGATGACTCCATCTTTATAGGTAGTCAAGTTAAGCAATGTGTTGCTGACTCCTCCATAGGAGAGGCTATTCTTTCCTTTGGCATCCACGTAAAGGATGTGTAAGATGTTCTTAACGGTTGAAGTAATATTATAATTCATCTGCTCTGGCACTTTGGCTATTCTGATAACCTTCTTGCCGTTGGCGAGTTGCATGGGCTGGAGTGTACCTGCCACAACTTCTGTTGTTGAAACAACTTGCTCGGTATTTACCTTGATTAAGTTGTTGTTCTGTACCGTGCCTGTATAAGCTGAATAGTAGGCGTAGCACAGGATAGTAGGCTTCTGTACCTCAAGCATGTCTGAGATGATTTTCTTCAGAGTTGGGTCTGCTGATACTGCTGCCCACATCGCTGGTTCCATGTATACAGAGGTTTTGTCGGCTGGATCCTGATAGATGCCGTTGTCGGCAGCCATCTTTTCCAACTGCTTGAGCATGGCTTGTGAGTTGGCGTCCTGCTTGTCCTTCAGCTCTTTAATGGCTGTAGTAAGGGCATTCTGCAACTTGGTGTTAGATTTTACTACCTTGCTAACTCCTTTAGCGATAGCAGTGTTGAGAGCTGCGGTCTGTGCGGTGATAGCATCAACCACTCCTGCGATGACAAGGTTCATGTCGGTTGTCTGCTGTGTGATGGCACTCTTTATGCCGTTCTCCAAGCCTGTGATAGAGCCCTTAATCTCGCCTCCCTGTGTGGTGATGGCTGTTCCGATAATGCCGCCCTGTTGGTTTACTGCTGCCACAATAACGTCACCGTTCTGACCGAAGGCTGTAACGATCTTGCCGCCCTGCTGCTCTATCATCTCCTTCAGAGCAATGAGCTGGTTCTTCATGCCGTTTTCCATGTTGACGATGGCTGTTGTGTTGTCACTCAACTTAACGGTGAGTTGTCCAGTCATGTCATCGATGCTACCCTTTACTGCTGTGTAGCCCGTGGTGATGTTGGTGTTCACATTATCGATGGCGTTCTTCAGGTTGCTGAGTTCTGTCTTGATATCGCCAAGTGAAGTGTTGTTGCTACCAAGTTTGTTCTCCACTGATGTGAGACGGAGATCGAGCGTGGTATTAATCTTATCGTTAACTACCTTAATCTTTGCCAGTCCTGCACCTACAGTGGTGTTGATGGCCTCAAGCTTTGTGCCTAACGTCAAGGTCTGGCTCTTCAACTCGGTTGTGAGGTCGAGGATGCTACTCTTGAGCTGTGCTGCGATGAGTGAGCCGTTGGTGTCGATGGTGAGGCGGAGCAGTTTGCTCTGTGCTTCGAACGTATCGCTCAAATTACCAATAGCAGTTACAATCTTTTTGCCATGGTTGTCGATATTGGTATTCAACTCGGTGAAACCATTAACAAGCGTAGTGTTGATCTGAGCAAGACTTGCCTGAGTGGTCTCTTCAAGGAGCTTAATGGCACCTTTAATTTAGGTTTTAAGCTCCACTTTTCCTTATACACCTTTTAAATATATTTACTCTCATATATCTTATTACAATATAAATATAAAAAAGGGAAGCAGTTAATAAAATAGGTTATTACTTTCGACTGCAAAAATAAGTAAAAACCAATCAACGGGAGTGAACCTCAGTTTTTTGTTGTGAACCTCAGTTTTTTAACGTGAACGTGCGGTGGATTCAGTATTTTTTAACTAAATCCACCGCACGTTCACGTTGATTTTGTTCCTTTCAAGCAGTTTTTGTACCTATATTGTGCTTTTATATCATTTTTTCCTCCATACGGATAAGGTTGTTGAATATCCCTATTTGCGGAAGTTGAGTAAAAAAAGGTAAAAAGTTCAGTTCACATACTTCTCTATCAGGTCGTAGTCGAAGTCTTTGAGTCGCTTTCTGGCATTGGTGAGTCCCCATCTGTTCTTGAAACCGCACAGCTCGGCAGCGGCTTCCTGTCCTATGTTGGCAGAAGAGTCGGACGCCATCAGCCTTTCGTAATGACGGATGCGGAAAGCGTTGACCAGTCTGTAGAATCCCACTTGTGTGATGAAGGTGCCTGCCAGAGTGTGGTTCATCGAACTGACATCGCGCACCACTTCTATTCGCTTCAGGCTGGGTTCCAGATATCTGCGGCTTACGATGGTCAGCACCTTGTTTTTTACCGACTCCCAGTTTTCCTGTTTTATCTGCAACCTGCTGTTTTTCCTGTTGCGCTCCTGTAGTTCCGGTTCGTCGTCGGCATTTTTTGGGTTAGTAATTCTGGCTTCGCAAGTTGGGAAGTAATTGTAACAGAACTTGCTAAAGTTCTTTGAGGTATAGATTCGCGCCATTATCTCAGTTTGCAAAAATAGTAATAAAATTGCGAAAAAGCAAGCAACTTCCAAGTTTTTTGTCTTTTTCTTCTTCTAATTGAAATATAAGTTGTATCTTTGCACTCGCAAATGCGCTTGTGGCGAAATTGGTAGACGCGCTAGACTTAGGATCTAGTGGTTCAGGCCGTGTAGGTTCGAGTCCTATCAGGCGCACACAGAGAAATCCTAACTGCTAGCTAAAAAGCAGTTAGGATTTTCTTTGTTTATCGAAGTGTGTCATTAAGTGTCATAAAATAAATATTCAGTTTTTCCTCTTTCGTATTAATAAATTTATTATATTTGCACCATCGTTATACACCAACGAGCAAATGGAATTATTACTAACCAACAAATATAGCATTATGAATAGCATTCCATTAGTATTTTGGCTCATTCCAATAGCCAGTGTTGTGGCATTGGGAATGGCATGGTTCTTCTTCCGCACCATGATGAAGGAGGATGAGGGAACTGACAGGATGAAAGAAATTGCAGAGCATGTAAGAAAGGGTGCTATGGCTTACCTCAAGCAGCAGTACAAGGTGGTGGCGGCCGTCTTCGTCGTTCTCGCCATTGTTTTCGCCTTCATGGCTTATGTGCTGAAGGTGCAGAATCCATGGGTGCCCTTTGCCTTCCTCACCGGCGGACTCTTCTCTGGTTTGGCAGGATTCTTTGGCATGAAGACTGCTACTTATGCTTCTGCCCGTACAGCCTATGGTGCACGCACTGGACTGGACAAAGGTCTGAAGATAGCCTTCCGGAGCGGTGCCGTGATGGGACTTGTGGTGGTGGGACTCGGTTTGCTCGATATTGCCATCTGGTTTATTGTTCTTAATGCGGTGTACGAAGGAGAGGCCACAGCCCTTGTCACCATTACCACCACCATGCTGACCTTTGGCATGGGTGCCTCTACCCAGGCACTCTTTGCCCGTGTGGGAGGAGGAATTTATACCAAGGCTGCCGATGTGGGAGCCGACCTCGTGGGCAAGGTAGAGGCGAATATTCCTGAAGACGATCCTCGCAATCCAGCTACTATAGCCGACAATGTGGGCGACAATGTGGGCGATGTGGCAGGAATGGGAGCCGACCTCTACGAAAGCTATTGCGGTTCGATATTGTCGACAGCCGCCTTGGGAGCCACGGCTTTTGCCATGAATGGCGATATGCAGCTGCGTGCCGTCATTGCACCTATGGTTATCGCAGCCATCGGCATCTTCCTGTCTCTCATCGGCATCTTCTTGGTTCGTACCAAGGAAGGCGCTTCCATGAAAGAGCTTCTCCACTCGTTGGGACTTGGCACCAATGTCAGCGCGGCACTTATAGCCGTTGCCACATTCGCCATTCTCTATCTGTTGGGCATAGAGAACTGGCTCGGCCTTTCTTTCTCGGTCATCAGCGGTCTTGTGGCTGGAGTCATCATCGGACAGGCAACAGAATATTACACCTCTCAGAGTTATAAGCCTACACAGAAGATAGCCGAGGCATCGCAGACAGGCCCTGCCACAGTTATTATAAAAGGTATAGGCACGGGAATGATTTCCACCATGATTCCCGTTGTCACCATCTCTGTAGCCATCATGCTGAGTTATCTTTGTGCCAATGGCTTCGATATGTCGCTGTCGGCCAAATCTATCAGCACCGGCCTTTATGGTATCGGCATCGCGGCAGTGGGCATGCTGTCGACTCTCGGCATTACACTTGCCACAGATGCCTATGGACCTATAGCCGACAATGCTGGCGGAAATGCTGAGATGAGCGGATTGGGCAAGGAGGTTCGTGAGCGTACTGATGCGCTCGATGCCCTGGGCAATACGACAGCTGCCACAGGCAAGGGCTTTGCCATCGGTTCGGCTGCTCTGACGGCTCTTGCCCTTCTTGCATCCTACATCGAGGAGATCAAGATAGCCATGATACGTGCCGTAGAGAACGGAAAACAGTATGTAGACGCAGCAGGCAATGTCTTCGATCCTTCGAATGCAACAACAATAGATTTCATCAACTTCTTCCAGGTAAACCTCATCAACCCTAAGGTTTTAGTTGGAGCATTCCTCGGAGCCATGGCAGCATTCCTGTTCTGTGGCTTGACCATGGGAGCAGTAGGCCGTGCTGCAGAATCGATGGTTCAGGAGGTTCGCCGGCAGTTCCGTGAAATCAAGGGAATACTCGAAGGCAAAGCTACGCCTGACTATGGTCGATGTGTGGAGATAAGTACCCGTAGCGCACAACGCGAGATGATCATACCTTCTTTGCTCGCCATCATTATTCCTATCGTTGTGGGTCTTGTGTTGGGTGTGGCTGGAGTTCTCGGACTTCTCACCGGCGGTCTGGCAGCAGGCTTTACCCTTGCTGTGTTCATGTCCAATTCGGGAGGCGCATGGGACAATGCCAAGAAGATGATAGAAGAGGGAAGCTTTGAAGGAAAGGGCAGCGAGAACCACAAGGCGACTATTGTGGGCGATACCGTAGGCGACCCGTTCAAGGACACTTCCGGTCCGTCGCTCAACATTCTTATCAAACTCATGTCAATGGTCAGCATCGTGATGGCTGGTCTGACCATTGCTTTCCTATAATTCGAAGAATACGTAATAGAAATATGTTGAATAAACACTACTCCTTGGCTGATGGCTACTCCCTGACAGTGATATGCTCGCTGGTCGTGTGGATGTTAGTAGCCGTCTGCCAAGCTGCTTATGGCAAAGATGTCTATCCGAAACAAGCTGTAGAGATAGCCAAGAAGTACATCACCCTGTCTCGCGAAGTGAAGGCTCAAGCACGGGCAAAGGGACTTCGCCCTGCAGCCTTGGCACCTTATTATATTTATAACGATGCACAGGGCAAAGGTTTTGTCGTTGTTGCTGGTGACGATGATATGGGCGATGTGTTGGCCTATAGCACCGAGGGAACCCTCGATACACTACAGGCTAATCCTGGTGTAAAGCTACTCCTGGAGGCTTATCGTCAAACGTATGATGTGCTGAAAGAAGGGCGGGTGATGGTGCAGAGAAAAGCCCGTTCGGGGTTGTTCTCGAAGACCGTATCTCCCTTGTTGAAAAGCAAGTGGGGACAGTCGCATCCGTTTAATGCCCAGACGGGTTATCCCTATAGTGGGTGTGTGGCAACAGCGGTGGCCCAGATGATGTATTACTATCAATGGCCTGCTCAGGGGAGTGGTAAAAACGAATATCGCGTCACCTATTATAATACAATGAAGAGTGCAGACTTTAGTCAGTCGCACTACGATTGGGCGAATATGCTGCCCGATTATAATTATCCTGTATCTGCGACAAAGGAGCAAGAGGATGCTGTAGCCTTATTGATGAACGATGTGGGGGTAGCTTCCTTCATGCAGTACACCCCAGCTTCAAGTGGTACACAAGGTATTTTTGCGTATCAGGCTTTTCAGAAAAATTTCGACTATACTGCGGCTTATGCCACCAAGGCTGTCGAAGGTCCAACTCGTTTTGCGCAGATCTTGCGGCAGGAATTACTTAATGGTTGTCCTGTTTATCTGGAAGGTCGTCCTGCAGGTAATGCTTCAGGTCATGCTTGGGTAACTGATGGGTTTGATGAGAATGGTCTTTTCCACATGAATTTTGGATGGGATGGACAGGGCGATGCCTACTATTCGCTCACCAATCTTAGCCTCTCACAGACGGGAAGCGAGTTCCAAGGCAAGCCCTTGGCCTTCAATCGTGCTATTATGGCCATCTTGGCACATCCCAATAATGGCAAATATCCCGCAATAGAGCGTGGACTTTTGGAGTCATCTCCTCAGTTGATGTTTAATGAGGGTGGGGCTGTTCTTCTAAAGGATGCAGAAGATAAAAGCTTCCTTGCTTCTCAGTCGTTGACCATCGAGATGAACTCTTTTGTCAATAAGGGTAAGCCTTTCAAGGGTGATGTGGGCATAGCTGTTTATGATGCTGAGGGTACATGCCGACAGGTGGCTTATACCGACGATCACGCTATAGGCGGTTTTACTCAACGACTCTATGGTGGAAGCGATGCAGGGTTTATGGGAAGCGATTATCTTGTCAATCAAGTTCAGTCTGTAAAAATGAAACTTACAGGTTTGGAAAATGGTTATTATCGGTTGGTCCCTGTATGTGTAGCTCAACGAGAGGATGGTTCGTGGGATGAATTCTTCGCGATGAAGAAGGCTCCCATCATAGAGGTGGAACTATCTGATGGACGAGGTCGCATCTCTGAAATATGTTCTACTGATGTTGTTTTTCAGTTGATGTCGCAGCCCAGGCTCTCAGGTCAAGCAGAGCAGGGTGGAAAGGTATTGACCTTTTTTACGTTGAAAAACCTGAATGGTGTGCCTCGCGACTGTTATCTGAGGGTGCGGTTGCTCGACGATAGGAAGGCGGTAGTGCTCGATACTCGTGTGGATGAGTTGACCGAGATAGAGGGCTTTACCGAAGCAGAGATTCCTATCGTTCTTTCTTTGCCAAGCAGCATGACTCCAGGACGTTATGAAGTGCAACTTTCTTTGTCGGCTGATGCGGAAGAGACGGTGGTTTATCCCGTCAACCTTATTCACGATAAGGATGCTGCCTATATCGAAGTGCTCAAGGCACAGGAAAAGCCGCTCATGGATCAGGTAGAAGTCTTTTTTGCTAATGACTCGCATGAAAAAATAGAATCAGGCAGCGTTGATGTGTCGAAAATATCTCTCTTCAAAATGGCAGTCTTGCTGCGTACGTCTGAAGGTCGTAACTATGAAGGAAATGTATCAATGTTCTGCGAAGACATGATGACCCACGAAAAGACGCAGGTTAAGGGCATTGATGACTGGGTGTCTATCTCGTCGACTATGTCTGTGCCTCTCTTTAGTTATTGGCTGCGTAAGGGCGACCTGTCATGGGAAGATGGGCATACCTATCGTGTGATGGTGATGGGTGAGATAGACGGGCAGCAGGTGGAACTTGCTGATCCGCAGTCCGCCACCTATTACCTGCATCGTAAGGGGGATATCCTAACACTCTCACAAGGTACTCCAACGTCCATAGGGACTGTAGCTATAATAGCACCTTCTTTCACCATCAAGCGAGAGGGTGGTAGAATCATCGTTTCGGGGACAGAACTAAAGTCGTTGCGACTATATGATGTGGCTGGTCGACTGCTTCAGCAGACCACGTCAGCCGACGGAAAACATGCCGTCCTTACCCTACAAGGATCAGCATCAGGCATCTCTGTGTTGCGCATAGATGCTGGTAGGCAATGTTTTACCTATCGTCTTCTATAAGAGATGTATGAAATAAGAAGAATGAAATAAGAAATCCCCGACAGTTAGGATATTGCTTCCTACTGTCGGGGATTTCTTATTTCTTTATAGAGCTGCCATCATGCGTAGTATTTGTCATGAGAGCAAACAACACCTTACTTATTCAGCATTGGCAAGCGCTTCGCGTACCTTGGCTTCTATTTCTTCGAGAAGCTCAGGGTTGTCCTTCAGTATCAGCTTGGTTGGGTCGGCACCCTGTCCCAGGTTGGAGCCATTATAGCTGTACCAGCTTCCGCTCTTCTTGATGATGCCATGCTCCACGCCCAGATTGAAAACTTCGCCTGCGTGGCTGATGCCTTCGCCAAACATGATGTCGAACTCAGCCTTGCGGAAAGGAGGAGCCACCTTGTTCTTGACCACCTTTACGCGCACCAGGTTTCCTATAACATTATCGCCATCCTTGATGGCTGTAGCCTTACGGATGTCGAGGCGTACGGAAGCGTAGAACTTCAGGGCGTTGCCACCCGTTGTTGTCTCAGGATTTCCGAACATGATACCTATCTTCTCGCGCAACTGGTTGATGAAGATACAGGTGGTATTGGTCTTGCTGATGGTAGAAGTGAGCTTGCGCAGAGCTTGGCTCATCAGTCGGGCCTGGAGTCCTACAACATTGTCACCCATGTCGCCCTCAATTTCCTTCTTAGGAGTCAGGGCAGCCACTGAGTCGATGACGACGATGTCTACCGCAGCCGAACTGATCAGCTGGTCGGCTATCTGAAGCGCCTGCTCACCATTGTCGGGCTGCGAAATCCACAGGTTGTCAACATCTACGCCCAACTTGGCAGCATAGAAACGGTCGAAGGCATGCTCGGCATCGATGAATGCGGCAATACCTCCAGCTTTCTGAGCCTCTGCGATGGCATGGATGGCAAGTGTGGTCTTACCAGAAGATTCCGGACCATAGATTTCAATGATTCGTCCCTTGGGGTAGCCGCCTACGCCCAAGGCCATATCGAGGGCGATACTTCCTGTAGGAATCACCTCTATATTCTCAATGTGCTCGTCGCCAAGCTTCATGATAGATCCCTTACCGAAGTCTTTCTCTATCTTGGCCATGGCAGCCTGAAGGGCCTTCAGCTTACCCTCGTTGGGGTTCAGGGTTCCTTCCTTTATTTCGTCTTTCTTTGCCATATCTTTCTAATGTTTTATGACTTAGTGACGATAAAAACGGCTTGGTATGAATAGTACCTTTCTGTCTTCGCCGTCACTAAGGGGGTATTTTGATAATGATTAGTCAATCTCCAAGTCGCCGTCGAACACCTCGTGCCAAGGCAATCCCTGCTTGTTGAGTTGCTCCATGAATGGATCTGGGTCGAACTCCTCAACGTTCCATACACCTGGTTTCTTCCAGATGCCCTTGAGGAACATCATGGCGCCGATCATGGCTGGCACACCCGTGGTATAGCTTACGCCCTGCATACCGGTCTCGTTGTATGCTTCCTGATGCTTGCAGTTGTTGTAAACATAATAGGTGTGCTCCTTGCCGTCCTTCTTTCCGCGGATGCGGCAACCGATAGAGGTCTCTCCGTCGTAGTTCTCGCCGAGGTCCTGAGGGTTAGGCAATACGGCCTTGAGGAATTGCAGTGGTACGATCTTTACCTTGGCAGTCTTGCCGGAGCCGTCGGCCAATGGAGCCTCGTATTCTATCTCGTCGATGCGGCTCATGCCGAGGTTCTCTATACAGTCGAGATAGGTGAGATACTGCTGACCGAATGTCATCCAGAAGCGAGCCTCCTTGATGGTAGGATAGTTCTTTACCAGGCTCTCCAGCTCCTCGTGGTGCATCAGATAGCTCTCGCGAGGACCGATGTTAGGATAGGTGAGAGGCTTGTGGATAGACAGAGGGTCGGTCTCAATCCATTCACCATTCTTATACCACAGACCTTTCTGGGTAATCTCACGGATGTTGATTTCTGGGTTAAAGTTGGTTGCGAAAGCCTTGTGGTGATTGCCGGCATTGCAGTCTACGATGTCGAGAACCTCGATCTCGTCGAAGTGATGCTTGGCAGCGTATGCAGTAAAAATGCCCGAAACACCAGGGTCGAAGCCGCAGCCAAGGATAGCGCAAAGACCAGCTTTTTCAAACTTGTCCTTGTAAGCCCATTGCCATGAATACTCAAAGTGAGCCTCGTCCTTGGGCTCGTAGTTGGCCGTGTCCATATAGTTGCAACCGCAGGCTAAGCAGGCGTCCATGATGGTGAGGTCCTGATAGGGCAGAGCGAGATTGATGACCAACTCAGGTTTGTAGCTGTTGAAGAGGGCTTTCAACTGCTCCACATCGTCGGCATCCACCTCGGCTGTCTGGATGTCCATCTTGTAGCCTTTATCGTGGATAGACTTCACCAACTTGTCGCATTTCTCCTTGCGGCGGCTGGCAATCATGAACTCTGTAAAAACGTCCTGGTTCTGGACAATCTTAAAGGCTGCCACGGTAGCGACGCCACCTGCGCCAATCATAAGTACTCTACTCATTTAAGTATAAATGTTTAATGTTATTATTTCTTGTTTTAGCTCATTTTATTTGCAGACGTTCATCAGCTCATTTTATTTCATTTGCTGATATGCCCAAGGCATTCATCAGTTTATTTTATTTCATTTGCTGATATTCATCAGTTCATTTTATTTCATTTGCTGATATGCCTAAGGCATTCATCAGCTCATTTTATTTCATTTGCTGATATGCCTAAGGCATTCATCAGCGAATAACCCAGTATTTCTTGTCGGAAGTTGCCACCGGGAAGAGGCTGCATGGCAAAGAGAGTGACGCGTTTCTCGTCGTCTACCTTGCGAAGCATGTCGCGCAGCTGGTCGTAGGCTTCGCCTTCCTCCGAGTTGGGAATGATCATCACTCGTTTCACCTCCTTGGCATTGCAAACCGTGCGGGCTACGTCTACGAGGAAATCGTCTTTGCCCACCATCTTTTCTTCCGTAGGATATGAAGAGATGACGAACTCGCCCAGACGTGGATCCTTGAAGGCCTGGGCATTCAGGTCCTTCTCATAGTCGGAAGGGCGGAAATTCTGCATCGCCTTCGATTGCTGGCTGTGTATGAGCACCAGTTGCGTCTCGTGCTCACCTTCTCTTAGTCCACCGTCGAGGGCAATACATACAGCCCACTGAGCCATGTCGGCAGGCTGGATGCGGCGGTTGATCATACGCTCAAAGTTTACGATAAGGTCGAATGCCACCTTGTCGATATAGTCTGCATCAGCGATGATTACATTCTCGCTCCATTTGATGTTGTTGGTGTTCAATGAATTCATACGTGCAAAGATACAAATTATTTTTGTAACTTGTCAAAAGTCTTGGCTAAAATATCAAAACTTTAGGTCGATAATCATATTTTCGTGTTAATTTTGCAACCAATAATACAAACAATCAAGAAATGAAAAGTGTTTTAGAGGGTCGTCCTGCCTTAAAGAAGGAAGTGGATAAGATTGCCGAGGTAGCTGGCTATCTTTGGCAGAATGGTTGGGCTGAGCGTAATGGTGGCAATATTACGGTTAATGTGACCGACCTTGTTGATGACGAGATGAAGGCGCTGCCTGCCATCAGCGAAGTGAAGCAGATAGGTACTGTCCTGCCTGCGCTGAAGGGCTGTTACTTCTTCTGCAAGGGAACAGGCAAGCGAATGCGCGACTTGGCTCGTTGGCCTATGGACAATGGTTCTGTCATTCGTATTCTGGACGATTGTGCCAGCTACGAAATCATTGCCGACAATGCCGTGATGCCTACATCCGAGTTGCCAAGCCATCTGTCGGTTCATGCCCGTCTTATCGAGAAAGGTTCCAACTATAAGGCCACTGTTCATACTCATCCCATCGAGCTTATTGCCATGAGCCACAACAAGAAGTTTATGGGCAAGGACGTGCTGAGCAATCTGCTCTGGAGCATGATTCCTGAGACCAAGGCTTTCTGTCCGCTCGGACTGGGTATTGTTCCTTATAAGTTGCCAGGCAGTCTGGAACTTGCCGAGGGAACTCTGAAGGAGTTGGAAGACTACGACGTAGTGATGTGGGAGAAGCATGGCGTATTCGCCAAGGGTCTTGACGTGATGGATGCCTTCGACCAGATAGACGTACTCTCCAAGAGTGCAAAGATATATATCGATGCCAAATGTATGGGTTTTGAGCCTGATGGTATGAGCCAGGAGGAAATGGCCGAAATGACTAAGGCTTTCAACCTGCCAAGATAATTGTTTTTAGTAGTTTTGAAGTAGAAATTGTTTGTTAAGAGGGTGTGTCATAAGCCTGTGACGCACCCTCTTTTTTATGTGTGTCGGGCATGACACTAACCTAACTGGTTCAATTCCAGTCGCAGGTATTTACCGCCAAGCGAAGCGAATGGCAAGTTGTTGACAGTAATGTCAAGGATGAAGGAAGCCAATAGCGAGATTATCGAGCCTACGAACAGAAACTTGGTATAAGGCTAAATGGGAAAGGATAAGACTGCATAACAAGTTGAAGTCCGAATGGTAAACGTATCCCCAAAACAGTAAACCGAGAGGTTGTGAAGTCGGCAGGTTAGTGCCTTACCCCGAGAGGCCCATCCAGCGTGTCAGCTCACGTGCGATAAAAAAAGCTTATGGATGGGAGTCAGCTGAGTCCATAGTAGGTGCCTCACCAGCACCGAAGGGACTAATGTATGTATAGTGCAAATCGCTGTAAGCAATGCGTTGATAGTTCGGATGTGAGGTATGACGTATATGAAAGAACCGTAATCTTTCAAGGTCGGAAGTAACGAGAACGTTTCATCGTAAATTTACAAGCAGAACGAAAAGCAGCAAATGGAATTAGTAAACGAGATTGTAGAAGCAAGAAACTTCTGGGAAGCCTGGATGTCTGTCAGGCGCAACAAAGGTGCTGCCGGCATAGATAAGATGTCGGTAGATGTACTTGACGTGTATATGCCCCTGCATATGGATGAGATAAAGCAATCCATATGTCGAAAGCAATACAAGCCATCCCCCGTAAGACGTGTATTTATCCCCAAGCCCAATGGAAAGCAACGTCCCTTGGGCATCCCTACAGTAGTAGAC
>CDZB01035895.1_pt1 | contig 27688 bp, 18 predicted proteins | sample 554961 | NCBI WGS metagenome assembly CDZB01 (sample SAMEA3182106, study PRJEB8094) | gut metagenome | biome: human; feature: gut; material: Stool; isolation source: human stools | place: Canada | collected 2013-02-26
CCGTCCTATGCACCTCCGCCTGTTGCCCGAAAAAGGCAAATACAAATTCAGAGGTGTTAAAATGGAAATGTTAGTAACAAAGTTCTCAAACGGAAAGTATCGCAACGAAGGCGACCTCTTCGCTGAACCAATCTCTGCCGAGAACGTCAAACTCATGGGTGAAATGATTGCATTGCAGGCGCTTCGTACCGTAAAGAAGTTCGATATGAAAATTGCAGACAGGCTGTATATCGGCCTCATCAAAGATTTGCACCACATGGGAGAAATAGACTATATCGTGTCAGACGGCTATGACGTGGCACAGACCGCTATCTGCTTTCTCTATCAATTCGTCGGTCACAGTGCCAATGAAATCTACGGTAAAGACCGCAAAGGAAAAGAAATATCTATTAAACTTGCCTGCTATCGCGAAGTAGACCACTTAATCAATCTTCTTCGTAACAGACCGGATCGCCGAGGAACAGTCGTCGAATCCATAGATTTTACGGGTTTTAAGGCTTTGCCTATGGATCCCGTGAATTGTTTTGAACATGAACAAACAGATTATACGAAATACGATGAGCTTGTAGGCGCGTTACAGTTATCCGCATTGGAACTTGCAATTCTGAACTGCTATATGAATGGCATGAAACAAGGCGAAGTATGCGCCGAACTCGGTATAGGCCGCGGAACGATAAACCACCGCAAGGCAAGCATCCGTAGAAGGTACTGTTCGCTTTACGACTCTCTTTAATATACCGCCTTAACACAATGTAAAAGCCGTAGTCAAATGATTACGGCTTTTGCCGTGTAAAGCATTGCCTTTTTTCGGCCTTTATGCTATACTATTTATCGGCACAGAACTGAATGATTCCGTATATGGGATACGAATAGGCATTTCGTATCTCTTACTTCCCATATACGGAAAGTTTTGTGCCAACAATCGGAGATACTGATGCAGGGCGTGTCTTCGGTTGAAGGCACGCTTTTTTATTATAAAATAAAAATCTTTCAATGATTTTGCAAAGATGATAGCGGCATCACAAAAGATAACGCTAAAAAGCTGAAAAAGTGATTGTACAGGGATGCGTATTACGTAGGGGAGAAATTGTCTTGTGTTATTGATGTGGCAGTTAGGCGTGAGCTTGTCATAGACGAGTTACGGTAAGGCGGCAGAAATCGCGCACCGGAAGGTGTCGCGTCAGACCGTTCATAACATTGTTCGGCGTCTGAACGACGAACGGCTCAATGTCAGAGCGGAAGGACTGAAAACAGTCGAGCATATCTACATCGAAGCCGACGAGGATCATATTCATCTGAACAACGGCAGCCCCGCAGAGGTGCGTTTGATCTACGTCCACGAGGGCGTGCGGCAAGTGTGCCGGGGACGCCGGGAACTGATCAACCCGAAGTATTTTGTATCGGTCAGCACGGACAACGATACGACGTGGAATGACGTCGCCGACTACGTTTACGGTCAGTACCGTGTATCGAAGGCGCAGTTGCATATCTCTGGGGACGGTGCGCAATGGATCAAATACGGTTTAACGATCTTCCCGAAAGCGCAGTATCATCTCGACAAATTTCACGTTTACAAGAGTGTTACTGACGTTGTGGGCGGGGATAGAGTGTTGCGCCGGCAGATAATCGACGCATTGTCTGAAAGCGATTACGAGCGCGTCAGAGCGCTATACGGCGCGCGGCTGCAATCGTTGACAAAGCCCGGCGAGCGGGAGAATGTTCGCGCCGGTTTGTTTTACATCGAGAATAATTTTGACGAGATCGATCTGACGCCGGCGACGAGCTGCGCAGCCGAAGGACACGTTTCACACGTGTTGTCGGCGCGTATGTCGTCACGACCCCTGGCATGGAGCACGGACGGCGCGCACCGGATCGCACGGCTTCGAGCCTACTACTTCAACGGCGGCGACTTTCGCGACGTCGTTGCAGATCGGCAGCACGGAGTGCCGCAGAGAAGGGAAAACACAACAGAAAAATACCGGCGGTTCAATTCTGAAACAGACGGACGGAAAGCGGCGAACGACTATTACTCGGCGCACCTTATCGGGATCGACGGTATCACGAACGGACTTTCCGCAACATTGCGGGCAATCTTAAAGCGAGGTAACAGAAAATGGTAATCACAAAGAAAAAGCTCGACCAATGGCTTGCCGAACACTCGACAATCGTATCTGATGAGGAGTATAATTCCCTCATCGAAACGTATGGCGCAGAGCCGGGCGACGGTCACGAATGGACGGAGCAGGATATCTACGAGCAACTGCGGAAAATCGTTCAGATAGGACAAAATTAAAAATTTTTGGTTTTCAGGTGAAAAAAACTTGACACGACCTTTTTTTATTCAGCTATTGAAAAAATCCGATTTTCTGCTATAATATATATAACAATATAAGTGACGGGAAAAACCGTTCGGTCGGAGACATCGGTTTTTCAGTCAATTTTAAATTAAAGGAAGGGAAGGGAATGGAAGTTTTCCACTATTTTGCAAAAGACGAGTTTCAATCGAAAGATGTCTTGTCTGCAGATATGATTGCGTTGAAGCAGCTGTCTGATATCAGAGACGAGTCTTTGCATGATCATGATTTTGTCGAAATCGTATATATCCATGACGGGAAAGGCGCACATTTTATCAACGGTGTGGAGTATCCCGTGCAAAAAGGAAATCTTTTGTACATCAATTACGGGTGCACGCATTCGTTCAAAGTCTACGAGAAACTCGTCGCAAGCAATCTGATGATAAAATTGGATTATTTCGATAAGATCCTGATGAAGGAAGAGAACATTTTTTATCTGCTTGCGATGACGTCGTTCGAAAAGATACAGGTTCAGCTTGACAAGTCCCGTCCGCTTATATTTTTTACGGGAAAGGAGCGGGAAGCGATCGAATTTGTCTTTCAGGAGCTGGGACAGGAACTTTCCGCCGACAACATAGGCAAAAACGCACTGCTCGATTCGTATATAAACATCCTGTTCACCAATATTTTCAGGAAAATACTGGTATGCGACCGCAAGAGCGAGACGATCATTCCCGGCCAGATCATCGATTATATATGCAGGCATTGCGGGGAAAAGCTGACCTTGAAGACGCTGTCCGAACAGTGTTTTTATAATCCTTCATATTTTTCGCGTCTTTTCAAAAAGGCGTACAACATGACGCTGACCGACTTCATCACGGAGCAGAGGATGAAAAAGTTCTGCACCTTGCTTCGGGAGACAGATCTGTCCGTCGAGACGATCATGAACGAATGCGGCATCACGGATAAAACGGGATTTTACAATCGTTTCAAGGCTGTCTACGGCTGTACGCCGGGAGAGTATAAAAGCAGCCCGAAAACATAATATCAGAGATCGGACCTGCTGAGTTTTGCCTTAAAACAGATACGGCTCTGTTTTTTCATGCGCCCCCAAAATCGGGAAAGGTTTTTTGGGGGGCGCATTTTTTTGCGGATTGCCTGTTTGCAAAAACAAGTAAAAATTCAATACGATTTGCAAAATTTCCAGTATTGAAAGCAAAAGGAAGTTGAAGTATAATGCAAAATGTGAACGGCGTTTTTTGCCGATCGGGAAAAATGTGATAATCGAAAATAAAAATGCAAAGGAGTCATTTATGAAAAAAAAGTTATTGGCCTTTTTTCTGACGGGTGTACTGATGACGGGGACTTTTTCTGCGTTTGCCGGGTGCACGATAAAGGAAGATCCGCTCGATCCGAACAAGACGACGCTTTATATCAGCAATTATAACGGCGGGCAGGGGACGGATTGGATCGATACGGAAAATTCTACGGACGACCTTATCGGAAGATTCGAAGAGGCGTATAAAGACGTTCCTTTCGAAAAGGGAAAGACGGGCGTGCAGTGCCGCGTCGCCAAAACTTCGACAAAGGGAACGACGCTCATTTCGCAGATGAACGGCATGACGGAAGAGATCTTCTTTTCGGAGGATGTTCCGTACAGCACGGCAAGCGCGGCGGGATATTTCCTGGATGTATCCGACGTCATCGCCGAGATCCAGGGGTATGAAGGCGTCTCGATCGGCAGCGAAAGATTGTCCGACATTGCGGTGGACGGGAAATACTATGCGATCCCGCACTATGAGATCTTTGACGGCATCAACTACGATATAGATCTGTTCGAGAAGGAAAAACTGTATTTTGCCGAAAACAAGGACAACGGAAACAACGGCTTTGTCCTGAGCGCGGCCGACGTGCGTTCCAAAGGTCCCGACGGGCAACCGCGTACATGGGACGACGGGCTTCCCGCTTCGGTGGACGAGTTTTTTGCTCTTTGCGATTATATGGTCACCCGCGGCATTATTCCCATGATCTGGTCGGGGCAATATCCTTTTTACTTCGCGTCGCTCATGATGGCGTTTTCCGCGAACTATCTTTCGGCCGAGGAGCTGATGGCGAATTTCTCCTTTGACAGTGAAGGGGTCGAAACGGAAGTCGTAACGGGATTCAATGCGGCGGGCGTGCCGCAGATCGAAAAGAAGGTGATTAAGCCCGAAAACGGAAACGACGTATATGCGCAGGCGGCGAAATATTATGCGCTGGACTTTATGGAGCGCATTTACAGTAACCCCGCTTATTATTACGATAAATCCACGGCCAGTTCGGTGTTTTCGAATACGGACGCGCAGGACGTCTTTGTGAAAAGCAAACTCAAAGGCGGCGAAGAAAAGCCGATCGCCATGCTCGTAGACGGAAACTGGTGGTACAACGAAGCGAAGACGGCTATCAAAGAATCCTATTCTTACGGTGCCGCCGCGTATAACAGGAGATTCGGCTATATGCCCATTCCCACTGCGCAGACGACCGCGCAGGCAGAGGCGGGCAAGGAGATGAAACTTCTGAACCGCTACAATTCTTATGTGTTTATCAGAGCGACGATCGATCCGAACAAGATCAGCGCGGCAAAAGAGTTCCTGAAATTCTGTTATCTTCCGGAAAATTTACAGCAATTTACGATGGACACGGGACTGCACAAAGCCGTCGAATACACGATGACTGACGAGCAGCTCGCGCAGCTGCCGTATGAGACCAAACAGATCATGGAGTATAAGATGGAACACGGTTCTTACGACGCGAGGTCTACTTCCCCGATCTACATTCAGAACGAAGGTGAGATCCTGACCGCTTCGGTCGTGAACGGGTACGGTTATGACTATCCGACGGACGCTTTCAAAAACAAAGTGAGTGCGAAAGATTATTTCAAGGGCATGTGGGTCGGTTCGGATACGTGGAACGCGATGTATTCAAAGTTTTTTGATTAACGGCGGGAAAGCAGGAGATGGAAACGATCAAAAAAAACAGGGTCTTCAAGAGCAAAAGTTCGCTGATCTTTTATATCTGCATCGTCGCTTTGCCCACGCTGCAATTCCTCATCTTTTATATCGGCGTAAACTTCAACTCTCTGATCCTGGCATTTAAAGAGTATGACGGGGGAACAGCGCATTTTGCGGGTTTTTCCAATTTTGAAACGGCGTTCAAGAACCTCGTTCACGATCCTGAGCTGACACCCGCGATCAGAAATTCGCTCATCCTTTATGTCTGCACCGTCCTGATCACGTTCGGCGCGCTGGTCTTTGCCTTTTACATATATAAACAGCGCTTCGGAAGCGCGGTGTTCCGTTTTATCTTGTTTCTTCCTCAGATCATCAGCAGCGTCGTTCTGGTCCTGATCTTCATGTATTTTGTCGAGGAAGGCCTGCCCGCGTTTCATATAACGGACGTCGGGTTGCTGTCCAGCCCGGACACTGATTTTCAGACGATCTTGTTCTACAATGTCTGGGCGGGGTTCGGCATACAGCTCATGATGTACAACGGGGCGATGAGCTCTGTTCCCGAATCGGTGAGCGAGGCGGCAAAGATCGACGGGGTATCTTCCTTTCAGGAATTTTTCTTCATTACGATACCCGGCATCTGGGGAACGCTGTCGACGTTTATTGTGGTCTGCATTTGCGAGATCTTCACGAACATGATGTGCCTGGTCAGTTTCAAATCGCTCGGGGCGGAGTCAAGGATCATCACGTTCGGGTATTATCTGTACCGCGAGATGTGGAGAGCTTCGAAGGGCGGCATCGTCGTCGGCGAAAAGCTGCCGTATCTTTCGGCGCTCGGGGTCATATTTTCGGTCATCGCGATCGTTCTTACGCTGACCGTGCGCAAGCTGCTCAGACAGCTCGGTCCGAAAACGGAATAGAGGGAAACGCATGAGAAGCATGAAAAGAAAAAAGATAACCAACAGATTCACATGGTTCGAGTGGGTATCCTGCGTGATTCTGATCCTGTATGCGCTGTCGATGGCGTTTGTGCTGTTCTGGGGCATCATGAACTCATTCAAAGGGCGCAGGGATTTCAACGAAGGCAATATCATGGGATTGCCGAACCCGTTTACGCTTGAAAGTTATAAAACGGTGTTCGGGCAGTTTTATGTTTCCGTCCTGCAAAACGGAAATCTTGTCAAAGTTACGGCGTTCGGGATGATTTTGAACAGTATTTTGTACGCATTCGTGGGCGCTTTGCTGAATGCGGGCGTGCCCCTTCTGGTGGCGTATGTCGCCCAGAAATTCAGGTGCTGGTACAGCAAATTGCTGACGATGATCGTGATCGTTACGCTCGCCATCCCCGTGATCGGGACGGATCCCGCCAAGATCCAGATCCTCAACGCCATGAACCTCTATGATACGATGCTGGGCAGCTGGGTCTTGAAATTCAGTTTTCTGGGGATGTATTATCTGGTCTTTCTGAGTACGTTCGAGGGGCTGAGCAAGGAATATTATGAGGCGGCTTATCTGGACGGAGCGGGGGAGTGGCGCGTCTTGTTCAGCATCGTTTTGCCGATGGTGAAAAACGTGTTCATGACGGTCGTTCTCCTGCGGTTCATCTATTACTGGAACGATTATGAGATCCCTTTGCTGTATCTGCCCAATCAGCCCGTGCTGGCGCGCGGCGTCTATGAACTGAGCATTTCGACCGAATTGAACGCGGTCCCGCAGAGACTGGCAGGGTGTATGGTGCTGCTTATCCCGATCATGGCGATATACCTCGTGTCGTCCAAGCAGTTGTTCGGGAATATTTCCATGGGAGGATTAAAGGAATGAAGACGGGAAAAGGATTGCGTGCCGTCAGAGCGGCGGACAGAATGCGCGCGGTGATCGCGGCGGCGGTTTTGGCACTGGCGGCGGTCTTTTGTATCTGCGCGGCGGTTTCCGTTCCGTTTACGGTCGCGGAAAAGACACAGGCGGACGTCGTGGCGGAATTTGACGCGGAGTATGCGGTCGGCACGGCGGTGCGCGTGCCCGACCTGCAGATCGAACAGGGCGGCGTAAAGCTGGAGACTTCGAAAAGGACGATCGGTCCTGACGGCACGGTGTATACGGACGATGTCGTGGAGATCGTGCATCAGGGCGTTTATACGGTGGAATACACCGCGTCGGGCGCGGGAGGGGAAATACTGACGGAGACGCATACGTTCAGCGGGTATTATCCTCTTTACGGCACGGGCAAGAAAAATTCGTCGGCATACTACGGCGCTTCTTCCAAATACGGAGGGATCAGCGGGCGTGACGGTATCGTCGTGAGTCTGACGTCAGGCGACAGTTTTGTCTGGAACGAGGTGATCGATCTGAGCGGGCATACGCCCTCCGATCATATCGTGGAGCTTTATGTCACGCCGAATACGCTGGGCACGGCGGACGCAAGAAATCTTTGTTTCGTGCTGACGGACATTTATGATCCGAACAATTATGTCACGGTCATGGCGAAAAAGGTGACGGCGGTCGACGTCGGCGCCGCGTGGGCGGAACAGCAGACTTTTGTAACGGCGGGAGCCAACGGGCAGCTGCAGATGGGGCTCAGGAAGGACGACGCCGACAAGGATTTTGTCATTTACGAAGGCGAACGCTACGGAAGGGAGATCGGCAACAAGATGGGTTCGACGGTGCCGGGTTTCTCTTTGCCCGGCGTTCCGAAATATGTGCAGAACGACGCCTCTTCCATTTCCGAAGAAAACTTCCTGAACAATCCCCAGACCTTTACCTTCTCATTCGACGCCGAAAAAAATGTCATTTATGCAGGCAACGGCAAGACCGATTACATCGTCGCGGATCTGGATGCGGAAGAATGTTTTGAGTCGCTTTGGGGCGGGTTCACGACGGGAGAGGTGTATCTGAGCATCAAAGGCACGGAATATCTTTCCTCTTCTTTAAATTTTGTCATTACAAAGATCGACGGGGAGGACGTCGGGATCAAGGCCGCGGGCGGCAATAAAATCATCGATAAGGAAGCGCCTTCTCTGACGGTGGACGTGCCCGAAACGGTGCCCGAAGCTGTCGTGGATGTGCCGTATAAACTCTTCCCTGCGACGGCAAACGACGTTTACGACGGAGAGATCGTTCCTGCGGTCACCGTGGTATCCGGCGGCGAACAGATAGAGGTGAAGGACGGGGCGTTTGTTCCCGCAAGCGCGGCGAGCTATCTTCTGACTTACACGGCGACCGATTATTCGGGCAATTCCGTGAGTCAGACGGTGAGCGTGACGGCGAGAAAGGGAAGGGTGCTTTCCCTGTCGCTGGATGAAGCGGAACCCGCACAGAATCTTACGGGGACGCAGGTCGGCGTTGCGGGGTACTCGGCAGAGAATGTAAGCGGAACGCTGCAGGTTGACATCACTGCGACGCGCATCGCGGATGCGCAGGGGAATGCCGTGACGGACGGGGTACGATACGCGGTGACGGACGGGGCTTTCTGCCCCATGTATGACGGCAGGTATCGCATCGACTATCTCGCGCGGGATTATCTGGTCGAAGTTTCGCGCAGTTATGAGATCTCCGTGGACAACAATCCCGCGGTCGTCATGATCGACGACGCCGCGCTTCCCCGTTATTTTATCAGCGGCATGGTCTATGAAACACCGCAGATGACGGGATATTGGTTTGACGAGAGCGGGCCGCACGAGATCGCGGCGGCGGTCTCGTGGTCGGGCGACGGCGACGCGGAATTCACGCAGGCAAAGGGCCTCTTCACGCCCGTGGCGGAAGATCGGGTGACCGTGCGCTTTACGGCGGCATACGGGGAAAGGCAGTCCGCGGTCAAGACGTATGAAGTCCCTGCCGTGGATGTCGGATACAACGATGCGCAGCTGCACATCGACAAGTATTTTGCCGTATCTTCGGGAAACGCGGTCATCAGCGCCGAATCGGACAGGATCTCTCTGCAAACGGATGCGGATACGAGCGTCGCTTTTGCCAACACGCTGCAGGCGGCAAATTTTGAATTCCGCTTCGCGGTCGGCAGCATCGGGCGGTTCGGGATCTCCCTGACGGCGGTCTCGGATCCGTACAAGCGGCTCGAAGTGCGCTACGAAGATCTGGGAACGGGAAAAATGCAGGTCACCGTCTTTGTGTCCGGTGATTCGTATACAAACACTTTCAGCTACAATGCGGGCGATCAGATCACATTAAAATACTACGACGCCGCGCGGGTGCTGTATCTTACGGAAAAATTGTCGGTGGACATTTCCAAAATGTTTGCCGGATTTGACGACAGTGTCTGGCTGGATGTCACCTTTGAAGAGGCGGGTACTGCCGATTTCTACGAACTGAACGGGCAAATCCTCACGAATATCGCCGCCGACTGGATCAAGCCGATGATCGTCGTCGACGTGGAAACGGGCGATCGTATGCTCAATGACATCTATTATGTAGAAAAATGTACGATCGCGGACGTGCTGGATACCTATGTCATCGCTTATATGTACATGACGACGCCCACGGGCGCATACGCGACGGCGACGGACGGCACGGTCCTCAACAGCAGTGCGGATTACGGGAGATCGTACGAAGTCCTGTTGGATATGTACGGCGTCTATACCGTTTACTATTATGCCAAGGATACGGCAGGCAACGTGCAGACGTTCACCTTCCAGGTCACGGTCGCCGATTCCTTTGCCCCTGAGATCATAACAGAAGAAAAAGACCGTTTTGTCAAACTCGGCGGAGAGATCGTTCCTGCTCCGTATGAAGTAAAAGACGATCTCACCCCGTCCGATCAGATCACTTCTTATGTCAGCATCATAAGGCCGGACGGTTCCGCCGTGAGCGGTACGGAGCCTTTGCAGGCGACGATGAAGGGCGTCTATAAGATCATTTACTATGCGTTCGACGCGTACGGCAATATGTGTACGCAGAGCTTTGAGATCACGGTATATTGAGGAGGGCGGATAAAAAATGAAGAAATGGATTTGCCTGTTGCTGTGCTTTGTCTTATCGCTTTCCGTTTTTGCGGCATGTGCGAAGGGGAAAAACAAGGAAGACGCTCCTTACGATCCGTATGAAATGCAGCTGGGCGGCGAAAGCGAGACGCATAAAAACAATTCCGTAAAGACGGACGGATTTCTCGTCAAAGACGGAAAGACCTCCTATAAAGTGCTTTATCCCGAAGATGCGTCCGGTACCGTGCAGACGGCGGTCGACGAGCTGGTATTTTTCTTCAAGGAGGCGACGGGGATCGCGCTGACAAGCGTTTCGGATGCGGATTTTGACGAATCTGGCGAGTGGATCTCCGTCGGACAAACAAAATTGTTCGACGCGGCGGGACTGGAAGCGGACGCCGCGCTTCTGGGAGAATCGGGTGCCCGCGTGCTCACGGAAGGGAAGTCGGTTTTTCTCTTCGGAGCGGGCGATTTCGGTACCCTCTATTCGGTGTATGAATTTCTGCGCGACGCCTTTTCTTATGAGTTTTATACCGAAGATTGTTACGATCTGGATACGGGCGTGACGGAGCTTGCCCTCTATGATTACGATATTCTCGAAATCCCCGATTTTCAGTCGCGGCTTGGCGGATGGGGGTATTCCGTCAACAACGCGATGACCAAGAACAGACTGCGTTTCCGCTCGGTGGACGACGTGTACACGCCTATTCAGAATATGACTTTTCACAACGCGTTCGGATATTTGCCCAAAGAGACCTACCAGTCGGCGCATCCGCTTTGGTATGCGGACGACGGATCGCAGCTTTGTTATACGGCGCACGGCGACGCGGACGAACATGAGCAGATGGTCTCCACCGTCGTTGCGTTTTACAAAAATCTGTTCAAGACCGATCCTACGGCGACAAAGATCTCTTTTACCCAGGCGGACAACCTGACGTGGTGCGGCTGTTCGGCGTGTACGGAAAGCAACAGGAAATACAACGGGGCAAACGTGGCGACGCAGATCCAATTCATCAACGAAGTGGAAGAGCGCATGGAAGCGTGGCTGGATACGGATGAAGGCAAACCGTACGACCGCGATTACAGGTTCGTCGTGTTTGCTTATCACGAGACCAATCAGCCGCCCGCCAAAGAGGTGAACGGCGAATATGCCGCGATCGACGACACGGTGATCCCGAACGAACACGTTTCCGTATTTTTTGCGGAAACCAATGCGGACTACACCTACTCATGGGAAGGGGATGCGTCTTCCCTGAACGCGATGTACCGCGAAAGGCTTCGCGCGTGGTCAAAGATCGTGCCCGAAGGCAATCTGTACTGGTGGTTTTATTCCGTATGTGCGCAGAATTATTTTACGCCGTACAACTGCATGGACGGATATTCGTATTATTACAAACTCGCCAAAGAGTGCGGCGTGACGGAAGTATTCAATCAGGCGGACATCGCCCAGACGGGGCCTGCTCTCGGCTGGGGCATGCTCAAAGGATATCTCTCTTCAAAACTTGCCTGGAACATCAATTATAATATCGATTATCTGGTCGAAAAGTTCTTTCAAGCGCAATACGGCGCGGGTGCGGAACTGATGAAGACCGTCTACGAAGAATGGCTGGGTCACAGCACCTATCAGCGCGACGTTCTCGGCGTCAACGGATCGCGTTCGATCTTCCTTGATTATTCGGGCGCGACGTACTGGCCGATGGGGCTTTTGGAAAGATGGATCGATCTCACGACCCGCGCGATCGAAGCCGTGGAAAACGAAGGGGGAGACCGTGAGGCGCGTTACAGTGCGAACATCAGCGTGGAAAGGGCTTGTTACGAATATCTCTACCTTCTGAATTACGGGATCAGACTCTCGGAGGATGCAAAACTCACGCTGCAGCGTCAATTGAAATCCGATGTGCTCGATACGGGCGTTACGATGTTCAGCGAATATTCTACGGTCAATACGATGTTCTCGGCTCTCGGGATCGAATGAGGGGAAACGCCATGAAAAGAAAGACAAAACTTTTGATATTGTTTATCCTTTGTGTTGTGTTCCTGTGTGCGCTGGCAGCATTGTCGGCGTGCAAGAAGGAGGAAGGGGAGAAGACGCCCGAAACGGATGCGACGTTTATCGAGATCACTCCTTTGAGAGTCGTTTTGGATCTTTACGAACAGGAAACGCTTACCGCTACCGTCCGCAAAGGCGCCGAATATCTTTTCGAGGAAGTCTCTTGGTCTTCCGCCGATCCTTCCGTCGCCGCAGTCAGCGCGGAAGGGGTGGTCTCGGCGGTCTCCGAGGGAGAAACGAAGGTGATCGCGAAATATCAGACATATGAAGCGTCGTGCGACGTCGTCGTGTCTTTGAGCGGCGCAAAGGCGAATCTTGCTCTTGCCGATTACGAGATCGGGATGCGCGTGGATGAAACCAAACGCATTTCGCCCGTCGTGCGATACAAGGGCAAGACTTACAACGACGCCGATTTCACATATACGGTGGAAGATAAAACGGTCGCGGCCGTTTCTTCTTCCGGTGTCATCGAGGCGCTTAAATACGGCGTGACAAAAGTCACCGTCAGCGCGAGCTGGCGCGGTGTCACGGGCGAAGACGCAGAGCTGCTGACAAAAGAGCTTACGATCGACGTGAAGGACAACATTTACGCCTCCATCGAAGACAATTCCTATGTGGTGTATCAGGCAGACACCGAGATCGAAGGTGTCAAATTTTCGAACACCGCCGAAGTTGCGTATTCGCTGACCTGGGCGGGCGAAGATATCACGGGAAACGACGGGCTGACCTGGTATTCGGAAAATGAAGAGATCCTCCGCGCCGAGGACGGGGTCATATACGGAGTGAGCGCGGGAACGGCGCAGATCTGGTTCACCTATACTTCGGATAAGGGAGATACCTATGAATCCAATCGCGTGACCGTCAACGTCGTCTACCCGATTCTGGACAAGACGGATACGCTGACTTTTACGATCGACAAGGACACCGTGCTGACGGGCGAGGAAGTTTTCGGGCAGGACGTCGCGATCGAATCGATCGGCTGCGACGGAGTCACCGTCTCGACGGATAATCCTGGCATGATCGATTTTGACAAGATGGAAAACGGCGAACACGTCATCATCGTGTATAACGAGGGATACGGCTATCAGGTCGGCGCCTATATCTGCACGAAGGTGATCCGCACGGTCGAAGATCTCATGGCGTTGCAATACAAGGGGACGAACATCGGCAGCGGAAATCTTTACGCTCTCGGGAACGATATCGACGCGAAGGGCGTGGTCTTTGAAAATGCCGCCGTCGGCTGGAACCAAAACCAGGGATTCCAGGGCGAGATCGACGGCAGGGGATATAAAGTATACGATTTCAGCGTCGGGATGTGCGGCATATTCGGCACGCTCGGCAAAGCGAACATCCACGATATCCGCTTCGAAGGCGTGACGCTGCTTGCCCGGAAGAGGACGGCGCTTCTTGCCGCGACCTGCTACAACACCACGCTGGAAAACATAACGGTCGTCTATAAGCAGATCGATATCCCGACGGACGCCGCCAGCGGCGCCACGGACGAATGCGGGCTTCTGGTCGCAAGGCAGATCAACACGGCGGTCACGATGCGCAATATCACGCTCAACGCGCCCGGGCTCACCGTGCCCTGCGTTCTCGGTTACGAAGTGGGCGAAGTCGTGTTCATCAACGTTGTCGTCAATGCAGGGGAAGTGCTTTCTTTGGGTTCTGCGCAGCAATGGTCTCCTACGGCGACGCAGCTGGAAGACGTTTCGGGCGTCACGGTGAACGAAGGGGTAACGGCTTTGCAGTCCGCGCCTGCTTTGCCTGCAAAAAAATACGTTTTCTGAAAATAGCGATATTTTCAAAAATAAAAAAAATTTAAATAGGGGGAAAGTATGCAAAAAACTATCAGATTTGTTGCAGTGATTCTGTCGGCTATGATGCTCTTCGGCATCGCCGCGTGCGAGAAAGGCGAAAACACGGAACATGAAGATCCGCAGACGGAGCATCAGCACACTCTCGGCGACTGGGAAACGGACGGAACGAGCCATTGGAAGGTGTGTAGCGAATGCGGCGCAAAAGCCGACGAGGGCGCGTGTACCGCGGGCAACACATGGAAGTCGGATGCGGAAGAACACTGGCACGAATGCACCGTCTGCGGCGGCAGAATGGACGAAGAGGCGCACGTCTATTACACGAAATATGACGAGATCTGCGCTACGTGCGGCGCGGAGCGGGATATGGTCACCGTCACATATAAAGACGGTCAGGAAATCTTAGACACGATCACCATTTCGAAAGGTTCGACCGCGGATGATTTTATGGTCGACTATTGTACCGTGACCTGGATGAAGGACGGCAAGGAATTCGATCTGGAGACCCCGATCACCGAGGACATTACGCTCACGGCGGGGGCAAAGGTCGAACACGAACACGCCTTTACGTGGCATGTCGGCGAAGGGGATGACGTCGGCTTCGACATCGGCGAATGCGAATGCGGAAAGACAGAAAAACTTTCCACCGTGCTTGCGCCGGAAGAGTTGCAGTACATCGACATGACGGCAGAGTCCGAAGAGGTGCTTTTCACGCTTCCCGAAGGGATGACGGCAGTTTCCCTCAAATTCGGGAATAAAGAAATCGGCACGGCGGAAAACGGCAAAGCGCAGATGGATCCCTCCGCGGTGTTCGCGGCGGACGAATACGGTTTGCAGGAACTCATCGTCGTAGGCAGGGGAGAGGACGGTGCGGAACACGCATTCACGCTTCCCGTGATCGCGGTGACCAAATTCATAAGAACTACGGACGATCTCGGTGCAGTAAAATATACGACGGAAAACGCCTTAATCGAAGGGTATTTTGCGCTCGCAAATGACATCGACGGACAAGGCACGACGATCTCCAGCAGTTCGTATGCGTGGTCGGGAGACAACGGTTTTTGCGGCACATTCGACGGAAGAGGCTTTACGATCAGCAACATTACGGTGACGGGCTGCGGCATTTTCGGTCATCTGGGCAAGAACGCCGTGGTCAGGAACGTCAATTTCGATGCGGTCTCCCTCGGCGGAGGGATCGATAGGTGCGGCGCTCCCTTGTTTGCGCGCGTCGCCGCCAATTTCTCTTTGCTGGAAGACATCACGGTCAACTATGTGAGCATTTATACGAACGACAGCATCGTGGTCCCCGAATACGGCCTGCTCGTTTCCCGCCAGATGAACGTGGGCGATGAGAATCCGAACGACCCGCTGCTGAAAAATATCACGCTGAACGCGAAAGGCCTCGTCGTCCCCAATGCGTTCGGGCTCGCGATCAGCGACAGGATCAAATTCGAGAACGTGATCGTCAATGCGGGGGGAGTCACGCTGCTGGGTGCGAGCGATGCGTCTGCCGAACAGCCGCTTACGGAGATCGCGGGCGTGACGGTCATATTGCCAAAGGAGATCACGGCGTTTGCCGCAGCAGAAAGCGGAGAGACGCAGCTGACGCTGACTTCCGATATCTTCAAAACAGGGGAGACGGCGACCGTTATATTGAACGGCGGCAAAAAGCAGCTGAATGTGGAGAAGGATGGCGAACTGACGCTGACGCTGGCGGATTTCTCCGTCACAGATCTCGGCAAGCTCGGCGTTTCCGTGTTGCTGGACGATCAGGAATACATTTTTTCCGACGTCTGGTACGTCACGAAAGTCATTAAACAGTTTTCTGATCTTTCGGAGCTGAGCAATGTAAAGAATGCGCGCAATACGGGTTATTATATTCTCGGCAACGACATTCTCGGGGAAGGCAGCGTGCTTGACGGCGGCGGCAAGACAGCCTGGAGTCAGCACGAAGGATTCGGCGGGACGTTCGACGGGCGCGGCTGCACGATCAAAAATTTCAGCGTCAGCGGAAACGGGATCTTCGGCGGGCTCGGATTGGGAACGGTGAAAAACGTAAACTTCGAGGATGTCACGCTGAATGCGGGGTCCGCGCTTCTGGCGAGGACCATGTATAATTCGACGGTCAAAGACGTGACGCTGAAGCTGACGGCTTTTCTCTCGACGTCGGGAGAGTGCGGCGTGTTTGTAAAACGTCAGTCGGGTACCTCTGCGAGCTACTCGAATATCGTCGTCGACGCGAACGGATGCGACATTTACAATGTTTTAGGGCAGGAATTCGATGTATCGCAGATGACAGTCGAGAATTTTGTCATCAACAACGCGGGCACGATCACCTATTTCGGCACTTCCGATACGAGCGATACGCCGATCGAACAGCCTGCCGGCATGACGGTCAATTACAAAACGGCCGAATAAAAAAGTAAAAGCGGGCAGCGTTATATGCGCCGTGAATACGGCGCATATAACGCAAGAAACTTGCGGAGAGAGATATGCTGGCTTTGAATACGGAAGAAAAACTGATCACTGCGGTCAGAAAGCTGAAAGAACTCAAAACCGTGCGCCGCGACCCGATCACGGTGTTCTTTACCGATGTTGTCGCCGACAAACAGACGCTGCCTGTCGGCTTTGACGGGTGGGATTTGTTCAAAGAGCCGCATATGCTTTTCGAACAGGAAAAGTACTATTGGTTCAGGGCGAAATTTACGGCGGCACCGCGGGGAGCAGACGAAAAGATCTATCTCTCCGTTGAAACATTTATCGAAAACGTCGCCTGTACGATCCGTCCGCAGGGACTTTTGTATCTGAACGGCAAACTGATCCAGGGCATCGACATCAACCACAGCCGTGTGCGCGTAGAAGCGGGGGATCACGAAATGTACCTTCTCCTGTATACGCATACTTTTGAAAGGGCGCTGCCCCTTTCGTTTTCGCTGGAATATGTCGACGCACGGACGGAAAAGCTGTATTATGATCTGTGCGCGCCGCTTGACGCGCTTCGTATTCTGGATAAAAAGACGAACGAATACATCCTGTCTGCGACGGTTCTGGAACGCGCGGTCAATCTCATCGATTTTCGTGAAGAGTACTCGGAGCGTTTTTACCGTTCCGCGGAAAACGCGATCTTGTATTTGAAAAAAAATTATTATGATAAGATATGCGGCAGCAGGCAGACGGTGAACTGTATCGGGCATACGCATATAGACGTCGCATGGCTCTGGACGCTCGGACAGACACAGGAAAAAATCGAACGCAGTTTTTCTACCGTGATCAGGTTGATGGAGGAATATCCGGAATACACGTTCATGTCTTCCCAGCCGCAGCTGTATGCCTTTCTGAAAGAACGCAATCCCGCCCTCTATGAGGAAGTCAAAGCCAAGATCAGAGAGGGGAGATGGGAAGCGGAAGGCTCGATGTGGCTGGAAGCGGATTGCAACCTGACGAGCGGGGAGAGCCTGGTGCGCCAGATCCTGTTCGGAAAGAGATTTTTCCTCGAAGAGTTCGGAAAGGACTGCAAGATCTTGTGGGAGCCCGACGTGTTCGGATATTCCGCGGCACTGCCGCAGATCATGAAAAAGTGCGGCATCGATACTTTTGTCACCGCAAAGATCGGGCTCAACGACACAAACCGCATGCCGTATGACACCTTCGTCTGGCAGGGGATCGACGGGAGCCGTGTGCTCGCATACCTCATTTCGACCTGCAACAGCGACCCGCGGGAAGGGATCTACGATGAGAACGAGACGACCTATGTCGGCGCGCTGACCGCAAAACAGGTGCTGGGGACATGGAACCGCTATCAGCCCAAAGAATTCAACGACGTGACTTTTACGACGTACGGCTGGGGCGACGGAGGCGGCGGACCGACACGGGAAATGCTGGAAATGCAGAGGCGCTTTGCGTACGGGCTCCCCGGTCTGCCCAAAACGCGCATGGCGACGGCTGCGCAGACGCTTGCGACGATAGAAAAAAATTTCCGCCGCAATGCCGCGGAACTGAAACGCTTTCCCAAATGGAACGGCGAAATTTATTTTGAATACCATCGGGGCACCTACACTTCCGTCGCGAAAAACAAGAAAAACAACCGCATGGGCGAATTTGCGTTGCAAAACGGAGAACTGCTGGGGGTGCTGGGGGAACGCCTCTGTCAGCTTGCGTATCCCGCCGCAGAGCTGGAGCGCGACTGGAAGATCCTGCTTCTCAATCAGTTTCACGACATTCTGCCCGGTTCCGCGATCAGAGAGGTATACGAAGAGAGTGACCGTCAGTACGCGGCGCTGTTCGCCTGCCAGCACGCCCTTGCGAAGGAGCGCTTGCAGGCGATCGCCGACAGCGTCGGGACGGACGGAGGCGTATTCGTTTTTAATCCCAACCCTTTCGAAGCGGTCGGCACGGTTTCGGTCGACGGAAAAACGCGGGTCGTTACCGCGCCCTCGCTCGGTTATGAGGTGGTGCACATCGGAAAAAGACCGCGCGTCCGCGTCGGCGGCAGAAAGATCGAAAACGAGAGCTTTGCGCTTACCTTCGATCGCACGGGCGCGATCGTATCTCTGTTTGACAAGCGTTTTTCGCGCGAGATCGTGCCAAAAGGCGGAAAGCTCAACGAGATGCGCGCTTACGAGGATATGCCTTACCAGTATGAGAACTGGGAACTCGCGCCGTATTATAAGCAAAAAGAGTGGATCCTGGACGGCGCCGCTCAGTTCGAAACCGTCCGCGACGGCGACAGGGCTGGATATCTGATCACGAAGAGATATCTGCATTCTGTCATCCGACAGAAGGTCTTTCTCTACAGCGGGCTGGATCGCATCGATTTCGTGACAGACGTAGACTGGAGGGAAAAACGCCAGATCCTGAAAGCGCGTTTCCCTTTTGATCTTCTGATCGACAAAGCGACGTATGACATACAGTTCGGCAACATTGAAAGAAGTACGTCTTCCAACACGGGCTGGGATGGTGCAAAATTTGAATGCGTCGGGCAAAAGTGGGCGGATATGTCCGAAAACAATTACGGCGTGGCGCTGTTGAATGACTGCAAATACGGTTTCGGGGCGGAGGACAATGTTCTGACGATGACCTTGCTCAAATCGGGCGGCTACCCTTACGAGGAGGCCGCGGAGCACATCCCCGAATTTACCTACGCGCTTTATCCGCACGGTGGGGATTTCAGAAAAGGCGGCGTAGCGGAAGCGGCGTATGTTCTCAACCGCGGCTTTGCTGCCCGAAAGCTCGGCAGACAAGAGGGGCGCCTGGGCGAGAAATATTCTTTCGTTACATGCAGCGCCGTCGGCGTGTACGCGGAAACGGTCAAAAAGTCAGAAAAAGGCGACGGGATCGTTTTGCGCATCTACGAAGCGTACAAAGAGACCAAGGAGGTCACTTTGCGGTTCGCGGACAAAGTGCGCGGCGTCTGCCTTTGCGATATGCTGGAAAACGAAGAGAGCCGCCTCTCTTTCGATGCGGAAAAAGTCACGTTTACGATCAGACCTTTTGAAATCATCACGATGAAAGTGCTTTTTGATTTATGAAAAACTATTTATTGGGAAATGAGTATGAGATCGCGGTCGATTTTGAGAGAAGGTCGATCGTCCGCATCGCCGCTTGCGGGAAAAACATAGTCAGGGGCAACGTTCCTTTTTTTGCGGTGAAGCTGAGAAACGAAAGGGGCGCAAGCCGTATCGTGACTGCTTTCGACTGCCTGTACGTTTCTTCGGACGAAGAAGGGGCAGTTTATCGCCATGCGGAATTTGATATTCATATTTTCGTTGTGCGCGGGGATCGCGGGCTGTTATGGAGAGCGTGTGTCAAAAACAAGACAAAAGATCTGCTCGAATGGGTGGAACTGGGCTCGTTCGGCGTTTTCGAAAAGCTGAAAGACGAAGAGGGCGGTTACGGCGAGATCGTATATCCGTACAATGAAGGCGCTCTGGTGACGAACATGAAACAGCGCATGGAGTCGCCTTTTACCTACATAGAACCCGATTACCCCAGTCTGGGCAAGTATTCCGTCTTTCCGAATATGATCTCCTCGCAGTTTCTCGCCTATATAGCGGAAGATGTCGGCATTTATCTGGGGCTTCACGACGAAGAGAGAACGACAAAGCACATCGATTTCCGCTACGCGGAAGGGTGCATCAAATTGCAGATGCGGACGTATTGCAACGCAGATTACGGGGAGAGTTACGATATGCCCTTTTTCCTGAGCATGACGGTCTTCCGCGGCGATTACTGCGATGCGTGCGCATTGTATCGGGAATGGTTCGAAAAGCATCTGCCTGAGGGGCTTGGCAAGATCTCCGAGTCGGATGATCTGCCTGCCTGGTACGGCGAATCGCCCATCGTGGTCGCTTATCCCGTAAGGGGGAAATTCGACACAGATGCGATGGTGCCGAACAAATTGTATCCGTATCAGAACGCTCTGCCGTACTTGAAGAAGATCTCCGAACAGACGGAAAGCAGGGTGATGTCTCTGCTGATGCACTGGGAGGGGACCGCGCCCTGGGCGCCTCCGTATGTATGGCCACCCTATGGCGGAGAAAAACAATTCAGCGAGTTTCTGGATGCCGCGCATGCCGAGCATATCCTTGTCGGTGTCTATTGCAGCGGCATGGGATGGACACAGCACAGCAATCTGGTCGACAGCTATCATATGGAGTCCGTTTTTTGTGAGGAAAACCTCGGGGACATCATGTGCTCGGATTCCGACGGAACTCTCAAAAGCAAGATCTGTACGGAACAGCGGGTCGGTTACGATCTCTGCCCCGCCTGCGAAAAGACAAAGGAAATCCTTTCAGAAGAGTTCGGCAAGGTCATCCGCACAGGCGTGGATTATGCACAGATATTCGACCAGAATCACGGAGGCAACAGCTATTTTTGTTACAGCAGACACCATGGCCACATACCGGCGCCCGGCAAATGGCAAGCGGAACAGACCAACGCTTTGCTCTCCCGTCTGGACAAAGGGCGGGTACTGCTCGGGTGCGAATCTGCGGCGGCGGAGCCTTTTCTTGCCAATTTGAAATTCAGCGATAACCGCTTCAATCTCAATTATTATATCGGCACGCCGATCCCGATCTACTCTTTCATATATCACGAATATGTCAATAACTTCATGGGCAATCAGATCTGCATGATGTTGTCCAAGGAAGAATACAATTACTCTTTCCGATGCGCATATTCTTTTATATCGGGAGATATGCTCACGGCGGTCATGGACGATGCGGGCGAGATTGCTTACTGTTGGGGTACGGAGTGTTTCAAGACGCATACGGACAGAGAGATCTCGCTGACGATACTGAAAAATCTCAACGGATGGCGGCAGAAAGGCGGAAAAAAATTTCTGCATACAGGACGGATGATCAAGCCTCTGCCGATTACCAGCGGGAAAAATTATTTCACGCTCGAAAACGGCAGCAAACTCTGGGTGGACGAAGTGTTGACTTCTTCTTATGAATTCCGCGGCGAACGGGTGCAGTTCATAGTAAATTATAATCTGCATCCTGTCAGGGTCGGTCTGCCGCAGAAAGCGGATGTGTTTACGGACAGCGCTCTGTGCGGCTGTTTGCAAAAAACAGAGGTTGTTGAGATTTGTCCGCTTTCGGCGGTTATGGTAAAACGCAACTGAAAAACGGCAGACGCACGCGGTCTGTCCGCATAAAAAACGCGCAGACGAAGAGCGGGGACAAAAATCTATGGATTTTTGTCCCCGCTCTTTTTGTTTTTGCGTTTTTGATTTAAAGAGCTTTGTACGTTTCGGGAAACAAAAGAGGGATCCCGCAGAATAAATCTGTTTGCGCGCTTCGTGCGAGGCAACGGCGTGCGCATCGATGCTTTCGGTTGCGAAGCGGGGAGCGCAGGGCGTGCGCCCTTTTTTTGAAATTGCCGCAAGAAATCATATGCCGTTTTCGGATCGGGATCGCCGTTTTCTGTAAACTTGCGGTGAAGCGCCGAATGTTTTTTTGAAACATGCTGAAAACTGAAAGTAATCTTTATATCCTGCCTGCATGGCGATGTCCTGCATGGGGAGCGTCGTGCTTTCGACGAGGCTTTTTGCAAAATCCATGCGCTTTCGTATGATGTATGTTTTCGGAGAGACTCCCATGCGCTGTTTGAAGAGTTCGCGGAAATGCCCCAGACTGTAGCCGGTCGATTGGGCGAGCATTTCAAAGTTGATATCGGTCGTAAAATAGTCGTCGATATAATTGCACATTTGCGCCCAAAGTTCGTTGCTTTCGTTTTTTTGTGAGAGATATTGCCTTTCGAGGGTAATGATCGCCTGCGTCAGCAGGGAGTTGATCATGGCGGGATAACCTACGTTTTTCTGTTCGAATTCTTTTTCGATATGGTTGATATAAGATTCGATGACGCCCGATGCATCGAGCAAAGACAATGTTTTCAGGTCGCATTCCCCCTGAGACGCTTCAAAGACGACGCTGAACACTTCGCTGTCCGTGTAATATGACTCGTCGTGGATGGTGTCCGCCTGGTACAAAACACAGGAGCGTTCTTTGAATTCGAATTGCCTGTTGTACTTCATGAAAGAGGGAATATAGGTGAGTCGGGAAGGATTATGCGGGGTGTTTTCGGGATAATAATGGGTGACGCCTGCCCCGCTGAAATAATAGATAAGCTCATAATAAGAATGGTAATGAGCGGGGATATACTGGCGTTTGTCCCGCGGCTGCCGATGTACGATGTATTTTACTTCCATACTTTGCTCCGTGCGATTGATGGCTCCATTATAACATCCGCTGTGCGAACAGGCAAGACAAAAATCTGAAAATCTGCGTTTTTCACAACTTTCTCTTTTTTTTTAATATTCCAAGCGCCTGTCTTTTGGGATATAATAGAGTCGAAAAAATAAATGGCGGGGTGTCGCATGAATTTAAAAAACATTGGGGGGGCGTGTTTGGCTATGATCTTGGCAGCATCTTTGTGTATCGGTTGCGGAAGCGGCGTCGCGAATAACGAAAAAGAAGAACCGGAAATACAGGGAACTCTTCCGCAGCTTTCATGGAGTGCCGAATGTTTTGCGGATAAGCTGTTTGTGGTTTACGGTGACAGCATCACGTACGGAGCGAGGGTATCGGATAAGCGTTCGCTATACATAAATCGGTTATCGGAAAAATGCGGGTTCCGCTATAAAAGTTTTGCCGTCAGCGGGTCAACGCTGGCACACGGCAACGATGCACAGCAAAAAAACGGGAGCGGGGTACAATATGTCTTTGAAAATGCCGATTATAATCGTCAGGCGGACTATGCTCTGATCTTTTACGGGGCAAATGATTTTTCGCATAATGTACGGTTGGGAAGCGGCGAAAAAGTATCCGGCACCTATTCGTCCGTTAGCGAATACAAAGACGGGATGCTTTATGTCTATGAATCGCTAAAGTCCTGCAATAAGGATATGGGCATCATTTTTATAACGCCTATATATAGGGCAGATATTCCCGTCAACGGTCTTGGTCTGCGGATGAGCGCATATGACGATGCGGTGCGGGAAATGTGTGGTAAGCTCGGGTGTTACTATGTCGATCTGGAAAACTTGTTTGATGCCGATAATTTCGGGGAAGGGAGCAGGTATACGCCCGATAAGTTGCATCCGAACGATGAGGGACACGCTTTGATCTATACCGCAATGTTGGAGAGAGGGATATCGATTCCCGAAGGGTACAAAAGCCGGAACGGCTGAGGAGATTTCATGAATCAAAAAAGTAAAATATCCGATCATAAGAAAAAAGTTTTGACTTCAAACGATCTCATTCTGCTTTGTCTTGCCGGAATGGGCGCGCTGTTTTTGCTGATTTTTGCTTATTTTCCCATGTTCGGGCTCATTCTTGCATTCAAAGACGGGGATTACGCACTGAATCTTCTGGACGTCATGCTATACGGAGACTGGACGCTGTTCGGAAATTTCAGCGCCATTTTCAACGATCCGTCCTTTTTGGATACTTTTGTAAACACCCTTCTTCTGAATCTTCTGATGCTTGTGATCAATTTTCCGGCGCCCATTATTTTTGCCCTTCTGATCAACGAAGTCAGACACAGAAAATACAAGACGGCAGTGCAGACCCTGACAAATTTTCCGCATTTTATTTCCTGGGCGATCTTTGGCGGGCTGATCATTGCGATGACGGACATGACGACGGGCGTAATAAACCCTATTCTTGAATCGATCGGATTGAGCGATCCCGAAACGCCCGTGAATTTACAGACGGCGCCGTATTTTTATGCGACGATTATCCTTGCGAGCCTGATCAAAAATATAGGCTGGGGTTCGATCATCTACGTCGCGGCGATCTCGGGTATCGATTCCTCGTATTATGAGGCCGCCGAACTGGACGGGGCGAGTCGTTTTCAGGCGATGCTCTACATTACTTTGCCGAGCATTGCTCCGACGATCACCGTGTTTTTGCTTCTGAATATCAGCGGACTTCTGAACAACTCGTTCGATCAGTTTTATATCTTTCAGAACGATCTCAATATATCGAGGAGCGAAGTGTTGACGACGTATATTTACAAAGAAGGCATGGTGCGCGGCAAATACGGTTCGGCGTCGGCGCTGGGTCTTCTGAATTCGGTCATATCGGTGATCTTGCTGTATGTTTCTGACTTCATCAGCAAAAAGACGACGGGGAGGGGAATCTACTGATGGAAAAATGTCCTGACGTAAAACGAAAGTCGTCCATGCGTCAGAGAAAGAGGATGCACGCAGCCGATTGGATCATTTATGTGATTTTAGGGCTTTTTGCGCTCGTTACCCTTTATCCGTTCATCTATGTGCTGGCAGGCAGTTTTTCGAACGGCGTAGATTATGGGGCGGGCGGTGTGTGGCTGTTTCCGCGCAATTTCACGTTATCCAATTACAAAGTGGTTTTTCTCGATTCGCAGATCTGGGTCTCTCTTCGCAATACTGTGATCGTGACGGTATTCGGCACTTTGCTGGCAGTATTTTTTACGTCGGCAGTCGCATACGCCATGGCGCATCCGAAACTGATCGGAAAAGGTTTTTTCTACGGCTGGAACCTGTTTACGATGTTTTTCAGCGGAGGGCTGATCGCACGGTTTCTCGTCTATCTCACTCTCGGACTTTACGACAGTTTTGCGGTGTATCTGATCCCGAGTATGTATTCCGTCTACAACATGATCGTGATCGCTTCTTTTTTCCGCGGGATCTCGGAGGAACTGCGCGAAGCCGCCACTCTGGACGGTGCGGATGAATTGCAGATCTTCTATAAGATCTATCTTCCTCTTTCCAAGCCGGTGCTCGCGACGGTGACGCTTTGGGTGGCAACGGGATTCTGGAACAGTTATTATGCGACGATGATGTACACAAAGGGCGGCGACGAGTTATCAACCTTGCAGTACTATCTCATGATGATCAAGGAATCGCAGGTGGACACCTCCGGTGCGGACGGAGCGATTTTGATGGAAACTTCTTATACTACGATCACGTATGCGGCGATCATATTGGCGATGATACCCGTGGTGATCTGCTATCCTTTCTTTCAGAAATATTTTTCCAAAGGCATCATGATCGGTGCGCTGAAAGGATAGACGCCGTTTAAAAGGAGAAAAGATGAAAGCGAAAAAAAGCATTATCATTATTGTTGCCATATTGCTGGCGGTCGTGATCGCGGTCGGTACGGTCGTTGCGGTCCAGATCAGGAAGATCGGAAAGACGGACATAGACTATCCCGACTATCCGCTTTCCGACAGAGACAGCGAAAGCTGGGAACAGTGGCGCGACTATGACGACGAGGTCATAGAGAGCGACTGGTGGGTGGAAAATCCCAGTTACAACTGGAGAGGCAGTACTTCTTCCATCGTTGCGGACACCATTCTGGAAAAGACGGGCGTAAAGATCAATTTCCGCAAACCCAGGGATTCGAGCGGTCAGCAGTTGCGCAATATGATCGCAGGGAACGAGCTTACGGACATCATCACAATTCCCGCGGCAAGCGTTTTGCGCATGGATCTGCAGAAAGAGGGCTATATCTATCCTTTGCAGGGGCTTTCCGAGCGCTGGGCGCCTCTTTTCATGGACAGGATCGACGAAGACATACAGGATTATTACGCTGCGTCCGACGGGAATTTGTACGGTCTTCCTTCCAATTTTTACAAAGACGAAGATCTCAAAACATATGAAGATCAGGGATACACGCTGATCGCGAACGGTTCGATCGTGGCGAGGAAAGATTATCTGGACGCATATTGCGCATACAAAAAATCCATGGACCCCGCATGGAGCGACGTTCAGGCGACGACTCCCGACGGATTCGTGGAAATGTGTCAGTGGGTAAAAAAAGAATACGGGTTCACCAACAGCGACCCTGTCGTGCTGTTTTCCCCGAAAGACTCTACGGTGAGCGGCATCGAATATCAGGGGGTACAGTGGCTCATGGAGTATTTCAACGTGTATCCTGAAGATGCGGAGGGCAACTACGAATATCAGTACGACAGCGAGCGCTTTGTGGAAGTTCTGGAATTTATCAATGCGCTTTATCGCAACAATCTGATCATCAGCGGCAATTTTTCGACGTCTGCATCGCAGATCAGTTCCTATATTCAGAACGGCAAACCGTTTGTCTGCATCATGTCGCCGCAGAACTATTACGCGTATTTCAAAGAATGGACGAGAAATCATGAAGACGCGGAATATATCCCGATCGTGCTCACAAACGGTCACATATTTTTATGGACACTCTATTTGATTAGATGTTTTTGGTTGAATGCGTAACAAAAAATAAGCCGTGAAAATAATTCTATCTTGGCATTACTTTAATTTTTACGCTCGTGCCATTTTGGACAAGCCGAAGTCATAGCGGGGTTAATATTACCTTTCCCTCGAGCCCCGATTTTACAAACGTGACTTGTATTATCATACTCAATAATGCTTCCCTTTAAGGTAGCCTTTCCACCAAAATATTGGCAAGTGCAACAATATTTGCTTGTTTTTGAAATTGAACTCATATTATTCCTCACTTAAATTATTTTTCAATCAAATCATAAAATTTGAATTGAGAAGTTTTTAATTTGTTTTGCGCCCAATTAACCACATAGTTACGATCACCGATTACAGTTTCGGTAAAAGCAGGGCTACCTGTTTTATATGTCCCCTCATTAAGATAATATCTAATTAACAATTGTTTTGTCATATAAAATTCTTCTAAATTCTTATATCCATATAATACTATAATTTTTATTCATATATGGGACGAAGAGAGTGCTAAAAATTCATCTGTTCAACGATTGTCTTGGCTTTTGCAAGATCCATTTTGATATCCTCGAAAACCATCTCATATCTGCTGTTTTCTTTAGTCAGATTATAATATTGGTTCACTCTGCGAAGGCGCGGCAATCTTTCCAAATCGTTTACATTGCTGAGCTTTCCAAGTTCTTCCGTGATTTCTGATGTCAATTCCAGCATTTCTTCGGTAATGTCGTAGGGCGGAACATATTTATCCATAAGCGACCTCAAAATCTTACTTGTATCTATTATAGCATAGATTTTCAATATCGTCAATGCTTATACGCTTTCTTGATTGCTTTGATGAGCAATAAATTTATTTGGCACCATGGCGTGTGCTTGGCATAGACAAGTGCGGCT
>CDZB01071385.1_pt1 | contig 27621 bp, 28 predicted proteins | sample 554961 | NCBI WGS metagenome assembly CDZB01 (sample SAMEA3182106, study PRJEB8094) | gut metagenome | biome: human; feature: gut; material: Stool; isolation source: human stools | place: Canada | collected 2013-02-26
GCAATTCATCCACTCCATAAGTATGGACAATCTGCGTGCAGCCTTCATATACACTGCTATTGTTATCCACAAAATCAATGATATGCTGTCCCTGCTTCTCATAAGAAACAAGATTGATAAAACGCTCATAGAACCACGCCTGATAAGATTCATTCGGTAATTGATAAAAGACAGGGTTCAGCCTGACTGCAAGGTTTGTGTGAACATTCAATATCTTGTCGCCGTTATTTGATGCCATGTATATCGTCTCCTTTTGACTTCATTTTGATGTAATCCGTGGAATCATTCCGTTCTGTTGGAGCTATTCACCGTAAGGCTGCAAAGTCTGTGCTCTTTGCAAATTGCCGGAATAATGCATTACATCCCCCCATCAGATATATTTGCTTGCCTGTAGATGAAAAAGCTGCGCATACTTTCCGTTTTGTTGCAAGAGCTCAAAATGAGACCCCTGCTCGATGATATGCCCATCATCAATGACCAGTATCCGATCGGCAAGTGTTGTATTGGAAAGTCGATGGGAGATGGTAACAGAGCTCTTGCCCTCACTCAGATGATACAGCTGCTCAAATATTCTGTCTTCCGAAATCGGATCAAGCGCGGCAGAAGGTTCGTCAAGGATCATATATTCACTATTATCAAATATATTTACTCGCCTGCAAATTAAACAGATATGCATACCGTCCGTCCCGCCGGAGCAAATCGGCATGGGAGCCTTGTTCGGTAATGTGACCGTCTTCAAGAACAAGTATTTTATCTGCGAGCGTAATACTTGACAGCCGGTGGGATATCAACACCGCGCTTTTATTTTCGGATATTTGGGAGAAGTCCTCGAAGATCTGATGTTCTGCGACCGGGTCCAGAGAAGCTGACGGCTCATCGAGTAAAATAATTGGCGCATTGCGAAAAAAGGCGCGCGCAAGAGAAATTCGTTGCCATTGTCCTCCCGATAATTCTTTTCCGTTGGGGTCAAATCGCCGTGTTAAGTTTTCGTCGATTCCATTTTTCCAATCCTTCATAAAGTCAATGCGGCTTTGATCGCATGCCCGCAGAATATCGGCATCACAATCCTTTTTTTCGGGTTTTGATAAAGCAACATTTTCCCGCAAACTGAAACTGTACCGCACATAGTCCTGAAATAACACACCAAACAGCTCTCTCAACTTTACGATGTCATATTCTTTATTGGATACACCGTCAATCAGTATCTCGTCACTGCCCGGATCATAAAAGCGGCACAAAAGTTTTACAATCGTGCTTTTACCGCAACCATTGGGACCGACAAGCCCAACAATTTCTCCCGGTTCAATGGTAAATGAGCAATGGCTCAAAACATCATGGTCTCCGCCCGGATAACGAAAAGATACATCTTTAAACTCAATTCTCGGATTACCTGTCGGGATCATCGTGCCACCATGCTCGAGTAAAGGTTCCATCTCCACAAACGAACGCACATCATTCAGCTCCTTCGAGTTTTTGCTGAACATATTGATCCGATAGCACAAAGAGGTGAAATCCTGCCTGAACTGTGCCAAAAGAGAAACATTCATTATGTGTCAAGTTATATTTGATAAACATCATATGAATCGCTTTTTGTTGCTCACACATTGGCTTATACTCTGGTAATATTTCTGGTGATACAATTTGTTCGCTTGCAAGATATTCCAGTCGACGTACCATTAACTCTTTAAGCTCCATAAATAACCGACTGTATCTTTCGTCAAGATAATAACCCTTTTGAGCCTTTATATAATTAGCGAATTCCCTTTCACAGTCAAACCCGTATTTAAACCCTCTTTGGTGTCTGTACCCGCTATCTTCACAATTAATATAGTCAAGAAGCGATGTATAAACTTGACTTAAATCGAATTTAAAATCGCACTCCGGGTTCAATCTGAATGCATCGAATTCTATCTTATCTATATCATGTTTTATATATGGCTCGGTTTTTCGATCAAAATCAACACCTATCGAAGATATAAACTCGTCATAGGTAAGGCAATGCGATCGGTATTTTCTATCACTGGTGTATCCCATGGCGTAAAACAATTGTGATTCATCGTCATAACCATAAATCAACATTGTATGTCGGAAATGCCTGTATTGATAGCTGGCTGTTTCGGGAATGTAGTACTCATCGTAATAACCCATGATGTACCATCCACCATCTATGAGATTCTTAGCCCACTGCACAAAGTTCAAAATATCAAGTGACAGGAATCTCTTATCGAACCTAAATTTTTGAACAATCATTGCCTTACTTTTGGCAAAATATCGCTTTTCAGGCATGCAGTGATTAAATATTCCCATAGCTTTAGAGTCATAGTAGCAGTTAATGTGCTTGCTTAATATCCACGGCACTTTTTTCTGTAAAATCCCAAGTTCGTAATTTCTGATATGATATGCTTGTATCCATGTGTTCTTTTCAAATGCAAGAATTTTGCCAGACATATATCAGTCCCTCGTTTTAAAAACGTTTTCAGTGTCAGTCACTAAATTCACCCCAACATTACTTCTGAAGTTGAACCATTCATAAATATGTTAACAAGTCTTTTTAAAAACCATCATTCCATATCGCTAGCTAGAATAATTCCTAGATCAGGATTGAGTTTTATGACTCCGCTGTTATTTATTAGTAATATATGCATTATCCGCCTCCACGAAGTCTACTCATTTTTATAACACTATCATCAAGCAAAAGTGTCTGACGCAAGCACAACTCCATTTCACATTCTTTTTCAATATTAAAGAAAGCGCCTTTTGGTGAGTAAGAGTTTATCATTTTGCTCGCTCTAATCAAAGTATCTCCTGTTCTGTGTAATACTGTGCCTGCGCGTGCCAAAGTTCATAGTATTTACCGCTTTTATCGGCAACAAGCTCGTCATGAGAACCACGCTGAACAATCTGACCATTATCGAATACTGCAATCTTGTCACAGAAACGGCAGGAGGATAGGCGGTGACTGATATAGATCGCTGCTTTATCACCCACAATTTCGTTGAATTTGGAATAGATCTCATATTCGGCCATGGGATCCAATGCGGCGGTCGGCTCATCAAGAATTATAAATGGAGCATTCTTATAGAGTGCTCGAGCAAGTGCAATCTTTTGAGCCTCTCCCCCCGAGACCTCTACGCCGTTCTTATCAAAATCCTTATAAAGAGACGTTTTGATTCCGTTAGGCATCGTTGTAAGACGTTCTCCAAATCCCGATTGATTTAATGCGGACACAACTTCATCGTCGTCATAATCTGAACCCGAAGCAACGTTTTCTCCAAGCGTGAAAGAGAAAAGCTTGAAGTCTTGGAATACAACCGAGAACATTGCCAAATATTCGTCGTAATCATACTTTTTGATATTTACACCGTTGAGCAGGATTTCTCCCTCGGTGGGATCGTACAAACGGCACATCAGCTTGATAAATGTGGTCTTACCGCTGCCGTTCATACCGACAACAGCAAGCTTTTCACCAACCTTGAATTTCATGTTGACGTGGCGGAGCGCGTAAGTGTCAGATCCCGGATATTTGAAGGAAACGTCCTTGAACTCTACATAATACTCGTTATCGTCACGCTTTTCAACAGTGAGCGAACCCTGATACATCTTTTGGGGGATATCGAAGTATGCCAGATAGTCTTCCACAAAAGGCGTGTTGTACTTGATATCCGCAAACACAGCGAAGTAGCTGGTAATACAGCCCGTGATCGTTTCTACAAAGCCAACGTATTTTACGATGCTACCGATACCGAACGTTCCGAGCAAGGCGTATACACACACGAACACATAGATAATCGCTTCCAGAAGAATGCCCGTAAAGGTCAGCGGCATATTGATCTTGTAGCGTTTGGATTCCATGGTGCGGAAGGCTTTTTTATGAAGGTCGAATGCGTAGTTTTTGATCTTCATAATCAGTTTATCCTGGCGGTACAGACGCACGTCCTTGCCCATATTGTAACAATCCATTGCCTCGTCGATTCTGTTTTCGTCGATCATGGTTTGAGAGACGTTACGGTACACCGCGCCCATTTTGTCCTTTTCTCTGAACGAATACCAAACGTTAAACGCGACAAGACCGACGATCAGGCAAGCCAGGAGAATAATCAGCCAGCTAAAGCCCGATGCAAACATCAGCACGAACATTTCAATGCCCAAAACAAGAGCTAATATGGCGCTGATTGTAATATTGACCAATCTGCCGACGGACATCAACAGCAGTTGCTTACCATGAAAATTGATTCTTGAAGACTCAACGATCTTGCGGCGAAGCTGGCGAACCTCGGTATTTTCCAGGTTGTCGTAATCGAGGCCAAGTGTTTTCTTGTTATAATATACTGCCTCTCGTTGGTAAAGTAAGGTTTCTTTATGACCAAAAGCACGGTTCAAAATCCCTCCAATGATGGCAATAGCGAAGTTGCCGATCACGGTAATCAGTACGAGCGTAATCAGTGTGTCCTTATTTCTTGCACCAACGATCTCATTTACGATTTCTGCGGAGAGATACAGGTTGAAATAAGGCGACAGTTTTCCGAAAAACGATTTGAGGACTAACAGAGGAAAATAGGAAGGACAGAAGGAGTGCAGCAGCTTCAGCGCACGCATATTGGGATTTTCTTTACGCATGTTCCACATCCTCCTTATAGTAATGACTTTGCAGTTCAAACATATGGGCATACTTGCCGCCCAGCTTCATCAGCTCGTCGTGAGAGCCGCTTTCCACGATCTCGCCGTTTTCCAGATAAACGATACGGTCACAGAAGCGAGTGGACGCGAGACGGTGGGAAATATATACCGAAGTCTTATTGGCGGTCAGCTCGTTATACTTCAAGTAGAGCTCGTTTTCTGCAATCGGATCAAGCGCCGCCGTGGGCTCGTCCAGAACGATGACAGGAGCATCCTTATAGAGAGCGCGGGCAAGCATCAGCTTCTGCTTTTCGCCGCCCGACATTTCGATGGAGTCATCAAAAACACCCTTCATCAGTCTAGAATCTATCCCGTTCGGCAAGGAATTGATCTTATCCGCAAGACCTGCCTGACGAATCACATCCATCACTCTGTCTCGGTCAATTTCCTTTTCGGAGGACGAAACGAATTCTGCAATCGTCACGGGCAACAGGTAAATATCCTGGAACACCGCAGAAAAAAGCGAATAGTAGTCCTCGATGTTATAGTCCGCAATGGCGTGTCCGTTCAGCTTGATCTCGCCCTCAGAGGGGTAATAAAAGCCGCACATCAATTTAACGAGTGTTGTTTTACCCGCACCGTTCGCACCGACAATGGCCAGTTTTTCGCCCTTGTCGATCTTCAAATTGACGTTCTTCAGTGCGTATATTTCACCGTCCGCAGAAGCATATTTGAAGGATACGTTATTCAACTCAATATCTACGGGCAACTCCTGCTCGGTAGGCATAGGGCATCCCTCTCCGTGATTATACTTTTCTTCGATATCAAAATAATCACGGTAGTAGCCGATCTTGATGCTCTTGTGAGTAATATCATTCACCATGTTTCCAATGCCATTCAGCCATGCGGAGAAGCCTGTGATCGCACCGAAATAGAACACGAAATCACCGGCACCGACCTCATTGTTGAATACCATCACGATCAATATAGCGTATGCCACACCGTTTTGGATCAACATCAGTAGAGCGTTAATGCAAGTTCCGCCCAATGTGCGCGCGCTAACCTTCTTTGTCCAACCGAAGCGTTCTTTCTGAAAGCCCGTGAGCATATCCGAAAGCCAATCGAACATACCGTAGATGCGGATATCCTTGGCATGATCAAATCTCTCAGAAAAGCTCTGGAGATACCCGATCTTTCGGTCGACGGTTACCCAATGATCCTTATTTTTCTCAATGTAGTTTCTCTGCCAGCGGCTAACGAGATAAGTGATGAAAGCCGATAGAAACAAGAACATAAGGATCCAAGGGGATACAATTGCGATCACAAAACCATAGGTGAAAATACCTAACAAACTAATGAAGAGCCCCAACAAGGATTGCCAGATAAATTCCGGAGCACACTGACCTGAGCAGGCATCGCTCATGGCGTGCTGATATTTGGTAATCGCTTCAGGATTATCGGTATTCGCATAATCGGTACGCATATGCTTTTCGCTGATAGCGTGCTGATATAAGCAGGACAAATTATATTGCCGCATGTGTAATTTACTTTTACACAGATCATTAAACAGTTTCACAATTAAAAGTGCACCGAAGTAGACACCGATAATTGTAATAACCACTTGAATACTTTGTTGTGACTCAACCGAATCAATCAGCACCTTGGGGAAATAGGTGGTCGCCAATGGTAGTAATACTGCAAGCGGAATACTTGGAATAAAGAACAGGTAAAAAGCTTTGTCCCATTTCCAAATGTTACAAAGCGCATAACATATATTAGAAATGACCGAATATTTTTTCATACTCTACCTCTGTCACGAAAAATAATCTATTATAACATCTCTTAAAGAATCTACCTTCTCATTCAAATTGAATACCGGAATATTCAATTCGCTCTCGTAATAATTTTTTATGCGCATGTAATCATCACTATTTAGAGATTGCTTTTTTCCATAAAACCCTGTCCAATCGTTCGCTATAGTAATTGGGTAAACTACAATAGCTACAACTTTTGCATCAACAGCAGACTCTAGAAACTTAACAGTTCGTTTCACATAATCGAAATCGTCAAACGGATTTATGGTCACCACAATAGCCTCCGGCTGTGTTCCCATTAAAAAATCGTATTGATTATTAGTAAACATACTTATATTTGCAACATCGAAAGGTAGGTTCGTATATTGTGAACAAACAAGTACCATATCTGTGTCCTCATCAGCTATTCTATGTATAGCATCATTCAATACGAACACAGAATCATACGAATTAATATATACTGTTGAATGATAACCCATTGGAAAACAATAATCCATTCCAAATAGGGGTGCCGTAGGTTCCGTCCCTATAGATGCCAATTTATAATTGGATGAAAAACTCTTAATCAGCTCTAACTGCAAAGTAAATTTCCCTTGATGAGAACTAGTACCAAAAACCCCCACAACAGGTTTGGCGTTTCTGTACATCTTCCCAAATCTATTTTGAGGTATATCTGCATTTGTGACGCAAGGATAAAAAACCTGCAAGCCATATGCTTTAATTTGCTTTATTAAAGCATTATATTGGGGGCTATTATCAAACATATATATATTTTTCTTGTGTTTAATACACATTTTTAATATATATTCTTTATAATCAAATTTTATCAAATTCTCAATTCTATCGGTATATCCTAGAATCACAGTATCAAAGTCTTCCTGCCAATTTACTTTTTCTACATCGCGTATAATAAAGTCTTTATAGTTTAGATTTTGGAATTGACTTTGTTTACTGATATTCATTCCAATTTTTCCACTAAGTTTATAATCACAAACACACAATATTTCAAAATTCAGTTGATCATAAAATCGTATTAGACTATCAATTTCTTTGCTATATGGAAAAACAACTGCCTTATTAATCTTAAACATAGACTTCGAAGTATTCATCTCCGCGCTTCTATGATTGTTGTATATTGATATAGCGTTGTTTTTGAATTCACTTAAAATTTCTTTAACGTGTCGACACCCGCTTTCGACCAACTTAATGGTTGCAGCTGTTGCATAGGCAACTGAAAAGCTAGTACCCTCCACAAAAGCATATTCGGAATTTATCCAAGCGACTCGATGCATACCACCTTTAGCTCTAATGTTAATAAGACTATTGTCGATATATTCAAATTCATCAATCATTTTACATTCAGCACTAGAATCCACCCCAATCACGCAGTCAAAGGCAGCAGGAAATGAAATTGCACCAACATTGTCAAAGGCGGCCAATATTGTAACGCCTTTATCGTTCAGTTTCCTGCATATTTCATACAACCTGTTTGATTCAAGAATGCAAGTACCTGCACTAATATTGATTATATCACATGGTATATTATTATATATATATTCCAATGCAATTTCGAGATCTATTTGCGCACAGCAGAAATCTGTGTCAAACAATTTAAAAATAATGCAATCGGTATCAGGAACAATCTTATTTATTAATGAATAAACCGCCGTTCCATGACCGATTTTATCATTGTAACCATTATCATATACTATGCCATTGTATATAGAGTATCCAACGAATTTTTTCCCTTTTGCAATTTCATGATCGCAATTAAGACCGCTGTCGATAATGACAGTTCTTATGCCTTTGCCGGTATACGATTTATATTGTTCAAATTTCATCATTGATTTCCTCATTTTGCCAAATAGCAACTTCATTTACACAGACATTTCGTTCGTCAATCAAATATCTAGTATTTCCTTTATTACTGCCCATCACTCATTTCGCCAATCTCACCGATCTCACCAATCTCACCGATTTCACCAATCTCACCGATTTCACCAATCTCACCGATTTCTCCGACCTCACCGATTTCTCCGACCTCACCGATTTCGTCTAAACATCTGTATGAGTGAGTACGTTTTAGAACCTCGATACGAATTGTCTGTTCGATTTTTGGAGAATTGTTGTTGGCTGGCTTATTGGCAGTATCCTCTTTGAAATCAAAAAACATATGGTTAAAACCTCCTATATTTATTGTAAATTAGCCGATTGTGAAAGTTCAAAAAAGCAAACCGGCGAACGTTTTTTTACAAATAAACAACTGATTTTTCTCCGTTTTTACAAAAAAATAATCACCGCAAAAGAAACACACGCAAAAACATGAGAAATAATTATGCTGAATAAAATGGAGCAAATATCCTTGGCGGACATCTACAGAGGTGAGTCTGAATCCATGGATAGCAAAGGGAAACGAGGGCTACAATCCTTACATAGGCGTGTATGCGCCACTTTCGTTCGAATCGAAAACCAATCCCGAGATCCGTCAGCCGTATGTGAACGGGCATTATTGCTATGCCGCCAAGGCAGTCATCGTGATCAACGGACTGGGCGTCGTCGGACATATCTCCATGTTCAATCAAAGATTCTGTCAAATGCATCCCGAAGCCATTGCCAAACAAACGGATGATCCCGATACCGACAAGGAAATTGGTGGCTCTGTCGCCTTGCGACATGTTCTTTCGGATTTCTTTACAGCACTTGAAGAATATCATTTTTCGATCTTTATTGCCGATTCTGCTTGCGATTCCTACGGCAAATATTCTATGCTCAAAAACGAGTTTGGCTTTTCCAGAGTTGTTATTCTCATAAATGCAAGGAATTCCAAATTTTCAAGCGCCCGCTTCGATGCCGCATCACTCCGATCTGTCCTCTTACCATTGAAAAAATTCAGATACATTTGCGTTTGCTGACAACAGGATCTATAGCATCATTCCTTTGCAAGCCAATCTCTTCCTTTCGGGCATCGCTCAACTCATTGGTATCATTCTAGCCGATAAACTCGATAAGCATAAACTTTACAAGATCATTCGCAAATTACTTGCGCAAGCTGTTTTGGAAGATTTTTTGTACGATCCGCCTGCTTTTTAGCACAATTTTCCTGTCATGACCCCTGGTTTGGGGCCTTTTTCCTTCCCACTTTCGCTTTGCCGACTCATTGCTTCCGGCTTTTACAATCGGCTATTATCGTAAATTTCATTTCTAAATGATAGCTAATAAGGTGACATACTGGGACAGTAAAAAACCATCCCAATATGCACCACAATAACAAGGTTACTAAATAATTATGTGATTAGCACGGATTCGTTTTGCAATCACTAACATAGCAACTTCCACCGAAACACCCGCCTTCAAAAGTTCCGTATGCCATGATTTTGTTAAACTTGGCAATGACTTTCTTAGATTTCAGAGTTCTCTTCATCAGTTCTCACCTCCTTTTCACTAATATCAAAGTTATCTATATGAACCTCATTATTGCCTTCAATTAGCGAATCAACTATTGTTACTAATCCATTGAGCGAATCAAACACACTATACATTAGCATTTCATCTGGAAATTCAATTGAGAAAACCCGCTCTATTTCAACAATAGCAGTAACAAATTGCAATGAGTCGAAAATATACTCTTTCAAATCAACATTATCTTTCGGTTCGATCAACACTCCAATATTCGAAAAACATTCTATTAATTTATCTTTAGTATTCATTATGATTGGCTCCTTATAATACCATGGTCTTTTGTGATTTTACAAATAGTTTTAACACTCCATCAATGTTTTCCTTCTCAAACGAGCATCGCTTCTTTTGAGGATCATATCCTTTCACAATATCCAAAGGGCAGCCACCTTTTATACAGGAACAGCTAAAAAAGCACTCGTCACATTCCGGGGACATATATCTAGTGCCACAAGCCCACAACGCAACTTTGTATTCATCAATTTCCATTTTCCCACCCTCATGCAACGCTCCGACACAAGCAATATCTATGCTTGAATCACATTTGTATATCTTTCCGTCACATCCAATATTAAACATATTTTTGCGTACGGCATGGCATACTGTTCTACCCGGTTCCAAAAATTCATAATTCATATGAAAATCAATCTTTGGATCTTTTTGATATATTTTTTCAATCAAGTTGTTTTCTTCATTTTGACTCAACAAACCATTGAAAGATTTAACGCGATCTCCACCCCAATCTCCAGCAGCCCGGACAAAGAAAACAAACCTATCATCTCCAGCGAACTGTTTCTCATAAAATCTCAAATATTCATCAATATTACTCGCGCTTGCTTTGGTAAAATTGGTTCTTATATTAATTCTGAAGAATGCACTATTTGTGTTGTTTTTGATTTGAAGTAAATTTGATAATATTACATCGAATGTTCCTTTTTGGTTTGACAAACATCTTTGGTTATCGTGTTCTTGTTTCAATCCATCCAACGTAATTTGATACGCGATAACCTTATTATTATATAATGTCTTAAAGGTATCAAAACTTAGTAAATAGCCATTGGTTGTAATGCCAGCAGAATAACCTTTATGCGCTTTCCTACATATTTCGATAAAACTTGCAGACAATTTTTCTATGATATCCATACACAACAAGGGCTCTCCGCCAAACCATTCAACACGCATATCCTTGTATCGATATATATTTTTTTTGACAAATTCTATTATGTTATCTTGTACCGTCACACTCATCTTTCCCTTAGCAAAATCGAGCGAACAGTATTTACATACGAAATTACACTTTTCTGTCACAGTAATCACTAGTTCCAGGGTGTTGCTATTTACTATTTGTGAAAACAAAAAATCGCGTTTGGTTTTCTCATTCTCATCCGATGGAACCATGAACCCATGCTCAGCTAAAGATGTTCCAATATCTCCCAAGCTTTCACGTGTCAGCTCTTGAGTCAAAATATTTTTTACCCTATTCTTATTTTGTTCCGATACTACAAGAATACTTCTCACTCCAACAAAAGAATTGTACAGAATGAGTATATTTTCATCCTCTACCATGTAATTAAACATTGAGGGTTTATAGTTTTTTGACATTTTTCTTCTCCCTTTCTCTTTGTACTATGTTTAAGTTATGTCTGCGGACTAATCCTGGACCGGAAACTGTCAGATCAGTCCTAATTTGCGTCTGTATTCTATTGGGCTCAAACCGTGAAGAGATAGCTTAACGCGCTTTTCACGGTACCCTATCAAATAGTCATTCAAGATCGATATAAGCTACTTTGTTCCGACTCCTTGCCAAGATCGATTATAGTACATTTCATTCTTCAAATGCCCGAAAAAGCCCTCGCGGGCAGAGTTGACCGAAGAACATCCCTTCTTTGACATGGAACACCTGAGTCCTGCATCCTGCATTCTCTGAATCTATCCCAACCAACGGTAATGACAACCACGGTCAGAATGAATGATTGGCTTCACTTCCAACGGGAACATAGCCCTTGCCAGCTCTAACATGGTATCATACCGTTTTCCATGTATACTAATTCTGTCTGTCAGACAAGCACTCGACAATCTGCGCGTAACCCAAAAAACTGTTTTTCCTCGCGTTATCTACAAGAACTTTTGGACATAGTAAACATTCGCCTTTCGGATCAAAGGCTGATGTTGGTTCATCCAATACAATCAAGTGTGAATTCCTAAAAACGCCTTGTGCAATCGCAATTCTTTGCCATTCTCCTCCCGACAGATCCGAACTGCCGGAATTATCATGATTCTTTGTGATATATGTATCACTTCCAAGACGTGACAATAAATCATAATCATCGCCTACCTTCACGGCATTTTCAAGCATTTCTTTGTCAGATCTTTTATCCCAACCAGAAATAGAAATATTATCTCCCACTGTAAAGCCGTATCAGCAAAAATCCTGAAAGACCGCACTGTAGTTTTTGTATATACTGTTTGGAGAATACATCTCTATTCTGTTGTCGTTGATATATATACGGATGTCTGAGAATACAATCTTAACCAAAGCTGGACAAGCGTTGACTTTTCCACCCCGTTATGTCCGAACACTTCATATCCGAATAGCCTAACTTCTTTGGCATAGCCGCGCCCTGTCAGTATTCCACTCAGATATCCGTTTTTTTGTTTTCGGGTATCTGTCTTTTCTGAAATGCATGACGGGCTTTTCTTGACTTAACCTCAAAAAAGGGATCAAAGAAATAAGTAGCAAAAGGCTCAAGTCGGTATTTGCTATAAGCAAGGTTGATGTTAAACTTATAACGGTTATCAGTTGTCCAAAAATGGAGAATACAGAGCCTATCATATTTTCCCATCCGCGCCAAGCGTCTGATAAGCCTCCTTTATGGCTATATGATAATCAAACTTTCGTGTGCAACATCTATTTATACAGGTGATTTTCGGATCGTGGCTCATTGTCGCAAATGTGAAACTGAAACTCTGTGAACTTGCTTTTTTCGGTTGCGGCTCTTCGCCGTAAGGGTACGGCTAAAACTTCGTGCAACTGCGGCTATTGTGCCTTTTCTCATATTCTAAACTGATATAAATACTACTTTTTTCTTTATGTCAAGGACATTGTAGGATATATTCATCTGTCTCCGTTTCCGAAGTGGTCCCGATATACGCCGTAACGACAAACTCCGCTTTGTATGTAACTCCGCTCTCACAGGTAAAATTGCCCACAACCGCCAGTGTCCCACGATTTTTGCTGTTATACCACTCATCAACATAGATCCAGTCATCCCCGACAAGCTTATAGACATATATAGTTCCCTCAATTTTTGAAGCTGTAGATTGTTTGCTAGCGGCACCAGACACCGTCCCTTCATTACCATCAAACCCCATAATTAGATCAATTGAAAGGATGCCTACCCACCTCGGAGTAACTGCCCCTGCATTTGTAATAAACAAACATGCAGAACAACTAAGCAGCAGCATAGCGGCGATAAACACAGAAACGATCTTTTTTAAATTGTTCTTTTTCATCATAACATTTTTCCTCCAAAATGTAATTGTTGTTATTCTATATAACAACAAAAGTTGAGAATTGTGACAACAATTCTCGACTTTTTTCAAATATTTTTTCTAGCTTACACTTATAGCCGCATTCATCAACTCATTTATATCAAGAATCGTAGAATGAATATAGTAGTAATATACACCATCAGTCCAAATAATTGCCTGACCGTCCGACTCAAACTCAAGTATGACTGCACTATAACCATTCACATCAATCTCACGAGAGATGCTTGCTTTATTATCAAAAAGTTTGTCTTTGCTATTGTACGGAGTTTGAGTAAATGACAAAATCAAATCATCACCTAAATAATAGTCTATTATCACCATAAACTTATTATTTGTTACTACCTCTTCTTCTGCGCCTTTGGGAATATAAGTCGGCTTCATCACCTTTTCAATTATTGTTGGAGGTGTGATCTCAACATTTAAACTGCCCGGCTCACCGGTGATCTCTGATGACGTCGTATCGGTCGGTTCTTTGTTTTCACCATGACTCGGTTCAAAGCGGATAGAAACATAATTATCATACCACTCGACAACAGCTTCAAACACAGCCTCTCGCAGATCCGGAACTGCCATCACAGTTAGAAATCCGACAGACATAAGTGCCATCAACGCAACAGCAACACGTATTAGGCATTTCCTCAATAAAGTGACTGTAGGTTCACGTTCGTATTTGTTAACTATGCGCCTTTGCTTTGCGTAGAAGTTCTTTCCTAAGTTAACATCCGACTTGTCAAGACTTAGGAACATCTCAACATCATCATTTCCGCAATCTTTTGCCGACAAAGCAATCAATACATCCAATTTGTCATTTATTTCGGTATTCATATAATGTGTCACCCCCCATCTCCAGTAGCATTGCCTTTGCACGCGAATATCGCTTCCGCACCAAGGACTGAGATATGTTCATAAAGTATGCGATTTCCCCATAGTCATAACCCATACCTTTGAGCACAAGGACATCCCTATACTTGAGATCCAGCTTATCAATCAGTTCCTTCACATAACGGCAGATGAAATCGCTCAAGACAATTCGTTCAACATTAGAAGCATAATCAGGAATGTCCATTATTGATGATTCGTCATTGTCATCATACTCAGTTGTAGAAAATTGTGCTTTTATTCTCTGTCGATTTTTTTCATATTTATTAAGTGCCGTGTTCCGGCAAGTTATCACTATCAATTTGATCAGATAGTCCTCTTGCTGCGCGTGCTTAAAACGGTCTAACTTATCGATGATCTTAACTATGGTGTCCTGCACGCAATCTTCGGCATCAGCGTGGTTATGCAAAATATTCACCGCCTCCAAATACATCTTTTCGGCATATTTGTTGAAAATTGTCTCGACAAACGATCTGTCATCCTCGTCTTCAATTGCCATAATAATTGCCAGCACGTCAAAATCACCTCCAAGCTTTTTCTACATTATACCACCTTCCTCTCAGTTAGTCAAATACTTTTTTAGACTCAACGTCATGTCGATAACGACCTTGCCTTGAATGGCTTTTATAACCGCTGTGTCTGCCTTTTCCAACGCGAACACCAACGCACGTCTTGTCGCATCATCAGCGTCTAAAATGATATAATAGTCGGTGCAAGCTAGCATTATTTGACCGACAAGCTCATTTTCATCAATTGACACATCAATAATCGCACCCCTGACTTTTGCTGCACAATTCAACAACTTGAACATTTCATCGAACATCTTCAGCTTATCATTATCCAATATTGAAATTTTGGATTTGATGTCAAACAAATCAAGCGGAGGCTCCATGAGCCTTCCATGGGTTTCGGCATCAAAACACTGTATAGCTTCATTGAATTCTCCCGAATAATCAAAAGTGTGTTTCATTAAATCTCCTTATATATAGGTGATAATTTGTTTGTTTGGGATTTCACCTATTGCTGTAATAGGTGAAAAGATAGTCGAATTCTATTCACCCAAGTAACGACACATGCAAAAATATTGCCTTGTTATGATAGATAATATGTTAGTTATGTTGACTTTACGCAGTGTTTATAGTATAATTTTTATGTTTCCAATCACCTATTACAGCAATAGATGAGTTTCAAAACAATTTACCGAGACGATTCATGGCATCATGTTTATGCGGCATAAGACTATGCACATAACGATTTAATGTGACCACTGAATTTTTGTGTCCAAGAATTTCGGACAGCGTTTTAACATCCATTCCGCACTCCAATGCCCTTGTCGCAAAGGTATGGCGCAGAGCGTGAAACCCGCGATGCGGAATGCCGAGCTTTTTCAATAGCAGGCTAAAGCTATATTGATAAGACCGCACCGACTGCAATTTGTCCTCACCCACCACATAGGTGGAGCGGGACTTTTTCTTTTGTTCTCGCAGAAGCGGCAGTATCTGTCGCGGAATCGGAATCACACGGCGAGAGGTTGTTGTTTTCGGCGTGTCCGTAATCCGCTTGTACCCGTTTTCCGTTTTGGCGTCGTGGCAGGTCTTACTGACGGTCAGTTCACCCTTGGAGAAGTCTATATCCGACCATTCCAGGGCAAGAAGCTCTCCGATTCGTAATCCCGTGTAAAGGCAGAGGATAATGCCGAACATCTTTGGACGCTTATCCGTCAGCACCGCCTGTTCAATCTTCTTTTGTTCGGCAGGGGTGAAGCATTCTATTTGTTTTTCCTGAATCCGTGGTCGTTTGACTTTGTCTGCGGTATAGGCTTCAAGGTATCCGAGGTTGTAGGCAACCTTCAGAGAGCTTTGTATTACGGTAATGATCGCATTAACAGAACTTGCAGAGAGTCCTCCGCCCGTTCGGAGATTCCCATGCTCCATCAGTTCGGATATATATCGTTGCAGTACCAACGGCGTGATGCCCTCAAGCTCCATGTCCCCAAACTTCGGCAGGATATGTTGCTCCGTCAACTCGCAGTACAGAATATAAGTTTTTTGCTTTGATGCAGGTTTCACATAGTGTTCCAGCCATTCGTGAAACCAATCTTTTGTTTGCATATTCATTGCTCCTTTTCTTGTAATAATTATATTGTATCAACGCGAACTGATTTACTCATGACAGTCCCGGTAAAAGTGCGTCCCACATCTCTTTATTTCTATCGGAAAGCAACTCCCCAAGCTGTTCCCTTTGCTTCATATCAAAGCCGTAAAGGTTCGCCGCTTCTTCTGCGGTTAAAGGAACTGTGTCAATATACAAATAGGTTTTCACAACTTCCTGCTCAACCGGGACAACGCTTCCGTCCTCCTGTGTTTCAAGGTGCGTTTCTTTCACGGTGACCTGCTCCGTATGGACATCCATACGATTCAAGCGGCGATAGATTTCTTTTAGAACCTCCGCTTTCGCCTCGTCAAAGGTCACGACATCTTCTGTCCGGTTCGTCTTGACGGCATATACAGCAATAGCAAGACTCCACTCACACGGTTCACCCGTTACAAAGCACATATCATAGTCGTATCGGCTCTTTATCTCCGCGATCTGTGCCTCGTATTCCGCATTTGCTTCGCGTACCGTCTGAACAATCGTGATACCGTTTTCATTATCCGGATTTGGAGCAAAAATGCCGAACACCGATCCTACCACAAGTCCGATCATACAAATCAGGAGAATGACCACAACCGCAATCCAACCGCCTGCGGCAATTGCCGCAGCAATTCCCTTGATTGCCGCTACCGTAGCTTTTACGGCGGCAACAATGGCTTTTGCCGCAACCTTTGCAAACTTTACGGCGGCCTTCGCCGCTGCTTTTGCCGCCTGTGCCGCTTTCTGCGCAGCTTTTACGGTCACTTTTGCGGTTTTCGCCGCTGCCTTAGCTGTTTGCTGTGCTGTCTTTACACCTTTCTGCGCCGTTTTTGCCGTTGTTTTCGCAGGTGGTAAAGCCGGACGCTTGGGAGCGGGAAGCTGTTTCGGCTGCTGTACTTTCACTTTGAACTTCTTCTGACGGTTGCGCCATTTCAGAATGTTCTTTCGCGTTTCTTTCAGTCCCCAATTCCCGATCTTACCTGCACCATAGGCAACATTTCTTGCCGTGCGCCTTTCGGTGTTCTCAACCGCATTGCCGGCATATTCGTTTGCACTCCCGTAGCGCGTGTTCTGTAATTCTTCGCCGTACTCTTTTACCTCCCCTGCCCCATTTTTAACCTTTTGACCGAGCGTTTTCGCCCGGTCAAAGGTTTTTATGGTTCTGAGGGATTCCCTTGTTTTTATTTTCATATCGGCACATCCTGTTTTTTCATTATCCGTTCCTTCAGTTCGGTGTAAAAAATCCGGCAGCGGATATTCTTACCGGCCGCCAGCCACTCTTTTTCAAGTTCGAACCTCATCTCCAGCTCTCGTACCGAGTAATCCGCACGGAATTTCTGCCATGTGTCATCGTCCCATTTACGCAATTGCTTCCACAATTCAGGGAAACACTCATACAGCTTGCGCAATTCGGACAGGGGCTGTAAGGGGCAACACCAACATGACACGCGGTGAAATATCTCGTACAACCCACCCCAAGCAAAGCCGTGCGCATAACAATAATCAAGGCAGTCCTTTTCCGTCATCCCCCATTCCACGAGCGGATAACACGCATCTTTCACACGCTTCGGCTCATCGGCGGCGATTCCGATATATTCAACCACATCGTAATTCTTTTTCAGTTCTTTCAGATACTTATTTGCCACATTGATTTTCAGCCGTCCTGTGCACCACCGATTATTCGGTCCTGCCCAACTGTTCCCCGTGTACTGCCGCAGTGCTGGATTTTTTCGTTTCGGCATATATTCCAAAAAGTAATACTCAAAGCTGTATTCCGCCTTCAAGCGGGTAATCTTTCTGCCGATATACTGCTCCAGTTTATTCAGGTGGTCATACATTTGCGGAAATTCAAGCCCGGTATCACAGAAAAGAATTCGATCAATCGGGCGCTTTTCTTCCATCAAGCGTAAAAGCATTGCCGTAGAATCCTTTCCGCCTGACAGAGAAACAATATAGAGTTTTTCTTTACTCACAATCTTCCTCCATAAAAAACGGGCGGCATTGCTGCCGCCCAAAGCGATTATTCATTCACCGAATTTGGTTGTCATCAGGGCATAGAGCTTTGTATCCCTCGGCACCTTGTTTACGAAAGGCACCAGCGCTCCACCGATCTTGGCAAGTCCGTGTCCTGCATCTACGTTCGTGATATACCCCATCTGCAAATCCGAAATCCCCATCAGACTTGCCAGCTCCTCACGGTCGGTCGCAGCCTGATTGAGCATGACCACAAGTTCGGAGTTTGCCAGCATGGTTCTTGCCGTATGACTTTGCAGAAGATCCTCGACATTTTGCGTAATGCCCGTAATGAACGCACCGTACTTACGAACACGCTTCCAAAGCGTGAACAGAAAGTTCGCCGAGTATTCATGCTTGAAAAGGAGATAGATTTCGTCGATAAAGATATAGGTCTTTCTTCCTCTCGCCTTGTTCGCGGTGATTCGGTTGAGAATGTTATCAAGCACCACAAGCATTCCGATAGGCATCAGTGCTCTGCCGAGATCGTGGATGTCATAGCAGATCAGACGGTTCTTGGTATCCACATTGGTTTCGTTTGCAAAGGTATCCAGACTGCCGCTTGTAAAAAGTTCAAGGGAAAGCGCAATATCCTTAGCTTCCGGTTCGGGCTGTGCTTTGAGTTCCCTGTAAAAATCCTTCAGCGTCGGCACTTTTCCAACAAACCCATTTCGCATATATCCGTTCAGGATATTTGCCGTGCATCGATCTATGAGCGACTTCTGCTTCGGTCCGAGGTCGCACACCGCCTGCTCACACAGGGACAGCATATACTCGGATTTCAGCGTAACGGGATTCTGTCCGTCGGCATAGTCCATATTGATGTCCATTGCATTGATATGATTCTTGCTCGTTGCCGAGATTTCGATATTCTCTCCCCCGAAAGCATCCATAATCTTGCCGTACTCGCGCTCCGGGTCGATGATGATAATATCCGCGTCCTTATCCGACAGGAACAGGTTAATAATCTCCTGCTTTGCCAGAATCGACTTACCCGAACCGGAAACACCGGTAATGAAGCTGTTGCCGTTGAGCAGTTCCGCGCGGTTGACCATAATCAGGTTCTTTGAAATCGCATTATTGGCATAATAAATGCCGCCCGTGTGACAGACCTCCTGCACCCGAAACGGCATAAACACCGCAAGACTTTCGGTCGTCAGCGTTCTGCGGATACCCAACTTCGGTGCGCCGTAAGGCAAAACCGTATTCAGCCCCTCAAGCTGCTGCCAGCGGAGGATATTCAGAGAACACAGGTGCTTCCTCGCACACTGCCGGATGGATTCGGTATCCGCGTCAAGCTGCTCCTTGGTATCTGCCGTATGCACCAGCGTAATGAGGGCCGGGATCATGCGCTGATCGCGGGCTACCAGATCATTGAGAAACTCGCGGCTCTCCTCACGCTGGCGCTCCATGTCATACGGAACGGTAGCGGAAAAGTTATTGTTGCTGTTCTGCTTTCTTTGCCAATTGGAAATGTTGGTTTCCACCGAAAGCAGCTTGTTCTCACCGAGTTTTACTGCCGCCTCGGTCGTAATGGGGCTTGCATCAATAGAAAGGATCATACCGCGGTCGATGTCGGTCAATTCCGCGATGAAGCTATCCTTGATGAAGTTGGCATAGTCGCGCAGGTACAGTACCCTGCCGTACCGCCCGTCCATTTTGAAATAGTCGGTACGGAATTCCAGGCAGTCCGGTGCAATGGCATCCTTGAAGCTGTATCCGCGCTGTGCATAAAGTTCTGCGTCATAGTGGTAATCATCCTCCGCACCGTAGTGAAAGAAGTCAAACAGGATGCGGAGTTTTTCTTCTGATGTGATCTCCTCAAATCTGGAGCCGAGCTTTGCGAACAACGCCGCAAATTCGGCAGAGATACGGTTGAAATACGCCCGCGCTTCTTCCTCCGTTTTCTTTTCCACCGTGACGGTCAGATACTTGTCCTGTGTAATGCCGTTTGACAGATTGGCATTGCCCGCGAGAATACGGTTATATTCGTTACGGTATTTGTCAAGCGAATCGCCCTGAAGCTCCAGCATATTGTTTTCGCGGAACTTGGTCTGATTCAGTCGTCGGTTGTTGACCGTAATCTTGGTCATAGCTCCGGCGTCAAAAGTATTCAGGATTTCGGAGTAGGCAAAAAACATTCCCTCCTTATCCTCCTTGGATGCCGTTGCGTAATTGACATCGGTAAAACGGTAGGTCTTTGACCAAAGATTCCGCCCTACAAGAAAAATCCCATCCTCGCATACATCGCGGATGGGAATTGCCTGTTCCACGGTAGTCGGGATAGCATCCGGTTCCACCGTTTTCTGTTTGTGTCCGAAAAGGCTCATTTGTTTCCTCTCTTTTCTGCTCTTGCGAGCGTATTTGTTCCCCGAAACAACAGTCTGCGCGGCATCCGCACCTCTGAGCGAAACCATGCCCGCACCAACTGCTCGGCTGTCATACCGTTATATCGGATAAAACCGAGCGCCGCAAAGGGCGCGGCTCCCACCATGCAAAGCCATGAAAGCGTTTCCGTTCCCAGAAAGGAACGGCATCCGAAATAGATGCCGACTGCCGCGCCACAGGCAAGCAGGGCGAAAATGAACTGCCGCACCGATAAGCCGAAAAACATTGTTTCGGTGTATTCTTTGATTTCTTTGTTGATTTTAATTTCCATTGTTCCTCCAAAAAAGAAAGCCGCTATCTCATAGATAACGACTTTCTTTCATTCCATATTCGCTTAATTGGTTTGCTTTAGTTGTGCATCGGTGTCATGCTCAAAATGTTTCCCGCAGCAGAAAATCGTAAATTCCGAGATGCAGAATCCCGTATTCGTCTGTCCACGCAGGCATGGTTGATTTCGTAATGACGATCCGGCGCGTAAAATCATTCCGGATTTTCAGAAACGGGCGAATCTCCTGCGCTGTCTTTTCCGGCGTGTCGAGATTCAGCGCAGACTGGATATAATATTTCTCCCCTGCGGTTTCCGCATTGACGACAAAATCGATCTCGTAGGTTCTGCGCATTCTCTTTTCGCCCAATTGATCAATTGTTTCCACCACGCCGACATCCACCGAATGCCCCCGACCGGAAAGCTCGTTGAAAATCACATTTTCCATCAGATGCGTTTCTTCCAGTTGCCGGAAATTCAGTCGAGCATTCCGCAGTCCGGTATCTACACAATAGTACTTGCTTGGGTAGGAAAAGTATTTTCTTCCCTTGACATCGTAGCGGTCGGAGCGATCAAACAGATATGCCTCGGTCAGATATCCAAGGTAAGTCCCGACCGTCTCACTATCGATTTTTGTCTGTCTTACCGTCATCAGGGTGTCCGCAATTTTGCTTGCATTGGTGAGAGAACCAACCGCCGAACAAAGCTCATCTGCAATCAGCGCAAGAGTTTCCGGAAAGGCTACATTGTGCCGCTCCAGAATATCCTTCAGGTAGGTTTCACGGAACAGATCCGACAGGTATTTTTTCTTTTCCGCAGGGTCATTCTGAAAGGCGGTCATCGGAAGTCCGCCATAGGTCAGATACTCCGAAAATGCATCCGTTTTATCCCCGCCACGGAAGGAATAGAACTCCGAAAAGGATAGCGGACGGATGTGAAGCTCATCTCCTCTGCCACGGAATTCCGTAGCAATATCGCTGGACAGCATTTTGGAATTGCTTCCAGTCACATAAATGTCCGCATTTCCTTTTTGCAAGAGAGAATTGAGGACATCGTAAAAGGAGATCAGAATCTCCGGATTCTCCTGAATTTTCTTTTTGCCGACATACTGAATTTCATCAAGAAGCACATAGTACCGATTTCCGTTTGTCGGTGTGTGCGCTTCCAAATATTCTGCAAGCGCCATCGGATCCCGGTATTTTGCATTCAGGGCATTATCCAGCGCAAGGCTGACGACCTGCTCTTCGGCAACACCGCACTCCAAAAGGTACTGCCGATACAGCGTAAACAGCAGATAGGATTTGCCGCATCTTCGCACGCCCGTGATCACCTTGACCAGCCCGTTGTCACGCTTGGCAATCAACTTTTTCAGGTATGCTTCCCGTTCAATCTTCTTTTGCTCTATCACAATTGCATCTCCTTTCGGAACCTGTGTGTCACATCACGCTATTTCCGATTCCAATTATATCATAAATTTAGCTCGTCGTCAATAGTATATTCGAAAGTTCTGTGCTATATCACTAAAATTCCGCAATTATATCCCCAACATCTTACTCACAACCTGATCTGACAGCTTCACTGTCCCGACAAGCACAAGCATATTGAATACGATCTCCCCGACATAAGTCCAGACCTGCGTAATTGCCGAGGCACCGGTGCTGACAGATGGCGGAGCTGACGCAAACAGCGAATAGATGACGCAGGCAAGCACGATGATTGCGCCTTCCAGACATACGCCGGCAAAGGATTTCAGAAAGCTCTTGCCGATGTTCCCCGTCTCCTCCCCTGCAAATGACGACAGCGGAATCGGCGCGATTGCGGCATACATAAAGAGCTTGAACATCCGCCCGTACACCGTGAGAATCAGGATAAAGGAGAGTACCCAAATCAGCAAACTTCCGATCAGCGTTACTGCCCACAGCGGAATGCTCTCCCAAAAGCCGCAATCCTCTATGGTCTTTATCATCTCACCCGGCAGATAGATTCCGCTTCTGCCGCCAATGCCGGAGGAAGCCATAATTTTAGAAATGATGCCCTGTACAATCGTAAACATTGCCATCATCAGATCCAGCCCCCATGTGACCGCCGCTTTCGCAAGCACAAACCGGATAAACAGCTTGAGTGCCTGTTCCGGGCGTTTGATCTCCTGCATGGAGTTGTAATGCTTCATGATTCCCATCAGAAAGAACAGCACCAAAAGCGCATAACCAACCGCCTTGAGCGTCCCGTTGATGTTTACCATGACGTTCCATACAGTGCCGCCCTTGAACTCGGCAGGCGACTGCGAAAGCAGCCTCCATATCTCGTTCAGTTTGTCGTTCCAGGTGTCGAGGGCGTTTTGGATATTCTCAACAATCCAATTGTTACTCATTCCCGCACCTCCTCATACGGGCGTCAGCCGCCCGTAATCAGATTGAGAATTTCTTTAGCAAAAGTAATGACCACGCCGCCAGCAAGCGTCAAAAAACCGTTCGCTCTCTGCGACGGGTCGTGGCTCTTGAGAGACAGCCCGATCTGCACAACGGCAAATCCGAGCATAATCATACCGACTGCACGGACAAGCCCGAACATGAAGTCGGAAAGGTTGTTGACCACCGTAATCGGATCATCCTCCGCCGCAAAGCAGGTCAGTGCCATAGCACCGATAATAAAGATGACCAGCACTGCCGTCACCCACACCTTCAGAAATTTTCTTGCCTTAAGAGGCATTTTCTTTTTGTTTTTCATTCTCTTTGTTCCTTTCGTTTTGCAAAAATTCCAGATAGACCTCAAGGTCTGCATCGTCAAAGGCTTCCATGTCCGCGATATACTCATCAATTTCCGGAAAGTCCTTGACCGTCTTGCCTGGGTATGCCGCAATGTCCACCACCTCAATGCGAACTCCTTCCGGCTTTCTGACACCGTGTTCATACGCATTTGCCCGATCTCCGTCTGCGGTCAGTGCCAGATTCGGGTGCTTCAGAATATCATACTTGAAATCCAGGACCGGGCGTTCCCCGCGGATAAACAATATCGCGTACCGGTTATCCAATAGTCGCACCTCGTCCGGCGTCATCAGCTCACGCCCGGTGTTTTGATAGTTGGTGGAGAAGTTTCCGCGCATACCGTCGCTTTTACCGTAGGTATTCGTGTCGATGGTGGCTTTGCCGAGCAGCTCCGACACATATTTGTGCGTGCTCTGCTCGTTCCCTCCGAGATAGACAAATTCATCGCAGTTGCCTATTATGCTCTCCCACTGTTTCTCAAAAAGAGCTTTGAGCTGCGCGAGGTTTTGCAGGATAATGCTGACCGATACACCGCGGGAACGCATGACGGACAGTATCTTGTCAAAGTCGTCCGGCAATGAAACATTGCTGAATTCATCCATCAGAAAATGCACCGGTATCGGTAAGTTTCCGCCGTATACATGATCGGCTATATAGAACAGTTGCTGAAACAACTGCGTATACAGCATCGACACAAGGAAATTGAAGCTCGTGTCGTTGTCAGGGATCAGGGCAAACAGCGCCACCTTTTTGGTTCCCAATGTTTTAAGGTCAAGCTCATCTGCCGAGCAAAGCAGGTTCAGGCTTTCCAGATTGAATTTCTCCAATCTTGCCTGAAGCGTAATCTGAATGGATTTCAGCGTCTTTGCCGCGCCGCCGCGATAAGCCGTGTAATACTTCAGCGCGATATGCCCCGGATACTCCTCCGCGAGATCGCCGAACATTTCATCAAGTATGCTCTGCTGATTGCTGTCCTCCTCGTTGACCTCTCCCGCCGCAAGCAGTTCCAACATCTTGCCAAAGGTCTGCTGATTCGGGTATGCCTTGGCTTTCACATAAAAGATGAGTGCCATCAACAACATACTCGCCGCTGTATCCCAGAACGGGTCTTGTGATTGACTGCCCTTGGGGGTTGTTGCCTTGAACAGATTCGTGACAAGCCGCTGTACATCGTTGTCGCTCTCGGCATAGAGAAGCGGATTGTAGCACATGGACTTCTCCATGTTGATGAGATCAAGCACCCTCACTTCATACCCCTTTGCTTCCAGCAGCTTTCCGGTATCACGCAGGATCTCTCCCTTTGGGTCAAGCACCACAAAGCTGGTATTGCCCTGCATGATATTCGGCTTGGCATAAAATCGTGTTTTACCCGCACCCGAACCGCCGACCACAAGGGTATTGAGATTTCGGCGGTGCTTGTGTGCGTCATATCCGATCTCCACATTCTGCGTCAGGATTTTGTTCATCTCCTGTGGGGATTGGCTGTACTTCTTGGAGATCTTCTGTGCTTCGCCCCACTCGGCAGAACCGTGTTCCACGCGGCGGCGGTAATTGGGTTTCGTATAGTGGTAGATAAGAAGCGAAAACCCGTAAATTGCCGTAAGAATCAGCATACAAGCCGGTGTTCTCTCACTCCACGATAGCCGCAGAGGATGAGAAAAAGCTTCCCTCAGCTTTGGCAGCATAGAAGGAAGCCCATCTCCGATTGTCGGCGCAAGCAGCACCGATACCCATATCACCGCGATCAGTCCAAGTCCTACGGCGCACCACCGCAGGATTCGGTTATCTTTCATCCCGGTCTTTCCCTTTCTTCTTTTTCAGCGGTGCATCCAATGCCTTTGCCAACAGGTTGTTGACATCCTCTGTCGGTGTTTCCCGTTTCAGGCACTCATTGCGGCACTCGGCAAGGATACCGATGAGCGTGCGCCTCTCATAATCCCCGACCTCAATCTGATAGGTGTTCTCCCTCATCTCGCATCACCCCCTTTACCCGATTTCTCTTTTGGGGACACCTCCTGCTCCTTTTCCTTGACCAATGCCTTATACATTCCGGAGCTGATATTCTTCACGCTGTCATGGATCCTCGCAAGATTTTCGCGGATGCCTGCCGCGTCCATCACGCTGTATTCCTCCGGCACACGGTCAATCTCCACCGCCTTGGTGGGAACACCGTATTTCTTTGCCAGCACATACGCCGCGCACCGTGCTTCAAATTGGTGCTCCGCAGGCAGGTATCCCTCAATGTCCTTTGCCATTTCCGCGTGCGCAAGCGCAACTGCGACATCGGTAAAGATCTGTTCGTATCCCATGCCGCGCTTGGCATACACGCAGTTTTCCTCTGCGTCGTAAAATACACCGAACTGACGGTCGCTCGGATAGTCCGGAATCATTCGTACATCCACGGCTTTGTGGGCAAAGAGTCCCTGCACCGCTTCCGCCACGGTATAGGTCGGTTGGACATCCGGCTCCGGGTCTTTGATGTCGGAAATGTCGAACATATTCTTTCTGACAAAGTTGGTATAGGTCTTTCCGTCCTTGCCCTGCTTTCTTACCGGCTCATAGATGGCAACCGCCTTTGCCCCCTCTCTGATCCACTTCTTTTCCTTGTTCCAAAGCTCCAGACTTTTCAGCCTTGTCGCATCAGGGCGTTGGGCAAAGATCAGAAGATTGTTATTCGTGGAATAGCGTTCAAAGCGGCTCTGGACTGCGAGATATGCGCGGAGATTGGTTACGCTCGACACGGCTTTCTTTGCCGCATCGTCCAGTGCCTGTTTTCTCTGTGCCTCCCGCTGTTCCGGTGTCAGCTTCGGCTTCTCTGCTGTCTGTTCTGCTTTCGTGGTTTGTTCTGAATTGCTCATTTATATCCATTCCTTTCTGAATTGTGCGGAAGGTTGCGCCGGTTCCGGCTCTGTCGGAATGGCGGTTGTTCAAACCGCCAAGGCACAACCTTCCTGTTTGAAAAAGCCCGTGGCTTTTTCAAATGTGTTACCTCTCCTTTTTATCTTTCTTCGGAAGCGGCAGGTCTTTTGCCGGCAATCCCTTTTCCGCTTTTGCCTGCGCCGCCCTCGCTTCTTTTTTGCGACGGATCACATCGGAAATATCAACCCTTCCGTCCGGTGTTTTGTAACCGTCCGCTCCGGATTCTTTCGATTTCGGCGGTAATGTCAATTCTCCCTCTTGGGGCTTTGGTTCTGTTTCTGTCAGGCTCGACATGGTCAATGATTTCTTCCCGTTCGGCTCCGTTCCGCTTCTGTCCGGAGCAGGACTGCCCGTAACGGCTTTGCCCTCGTCCGTGGACGAACTTTCCGGCAACGGTTCCTCTGCGCCCTGCCGAGCCATAGTGGGGTTTTCGGTTGCGGGCTTCTCACCCGTCAGAATAGCGAGGTCGTCAAGATTCTGTTCCTTGGTCGGTGCCGTTCTCTCCGGTGTCTCCTTTTCTTCATCGTCCCCGACCTGTGCGGTCACGGTCGGCTCTGCCTGCTCCGGTTCGGTTGCTTCTTTCTCCCTTTCAGGTTCATCCGCTCTCTCTTTGGGTTCTTCCTCTTCGGCGGGTGCGGTCCGCGCCGCTTCTTCCTTTTCCGCTTTCTCTTTCTGCATAGAGGCTCGGACCTCTGCCGTATCGACGCCGGAAAACTTGAACCGCTCGATCACTCTTGCCAGCTTGGAATCGTCGTCCGCACGGACCAGCACATCAAACACGCCGTCCTTATCTTCTTTCTCTTTGAGCACGGTATAGAGG
>CDZB01069583.1_pt1 | contig 27466 bp, 25 predicted proteins | sample 554961 | NCBI WGS metagenome assembly CDZB01 (sample SAMEA3182106, study PRJEB8094) | gut metagenome | biome: human; feature: gut; material: Stool; isolation source: human stools | place: Canada | collected 2013-02-26
GCGAACTACACGCTGGACCTCGCCGAGCGCATGAAGGCGCTTCTGAGGAGCGTGATCGAGTCCTGGTATCCGCTCAGGACCGACGGCTGGAATCCGCTCCCCATCGCACACAACGTGACCGAGATCAGCCGCATCGTCTCGGCGAGCCGGAGTTCGGCGAGCGTGATTCTCTCCCGATGGACGGACGAGGGGCTCGTGAGGCGGGCGGCCGCCGCCTCATCCTGCACGGATAGCTCTTTGAGGATCCCGAAGAGAGGATCACTCCTCCCTGACGGCCTTGTCCGTCGCTGCCTGCCTTGCTTCCTTCGCGCCCTTCAGGGCTTCGAGCGCGGCCTTGCGCCCCGAGTAGACGCTCCAGCCGAATGCATTGGTGTCGGTCCAGATCGTGAACGTGCCATCGGCGACGCCGCCGATGCTGCCGATGCCGACACGTGCGGCGTAGAGACCGGTGATGGGCCTGTCGTGCCTGTCGAGCACGTGCAGGCTCTGGTCGACCGCAACGCCCGAGCCTGCGGCATAGTGTTCGGCCTCAAGCTTGAACGCATAGTAGTTCGGGCCCTTGACGGGTCTCATCCAGTGGGCGGGCTTGCCGAACTGATCGTCGAAGCCTTTGGTGGCGGCCTTGTTGTAGGCGAGGATGGTGCGCTTCAGCTCATCGCCCGAGACGCCCATCTTCATGGCGAGCTCGGAGAGATAGCCTGCGGTCACGAAACGGCGGCTTCACGCAGCGGCGGCCTCCTGGAGTTCGGCCCTCAGCTGCTTCACCTGCAGCGTCTCCATGGGGACGCCCGCGAGGCGGCTCGCGGCGCTTCTGAGCAGAATCTGATCCACGGTGGCGTCGTCCCAGACGGCCCAGACGGCACTGCCGTCGGAGGGCTTCGGGAAGACGCCTGTGATGCCCGCATCCCTGAAGACCTGGGCCTCGTTCACGATGCGGGTCCCCTTGGCGCTGATCCAGATGTTGTACGGCTGTCGGGCCATGTCGACGATGGCCTCCTGCAGGTGCATGCAGAGCGTGCGCGAAGGCTCGCCTCTCACGAATACGGGCACGACGCGCTCGGCGCCGGCCTTTCTGGCGGCCAGAGGGGACGACGGGCGAGAAGGCGCCCGTGGGTCCGTTTCTCAGACTCGTGAAGTCGACGCCCGCGACGATGGCGGCGGGCGCACGTACGACGAGTTCCTCGCCCGAGACGGTGGTGGCGCGCACGCCTGCGACCCGTCCGTCCTCGATGAGGAATTCCTCGGTCTTCGTGTAGGAGCGGATGTCGGCGCCGAGTTTCGAGGCCGCGTCAGCGACGCAGCCGAGGAACGCCTCGCCGCCTTCGAGCTCGCCGCACTTTTCAACCTTCTTCCACTTGATGTGGTCGTGGTCGGTGAAGACGTGGGACGTGAACGTGATGCCGCGCTTTTCGAGCCAGTCGATGGTGGCGGCGAGCGCGAGCGGATTGCCTCGCTTTTTCTGGATTTCGGGCGAGATGTGCTCGATGGCAGCAAAACGGGAGAGCCAGCTCTCGTGCCTGTCGCCCTTGAGAAGGACGGTGCCGGAAGGCTGCGCCCCCGAGGCGGTCTGCACGCCTTCCTGAATCACGCTTCCAGCTTCGACGAGGACGCCCTTTTCGCTCTACTCAGTTGCCTGACGCGCGGCGGCAAGACCTGCGTGGCCGCAGCCCACCACGACGAGGTCGGCCTCAACGGTTACGACGCAGACGAGGGGACTGGCGGCGAGGGCACAGAGCAGTGCGACGGCGGTCTTCTTCATGGGACCTCGGGAAAAATCAGTGGTTTGGACGGTGCTCGCGCACCTTGACGATCTCGCGCTCGACGAGGAGCGTGTCGCCCGCCATGTGCTGGACGACGCGCAGGTCGACGACAAGGATGTCGCCCGCGACGATCCTGCTGTTGAAGGCATCGTCCTTCATGACGGCCGTGAACGAATGGTGTTCGCCGAGCGAAACGCGGATTCTGCGGCCTTCGAGCATCCCGGCGGAGTCGACGAGCACGGTGAAGGTCATGACGGCGTCGGTGAGCTGCCTCACGAACAAGGAGCGCTCGAACGCCGCGCGGCCCGAAGCTGCGAGCTCGAAGGCCCTGTTTTGAGAGAGGCACAGAACGGCGTCGACGCCCGGCGTCGAGAGCGAAGCCGCCACGCGCGAGCAGGCCGCGCCGCACTCGTCGTCGCGAAAGCCGATCCAGGCACCGCCCGAAACGGCAAGACGCCTGTCGCCCGCCGTCACTTCAAAACCCCCGATCGCGGGATTGAACGCAAAGGCGGCGTCCGTGCCGCCCTCGAGCCACTTCTTGAGGGCAAGGATCTCGACGAGACAGTCGGCGAGAAGGCCGGCGGGGCAGGGGACCGGGTCGACGACGCCGTCGGGATTGACCAGACGGTTGAGGAACCTGAGCGCGTCGCTCAGCGCGAGAAGCGACGGCGCAAGACGGTCCGTGCAGAGGGTTCCGTCCGAGACGGACGGTCCGGTGAATTCGACGACAAGGACGGCGTGGCTCTCCTGCATCCCGCAACTCCAGAATGAAACCTAAAAACGAACCTCATTATATAGAGAGAGGACTGTACGTGAACCTCGACGAGAGGCGATTTTGCGAAGCGTACGAAAATGCGCGGGAAGGGCACTCAGGTTGCAGTTAGAATGACGGTACACGCGTCCACCATGAGAAAATCCGACCATGAATCACACAAACTTGCATCCCATGCGCCGCCCTGACCGTGCGGCCTCCGAGGACTTTGCCCGCCGCACCGCGAACGAGGCTCCCTACGGCACGCTCGTGACGGCGTCCGCCTCGGCCGAACCGTACGGCACGCCCGTCTCGCCCGTCATCGAGGACGACAAGATCTACTTTCACGCGGCGGCAGGTGCAGGTCGAAAGTTCGAGAACCTCACCGCAAACCCGCGCTGCTCGATGGTGTTCGTCAGCATGACCGAGCCCGACGAACCGGCCTTTTCGATGAACTACCGCTCTGCGGTCTTCGAGGGGCGCGCGACGCTCGTCACGGACGAAATCGAGAAGATGCACGCGCTCTGGCTCATCGGCGCGCGCTGGGCGGGAAGCCAGCCCATTGCGAAGAGGCGTGCCTACATCGAGGGCGACATGGCCCGCTGCGACGTCTGGCGCATCGACGTCGACGTCATCTCCGGGAAGACCCGCGAGATGAGGCGCTGAACAGAGCCTTTTCTCAGAACTTCGGGAACGCCTCGGCCGCCTCGAAGTGCACGGGAATGCCCGTCGTCGGGTGAGGAATCGTGAGCTCGGCCGCATGGAGGCAGAGTCGCGAGGTCTTCTCCTCGGCGAGGATGCCGCGGCTGCCGTAAAAGCTGTCGCCGTCGATCGGAAGGCCGATGCCTGCAACGTGCGCGCAGTGCACGCGCAGCTGGTGCGTGCGGCCCGTCTCGGGCCAGAGGCTCACGAGGGCCTTGCGCCTGCCGTCGGGCATCGTCTCGACGCGCAGAAGCTCCCAGTCGGTGGCGGCGGGCTTGCCGCCCTCGACTTCGGAGAGCACGCACTGGCGCGGACGATCAAGCCTGTTGAGGGCGAGCGGAAGCTCGATCCTGCCCGACATCTGCTCGGGGACGCCCTCGAGCCTCGCCACGTAGCGCTTCATCGCAAGTCCCTCGCGAAAGCTCTCGTGAAGCGCCTTCTCGGCCCTGAGGCTTCTCGCAAAGAGCAGAACCCCCGAGGTGTCCATGTCGAGCCTGTGCACGATGCGCAGCGGCCCGAACTGCTTTTCAAGAATCTCCTTGGCTGAGGTCGTCTCCCTCACGCCCGGCACCGAGGCGAGCCTCGTCGGCTTGTCGATCACGACGATGTCGTCATCGAAATAAAGCACCGGAAGGGTCTCAAAATCCTCTTCGGACGCGATGGCCGACACGGGTGCGGCGGGGAGGCCTTCGACGAGACGCTCGTAGAGCCACTTCGCGGCTGCCCTCGGCGGGTAGAAGGTCCCGTCAAATCGTATTTCGTGCGCGGGCGTCGGGCCGCACCACCATTCGGCAAGCCCGATGATCCTCGCGTTCCCCGAGATCCGCCCCCGGACGGCGGCTTCGTTTCGTGCCGCAACGAGCGCCACGACGGGGCTCGTGAGCGCATCCGTCACCGCCATGCGCCAGCCCGCCTTTCTGGCCTCGAGCTCTCGCCCGCCCTGCATTTCGGGCAGATCGGGGTAGGGCTCAAACATCGCCTTGAGAAAGTCCCTCACCGTAAACCTCACGCCGCGTCCGTCGACGAGCGTGCGCTCGGGCACCTCGTCCCTCGACATCCCGGGCCAGAGCGCCGCCGCCCTGAGGGTCGACCAGTCGCGGCCTTCGCCGCCCGCACCGCACAAGGCCCGGCTCACGGGCTCGAAGGCATGCTCGGCATGCATGCCCGCCTCATCCTCGAAGACAAGCACGCCCGCACGTCCTGTGAAGCCCTCGGGAACGGGAACGAGGCGCGCCCGAGCGACGAGCTCGGGCGAAGGCGGGGTGCCGAACGGGGAGGGAAAGAGGATTTCGTGCATGGCTCAAGCCTTCATCGATTGTGGGAGGAATGTCGGGATTCTACGGAATCCTCGGCGCACCGCGGAAAATGAGACATGTTAGGCGGTAGCATCTAGGGGTTTTTACGTATTTCGTTCGAGTTTTGCGTGTGCGCGAACGCCGAAGGCGGGGAGCGCGCGCTATAGTTTTTTCCTTTCCCTCGTCCGATGCGGCGTCAGACCGCAGGAGCGAGGGCCGCGCGGGTGCGTCTGACGCCCGTTCTCGGACCCCCACCATCACACAGGAGCAGCTTTCCATCATGACCAAGCGTCTTAGCCGCGTCTTCCGGTTTGCCGAGCCGATCGTTCACGGCTCGCTCATCCGGCAGATTCTCGTCGCGCTCGTTCTGGGCGCCGCGCTCGCCTTCGTCTGGCCCACGGCCGCGAAGGACGTCGGCATTCTCGGCGAGATCTTCGTGACGGCCCTCAAGGGCGTCGCCCCCGTCCTCGTCTTCGTGCTCGTGACGAGCGCGATTGCGAATTCGTCCATGTCCACCGAGATGCACATCCGTCCGGTGATCGCGCTCTATCTGGCGTCGACCTTCGGTGCGGCCATGGCCTCGGTTGCCGTGAGCTTCATGTTCCCGACGACGATCACGCTCACGGGGGCCGCGCAGTCCTCAGCGGCGCCCGGCGAAATCTCCCAAGTGCTCACGCAGCTCCTTCTCAACGTGGTCGACAATCCCGTGCGCGCCATTGCGAACGCGAACTACATCGGCATCCTCTCCTGGGCGGTGGCCGTGGGCATGATCCTGAGGAAGTCCCGCGAGGAGACCCGCATCGTGCTGGGCGACGCCTCGTCGGCCGTCTCCTCGATCGTGCAGATCGTGATCCGCTTTGCGCCGATCGGCATCTTCGGCCTCGTGTCCCACACGCTCGCCACGGAAGGCTTCCAAGTGATGCTCGAGTACGCGCAGCTTCTTCTCGTGCTGCTCGGCGCCATGGCCTTCGTCGCGCTTGTGCTCAATCCCTTCATCGTCTGGGTCGCCACGCACGACAATCCGTACCCGCTCACCTTCATGGTGCTGCGCGAGTCGGGCGTCTCCGCCTTCTTCACGCGCTCGTCGGCCGCGAACATTCCGGTCAACATGGACATCTGCCGCCGCCTGAAGCTTCCCGAATCCACGTACGCGATCTCGATTCCCGTGGGCTCCACGATCAACATGGCGGGCGCCGCCGTCACGATCACGGTGATCACGCTCTCGGCCGCGCACTCGCTCGGCATCCAGGTCGACATGTTCTCGGCGATCTTCCTCTCCGTCATCGCGAGCGTCTGCGCCGCGGGCACCTCGGGCGTTCCCGGCGGCTCGCTCATGCTGATCCCGCTCGCCTGCGGCCTCTTCGGCATCGACCAGGACACCGCCATGCAGGTCGTGGCCGTGGGCTTCATCATCAGCGTCCTGCAGGACTCGACCGAAACTGGCCTCAACTCCTCCTCCGACGTCCTCTTCACGATCGCCGCCTGCTACCGCGCCGACCGAATCAGGGCCGAGCAGGAGGCCGCGAAAAACAACTGCGGCAATAACTGAGAATATCTGTAAAATACGATGGTTTGCCTAGGGGCGGTCAGTCGAAACCGCCCCAAGGGCAACGCCCGACATTCCGGCGCGGACGGGCGCCTTACGCCGTCCGCGCCTTTTTGCAACCCACATTTTCCCTAGGCATTCCCACACATGACCGAAGCCGACCTGACACCCAAGGCGCCGCTCGTACGCGAGGACGAGCACCCCCAATTTGAAAGAACCATGAAGGCCCGTCACCTGATCATGCTGTCCCTGGGCGGCGTGATCGGGACGGGCCTTTTCTTCAACACGGGCTTCGTGATCGGCCAGACGGGCGCCTTCGGCACCGTCGTCGCCTATCTGATCGGCGCGCTCGTCGTCTACCTTGTCATGCTCTCGATGGGCGAACTGTGCGTCGCGATGCCGCAGACGGGGAGCTTCCACCTCTACGCCACGACCTTCATCGGTCCGCGCACGGGCTTCACGGTCGCGTGGCTCTACTGGGTGACCTGCACGGTGAGCGTCGGCACGTCGCTCACGGGCGCGGGGCTCGCGATGCAGTACTGGTTCCCGAACGTCGACGTCTGGATATGGTGTCTCTTCTACTGCCTCCTGATTCTGGCGATGAACGTCTTCACGACGAAGTTCTTCGCCGAGGGCGAATTCATCTTCTCGCTCATCAAGGTGATCACGATCCAGGTCTTCATCATCGCGGGCGGCCTCGCCGTCTTCGGCGTCATTCCGCTCTCCGACGGCTCTCCCGCGCCTTACTTCAGCAACCTCACCGAAGGTGGCCTCTTCCCGAAGGGCCTGCTGCCGCTGCTCACGACGATGATCGCCGTCAACTTCGCTTTCTCGGGCACCGAACTCATCGGTGTCGCTGCAGGTGAAACGCAGAATCCCGAGAAGGTCATTCCGATGGCCGTGCGCACGACCGTCGTGCGCCTCGTGCTCTTCTTCATTGGCACGATCGTGATCCTCGCCGCGCTTCTTCCGATGGAGGAGGCCTCGATCCTCAAGAGCCCGTTCGTGACGGTCTTCGAGCGCATCGGCATTCCGTACGCCGCCGACCTCTTCAACTTCGTGATCCTCACGGCCGTCATCTCGGCCGCGAACTCGAACCTCTACGCCGCGGGCCGCATGATCTGGGCCCTCGCACACGACGGCATGCTGCCCGCCTGGGCCTCGAAGCGCACGAAGCGCGGCCTTCCGGTCAACGCCATCATGCTCTCCATGCTCGGCGGTTGGCTCGCTCTCTTCACCTCGGTCTTCGCCGCCGATACGGTCTTCGTCGTCCTCACCGCCATCGTCGGCTTCTCCGTCGTCGCCGTCTGGATTGCCATCAGCGTCGCGCACATCGGCTTTCGCAGGCAGCTCAAGGCCGAAGGCAAGTCCGCCTCCGACCTCGCCTGGCACTCGCCGCTCTTTCCCGTCGTGCCCGTCCTCGCGATCATCCTCTGCTCGGTCGCCTTCATCGGGCTTCTCTTCGACCCCGAGCAGCGACTCGCGCTCTACTTCGGCGTTCCCTTCGCCGCAGCCTGCATGATCCTCTATCCCGTCATCGCACGCCGCCGCGACGCCCGCCGCGAGGCCGCACGCCTCGCCGAAGCCGGCAGGCACTGACACCCTGAAGCCTCTCTGAACACAAACGGCCCCGCTCATGACAGGATGAGCGGGGCCGTTTGCTTTTGGCATTCAGGACCCGTCAGGGCCCTGTTTTCATCTCAAGGCTTTCAGAACGTCCTGAAGGCGAGGGCGGGATCGACGCCGCAGGCGAGCGAGAGCTGCACGAGCACACGGGCCTTCTGCGGGTTGAGCGTCCCTGCAGGCACGAAGCCCGCATCCTGCCACTCGGCGAGTCCCTCGACGGTCATGCCGCTCGGGGTTCTCGAAGCGCGCACGACGAGTACGCCGTGAGCGGCAGCCTCCATGAGGGCGCCTTCCGTCTTCTCGTGAATCGAGCCGTTGCCGGTCCCCGCATGCACGATTGCACGGGCGCCTGCAGCCATGGCCGCACGAACCATCACGCCGTCGTCGTCGACGTGCGAATACACGATGTCGACGCGGGGCAGGGCGCCGTCGGCCGCAACACGGGCTTCGAGCGCCTCAAGCGTGAAGGGCGTGGCGGCCCCATGGGGCTTTTCGGACCTCGCGATCCACTCGATGTGCGTGCCCGCGATCATGCCGAGCATGCCAAGATCCGGCCCCCTGAAGGTGGCGACATTGGTGGGATGGGTCTTCGTGGCGTCACGCGCGGAGACGATCACGTCGTTGAGCGCGATGAGCACGCCCCGGCCCGCAGCCTTCGGATCGGCCGCGATGCGAACGGCGTTGAGAAGGTTAAGGGGCCCCTCGGCCGAAAGGGCCGTGGCGGGACGCATCGCGCCCGTGAGCACGACGGGCTTTTCGCTCTTCACCACCAGATTGAGGAAGAACGCGGTCTCCTCCATCGTGTCGGTGCCGTGCGTAATCACGACGCCCGAGACGTCCTCGCGGCGAAGAGCCTCCTCGACCGCGTTCGCGAGCTTCAACCAGACCTCCGAAGTCATCGAGCTCGAGTCAATGTTCGAGACCCGGGCGGCCTCGACGTCGGCCACGTCGGCCAGCATCGGAACGGCCGAGAGCAGGTCCTCGACGCCGAGCCCCTGAATGCTGTAGCCCGTCATCTGCGTGGCGGACGCGCCCGAACTGACGATGGTGCCGCCCGTGGCGAGAATCACGACTTTGGATGCGCAATGCGGCATGGTGTCTCCTTTGTCTTTTGTCCTGAAGATGGGTTTGTCTGTTTTTTCAGTGATCCCAACAGCATACATCGCCGCCGGACAAAAAAGGCCCTCCCGCCGCCGGCGAAAGGACCTTTTCCTCCATTAAATTCCCGTCAGGGTCTTATTTCCCTGCCGTAAGCCTAACGAGTTCGAGCGTCATCTCGAGCGACTTGTGCAGGCTCGGGAGCGGGAGGAACTCGGCATAGCTGTGGAAGTTGCACGCGCCCGTGAAGTAGTTGGGCGTGACGAGGCCCTTTGCGGAGAGGGCGGAGCCGTCCGTGCCGCCGCGCATGGCGATGGTGTTGGTGGTGATGCCGAGGTTGTCGGCAGCCTTGTAGAGGAGCTCCACCGGCGAGCGGTCGTCGCCGAGGCTGTCGGCGATGTTGGAGTAGACGTCGACGAGTTCGGTCTCGATGACGGCGCGCGGATGCTGTGCGCGCACGGCCTCGACCGCCTCAAGCACGAAGGCCTTGCGGGAATCGTAGCGGCTGCGGTCGAAGTCGCGGATGTTCATCGTGAGGCGGCACTCGGCAGCGTTGGCCTCGCAGTCGGTGAACCACCAGTAGCCTTCCTTGCCCTCGGTCTGCTCGGGCGTCTGCAGGCGGTCGAACCTGTTGATGAGGTCGGTCGCAACGAGGAGCGGATTGACAAGCACGCCCTTGGCGCTCATCGGATGCGCCGTCACGCCCTTGATGCGGATCGAGACCGAGCAGGCGTTGAAGGTCTCCCAGACGATTTCGCCAAGCGCGCAGCAGTCGATCGTGTAGGCGAAGTCGACCTTGAACTTCTTGAGGTCAAGGAGCTTGGAGCCGCAAAGACCGATCTCTTCATCGGGCACGAAGGCGACGCGGATGTCGCCGTGCGGACGGTTTTCCCTCGTCACGACGGCGAGCATCGTCATCACGTTCGCAACGGCCGCCTTGTTGTCGGCACCGAGCACGCTCGTGCCGTCCGTAAAGACGATGTCCTGACCCGCATATGCGGCAAGTTCCGGATGCTCCTCGAGACGCACCCAAATGTCCTTTTGGGCATTGAGGAGAACGTCCCCGCCTTCGTAGTGAATCACCTGCGCCTTCACGTCGGGCGAGAGGCTCACGGGCACCGTGTCGAGATGCGCGACCCAGCCCACGGCGGGAGCGCCCTCGACGTTGGCGGGCAGAAGCGCCGTCAGGATGGCGTGTTCGTTCAGTTCGATCTCGACGAGCCCGAGCGCCTCAAGTTCGCGGGCGAGAAGCTTCGCGAGCTCGCGCTGGCCCTCGGAGCTCGGCACGCGGCCGGCCTTCGGGTCGCTCTCGGAGGAGACGGCGACGTAGCGCAGGAAGTTGTCTCTGAGTTCGTCGACATAGGGAAGGTGGATGTCTGTCATGACGACGGTCCTTTTTTCTGGGATTGCAGGAAAATCGGTTTTGCATGAGAAACCCCGCCGGGAGCCGAAAGGGAGGCGTCCTCGACGGGGTGCGGGCAGGGCGCGGTGCGCCTCTTACTTCACGGGCGGGTAGACGTAGCCCGAATCGAAGCCAATCGGGATGCCGATGCCCCAGAAGGCGTAGAGCACGAAGGTAAGCGCGACGAGGAGCGCGAGGGTGTAGGGGATCATCATCGAGCTCAGGGTGCCGACGCCCGCCTGCTTGCAGTACTTCTGGCAGTACATGATGAGGAGCGGATAGAACGGGAACATCGGGGTGCAGACGTTCACGGCCGAGTCGGACACGCGGAAGGCGGCCTGGGTGAGCTCAGGCGAGATGCCGAGCATCATCAGCATCGGGACGAAGATGGTCGAAAGGATCGCCCACTTGGAGGTCGCCGAGGTGATGAGAAGGTTGAGCATGCCGGTGAAGATGATGATGCCCAGCAGCGAGCCCGCCGACGGCATTCCGAGGTCCTTGAGGAACTCGGCGCCCGAGATGGCGAGCAGCGTGCCGATGCCCGACTTGCCGAAGACGTAGAGGAACTGGGCGGCGAAGAAGGCGAACACCATGAAGCCGAGCAGCATCTTCATGACCTCTTCCATCGACTTGATCACGTCGGACGAGGACTTGAAGGTGCCTGCGGCGTAGCCGTAGACGATGCCGGGGAGCGAGAAGAAGATGAAGATGAGCGGAACGATGGCCTGCATGACGGGGGCCTTCGGGCTCGTGAGGGAGCCGTCGGGCGCGCGCAGCATGGAGCCTTCGGGCCAGCAGAGCACGAAGAGCAGGGCGGCGAGGCCGAGGAAGACCGTGCAGGCCTTGCGGTAGGCGCTGTTCTCAAGGGCGCTCACGGGCGTAATCCTGAGGTCGGGATCGTTCTCGAGGCCCTTGTCGAGCGGCATCGTGGCCCAGAGGCGCGGCTCAACGATCTTGTCGGTCACGTACCAGCAGGCGGCGATCACGAAGAAGGTGCCGCCGAGCGCGAAGAAGTAGTTGCAGAGCACGTTCACCGAGTAGGACGCATCGAGCGTCTGGGCGGCGGCCTGGGTGAAGGACTGCATGACGGGGTCGATCACAGACGGCGTGTAGGAGGCCGTGAAGCCGCCCGAGAGACCGGCGAACGAGCAGGCCACGCCCGCGAGCGGATGACGGCCCGCACAATAGAACATCAGGGCTGCAAGCGGCATGAGGATCACGTACACCGAGTCGCTCGCCACATGGCAGAGGATCGAGACGATCACGACGGCCGGCGTGAGCGCGGCGCGCGGGATGTAGCTCATCAGCTTCCTGAGAAGCGTGTGGATGAAGCCCGATCCCTCGGCGATGCCGATGCCGAGCGTCGCCACGAGCGTGATGCCCAGCGGCGGGAAGCCCATGAAGTTCTTCACGGAATTCACGACCAGATCAAGCAGGTTCGCGGGGGCGAGCATGTTCGTCACGGCGATCACGGCACCCGTGGACGGATGCCTGTAGTCGAACGAGACGTAGGAGAGCGCGAGCGAGATCACGAGCGTGATCACGAGCGCCCAAATGAAGAGCATCGTGATGTGCGGCAGCTTGTTGCCTGCCGCCTCAATGGCGTTGAGGAACCGGTTGAGGCTTCCTGCAGCTTGCGGGGGAGTGGGATTCATTTGTAGTCCTTGAGGATGGAAGGACGGCCTCCGTCAGGCAGAGACCGAAGGCTCTATTGTACGGAAAATCCCGAATTCGGTTTTTCGGCCCACAAAGCCTGTGCGACCGACGTCCCCAATTGCCAGTGATGATGGAGATGATTCATGGCCGACATGCCGCAATTGCAACGGAAACACATGACGTCAGCCTCAGCGCGAGCGTGGCAAAAAGAAATACAATAGCGTCAGAAATGCGTGTCCCCCAGACGTTTTTTTTTGCTCGCGCCGCTTTCAAGCCCGCCGAGCGTCTCTTCGTCGAACCTCAGGCCGCGCTCACCTGGGCCTGGGTCGAAGGCGACGACTTCCGTGCGGGCCGCAGCTTCACGGTTCACCAGGACGACTATCAGAGCCTGATCGGACGCGTGGGCGTGCGCGCGGGCCTTGAGTTCCCGAACGAGAAGAGCACCTTCTACGCCCGTGTTTCGGGCGCCTGGGAGATGATGGGCGAGGACGAATACCATGCCGTCGCCGACGCGGGCAGGGTCGAGTCCTTCCGCACCGAACTTGACGGCGGTTGGAGCGAGTACGCCGTCGGCGCGAACTTCAAGCTCGCACCCAACGCCTTCGTCTGGGCTGACCTTGAAAAGATCGCGGGCGGAGACATCCGTGAAAACTACCGCTACACCATCAGCGCACGCCGGGTCTGGTAAGGCGCCTGAGGGGACTGTAATCCCTTGACGCTCGCCTGAAACACCCCGCCGGTCCTCACGGGCCGGCGGGTTCGCCTTTGGACGACGGGGCTTCAGCGTCGGATAATCGAAGGCGTGCATAATCGATTGAATGATGGAGGCAGTGCCTCCCGGACATCCGCGTCCGGCGCCTCCAGGCAAGACCAACCCAATTGAAGAGGAAGAAAAAGAAGATGTCCATCCTGCGCACCGCCGCCGCGCTTGCAGCCGCCCTTACGCTTTCCACCGCTTTCGCCGCGCCGCCTCCCGAGGTGGTCGAGCTTGAGGGCCAGTGGCGCGGCCGCCTCTGCACGGCCGAGGGCAATCCCACGAAGACGAATCTGAGCATCGACAAGTACGGCTGCTTCGTGCTCTTCCAGACCGACGTCAACGGCGCCGCCCAGTCCGCCGGCACCGTCACGGTGAAGGAAGGCGTCATGACCCTCGTCGACGCCAAGACCGGCCCCTACATGGTGCTCAAGGTCTCCGACGACGGCCGCCTCGTGCAGGACGTCCGCGGCAAGCTCCCGAAGAACTGCTGCTACCTCAAGCGCCGCTGATCCATCAGCCCCGCCTCATTCGAAGCCCCGTCCGCTCCGCGCTCGGGGCTTTTGCACTTTCAGTGTGCGGCGCACGCGCCGCCCCCTCCATCGGGAGTATTTCGCCAGCCGTCCCGATCGTGCATAATGTGCCTCTCATACTAGGAGCAACCCCAATGTCCATCGAGCAGACGCGTGAAATCCTCTCCCATGAAGAACTGTCGGACGCCGACATCGTTCATCTTCTCGGCCTCACGGATCCCGAGGAGTGCGAGCTCCTGCGCAAGACCGCCTACGACAGGACGACGGAGCTGATGGGCAGCTTCGTGTACTACCGCGGCCTCATCGAGTTTTCGAACATCTGCACGGCGAGCTGCCGCTACTGCGGCATTCGTCGCGAGAACCACGACGTCGAGCGCTACACGATGTCGAAGGAGGAGATCGTCGCGGCCGCGAAATGGGCCGCCGATCAGGGCTACGGCTCGATCTGCCTTCAGTCGGGCGAGCGCCGCGACGAGAAGTACATCGCCTTCGTCGAATCGTGCCTTGAGGCGATCCACGAGGCCACGGTCTCGGAGAAGCTCCCCGACGGCGTGGGCGTGACGCTCTCGCTCGGCGAGCAGACGATCGAGACCTACCGCCGTCTCGCAAAGGCCTCGGGCAATCCCTCGAATCTCAGGTACCTCGCCAGATTCGAGACCTCGAACCCCGAGCTCTTCAAGGTCCTTCACGGCGCCCGCGGCGACCATGAGAAGGAGCTTCAGAACCGCTTCCGCATGCTTCGCGACCTTCGCGAGGCGGGCTATCAGGTGGGCACGGGCGTCATGATCGGCATTCCCGGCCAGTCGCTCGAGGACCTCTGCCGCGACATCCGCACCTTCCAGCAGTTCGACGTCGACATGATCGGCATGGGCCCCTACCTCATGAGCGAGGGCGGGGAGCTTCAGGAATACGGGCAGATGGAGCCCAAGGCGCTCCTTCAGCTCGCCCTCAACATGATCGCCGTCACGCGCCTCGTGCTCGGCCCCGTCAACATCGCCGCCGCCACGGCCCTTCAGGCCATCCGCGACGACGGCCGCGAGCTCGGCGTCTCCTATGGCGCCAACGTCGTGATGCCCAACCTCTCGCCACAGCAGTACCGCGAGGGCTACCAGCTCTACGACAACAAGCCCTGCCTTGACGACGAGCCCACCCAGTGCGCCTCCTGCCTCGAAAACCGCCTGCGCCCCATCGGCCGCAGCGTCGGCTGGAACATGAGCGGAAGCTCTCGCAGGTGGCTGCGCCGCAACGGCCGCCCCGACGAGGCCGTACCCGAGGGCCTGCGCACCAAGACCCTCGAAGGCCGCAGGATCATCCCCATCGCCGCGGGAAAAGTTGCGTGAAAACAACACCCGCCCGAAATCCCGCCGCGGCTCCCCGTGTGCCCGGCCTCCGGCAAAGCCCCGCCCCGAGCGGGGCTTTTTTCACCCCTACGTTCCTCATCCACAGGGCATTTTCAGTCCGCCCGTGCAGCAGTCGAAAGCAGGGCGTCCCGCTGGGCGAGAAAACTTTGCAGACGGGGAAAGCGGGAATGAGCGAACGGGTATTGACGTTTTCGCGCCGCCAGGTAGAATGGACGGTTTCCCAAAAACTCGGGTTAACCCGAGTAAGACCCAAGAATCAAATCCCGCCCTCATGAAGTCCGAAATCCGCACGATCCTGCTTGGGATCGGTCAGTTTCTTTTCTGTGCGTTGCTGAGCGCGTCCGCCTACGGCCTCTACGTCCTGAACCTCAGGGTAAGCGTCCCCGTCGAGAGTCTGATCGAGCTGGGCCAGGAAGCGCTGCTCCTTTCGGCGGCGATCTTCACGCTCAGGACCGCGTCGCTTGAGAAGGCACTCTCGGGCGGGCTGTGGCTCGTCGGCGGCTTTCTCGTCGCGCTCTTCATCCGGGAGCTCGACGGTTGGATCGGCCACGCCTGGGTCTACTGCGAGCTCGTCTGGCTCTGCGGTGTCGCCTGGGCCGTGAAGGCCGCGGGGCTCGGCACCGTCATTCCGGGGCTTGCCCACTTCATCGGCCACCGCGCCTTTCCGATCATGTGCGCGGGCGTAGCGATCCTGCTCGTCTACTCGCGCCTCTACGGCATGCAGACGCTCTGGCTCGCCTATGCGGGCGAGGCCTGCTCGGGCCTTTATTCGGTGAAGACCCTCTCGGAAGAATCCACCGAACTTCTCGCCTACATGATGATCTTCACGAGCGCCGCCTTCTATGCAGGCAACTGCCTGCGAATGCGCCGCCGCAGGGCCCGCGCCGAACGCCTACAGAAGGAGGCCGGCATCAAGACCGCCTGACAAGGCCGCAGCCCGCAAAAAGGAAGGGACCCGAATCCTGATGGACATGGGTCCCTTTGTTCATTCCGCCTTCGAAAGCCATCGGAGTCTTTCAGAAGCGTTCGACCGTTTCGGCGCTGTTATTTTAACTTAGCGAGCATTCCGCCCGCGATCCTGCGCACGAGGCAGCGGGGAAGAAATCGGGTCATGAAGGCGCCGAAGCGGTTGGTTGCGCCGTCGAGTACGACGACGCGGCCCGCCATCATGCCCTTGAAGCCCGTTTCGGCCACGCGTTCGGGGTCGGCGGAGAGGCGATCGAAGGGGCTTTCCTGCGAGAGGCCCGCGGTCACACCGAACTGCGTGCGCGTGGGGCCGGGACAGAAGGCGGTGACGGTGACGCCCGAGCCCTTGAGCTCCTCTGCGAGCGACTCGGTGAAGGAGAGCACGTAGCTCTTGGTGGCGCCGTAGACGCCGAGGTAGGGGCAGGGCTGGAAGGCGGCCGTGGAGGCCACGTTCATGATCCTGCCGCGGCCCTCGCGCTTCATGCGGCGCGCCATGCGAAGCGAGAGGCTAGTGAGCGCCATGACGTTGAGCCTGATCATCTTCTTCAACATCGCCTCGTCCATGTCGGACGCAGGACCGAAGGCACCGAAGCCCGCGTTGTTGATGAAGATCTCCGGCACGATCTGCCGATCCGAGAGCCAGCTCGAGATCTGGTCGACCGCACCCGCCGCCGTCAGGTCGAGCGCGAGCAGGTGGGTTTCGGTCCTCAGGTCGCGGCTCAGCACTTCAAGAGCGCGCATGTTGCGGGCGATGAGAAGAAGCCGGTAGCCCTTCTGGGCTGCGAGCTTCGCGAGCTCCCGGCCGATGCCGCTCGAGGCGCCTGTGATGACGGCGAGCGGCTGAATGTGGTCTGGCATCGATCTGACTCACTAGAATGCATGATGCCGCAAGTGTACAACGGCTTGCGCCCCAACGCCCGCCCCTTCGAGGCGGTAAGACGCCAACACGGGATAGTCCCATACGGCAAACAACCTAGAGACATTGAGCCATCGCATGACAACCCCCATTGAGCGCCCGAACGGGACCGATTCCGGGAAAAATCTGCTTGCACAAATCCTTCTGCTTCTCACGGGCATGGCCGTGCACACGCTCGGCATCGCGCTCATCACGCGGGCAGATCTCGGCACCACGCCCATCAGCACGCTGCCGCTTACGCTCTCGGCCGTGATGGGCGTCACGCTCGGGACGTCCACCTTCATCATCAACATTGCGTTCTTCCTCTCGCAGATCGCGATGCTCGGCTCAAGGTTCGAGCGCCGCCAGTGGCTGCAGCTCCCATCGGTCCTTCTCTTCAGCGCGATGATCGACGCCTGGATGGCGGTTCTCTCCCGCGTCCCGGTCGAGGGGGCCGTTGCGTGCTGGAGCGCCTCGCTCCTGGCGAACGTCGTCATCGCGGCGGGCATTCTTCTGCAGCTTCGCTCGAGCCTCATCCTCCAGCCGATCGACGGCGCCGTGCTTGCCGCCTCGATCGTGACGGGACGTGCGTTCCCGACCATCAAGATCGCCAACGACGTGGGCTGCGTCATCGCGGCCGCCGCGGTCGGCCTCGTCTTTCTCGGAAATCTTTACGGAATCGGCGCGGGCACGCTCGTCTCCGCCTTTGCCGTGGGCTTGCTCATCAAGCGCCTGAAGCCCGTGCTCATGCCCGGAGAACAGCTCTGAGGACGTGTCCCTCCGGTCCCGCATGCCTCAAAGGATCCACGAAAAGACGGCCCGCCTCTCGAATGTGAGAAGCGGGCCGTTCTTCTTCAAGGGACGCCGGGATCCGTCTCAGTCCCTGCGCATCGGGATCATTTCGCCTTGGGCGACGGAACGATAACGAGTGCGGGACGGGTCTGTGCGGGATCGGGCAGGGGAGGCGTCACGGCGAGCGTACCGAACGTCCTTCTGAGTTCGGAGATCTCGCCGAAGCTTATCGCGCGCTGCGGACAGGCTTCGACGCAGATGGGCGCGCCGCCCTTTTCGAGACGATCGAGGCAACCGTCGCACTTCATCATCTTGCGGGCCTTTTCATCGAGCTGAGGCGCACCGTAGGGGCAGGCCTGCGCGCACATGCCGCAGCCGATGCACTTGTCGCGGTCGATGACGACGAGGCCGTCCTCGGCGCGCTTGTAGTGCGCCTTGGTCGGGCAGACCTTGACGCATGCCGGGTTCTCGCAGTGGTTGCAGGCGATCGAGACGTACCAGGCGCGTACGTCCTGATGCCAGGCGCCCGTCATGCGGTCCTGACGCCAGCTGCCCGAAGCTTCTTCGAGCACGCGGCGCAGATTGAGGCCGACGGGCAGATTGTGCGCGTCCTTGCATGCAACGGCGCAGGTCCTGCAGCCCGTGCAGCGCGAGACGTCGACGACGAAACCGTATTGCTTTGTCATGTTCTATCTCCTTTTGCTCAAGCCTTGACGACCTCGACGAGGTTGGTGTGCTGCGGATTGCCCTTGGCGAGCGGGCTCGGGCGAAGCGACGTGAGCGTATTGATGTTGCCGCCAACGTCGACCCTTCGGCCGTCTTTCATCACGGGCCTGTACCACGCGCCCTGCGGAATCGAGACGACGCCCGGAATGATGCGCGGCGTCACCTTCGCCACAAGTTCGACCGCACCGCGGTCATTGAAGACGCGCACGCGGTCGCCCGAACGGATGCCGCGAGCATCTGCATCGAGCACGTTGACGAGCACCTCGTCGGGGAACTGCTCGCGAAGTGCGGGCAGGTTGTGGAAGGTCGAGTGAATGCGGCCGTGGTCGTGATAACCGTAGCATTGGAGCGGATACTTCTTCTGCAGTGCGTCGCCCGGCATCTCCCAGGTGCGCACGAACATCGGAATCGGCGAAATGACGTCGCCCTTGGGAAGCACCCAGTTCTTCGCGATGTTCGCAAGGCGCTCGGAGTAGATCTCGATCCTGCCCGACGGAGTTTTGAGAGGATTGGCCTTCGGGTCCTTGCGGAACGCCTCGAGCGCGATGCCCGCGTTGGGAAGATCATGGATGTGAGCGGGCCCCGTCTTCCAAAAGGTCGCGAAGTCGGGAAGCGACGGGATCTTGCGGCGCGTTTCGTTGTAGCACCATTCGATCCACTCGAGCTGGGTCTTTCCTTCGGTAAAGGCCTCTTCCTTGCCGAGATGCCTTGCGATGCCGCGGCAGATCTCCCAGGTCGGGCGCTGCTCCCACTGCGGTTCGACCGCCTTGTGAAGCGGCAGGATGGCGGCGGAGTCGCCGTTGGAGCCGCCTGAGGCCGTGACGTCGTCCGCTTCGGGTCCGAGCGTGTCCGGCAGGAGAATGTCGGCGTAGCGGGCCGACGGGGTCATCATGTTGTCGCAGACGACGATGAACTCGCACTTCGAGGTGTCGCGCAGGATTTCGTCCGTCCTGTTCGAATCGCTGTGCTGGTTGATGAGCGTGTTGCCGCCCGAATTGACGATCATCTTGATGTCGTGGCCGAGCGTCTTCACACCGCGCAGGCCGTCGTGGACGTCATCCATCTCCCTGCCGCGCACGATGGCATCGGTCCAGAGGAAGCACGGAATCGTCGCCTTGACGGGATTGGTGCCGACGGGCAGATAGACTGCGGGCACGGCCGTGTTGCCTTCCTGCTGGCCGGTGCTCGTGCCGGGAAGGCCGACGTTGCCCGTGAGGATCGGAAGCATCGCAATGGCACGGCTCGTCTGTTCGCCGTTGGCCTGCCGCTGCGGGCCCCAGCCCTGTGAGAAGAAGACGGGCTTCGTCGTACCGATCTCCTCGGCGAGCCTCACGATCGTCTCGACGGGGACGCCCGTGATGCGGGAGGCCCATTCGGGCGTCTTCTCGATGCCGTCGGGCCCTCTGCCGAGAATGTGGCTCTTGTAGTCCGAGCCCTTGGGTGCGGAAGCGGGCAGGGTGCCTTCATCGTAGCCCACGCAATATTGGGCGAGGAACGCGTGGTCCACACGGTCGTGAACGATGAGCTCGTGGGCAATCGCCTCCACGAGCGCCGCGTCGGTGCCGGGACGGATCGGGATCCATTCGTCAGCATGCGCGACGGCCGTGTCGCTGTAGATCGGATCGATCACGATCATCTTCGGCTTCCTGCCGCCCTCGGCTTCGCGCGTGCAGGTCATCTGCCAGGACTTTCCGTGTCCGGAGCCGCGCGTGACGGCGGGATTGTGGCCGAAGGTCACGTAGAACTTCGCATTGGCGATTTCCGAGATGTCAGAGGACGGGCTCGCGCCATAGGTCATCGGGAAGGCGGCCGAGATCTGAGCAGTCGAATAGGAACCGTAATACTTCAGATAACCGCCGCAGAGATTGAGCAGGCGCCACCAGGCTCGGCGGGAGTTGACGAGCGACTGCTAGCCCGAGCAGTACTGCCAATAGAGCGATTCGTTGCCATACTTCTCGACGGTCTCGCGAAGCTTGTCGGCGACGGTCTTGAGGGCCTCGTCCCAGGAGATGCGCTCGAATCGGCCTTCGCCGCGCTCGCCCACGCGCTTCATAGAAATGCCGCAAGGAAACATCTGACTTCAGTCAGGTGAGGAATTGCGGCCCATGCATTTCACAGCCCATGCATTTCACACTACCACGTGATAAAACTAAGGATATGGTGGAAATAGTATACAACCGAAATTGCGTTTACCAGACGGCATACCATGTGATATGGTGTCCGAAGTACCGCAAACGGATACTTAAAGGTGAAATAGCCGAGGCTTTGCGTCTTGCCATCACCGCGATCTGCATTGAGCGCGAGTGGCCGATTCTGACCTTGGAAATCCAACCTGACCATATCCATTTGTTCGTAACCATCCCTCCGTCACAGGCTGTAGCCGATGCCGTAAAGATTTTGAAGGGTTCGACGGCCCGGAAGCTGTTTGTGGCTTTCCCGGCGTTGAAGGATCAGCTTTACGGCGGGCATTTGTGGTCTCCGTCCTATTACGTAGGTACGGCTGGCAATGTCAGTGCGGAAACCATCAGGCATTACATTGAAAGGACTGAACATATCAAAGGGCGCAGGTAAGCTCGTTCGACGCAAAGTCGACGTGCGTACCGTCTGCATTGCCTTGGAGGTCGATGCCGATGCTTCCGAAAAGATGCATCAGACCCGTCGTCTCTACGGGCAGGCCTGCAATTTGCTCGTCCCAATCGTCGTGTCCGATACAGATAGGAAAAAACGGCTCTGGCAACGGTACAACCTGCACAAGGCCGCTTATCCGATGGTTCGAACCAAAATGTCCGTTCTTGGTGCACAGCTCGCCTGCAACGTCATGCGTTCGGTGTCGAGCATGTACCAGTCGTGGATCAGCAACCATCCGAACTTCTCGAAGGATAAGAAGATGGTGCTCCCGAGCATCAGCTTCAGGAATCCTGTTGTTCACCTGGACAAGAACACCATTCGCTTCTTCAACAACTACACCGAGGCGTCGGTCTATACGGTGAATGGGCGTGTCGGCGTTCGTCTTCGTCCGGGAAAGTTTCAGCTGAGCCAATTGGCCGGTTTTCTGGCTGAAGAGCTTGCCGGAACGTCGAAGGAGAATCGGATTTACAGGCTTGGCGAATGCAACCTCGTTTGGAAGTGCGGCATCAAAGGCACGCCTTCCAGATGGGAGCTGCACATTGCCATAGAGAAGAAACTCAAGGAAGTATCTCTCGACAACTTGTCTTTGAATCAAGTCATGGGCGTTGATGTTGGCGAAAACAACGCCGCCGCACTGTCTACCGGCCGAATCTTCAAAGCCGGGAAGATGAAGGACGACCGTGACAAATACCTGAGCAGTCGGGCTCGTTTCCAGCGCAATGGCTCCAGAAGCGCCAGACAGGCACTTCGAAAGGCTTCCGGCCGAGAGAAACGACATGTGGAACAAATCAACGACGAAATCAGCAAGTCCATTATTGAAGATGCGGCAGAACGCAATATTCGCCTGATCGTTCTTGAAGATCTTACGAACATCCGCGAGCGAATCAAGGCCGGGCTGAAGGTTCGCGCACGCCTGCACCGCTGGCCCTTCAGGGAGCTTCAGCAGAAGATAGTGGACAAAGCTTGTAGAGCGGGTATCGAAGTGATCTTCGTTGACCCTCGCTATACGTCGCAAACCTGTCCGCATTGCAATGCCATCGGAACACGGCAGAAGCACCGATTTGTTTGCAAGAACTGTGGTTACAGAGCGCACAGCGACCTCAATGGAGGTCGGAATCTGCAACGTCTGGGTTGTCTGCTGATAACCCAGGGGCTGGTGTAAACAAGCCCTATGTTGAGCCTGCTTTAGCAGGTGACAATAAAGCTTTCGACTTTAGTCGAGAGTTGTTTACCGGATACTTCAGTCGATCGGGACTGTAGAGGCGCTCGCGCATGTCGCGGCCCTTGAGGCAGGCGCGCAACTGACGCACCCTGCAGCCGTCCTTCACGGTGTTGTCGGTTTCGATGCGGATCACGGTGCCGTTCTTCGTGTACGCGCGCCATTTCGATGATGAACAACGCTCCAGCGTCTTTTGGAGGATTTCTTGACGGGAGGCAAGCGCAGGCCGCCGTCTTTACCGCCCGCAGGCTTGAGGATGACGATGGACGGGGCGTTTCGAGCGGCGGTGCATCGCGACGCTGTACAATGCCGCCTTGGTCCGGACGGACCGCCCTCTCACACGCACTCCAAGGAAAAGACAAGACAAATGACCTCAGTACGCCGCATGCTCACGGGCTTTCTTCTTGCCATCGCCGCAGGCTTCGGCTGGGGCTCCATGGGGGTGGCTGCTCAGGTCATGATGACGGACGGCGGCTTCACCGCCCAGGACCTCGTGGCGCTTCGCGTCTTCGGCGCGGGCGTGCTCCTCACACTCATGACGCTCCTCACCGAAAGGGGCAGGGTCTCGAAGCTCTTCTCCGACATGGTTCTGCTGCGTGACGTCGTGATCTACGGCCTCGGCGTGCTGGCGACGCAGTTCACGTTCTTCCTTGCGATCCGTGATGCGGGCGCCGCCACGGCGGCCATCATGGTCATCACGGGTCCGCTCTTCGTGATCGGCTGGATCGCCGCCACGACCCGCAAGCCCGTCTCGATCCTCGAGCTCGCCGCCTTCTGCCTTGCCGCCACGGGCGTCGTACTCATCATCACAAAGGGCGACCTGAGCGTCGTCAACTTCTCATATTCGGGCGTCCTCTGGGGGCTTGCCTCCGCCGCCTGCGGCGCCTTCTGCACGCTGCAGCCGGGCAATGCCGTCAAGAAACTCGGCGTCAACGCCGTCGTGGGCTTCGGCATGCTCTTTGCGGGCATCGGCGCGCTCTTCGTCTATCCGCCCACGGAAATCGACGCCGTCTGGACTTGGGAGACCCTCGCGGGCTACCTCTACATCATCGTCGTGGGCACCGCGCTCGCCTTCGTCTGCTATCTGAAGAGCCTCGACTACGTCCCGCCCGCCGTCACCACCATCCTCGGCGCCTCCGAGCCCCTCACGGCCGTGATTCTCTCCGTCGTGCTGCTCGGCACCTCCTTCACGCCCGTCGAGAGCCTCGGCGCAGTCCTCATCTTCGCCACCGTCTTCATCCTCGCCATGAGGGAGGGGAGGCGCAGGGCCTGATCCCGATCCTGTCTTCAACACCGCTCATTTGCTCCCGCTCAAGCGAAACCCGGCGACTGAGACAGAACCGACAGAAGCAAAAAATGGCGGGACTTCCGTTATGGAAATCCCGCCATTTTCAAGTGAGGCAGGCCGGGCATTCATCCCGCCCTCATGACAAGAAAGGCGGAAAGAGGCCGGCAAGCCCGGTGATCAGTCCTTGGCCTTGCGGTTGCGGAAGTACACGGCCTCCTGGATGTCGGTCGTGCGCTTCGTGAAGCAGTCGTCGAGAAGCGTTTCGCAGAGCTCTTCGCCTTCGGCGAGAACACGGAGATTGAAGTCGTTGAGGAGCTTCGCGGCGGCCTTTTCGTCTTCGGCATGAAGCTTGACGAACTCGGCTTCGAAGGCGGCCATGCGCGGGGCGAGGTCGGCCTCGAACTTGGCGAAGGCGGTCTTGACCATCGGGGCGAGGCCGGCGTAGTCGGTCATGACGAGCGTCTGAAGCCTGCGGAACTTCCAGTAGACGGAACGGCGGTCGCAGTGGTCCGTGCCGCAACCGTAGTGTTGGGGAACAGCCTCGAGGCCCTGGTAGAACGGCAGGTAGACGGAGAGGTCGGCCATGCCGAAGGCGAGGTGGATCAGGCATCCGATGGCCTGCGGGAGCCACGGACGGACCTGCATGATGTGGGACTCGTACGTGCGGAACACGCTGATCGGGCGCCAGGGCTCGTCGCCGCGCAGACCGAACTGGTACGGGTCATGCTCGGACATGTCGTAGTGATTGCGCATCAGAGCCTTGAGATCGTCGACCGTGATGGGCTTTTCGGGCGTGAGATAGACCTCGAAATTGCGGCCGTCGTCGACGGGCTGCTCGACGGACGGATTGAGGCGCTTCTGCATGATCCAGACGCGCGGGTCGTTGTAGACGCGGTCACGCTCGTCGTTGCGGGTGTAGGCGGCGGCGAAGTCGAAGGGACCTTCCTCGGGGTTCCAGAAGCCGTGCTCCTTCGCCCAGCTCATGACCGTGGGCGAGCCCATCATGTCCTCGCGTTCCGGATCGTATTCGCGAAGGCGGCCCTGGTTGCCCGTGGCCATGTACTTGTCGGCCGGGGTGCGGTGGGCGATCCACTGGTGGCCCGTGCCGGTCTCGAGGTACCAGACCTCCTTGCTGTCGACGAAGCCGACGCCGAAGCCTTCACCGCAGCCGGCCTCCTCGATGATGCGGCCCAGAAGCGCGCACGCTTCGCGCGCGGTCGTGCAGCGGGAGAGCAGAACGTCGGGAATGTCGTCCTCGGTGATGCCGGAGGCCTTGTTGTACGGGTCAATCGCGAGCGCGTCGTCGCGGGCGAAGATGGACTCGGTGCCGGTGAGGCCCACGCCCGCTTCGTTGAAGCCCACGGCGCCGTGGAGCTGGGTCTGCCAGTTCGGCACGGTCGTGAAGCGCATGCTGTGGGCGGGCTGGGGCCATTCGAAGGCGGTGGCGCCCTTGTGGTCCTGCGTGCGGTACATCGAGCCTTCGGGCCATTCGCGCGCTTCGTGAATCACGAAGTGCTGGGCCTTGAGGGCGCTGCTGTCAGCGCTGCGGGCAAGAAGGAAGGAGCCGTCGGCCGTGGCCTTTTCTCCGACAATGACGGAAGTGCACATCTTGGATGTCCTCAGAAAATGCGCCGGCCCGAAAGGGAGAAAGACCGGCATTCAGGGCGCATATTTTAGGCGGCACCCTCTGAAACCGCCATCGGCGTTTACCTGAGGTTTCCAAGGGAAAACCATCTGAAACGCCCGTCCGGACGGCAATCCGGAAGACAGGCCCCATAGGGCAGATGACGACAAGGGACGAAGGAGGTGAACCCGAAAAAAGGGCCCGCCCCGCTTCCCCTCTGTATATACAAAGGGAAGGCGAAGAACGAGCCCTTTTGGGAGAAACCGCGTCCCCCGGGAAGAGGAACACGGGCTCTCATCAGAAGCGGTGGACGATGCCGGTCGTGAACTCGTAGCCGTTGGGCTTGGCTTCGGTCGTGCCGTTCTCGACCTTCTCCTGAGACCAGCCGGTCATGGCGTAGACGGCGGTGCGCTTGGAGAGGGCGTAGTCGTAGCCGAGGGCGGCGATTACGCGCTTGAAGTCGACGTTGTCCTTGTTGTCCATGTCGCGGTAGGCGACCTGGGCCTTGGCGACGCCGCCCATGGCGGGCACGTTCACGCCGAGGCTCACGCCGTAGCCGTCGACGAAGCCGTAGTCGCCAGCAACCGCATTGATGCCGTCGAATCCGACACCGGCACGCGGCCTGGCCTTGAGTTCCTGGTCGCCGAAGAACTGTGTGAAGGCGAGGACCTTGACGCCGCCGTCGAACGTGTAGTTGCCGCCGAAGGTGACGGTCCAGCCGTCATCCTGGCTGGCGGCGGTGTCGGTGCGGTACGTGCCGTACATCGTGGTGTCGGCGACGAGCACGGCCTCAAGAGCCCCGGCCTTGTAGCGTGCGGCGAGAGAGGCGTAGCGGTCGGATTCGCCGCCGTGGCCTTCGACGCCGCCCTTGGAGGAGTCGTTCTTGAAGGAGTACATGGCGTAGCCCGTGAAGCCTGCAACGGTCGGGGTCACGTAGCTGAGCGCATTGTCAACGCGCGTCCAGGAGGAGGCGGTCACGTGGCCGGAGCCGAAGGCCTTCGTGTAGTTCGCAAAGAGCGGGTCGATGGCGCGGAAGAGACCGTCGGCGCCGAGCGTGCTGCCGAAGACGGGCATCAGGCCGGCGGAGAGCTTGCCGAACGGACCGACGAGGTCGACGTGGGCTTCGCGACCGAAAAGCTTGCCGCCCTGGTCGAGACTGCCGTCGTCGGACTTGATGCCGGACTCGAGCACGAAGGCCACCTTGTAACCGTTGCCGAGGTCTTCAGAACCCTTGAGACCGAAGCGGGAGCCGAATTCCTTTGCGTTCTCCATCGAGAAGGAGTTCACACGGTCGTGGCCGGCAATGTCGGCGTCGCTCGACACGAAGGAGAGGCTGGTGTCGATGAGGCCGTAGACCTGGACGTCAGCGGCCTGGGCGCCCATGGCCGCAGCGGCCACGGAAAGGGCGAGAAGAGACTTCTTCATCATGATGTTCATTTCCTAATGGGTTGAAAAGCGGAATGCGCTTTGAGTCAGGAGGGCGCTTCGCCTCTCCTGCGGGCAGGACGGAATAATACAGTATCAACGAGTACTTTTGTTTCTGTCTTTAATCACCGCCTTACCTCCGGCATTCCTTCCGCCGATTTCGGGCGGGAACGGGCGCCGCGTCCGACCGGACGAAGCGCCCGCCGATACCTGCACGCGGGAGGTCTCAGGCTTCCCGCTCGCAGGGCGCATCTTCAGGCGTTGACCGGGATCAGGCCTTCTTGAAGGCATCGCGGGCTGCGATGCGGCCGAAGATCATGCAGTCGGCAACGGCGACGGTGCCGAGACGAACCATGCCGTGGACGCCGCCCGTGGCTTCGCCGGCGGCATAGAGGCCCTTGATCGGGGTGCCGCGCACGGACATGACCTGGGCATGCTCGTTGATCTCAAGGCCGCCCATGCAGTGGTGGACGCGCGGCCAGAGGCGAACGCCGTAGAAGGGACCCTTGTCGTTGACGCTGGCGCCCTTGAAGAACATGCAGTCGAACTCGGGGTCCTTCATGGCCTTCATGTAGCCGTTGAAGGTCTCATTGGTCTTCTCGAGCGTCGCGTAGTCGATGCCGTAGCCGGCAGCGAGGTCCTTGAGCGTGTCGAACTTCTTGACGACGCCGGTCTTGAGGGCGTGCTCCCAGAGCTTGTCGGTCATGTTGTGGCCGACGATGGCGTTCATGACGTTGGCTTCGCAGGTGTAGATGACGCAGGGGTGGCCGATGGCGACGATGGCGTCGGCGCGGACCTTGCGGTTGCCCGTTTCCTTGATGAAGCGCTTGCCGGTGGCCGGGTCGACCATGGGCCCGAGGCCGACGCAGGACTCGACGAAGAGCGGAGCCACGCCAAAGCCCTTTTCATCGGGCGAGGTCCACGGACCGAGCTGGATCCAGTCCATCTGGACGGTGTTGGCGCCGATTTCCTGGGCCTGCATGATCATTTCGCCCGTGGCGCCCGGATGGTTCGTGGAGGTGAACTTGTCCGTGAGGCGCGGGTCCTGGCTCATGCGGTACTTGACGTTCTGCGCGAAGCCGCCGGCTGCGATCAGGACGCCCTTCGTGGCGCGCACGTAGAGGACCTTGCCGGAATTCTCGCGGCCGAAGCGATAGCCCTGGCGGGCCTTGACGCCGATGACTTCCTTCTTGTCGTTGACGATGATTTCGTCGACGATGAAGCGAAGGCGCGGCTCAATGCCGAATTCCTTGAGCTTGGCGAGCATCGGAAGAATGAAGCCGGAGCCGGAGTTGTTCGTCACGGCGTGCGAACGCTTGACGGAGTGGCCGCCGTGGTAGGTTACGGCCTTGAACTGGACGCCGATGTCGTCGCGCAACCACTTGAAGTTGGCGACGGATTCATCGGCGATGCGGCGGG
>CDZB01030631.1_pt1 | contig 27443 bp, 22 predicted proteins | sample 554961 | NCBI WGS metagenome assembly CDZB01 (sample SAMEA3182106, study PRJEB8094) | gut metagenome | biome: human; feature: gut; material: Stool; isolation source: human stools | place: Canada | collected 2013-02-26
TCGAGTTCTCGGGCGCCTGCGCGGGCTGCGGCGAAACGCCTTACGTCAAAGTCGTTACCCAGATGTTCGGCGACCGCATGGTCATCGCCAACGCTACGGGCTGCTCCTCCATTTACGGCGGTTCTTCCCCTACGTGCCCTTACACGGTGAATAAAGACGGCCACGGCCCCGCCTGGGCGAACAGCTTGTTCGAGGACAACGCGGAATTCGGCTACGGCATGAACCTCGCATACTCCGCAAGGCGCACCAAGCTCGCGGCGGAAGTCAAAGAGCTCGCGGAAAACGGCTGGAAGGATTACGCGGAAGGCAAAGCCGCGTGCGAAGAATGGCTCGCCAACATGGAAGACGCGGAAGGCAGCAAAGCTGCGGCGGCGAAACTCGTCAAGGCTTTGGAAGACTGCAAAGACTGCGGCTGCGAATCCGACGCGCTCTGCAAAGAGATCTATAAAGCGAAAGACTGCCTCGTGAAGAAGTCCGTCTGGATCTTCGGCGGCGACGGCTGGGCATACGACATCGGCTACGGCGGACTCGACCACGTTCTCGCTTCGGGCGAAGACGTCAACGTGCTCGTGCTCGATACCGAGGTGTACTCCAACACGGGCGGCCAGGCTTCCAAATCCACCCCTACGGGTTCGGTCGCGAAGTTCGCTTCCTCCGGTAAGAGGGTCAAGAAAAAAGACCTCGGCATGATGGCGATGAGCTACGGCTATGTGTACGTCGCGCAGGTCGCGATGGGCAGCAACAAACAGCAGTTCCTGAACGCCCTCATCGAGGCGGAAAAATACCACGGCCCTTCGCTGATCATCGCTTATGCGCCCTGCATCAACCACGGCATCAACATGAGCAAGAGCCAGGAAGAAGAAAAGCGCGCGGTCGACTGCGGTTACTGGCAGCTTTACAGGTACAATCCCACGCTGAAAGAGGAAGGCAAGAACCCCTTCACCCTCGACAGCAAGGATCCTACCGCAAGCTATCAGGAATTCATCCTCGGCGAGACCCGTTACAGCTCCCTGAAGAAGACGCAGCCCGCGATCGCGGAAAAACTCTTCGAAGAGAGCGAAGAAGAGAGCAAAGCGCGCCTGGAAGGCTACAAACAGCTCGCGAACAAAGAATAAGTCTTTATTCCGATAAAACGAACCCCGCCCCGCAGCCGAACGGCTGCGGGGCGGACTTTTTTGCGCCTCGGATTTTTTGCTTGTTTTTTTGTTGCACGTTTTTTGCCGCGAGGTGTTTTCCGGCACGGCAGAACGTTGTCCGCGCGCCGCGCGGCGGAAAAGCCGGCCGAAGCGAAACGGGCGGAGCGCCGCAAATATGCGGCGCTCCGCCCGTCATTTTTTCCGCAAAAGGGCGGCGGGTCAATCCAGCCCTTCGCCGCTGCGCAATTTATAAGCGATATAGTCGAGACAGCGTATTTTCTTTTCCGCGCCGTGCACCTCTTCCAGAAGCCGCGCGCGGCGGCCTGCCAGAATTTTCAGCTGACCGCAGCCGTTTTTCTGCTGCGCCAGGCGGAGAAATTCTTCCGCCTCTTCGGGGGTCAGCCCCGCATCCGAAAGGCATTGCCTGATATCGCAACCGCAAGACATATTTCCATCCTCCTGCTTATCATTATAAAGCCGACGCTGCGCAATGTCAAATGCTTATATCTTATACATGCCGATACGGCGGGCGCATAGTTTTTTCCGCAAGTACGCCGCGGCGGCATATAGCGTTTTTGACGGGAAAACCGAAAATTATGCTTGACGGCTATATATCCGCATGATATACTTTAAAAAAGGAGAACGGCCATGGACATCTTGCAAATGAAATATTTTCTCGCGGTCGCGCGGGAAGAGAACATATCGAGGGCGGCGGAGTACCTTTACATCACCCAGCCCAGCCTTACGCGGCAGATACAGAACATGGAAAAGGAGATCGGACGCCCCCTCTTCGAGCGCGGAGGCCGCAAAATGACGCTGACCGAAACGGGCATGATGCTCAAAAAACGCGCGGAAGAGATCGTCTCCCTCTACGAAAAGACGGAAACCGAACTGATGCGCCCGCCCACGGAGATCGGCGGGGACGTGACGATCGGCGGAGGCGAAACGTATGCGATGAAACTCATCGCGGACACGGCGATGAGCCTGCGGGACGAATACCCGAACATCCGCTTTCATCTGCACAGCGGCGACATCGAGGACATCTGCGAACGGCTGGACAAAGGCCTGATCGACTTCGGCGTGGTGATCGACCCCGCAGACCTGACAAAATACGAACATCTGCGGCTGCCCGTGACGGACAAGTGGGGCATCGTGATGCGAAAGGACAATCCCCTCGCGGAAAAGGAAGGCATTTCCCCCGAAGATCTGAAAGGCATTCCGCTCATCCATTCCCGCCACGCGTTCAGCCGCGGGCACGTCGTCGACTGGTTCGGCGGCACGGACGGGCTGAACATAGCGGCGACGTTCAACCTGCTGTACAACGCCGCACTCATGGCAAAGGCGGGCGTGGGCGTCGTTCTGAGCATAGACAAACTGTGCAACACATCGGAGGGAAGCGAACTCTGTTTCCGTCCCCTTTCGCCGCCCCTCGAATCGCGGCTGAACGTGATCTGGAAAAAATATCAGGTATTTTCGAGCGCCGCACAGCTGTTCCTCTCGCGCCTGCGCGAAAGGATCGCCGCGTTTCCCGAAAAAGCATAACTGCAAAAAGGCAAAGCCTCCCCGCAAACAGGCAGGGAGGCTTTTTTCTGTTCCCGCAAACGGAAATCATTCGAACTGCGCCTCGTAAATTTCGGAATAGAAACCTTCCCTTTGCAGCAGTTCCTCGTGCCTGCCGCGCTCGACGATGTCGCCGCCCTTTACGACGAGGATGAGGTCGGCGCTGCGCACGGTGGTCAGGCGGTGGGCGATGACGAAACACGTCCTGCCCTTCATCAGCCGCGCCATCGCGTCGCGGATGAGAAGCTCGGTGCGGGTGTCCACGTTGGAAGTCGCCTCGTCCAGAATGAGCAGCTTGGCGGGCGAAAGCATGGCGCGGGCGATCGTGAGGAGCTGTTTCTGCCCCTTGGACAGGCTGCCGCCGTCCGTAAGCACGGTGTCGTACCCGTCGGGTAGGCCCTCGATAAAGTCGGCGATGTGCGCCTCTTCCGCAACGCGCCTGACCTCCCCGCGCGTGGCGCCCTCTTTGCCGTAGGCGATGTTCTCGAACACCGTGCCCTCGAAGAGCCACGTATCCTGCAAGACCATGGTAAAGGCGGCGCGCAGGCTCTTGCGGGTATAACCCCGTATATCCTCGCCGTCCAGAAGGATGCTGCCGCCGCGCGGGTCGTAAAAGCGCATCATGAGGTTCACGAGCGTCGTTTTCCCCGCGCCCGTAGGCCCCACGATCGCGACCGTCTGCCCGGGCTCGGCGGTGAAGGAAAGATCGCCGATCACGTCCTCGCCCTCCTCGTAGCCGAAGCGCACGTTTTTAAATTCGACTTTGCCCTTTACGTCCGAAAGCACCTTTGCGCCGGGCGCGTCCGCCGCCTCGGAAGGGCGGTCTAAAAGCCTGAACACCCTTTCCGCCGCCGCGAGGGCGGACTGTATTTCCCCTATGATGTTGGCAAACTCGTTGACGGGCCCCGAAAAGCGGCGGGCGTACAGCAAAAAGGACGAGATCGCCCCCAGCCCGATCTTGCCGTACAGATAGAAAAACGCGCCGGCGGCGCTGATGAGCACCGTGCCGAAGTTGTTGACGAAGTTGACGGACGGGCCGATCAGGCTCGCGATATAGTCCGCTTTATAATACGCGTCCGCGGCTTCGGTATTTTTTACGCGGAATTTGGCGGTGATCTCCTCTTCCCTGCCGTACGCGCGGATGGTATTCAGCCCCGAAAGCATTTCCTCGGAAAACCCGTTCAGTTCCGCGAGTTTCGCCGAGCGTTTGCGGAAAAGGGGGCGCATCGTTTTCCCGCGCAGAACGGTGATGAGCAGGGAGATCGGGATCGTGACCGCGAACACCCCCAACAGCGGCGGAGAAACGGCGATCATGCCGACCAGCGCGCCTATTACGGTCACGATGCCCGTCGCCGCCTGCAAAACGTCGTTGGAAAGGGAAGCGTTCACGGTGGATATATCGTAAGATATGCGGTTGATGAGATCGCCCGCCGCAACGCGGTCGATATCCCCGACGGGCAGGGCGAGGATCTTATCGAACACGTCCTGCCGCATCGTTTTGACGATGCGCTGGCTCAGTTTGACCATGAGAACGGAAAGCAGATAGGAAAGCCCCGCCGAGACGACGTAAAAGACCGCCATGAGAAGGCAGTAGAACCCGACCGCCGCAAAATCGACTCCCGCGGGGGAATCGATCGCGTCGATCGCTTTCCCCGAAAGCCACGGCCCGAGCAGCGCGAAAAGGTTGCTGCCCAGCATGAGCGCGAACGCCGCCGCGACCCGCCATTTGTACATCATGTAATAGCGCGCCAGCCGCGCCGCGACCGCGCGCCTGTTCTTTTTCGGCAGCGCTTCTCCCGTACGGGGAACGCCCGCATAATCGATTTTAGGCATCCTCTTCACCCCCTTCGCCGTGCTGGGAATCATAAATGCGGCGGTATTCTTCGCAACGTTGCATCAGCTCCGCGTCCGTGCCGAACCCGACCATCCTGCCGCCGTCCAACACGAGAATATGGTCGGCGAACCGCACCGAACTGATGCGCTGCGCGATGAGCACGACCGTGGTTTCGGGCATGTTCTCAAAGAGGGTTTTGCGCAGCCGCGCGTCCGTCTTATAATCGAGCGCGCTGGAAGAATCGTCCAGCACGAGTATCTCGGGCGAGGCCGCCAGGGCGCGCGCGATGAGAAGGCGCTGTTTCTGCCCGCCGCTGAAATTGGAGCCGCGCGCGGTGAGTTCCGCATCCATTCCTCCGTGTTCCCCGATGAATCCGGACGCCTGCGCGTACTCCGCCGCCCGCGCGATCTGTTCGTCCGAAAGCCCGCGCTCGAAGTCGATGTTCCCGCGCACGCTCGCCGCCATGAGAAAATCGTTCTGGAAAACCGCGCCGAACTTTCGGTTCAGTTCCTCTTTGGGATAACTCTTCACGTTCCTGCCGCCGACGTACACCGCGCCGGCGTCGGGGTCGTACAGCCGCATGAGCAGGCCGACGAGCGTGCTCTTGCCGCTGCCCGTGCCGCCGATCACGCCGAGCGTTTCCCCTTTTTTGACGGAAAAATCGATATTTTTGAGCGCGGGCGCGCCGCCGTAGGAAAAGGCGACGTTTTCGAAACGGATGAACGCGCCGCTCCCGTCCCCTTCGCACAGTTCGGGCAAAAGTTCGCGCGGCAGGCGCATGACCTCTTCGATGCGTTTCGCGGACGCGCCGCCCCGCGAAAATTCGACAAAGATCCTGCCGATCGCGATGACCGCGTTGAGCATGACGGTGAAAAAGGACGTGAACGCGAGAATGTCGCCGCCCTGCACTTTCCCCGCCGCCACGCGGTACGCGCCGATAAAGATGACGGCAGTCATGCCGATGTTCAGAACCGCCGACATGACGGGGTTGGAAACGCCCGTCGTGACGGACGCGCGCGTTTCGTTGGCGACGATCTCCCCGTTGATCTTCGAAAACGCCGCGCTCTCGTATTCAGACTTTGACAGCGCCTTGATGACGCGTATACCCGTATGATCGTCGCGCACCTTGCGCACCATGGCGTCCATGGAATTTTGAAGACGGGTATACAGCCCGATCCCCTTTTTTGCGACGAGCACGGAAACGAGAGCGAGAAAGGGCACGGAAACGAGCAAAACGAGCGCGAGCACGGAATCGACCGTAAAAGTGAGCGCCACGCCGCCCACGAGCAGAATGGGCGCACGTATACCCATCCTCTGCATCATGCCGAGCATATTATGTACGTTGTACGTGTCCGTCGAAAGGCGGGAAACGAGGGACGGAACGGTCTCCGCGTCCGTCTGCTTTGCGGAAAGCGACAGCGTTTTGGAAAACAGGTCGGCGCGGATGCGCTCGGTCGTATCCCGCGCGACTTTGGAAGCGAATCGGTTCGCGATCACGTTGCCCGCCCACGCAACGACGGCGACGAGCAGCATCCCGACGCTCCACAGCGAGAGCGCGAGCACGCTCCTCGTCGGGACGACGTCGTCGATCATGTGCGCCATGATGAGGGGCAGGAAAAGTTCCGCGACCGTGCCGACCACTTTGAAAATCATGCCCGCCGCCATGCGCCCCTTACTGCGCGACAGGTAGGAAAAGATGAGTTTCATTTTTGCGCACCGCCCCTTCTGCCCTCGGCGCGCTTCGCGTTTTCGGCGAGGCGCTCCAGATATTTCCCCGCGAGTTCCCGCTCTTCTTCGGAAAACCCCTGCAAAAGCAGTTCTCTCCAAGCGGCATGAGCCTCCCGTATCCGACCCATCGCCGCGGCAGCCTTTTCCGTCGGGTACAGGAGCAGGTTGCGCCTGTCCGAAGGGTCGGGGCGGCGCTCTACGAACCCCTTCTCTTCCAACGATCCGACCTGCCGCGCCACATTGCTCTTATGCACGTACATGATCTTCGACAACTGTTCCTGCGTGACGCCGGGATGTTTGCAGATGTCGACAAGATACGAATCCTGATAACTGCCTATCCCCAACTCCTCGTATTCTTCCATGCGGAACAGGTTCGCGCATCTCCAGATCTCCCCGATGTTTCTCATGATCGTCGCCATGTTATTCTCCTCCCGTCGGTACGCCGCACTTTTGTTGCGCACGCAACCGTTGCGAGCGCAACTATATAATAGAACAAAAGGCGCGCTTTGTCAAACAAAAACGCGCCGCTTTGAAAAATCCGCTTTGATTTTTCGGCAAACGACAGCCCTTATGTTTCCTTTGCCGAAAAAGCCGCCCTTTGCGGCAAAAAAAACTTCTCTCCCCCGAACACAAAGCCGCCCTTTCCGGCGATGCGCGGACGCCGCGCGCTTCGCGCCGCAAGGCGGCTTCTGTTCACGCCGAGATCTGTTCGTAGAGATACACGAGGCTTGCGGCCGTCGCGGAATAGCTCTGCGTGCCGCCCTCCACCCCGTTGGCTTTGAGAAAAAGGTCGTTGAAAAAGGACGAAATGCGGTCGATCGCGCCCTCGTATTTCGCGAAATGCGCCGACTCGTTGCGGTATTCCCGCTTCACCTCGTCGCCGAGGCGGGCGTAGAGCGTTTGAAAATCCTCTTCGGGCAGTTCGTTGAGAAGCCGCGCCGCCGCGCGCATCAGCCCGCAGTAACGGAGATAATCGTCGTTTGAGCGGATGCAAAGCACATATGCGACGATGTTCGCTTCCCCCTCGACGGCGACGCCCTTCGCGTGCGCCATTTCGTGCGCCATGGTGACCCCGAGCTGCGAGGGCGGGATGTTCACGTTGACGTTCGCTTCCGCATAGAACGGAAAATAGATGCCCGTGATGCCGAGATAACTCATCGGCACGGACATGACGACCTTTTTCGGCCGCACTTCCCACCCCGCGAAATAATCCCCCTCCTGCTTGTCGAATTCACCGTTCAGGATGTCGGCGAGTTCTTCAAAGGAATGCCCCGGAACGACGTTCCCCTCTTCGTCGCGGGAGAGTTTTGCGGAAACCGCGTTGAGTTCTTCGACATAGTATTCCGCCGCGGCGTACAACTTTTCTTCCGTCACTTCGGTCGGGGTCAGCCCGAGCGCGGATATGACGGAGGCGCGGTTATAGAGCGGAGAATAGAGAAGCCCGAACGCGATGAGCACGCACAGCACGGCGACTCCGAGGCGGTACAGCCAGCCGAGCAATCTCGGCCAACGCTTTTTGCACAGCAGGATTATGATGCCGACGAGCAGGGCGATCCCCCCTGCGATGAGCAGGAGCGCCGTCCATTCGTAAAAGGAAATCGGGATATAATTCGTGACGAAGTGGAGCGCATAGCCGAGCCCGCGCGTGACGCCGCGCGCGAAAAACGTTTCCGCGACGGCGGGGATGTTTGCCAACACGAACACGAGCACGGCAAACGCCGCGAGCGCCGCCAGCACGATCAGACGGCGGCGGCCGCGCTTTGTGATGCTTTTCATGCCGCTATTATACCACGCCCGAAAGCAAAGCGCACCCCCGCGGCGCAAAAATTTACAGTTTTTTCACAGAAAACGCCCCTCTGCAGCTCTTTTTGTCCATGAGCAGGGGCGCAAAACACCCGCCCTGCACCGAGCGGTTGCGGAACATCAGCCCGCCGCCGTATTTCTGCGCTTCGCCGGCGGCGGTGTCGTACCAGTCTCCGAACGGGATGCGGTCGGGCGTTTCGCGCAGATAGCGGCCGAGCGCCGCCATGAAAGTTTTCCGCTTATCCGTATCGTCGGTCAGCGCCGCCGCCCACATCAGCCAGTCCGATTTCCCGTAATCCTTGCGCACGTCCAGCGGCGTGCCGTAACGGTTCATATGCGCAAGGCAGCAACCGGCCTCCGCTTCGTATATATCCGAAAACAGCCCCGTGCCGAGCAGTTTGTCCGCAAACAGGTTGTATTTTATGCCGTACGTGCCTTTATCCCCGAAGGACAGGGGCAGAGGGCTGCCCTCCGCCTTGATGAGCGCCGCGCGCCGCTCCGCCTCTTTGCGATAAGCGCTCCCGTCCTCGCGGTTCTTTTCGAGCAGCGCCGCGAACCCCGCGAGCGCGACCGCCGCTTTGACCGCGAGATTGACGTTCTTGTCCTGATGCCCCGCAAAATCGTCGGTGCAGAGCTGGTTTTCGGGCACCGCGCCGGCTTGCACGAGGTAATCCGCCCACTTTTTCAATAAAGGCAGATACCGCCCGACAAATTCTTTGTCGTCGGACAGGAGCGAAGCGAGTATGAGGATGTTGCCGCACTCTTCGACGGGCATCTGACGCGAAAAGTCGTACAGCCCGCTCCCCGCGGGGTACAGATAATAGTGCGGCAGAACGCCGTGGTTACCTTTTTTATAATCGACGCAGCGGCGGTATTTGCCCTCCGCGGCGTTCTTCACCCCGTAATACTGCCCGTTGCAGTACGGGTAAACGCCCGCGTCGTGCGGCGCGAAGCCGTAGTCCCAGACGGGCATTTCGGCAAAATCGAGGATCGGATACAACATCCCCTTGACGAGTTCGGGCGCGAACAGAAGGAAGAGCGGCATGCTCGGGTAAGTCACGTCGAGCGTGGCGATGCAGCCGTCCGAACCGCACTCCTCGGAGAGGAACAACAGCCTCCCCTTGCCGTCGTACACGGCCTTGTGCGCCGCCATCGCCTGGCGCAGGGACGCGCACAGCACGCTGTAATAATCTTCCCCGTAAGGGGCGGAAAGCGCTTTGAGTTTTTCGTCGAAGGCGCGGCACTGTTCCCTGACGCCCTCGAATCCGTCCAGCGCGCGCGAGATCTCGTCCAAAATCGTTCCGCCGCCCGAAGTCCACGCGCCGCGCAGCATCTGCCCGTAATAGAATACCGAGCACACGTCGTCGAAGGCGACCGCCATCGTGCCCGAAAACGCCTTTCCGTCCGCGGGGCGGGCGTCCGCGCCGCCGATCAGCATGCCGTCCTCTTCCCCGAAGGCGGGCGCCTCTCCCGAGAGGAAGCGGGCAAGCCCCTTCCCGTCCGTCACGAAGCATGCGGGCGCGGCGATATACATATATCCCCAGTCGGCCGCGCGCATATCCGCCGTATGCGCGAAAACGCGCTGTTCGTCCGACCCGAAATACGCCGTTTCATATTTTCCGCACCGCATGACGTCGCCGCGCACGCCCTGCGCGGGGCGGTCGTGATAGACGTTGCGCTCGTGCAAAAACAGCCCGACCGTAAAGGCGAGCGGCTTTTTCGGGCGGAGTTCGTATGTAAAATAGCAGACGGGGCCGGAAAAGACGCGCACGTCGTCGGGCGGGAGCGGAGACAAAAATTCCGCGCGGAGCGAAAAATCCGCACACTCCGACTCGTACACGGTGGAAAAGGCGGTGACCTTCACCTCCCTGCACTCCATAGGCTCCGCGCCCTCGGCTTTGCCGAGGAAGGAATAGGCGCGGACGCCCTTCTCCCCGCGGGCGACAACGACGCCGTACACGGGTTTTTCGTCTCCCTGCCAGAACACGACGTTTGAAGCGGTCGGGTCGTCCGAGGGCGACCAGAGCGAAAAATAGGGATCTTTGACAAAGATCGGGTAAGCGGGAAGTTTCCTTTGCATGGCTGTTTTCTCCGTTTTTTATTTCTATTATATACCCGTTTCCGCGTTTGTCAACGGCGGCGCGCTTTCAGATTTTCTGCTTTTTCGCGCGCTTGTTTTTCAGTAATTCTGAAAATATAAGCCTTTGGCCGAAAAACAGATTGACAAACGCGCGCGGAGCGCTTATACTGGACGCATGGACGGAGAAAAAAGGATACACCACAACTTCGATTTTTCCATTGCGGACGAGACGCGGTACACACAGATCAGAGACGTAGGCGCGGCGCTCGCGAGCGAAGACCGACTGCGCATCCTGCGGCTGATCTCGCAGCGGCCGAGGACGCTTTCAGAACTGAGCGCAGAACTCGGGCTCGCCGTTTCGAGCGTTTCCTACCACATAGACGCGCTGGTGAGGGCGCAGCTCGTTTACGTGCAGTACCGCCCCGGGCCGAAAGGGCACACAAAATTGTGCAGCATACGGGCGCCGGAGGTCTCGCTCGATCTGAACGATTCGGGCCGGGACGCGCGCGAGCGCGCCGTGAGCGTGGAAATGCCGATCGGCAATTACGTGGAATGCGACGTGACCGTCCCCTGCGGCATCGCGGGAGATACGGGCGTGATCGGGCGGGTGGACGATGCGGGCGTGCTGTTCACCCCCGAGCGCACGCAGGCGCAGCTCCTCTGGTTTCACAGCGGAAAGGTGTCCTACAACTTCCCCAACCCCGCGCGGGAAAAGGGGCGCTTCCGCTCGATCTCGTTCTCGATGGAAATCTGCAGCGAAGCGATGTACCACCGCAACGAGTGGCCGAGCGACGTGACCGTGTGGATCAACGGCAAGGAAACGGCGACACGCACCCTCCCCGGGGATTTCGGCGGGCGGCGGGGCAAATACACGCCCGCGTACTGGTCGCTGACCAGCACCCAATACGGGCTTTTGAAACACTTTTCCGTGACCGAGGAAGGCGCGTTTGCGGACGGCGCGCCCGTGCGCGGCGGCATACGCTTTGCCGACCTGAAAATCGAGGAACGCCCCTATATCCGCTTTACGATCGGCGTGAAAGAGGATGCGCCGCACGCGGGCGGGCTCAACCTGTTCGGCGCGCGCTTCGGAGACTTTCCGCAGGCGATCGTCATGACCCTTTCCGAATAAACGCACAGAGCGGCTTCGCAGAACGCGAAGCCGCTCGTTTTTCCGACGCGGTTTTCAGACCATCGTCAGCAAGAGTTGATGGATATAACTGTAATACGAACCGAGATAATCCTGCGCGACGGTATCCGCCAAAAAATCGGAAAGAGCCTCTTCCTTGTCTTCATAGGAAAGGTAATGATCGCGCACGGTGATGTAGCGCTCGCGCATCGGCAGGGAATAGTCCACCTCGTAAGGCGCGTCCTCCCCGCCCGAGCCGCCCGGCCCGGAGCCGCTCGCGCCGCTCTGCGCGTACAGTTCTTCCAGTTTTTCGTCCAGTTCGCTCTGGATCTCGGCGACCGCGTCGTCGAGATCCTCTTTCAACCGCGCGAGAATGTTTTGCAGGATGCTCGACCGCGCCGCCCTGCGCGCGGACGCTTCGCACTCCTCGGTATAGCGATCGTCCTCGTATTTTCGGCGCTCCACGTCGCTCTTGCGGTTCGCCTCTTTGATGAGCCGCTGTGCCGCGCGCTCCACTTCTTCTTCCGTCATAGCCCCTCCTTTACGCGTTCCGCGAATAGCCCGCCGTCAAAGAAAACACCTTGCCGTTTTCCCCTTTGGAGATCACTCTGAAGCGGAACCGCGCGCCCGCAAGCGCGGCGCGCACCCGCTTCGTTCCCCTGCACACGATCTCGAAACTGCGTTCCCTGCGTTCGCTGCAAACGCACAGCGCGAAACTCCCTTCGGCGGTCAGCGCCAGCTCTTCCAGCACGCATTCCTCGCCGCCGAAGGGCGACACGCCGCCGCTTTTCCACTCGGCGGGCGCGCTTCCGCCCTCCGAGGCGGCATAAATATCCCCGCCGCGGTAAAACAGCACGCGCGCGCCCGCAGGCGTCGCCGCTACGGCAAGAGCCGCGCATTCGCACGGGCAGACGAAGCCGTCCTTCCCGTCTTCCGAAAAGACGCCGAGGCCCGCCTCCCCGTCAAATTCGGCCGCGAGATATATCCTGCCCCCGCACGCCGCCATGCGCGCGTTCCTGTTCGCGGCGGACGAAATTTTCTCCGCAAACGCGGGGTAAAAACTCTGCGCGTCGCCGAAGCGGTACATGCCGCGTTCGGTCAGGACATACGCGCGCCCGTTTTCGGCGCAAACCGCGTAAATTTCCGTAAACGGCGCCGGTTCGTCGGAGAGGGAAAACTCGTCCTCCGTGCCCTTCGCGTCAAGTTTCTGCACGCCGTACCGCCTGAAAAGGTAAAACGCGCCGTTCAGTTCGGCAAAGGCGGCGATCTCCCCGCGCCCGTCGGGAAAGTCGATATAGTTTTCCCCTTCCTCCCCGAATCCGTAAATATCGCGGAGCGCGGAAAAGCGCACGCGGTGCGCGTCTCCCCCGCCCGTATACAGCCAAAGCCTGTCGTAAGCGTAGCCGCCGCAGGAAAAGGGAGGGATCTCTTCCGTTTGGGTGAGCCCGTCCGAATTGAAAACGCACACGCTCTCCCCGTCTGACAGGACGAGCGCCTCCTCCCCGTCGTAGACCCGCACGCAGGCGGGCGCCTTTTCAAACCGAACGCCCGCCGAAGCGAACGCGCCGCCGTCGGTCAGGCAGACGTACATCTGTCCGCCCGCGTACGCCGCCGCAGAAAAGCAGTCCGTACCCGAAAGAAAGTACAGCGCCTCGGGCTCCACGCCCGACGGCAGGATGTATTTCCCCGCGCTCCCTTCGTAGACGGCGGCTCCCTTTCCGTGCGACAAAGCGCCGTCTTTGAGCGAAAAGCCCCTGCGTTCCCCCGAGGCAAGGTCGCACGCGGCGCGCGTGAGCGAACCCGCTTTGCGGAACGCGCTCTTGACCGCCCGTCTCATATCCACCGCCTCGGCTTCATCGCCGCGCCCCCGCTCTTCGCCGCCGCGGCGAGCGCGTCTTTATACCGCGCGTCCAGTTCGGCGGCGCGGTCGAGCATGCCTTCCATGAGGGCGAACTCGCACGCCGTGCCCAGCGCGAGAAACCTTTCCCCGCAACGGAATTCCGTTTCGTCGTCCAACCCCTTGACCGCGGGGCGGGCGCGGTATCGTACGGTCACGTCGCCCCTGCGCACCGATACGCCCTCTTCGTTGACTTTAAAGCACAGTTTTTCGCCCTCTTCCGAAAGGACGGCGACGATCTCGACGGGCATCCCCGAAAACGCGGAAAAGGGAATATTCCCTTCCGAACGCAGTTTTTCCTCCCGTTTGAGCGGGATATAATCGAGCGCAGCCTCGTTTTCGGTCAGATTGAAACATTTGAGCATCTGTTCCGCGTCGCGGCGCAGGCCGTCGCCGTCCACGCCGCCCTTTCCTTCCAGCCAGTCGCACAGGTCGCGCCTGCCCGCAAGGGACGCCGCGCACGCCATGATGTTCCTTACCTTCATCCTCATTCTCCTTTGCGGGAACGCCCCGCACGAGCGCGAAGCGGGCAAAACCCGCTCCGCGCGCCTTGTTTTTTCACCCGCGAAGAGGGCGGAACGAGTCCGTGCTCCCGCCCGCCCCTTCAAAGCGCAGCCGCGTTCCGCGCGGAACGCGCCGCCCTTACGCCTCGGTGATGCCCGAAAGCATCGCCTGCCCGCACGGGCGGGTGCAGATGAGGTCGGCGTACTTGACGAGTGTCGCCGTGTAGACGGGCTTACCCGCCACCTGTTTGAGCACTCTTCCGTCGTCCCCCTCCAGCCACTTCCAGTCGCAGAGCTGGTGCAGGCAAAAATCATCCGTGTTCAGAAGGTACATCGTGCCGTCGGGGCAGAACCTGTCCGCCACGACGGGAATGCCGTTGTACGAAATGGTGCGGTAACCGCCCGCAAGTTCCATGACGTCGGTGTTGCGCTTATTCGTGCTGAAAAGTTCCTGCAGCGCGCGCTTCACGCCCCAGCTGCACACGATGAAGTTGACGCGGCTGCCCGCCGTCTCTTCGAGGCGGTCGATCGCCGTCTGAATGGCGGTCTCGCTGATCTTGCCGACGCTCGTTTTGATATACGGGATCAGCCACTTGTGCGTGGAGCGGTCGAGCCCGTAAAGGCTGCCTTGCGTTTTGAAGATCGCGCCGAGGCCCGTGAGTTCGAGGTTATAAGAGCCCTGCACGCACATTTCGCAGCCTTCCGCAACGCCCGTGAGCGCCCCGCCCGAAAGGGTGACCGTCTTGGTGTCGCGGTCGACCGAAAGGATGCGCCTGCCCGCCGCGGCGGCGACCGCTTCCCCTTCGTCCATGAAGTCGACGACCATGCCTTCGACGACGTTTTTCACGCCGTCGAGGGTGACGGACGTGCCCGAAACGGACGCGACCGTCGCCAGGACGCCGCTGCCGTCGCCGAAGAGCATCCTGCCGAAATTGAAGGACGAGGAACGAACGAGCCCCTCCATCTCCGCGTTGAGCAGGTTCACGAACGCGCCGACGTTGTTTTCGGACGCGCGCACCGCCTTGTCGCTGATCTCGATCGTGCCGTACAGATTTTTGAGCGTGGTCACGAACTGCTCGTAGTTGTTGCCCGCCGCCGCGGGGAGTTCGCCCTCTTCCGTGCCCGCACCCACGCCGCCGTTCACGCCGTAGCGGGCGAGCCGCCTCACTTCCTTGCCCCACACGTCCGCGGCAGACTGCCTGATCGCCGCCAGAAGCGGGTTTGCCGCCGTGTTCAGCTGATCGGAAATTACGCCGAGATATACGCTTTTGAGCGCGTTGTCCGCGCTGGTCATTGTTACCATATGCCGTTAAAATTCTCCTTTTTTTATTTGCGGAAACGCCCGCGCGTTCAGCCCCTGCCCTGCAGGAGATGCGCCGCGAGCGCGCCCGCCTCTTCCATGGTGCGCGCCCTGCGTTCGGGCGCGGAAACGTGCGTTCCCCCGCCCGCCATGACGAGCGGCGCGCCTGCGGAAACGGACGCGAGATATTCCTCGATGACGCTCCTCTTCACGTCGTCGGGCACGTCCGCCCCGCCCGCCCTTTCGGGCACGGTTCCGGGCGCGGAGCTTTCGCGCGGGGCGGGCGGCGCCGCGTTATCGCCCGAACCCGCGTTCCCGTTGTTCTGCGCCCGCGCTTCCAGTTCCCTCAGGCGCTGACTGCGGCGGGTAAATTCAGCTTCGAGGGAATTGTAAGCGTTCAGAAGGGCATCTACGCTCTTGAATTTGCCAAGCCGCGCGGCCGCCGCGCCTTCCTCCGTATGAGCCTCCGCTCCGTGCGCCGCCTCCTGCGCCGCGTCCATGTTCTCCTTCCTTTCTTCCATCCTGATTCTCCTTATTCGATTTTGTTTTGCTTCGCGCCGAGCGCCGACTCGTGTTCCGCGAGGTGCCGCTCGAAGCGCTCCTTCGCTTCCCCGCCGCACTTTCCGAACTCGTCGGAAAGGAGAAAGCGGGTATGCTCGGCGATATGCAGGGCATGGTCGTCGTAACCGTCCGCCCCGACGTATCCCTTCGCCAGCCGCAGATTTTCCTCCGCGGCCTTGTTCGCGTGCAGCTGCTCCAGCCCGCGCGCGTTTTGCAGCCCGCCGAAGCCGAGCGCGTTCAGAACGCGCCGCTTGGTATCCGAAGAGACTTTTCCGTCCTCGTCGGAAAGCAGCCCCATGTTGTAAATTTCATAGAGCAGCGAACGGTTTTCCGAAGGGTTGTTCGCGCCCGCGCTCTCCGCTTCGAACACGACGTCGTCCGAAGAGATGTCGCTGGCGGCAAAGTAAAACATTTCCACCCTGCCGCCTTCGCCCGTCATGCGCATCAGCCTGCCCGCGCCCGCAAATTCGCGCATGAGCCGAAGCGCCTGCCTGCCCGTCTCTTTGAGCGCCCTCGCGATGCTTCCCCGCGTGACCGCGAGGCGGGTATCGTCGAGGTCGATGAGAAGCTGCAGCCCCGTGGCGCTCGTGATGCGCGTGCCGTTCGCGGAATTGGAACTGATCTCGCTGACGCCGCTCACCAGCGTGAATTCGTCGAGAAGCCGCTCCTCCTCGTCGTGAAAATCGGCGGGAAGCGCGTCGGGCCCCAGAAATTCGGGCTTCGCCGCGCCCTGGCGGTAGACGACGATCTTGCCGGGGGAAAGCCCCTCTTCGGCGAGTTCGTCGGTATCCACAGACCCGTCCTCCACGGCGAGCACGCCCATCGTCAGGCGGTTGAGGAATTCGTGTTTCCTGTTCTTCACCGCGTTGTACGCTCGCTGGACGGGGATGAGCCTGTCCACGATGCTCCCGCCGAAAAAGCTGCCCGAAATTTCGATCGCGCACTGTTTGACGAAGGGGAACGCCCTCGCCCCGCCCGCGCCGTTGCGGTACGGGAGCGGGCCGTCGTGCACGAGCACATCCCCCGCCACGACCGTGAGCCGCCCCTCGGGCAGTTCCGCGTTCGGGCGGATATAACGCTCGATGACGATCTCCGAATTTTTCGCCGCGCCCTGCGCAAAGCCGCCCGCCCCGCCCGTAAAATGCGCGGAAACGGATACGGGCGCATAGGAAAAGCCGCGTATCTCCCTGCCCGCGAGCCTGACGCCGTAAAGGCGCTCGATCTCGGAAACGTGCACGGCGCGCGCCTCTATGATGCTCTCCTGCTCCTCCACGCTCTCGCAGCCGAGGTTTTCGGGATAGATCTCGAAGGGCGAGACCGCCGCGATGCGCACCCCGCCTTCATAGACGGGCGCGCCGTCCCTTTCCCCGATCTTTTTGCCCGCGTTCGCGTCCCACAGCACTTTATAAAACGCCGTGCCGCACGTTTCGCTCCAGACCGTCGCCTTGTCCGCGGCCGCGTCCAACCCCGCGTCCTCGCACACCGCTTTGAGCACGTTCGCCGATATTTTCGCCGTGCGCATGTCGCTCTCCTGATCGCTCGCCGCGCGCACCGTGAGCGCGGGGCGCATGGAAGCCAGTTTCGCACAGCGCGTGTCGATGGCGGGCGCGATGTGGTTGAACACCCGCCTGTACTGCCACGCATAGCGCGGCTCTTCCTCTTCGAGTTCGCCCGCGGGGTCGATGCCGCAGTACTGGTTTCCCGCCAAAAAATTCATGTCCAGTTCCCAGCCCCGCTCGATCAGCCTGCGTTCCGCCTGTCGGCGCGCGAGCTCTTCTTTTACCTCGCGCACGATGCGCTCGGCGGCTTTGTCCTGCGCGTTCCGCAAAGCCTGTGTCATGTTTTTCATGTTTCCTCCCCTTCCCGCAGCATGGCGAGAAGTCTCTTTTTTTCCGCTTGCAACGCCTCGGGGGAGAGCGCCGAAAGGGGCTTTTCCTCCTCCGAAAGCATCTTTGCCGCCGCTACGTCGGGCGGCACCGTCTTTTTCGTGACCTTGCGTTTGAGAAGGACTGCTTCCCCTTCCTGAAAAGCGTACTCCTCCACCACTTCGTCCGCCTCGAACCCGAGCGCGCGGCGAAGCATCGCGTCCTTTACTCCTTCATCCACCGTAACCTCCTCTCCGCGCGAGCCTGCGCATGAGCCGCTGCTTATCCCGCATGACGGGCGTCGGCAAGGGGTCGGGCAAGGCGTTTTTCGGCTTCGTCATCAAAAGATACCGAAGCTCGTCCATTGCGTGGTCTCCGCGCTTTCGCGGCATGTCGCCGCTGCCCCAGAAATACCCCTTGAATTCGCGTATCATGTTGACGCAGTTCGAAAAAACATACAGCTTCGGCTTACCGCCCTCCCCGATCAGATAGCTTTTGACCCGCGCGATGCCCGAGAACAAGTCCTTGTTCACCTTCGTGTTGACGAGGATGCCCTGCTCGTAAAACAGTTCGCTCACGCTCTTTGCGCTCGCCAGCGTCCTCTGATTCGCCGCAGGGTCGATGAGCGCCGACACCCTGCCCTTCCCGTCCGTATGCCAGCCGAGCCTGCGGGAGATCTCTTTGATCTTCTCCGCATGGTAACCGATGTCGCGCTTTGCCTCGTAATGTTCGGCTATGACGTATACGTTGCCGTCATAATCGACCGCATACCAGTGCGCGGAGAGCGGATTGTTCAGCCCCGGATCGATGGATACGGTATCGTACCATTCGTGCGGGACGGGAAACGGACTGATCACGTGCGCCTCCTCCGAAAATTCGGGGTATACGAGCCCCTCCGCCGCGCAGAACCTGCCGAACCGCCGCGAGGCGAGTTCTTTTTCCCCGAGCAGGGCGGCGCAGCGGCTTATCTCTTCCTTGTCGAGGAAAGGGTTGTCTGCCCACTCCATAAACTCGTACCAGACTTCGGGGTCGTTCCGCTCGTTCATGTAGATCTCGTCGAAGAGGAAGGTCAGCCCTTTCAGCGGGGTCATCGTGCCGAAGATATCCCCCTTTTTGTCGAGCACGCGCATGCGGCATTCTTCATAAATATCGCGGGGCGGCTCTTCGTCGAACCACACGAAATCGAGCGAGGCGCCCTGAAATTTTTCCCGCCCCTGGTCGCAGCTTTTGAAGCCGATGACCGAAATGCCGCCGAAAACGTTGCGCACGCGGATCTGGTCGATGATTCCCGAATCGGGCGCGCCCTTCCTGCCCGAAAGCATGACGATGTCTTCGATCCATGCGGGGTCGAGGTAGAACAGCACCTTTTTCTGCGCCACGTCGCGCTGTACCTGTTGGGAAAGGGAGACGACCCAGCCGAACACGCCGTCCCTGTTCTTCCTGTACGGGTGCACGCCCCGCGCGAGATATACGCACTCCGCCGCGCCGCACTCCGTTTTGCCGCTCCTGTTCCCGCCGAACACCCAGCGGTTGCGCTTTTTGCACTTGTGGAAAGCGATCTGCTTTTTGTGCTTTTTCCGCCCCGCATTGTACAGTTCGAGCGGGCCTTTCCGCGCGCGCCTGCGCTCTTCTCCCTCTATTTCCAATAATTTTGCAATAATTTCCTCTTCGCGCATATGACAATATCCGTGATAATACTCCGCTATTTCTCTTAAAGCGCGCCCCGCGCGGCGTTACAATAGACGCCCGTAAGGAGTTGAGCCATGAAAAAATTCATCCTTGTTTTGCTCGCCGCACTGGCGGCTTGCATGTCCTTTTTCGCTTTGCCCGTCTCCGCCGACGAAGGTGCGCGCTACGCGCGCGTCACGGAAGAAGGGGTGTACTTTTACTCCGCCGCCGACGAGAGCGCGGGGCTGTTCATCCTGCCGCGAACCTATTTCGTCAGGATCGTAGGCGAAGCGGGCGCTTTTTACCGCGTCGGCTACCTCGACGGTTCCGCAAACGGCGGGGCTTTGGAAGGGTACTGCCTCGCGGACGAGGTGACGCCCGTCGACTACATACCCGAAACGCCTTACCTCGAATACTCGGTGACGGTGACGTACAGCGCGGGCGGGGACGGGCAGACGCCCGACTCTCCCCTCGCCGAATACGAGGTTTCCGCCGCCTATTACGGCGAATTCGCGTACGGTTCTGCGACCTGCTATTACGTGAACATCGGCGGAAAATTCGGCTATGTGCCCGCCTCCGCCTGTTCCGCCGTTTCCTACCCCGAAAACCCCGAGCACTCCGAAACCGAAACGCCGCCCGAGGAAAACGCACAGCCTTCGGGCGGGTTCGGCGCGCTGAACGTGGTACTCATATGCGTGCTCGCCGTCGCCGCCCTCGGCGCGATCTGGTTTTTGTTCCGCCCCGCGAAACAGCGCAAAAACGACGAGGAAGAGGCGGAAGACGTGTTCTGAAAACGCCCCGCCGCGCTCTGCCATACCCTCCCGTCCGGTATTCGCCCGCGCACTCTTTGCAATGTTGCCGCGCAAGGCGGCTTTGCGCTTTATCTTCCGTGCGCCCGCGCTTTATTCGCCCTCGTTTTTCCCGCTTAAGCGCCCCGTTTTCCTTCGCGGGCGAGAGAATTTTTCGTCCGCTTGTCCGCAAAGGCGGTCTGCCCGCATTCACGCAGTTTTCCGAGCGCGTCCGCTATGTAAGGGAACTCCCCGAACGTTCGCATGAACCACTCCTCGCTCATCCCGCGCCGCATGAACAGCCCGTTCAAACGGCTTTCCAGCCGCGCCTGGCGGCGGAAATAGGTGCGTTCCGAACAGGCTAGCCGCACGTCGGCGAACTCCTTTTCCAGCATCTTCTTGCGCCTGAAATACTTGTATTCGAGCAAATACAGCTCTTCTCTCCCCAATTCGCCGAGGATGCTTTCCATACCGTCCTCCAATACGATGAGGCAGTCCCTGAACCGCATGTACTCCATGATCTTCTCCGCGCACCGCTCCGTCGCGAAATCCGCCCCCGAAGCGACCGCGCGCGCCTGCGCGATCTCCCCGACGCTTACGATCAGCCTCTTCAGTTTCGGATACAGGAACAGAATAATTTTTTGATAATCTTTCATCCGCGTCACCCGCCTTTTTTTTCTCGCGCAAACTTATTATTGCACAGAAACCGCCCGATTGACAGCATAACTGCCAAAATACAAACATATGTTCGTATTTTTCTTTATTGTAACACACAAAACAGGCAGACGATTGCCTGTTTTTAAATTTTCTTCCAAAAAAAGGAAAAATCGGGCATTGCGAGAAAAAACAAAAAACTTGTCGACAAACGGCGAATAATATGATATAATCTTTTTATAATAAGGAAAAAATTGCGGCGCGGCTTTATGCGCGTCCGAAAAAAGTACGGAAAATGAAAAAGAAACTCATCACGATTTTGATCATACTCGCGGCGGTCTGCGCGCTCGGCACGGGCGTGCTGACGGCGCACGCGGAAAACGGGAAAGCCAATGGGGGCAATGCCGAAACGCGTCTGCTTCTGCCCTCTTCTTACGAGCAGTATCTCGAACTTGAAAGCCCCTCCGACTTTGCGGTAAGCGAGCGCTACATTGCGGTCGCGAAGGATTCGTCCGTCTATCTCTACGACCGCGAAGATTCGAACGGCTACCAGGTCTTTACTTACACGTCCAACGTGTCCTCCCTTAATTTTTACGATTATCAGGGGAAAACCTATCTCTACTTTACCAGCGATGCCGGCGGCGACAACCCGATCGTCTACATCGACTGCGACGCGGAAAACTTTTCGGATCAATCGGTGACGCGCACCGACATAAATTCCTGTTCTTCTTTCGTGATCAACGGAAGCGAAGTGAGTTTCGCGAACGCCTCCAACTCCGTTTACGGCACCCGTATGGACGGGCTGAACATCGTCAACGTTTCGGAAGCGGTAGACGATTCTTCCTCTCCCGCCTGTTTTGCGGTATACGACGGCAGCATTTACTACGCAAAAGACAGGATACTCCGCGCCGCCGACGGAACGCAGACTTCCTGGGCGACAAAACACGACGTCGCTTCCTTCGCGATCGTCGGCGGAGTCTGCTATTATACCTCCAACGAAAACTATTTCTACCGCGTCGCAACCGGCACCGACGACGATCTCCTCGGCGTCGGTTCGAAAATACGGCTGTGCGATGACGGGAATCTCTATCTTCTGCAGGGAAGTTCCATACGCCGCTACGATGCGCAGAACGGCTTTACCGGCTATGAGATCGGCAGGTATTCCGACAGCGAGAACCGACTCGGACAGAACGCTTCCGACATTTCCGCGAACGCCGACCATATCGTCATTGCGGATGCGGGCAATGCCCGCGTGCTCGTCGCCGAAAAGAGCGGAAACGGTTATTCCTATTCCTCCGTCGAATCGGCGGACGCCCCCACCCTCGTCTGCGCGGGAGACGACACATTTGCCGCCGCATTCGGCAGGACGCTTCGCATCTATACGTACGGCGGTGAACTCGTCAAGGAGTTTTCCTCCCTCACGACGAACATCAACGGCATTTGTTTTTCTTACGGAAAATATTATGTGACGGCGGCGAGCCAGAACGTGCTTTACATCTACGGCACGGACGCCGAAGAGCCGGAAACGCATACCCTTACGTTCGAAGCGTCGTCGGTCACGGCGGACATTTACGGCAATGTTTACGTACTCGGAGACACTTCCGTTCATAAACTTTCCGCAGGGTCGCTCGAAGCGGACACCTCTTTCACCTGTTCCGTACCGGGCGGAACGGAAAAGATACTCTCCGACTATGCGGGCAACCTTTACGCGCTCGCCGCAAACACCGTTTACAAGCTGGGCGATTCCGCCGTATCGGTATTTTCTCCCGACGACCTAGCGGGGCTCGTCCGCTACAGCGGAAGCGTCCCCGCCGAGTCCTTCGCTTTCGGGTTCGAAAGCGGAGAGGTCTACATCCTTTCGGACGGCTTTATCGCCGTGACCGAAAAGATCGGGGTCTCTTCCCTCGACCACCTTTCCTCCCAAGACGAAAACGGTAAAAAGGCGTACGATACGCTCTATACGAACGCTTTGACGGCGGATTCGTATACGGCGCTGCAGCTCGTGACCGTGCCCGCGCAGAGCGTGGCGATCTCCCTGGACTTTCAGGGCCTGGATCAGAGTTCGGACTCTCTCCCCTACGAAAGTTATTCCAAAACGGCCGAAGAACGGACGGGCGTCGTGCTTGCCCGGACGGTGAACGGGCCGATCGTCGGTTTCTTTACCCGTACGGAAGATCCCGACAGCGACGTCAACGTGGTTTATGCGTATGAAGTTGCGCTCATCCTCGATACCGACGATACGCTCGCGTACAGCGACGCTGCGCAGGAAAACGCGGCGCAAAGCGCTTCCGTCGTGGAAAACGTGGGCATTTACAAATACCCGCAGATGCGGCTGGGCAGCAACGCCGTTTCCTCCTCCGAAGATTATACCGACTTTCTCTGTATCGGACGTCTGGAGAAGGGCGCGCAGATCTCCCTGCTCGCGCGCGTGGACGGCGCTCATCTCGACAGCGATTATTACTTTGTTTCCGCGTCCGTGGGCGGGGAAACGGTGTACGGCTACATCCCCGCGAGTTTCGCCGTGCAATACGGAGAAGCGGGCGGCGGCGCAGGCGGGGCGGAATACCGCTACGCACGCCTCGACCGCGGCAAAAGCGTGACGCTGTATCATACTTCCGCAAACACCGAACTCATCCTCTCCGACGAAGAGGAACTGAAAATCTACTATAACAACAAAGACGAACACGGCAACGTATATGCCGTATACGAGACCGAAACCGGCACATATGCGGGATATATCGATCCCGACTGCCTGTACGAAGCGACGCCGATCGTTATGGTTACGCTTGCGCTCGTACTCGTCGTCGCGGCGGCGCTCATCGTGTCCGTCTGCTATCTGATCCTGCGCAAACAGCCGACCCTGCAGCCGTGACCGACGCAGCCGTTGCGGCCGCCCGGCGGAAACAAAGCATTCAACAAGCCGCCCCGCGCCGAAATCGGCGCGGGGCGGCTTTTCAAATTACTTACAGCCTGTTATGCTTGCCTGCGGAACATCTGTCAGCGGAATCATTCCGGCATCTTCATCTGTCATAAATCATAAACAACGAACAGACAAAGGGCTCTCTTCCGTAACCGAAAGAGAGCCCTTCTGATATGCGATGATCTGTTATTTTTTGGAACGGATATATTCGTCCATCGCCTCGGCGGCCGCTTTGCCCGCGCCCATGGCGAGGATGACGGTCGCAGCGCCGGTAACGGCGTCGCCGCCCGCGAACACGCCCTCGCGCGAGGTCTGCCCGCGCTCGTCGGCAATGATGCCGCCCCACTTCTGCGTTTCAAGCCCTTTCGTGGTGTTTTTGATGAGCGGATTGGGGGATGTGCCGAGCGCCATGATGACGGCGTCGCACTCGATGTTGAACTCGCTCCCCTCTTTTACGACGGGACGGCGCCTGCCCGACGCGTCGGGCTCGCCGAGTTCCATTTCCACGCAGGTCATGCCCGCGACCATGCCGTTTTCACCCTCGACGATCGCCGTGGGATTGGTGAGGAACTTAAAGACGATGCCCTCTTCTTCCGCATGCTCGACTTCTTCCGCGCGCGCGGGAAGTTCCGCGCGCGAACGGCGGTAGACGATGGTCACTTCCTCCGCGCCGAGGCGCTTGGCGCTGCGCGCCGCGTCCATCGCCACGTTTCCGCCGCCCACCACGCACACTTTTTTCGCGTGCAGCACGGGGGTGCGGGAATCGTCTTTATAAGCCTTCATCAGGTTCACGCGGGTGAGGAATTCGTTCGCGGAATATACGCTTTTCAGGTTCTCGCCCGGAATGTTCATAAAGCGCGGCAAACCTGCGCCGCTGCCGATGAACACCGCTTCGAAGCCGTATTCGTCCATCAGCTCGTCGATGGAAAGCACGCGGCCGATGACCATATTCGTTTCCACCTTTACGCCGAGCGCTTTCAGGTTGTCGATCTCCTTCTGCACGATGGCTTTGGGCAGACGGAATTCGGGTATGCCGTACACGAGCACGCCGCCCGCAAGGTGCAGCGCCTCGAAAATGGTAACGTCGTAGCCGCGTTTTGCAAGGTCGCCCGCGCAGGTCAGCCCCGCGGGCCCGCTGCCGATAACGGCCGCTTTATGCCCGTTCGGCTCCGCCTTCGTGGGAAGGTCGCAGCTGTTCGCGTTGTGCCAGTCGGCGACGAAACGCTCCAGCCTGCCTATGGCGACCGGTTCGCCCTTGATGCCGCGCACGCACTTCTGTTCGCACTGCGTTTCCTGCGGGCACACCCTGCCGCATACGGCGGGGAGAGAGCTCGTCTGCTGAATGATGTGATACGCCTCTTCGAACGCCCCTTCCGCGACCTTTTGGATAAATTCGGGGATATGTATCCTGACGGGGCAGCCGCCCATGCAGGGTTTGTTCTTACAGTTCAGGCAGCGCTTCGCCTCGTCGATCGCGGTCTCCGCGGTATAGCCGAAGGTCACCTCGTAAAAGTTTTTATTGCGCACGTCCGCTTCCTGCGCGGGCATCGGGTTCTTTTTCAGGCTCATGTTGGGCATGGTCAACGCACCTCCTTTTTGAACAGGTTGCACGCCTTTTCGCGCTCTTTCGCTTCAAATTCCTTATAGGTGGAAGCGCGCTTCAAAATTTCGTCGTAATCCACTTCGTGCCCGTCGAAATCGGGGCCGTCCACGCAGGCGAATCTGGTTTTGCCCGCCACCGTAAGGCGGCAGCAGCCGCACATGCCCGTGCCGTCTATCATGATCGGGTTCATGCTGACCACCGTTTTGATGCCGTACTGTCTGGTGAGAAGGGACACGAACTTCATCATGACCACGGGGCCGATGGCGATCACCTCGTCGTAACTGTTGCCCGCCTCGATGAGCGCTTTGAGCGCGTCGGTGACCAGTCCCTTTTCTCCGTAACTGCCGTCGTCCGTCATCATTTTGAATACATTGGAAACGGCGGAAAACTCCTCTTCGAGTATCACGAGGTCTTTATTGCGGAAGCCGACCACGGAATGCACTTCCGCGCCCTGTTCGTGCAGTTTTTTCGCGACGGGGTACGCGATGGCGCAGCCGACGCCGCCGCCCACGACGGCGACCTTTTTCAGCCCTTCCGTGTGCGAAGGCTCGCCCAAAGGGCCGACGAAGTCCTGTATATATTCTCCCTCGTTCAGGTGGTTCAGCCGCTCGGTCGTGCCGCCGACGATCTGGAAAATGATGGTGACGGTGCCCTTTTCCCTGTCGAAATCCGCGACGGTGAGCGGGATGCGCTCGCCCTCTTCGTCCACGCGGAGGATGATGAATTGCCCCGGCTCCGCCTTGCGCGCGACAAAGGGCGCGGCCACTTCCATAAGCGTGACGGTCGGGTTCAGCTCTCTCTTTTTTACGATCTTGTACATAACCTTTTCCTCAAAACTTTCGCTGTAACGCACAATATTATAACGGACGCGGCCCTTGAATACAAGCGTTTTGCGCCGCAATTTATAAATTCGCGGTATTAAAATTTTTTATAAAGCCTTCGCCTTAGCAAATGCGCATATGTACATTTGCGAGGCGCGCGTCAGTCCTTTTCGAGGAGCGCGCGGTGGAACGCCTCGTAATCGGTATTGCCTTCCCGTATGCAGGCAATGGCGGAAGAGGGGTGCATATTCAGCCTGCCCGTGAGCAGGTACGGGATATCGTACCCCCAGACGACGCCCTGTTCCCGAAGCGGAAGCATATACTCGGTGATAAAGCGCAGGACGGGCGGGAGATGATACTTCGGGTTCTTCAAAAAGCCCAACAGCAGTTCCATGGAACAGTTGCCCGCGCCGCGCCCCATGCCGTTCACGGTGGCGTCGAGCATGCTTGCGCCCCAGCTTGCCGCCTCGATGGTGTTGCCGAAGGCGAGCTGCTGGTTGTTGTGCGCGTGCACGCCGATGCTCTTTTTGTATTTTTCGCCCGCTTCGAGGTATTTTAAGGTGAGCTTTGCCACCTGCTCGGGATAGAGCGAGCCGTAGCTGTCCACAAGGTAAATGCAGTCCGCGGGGCTTTGCCCGAGCATTTCGAGCGCCGCGTCTATCTCCTCGTCGCGCGCTTTGGAAACCGCCATGACGTTGACAGCCGTTTCGTATCCCTTTTTGGCGCAGTATTCAAGCATTTCGATCGCCGCGGGGATCTCGGTGATGTAGCAGGCGACGCGCACCATGTCGATCACGCTGTCCTTTTTGTTGCCGATGTCCTTTTTGAAGTCCGTCCTGCCCACGTCCGCCATGACGGAGAGTTTCATGTCCGACTTATTTTCGCCGACGATCTTCCGTACGTCCGCCTCGTCGCAGAATTTGTACTTGCCGAATTTAGAAACGTCGAACATGGCTTTCGACGCCTTGTAACCCATTTCCATGTAATCGACGCCCGCCGCAACGTTCATTTTGTAGAGCGCCTTGGCAAATTCGTCGGAAAACTCAAAATTATTGCAAAGCCCGCCGTCGCGCAAGGTAGCGTCGAGCACCTTGATGTCGGGGCGGAAGGATAATAACGAACCTTTACGTTTGACTTCCATAAATACTCCTTGTTCCGTATTCACAAAATTCTCGGCGAGCTGACGCCTGCGAATTTTCGTGATTTGAGGGGAAACCCGAACGGCTTTCCCCTCGCCGCGCGATATTTAAGGGCACACATAATACGCAATCGCGCGGCTTCACCCTTTCCGTGAGGCAAAGCATTGCCAAATTGGGGTGCGCTGCGGAAAATTGCGATTTCCCTTGCGCGATTTATTATTTAAATAATTAAAGGCGCGTTTGAAAACCACGCTTTTCAAAAAGCGCACTCAATTTGCCGCATACTTGCGGTCTCAACGGGTGAATGCGGCGCGCGTGATATGGTGTGCCCTCAAAAAGCGCGCCGCACAGGGCAGCGCCCTAAACTCACGAAAAATGATTTGTCAACACAAATCATTTTTCGTGAACTAAAATACCTACTTGCGTTTCCGAAAATCGCACTTTTCGGAATAAGCCC
>CDZB01068154.1_pt1 | contig 27379 bp, 14 predicted proteins | sample 554961 | NCBI WGS metagenome assembly CDZB01 (sample SAMEA3182106, study PRJEB8094) | gut metagenome | biome: human; feature: gut; material: Stool; isolation source: human stools | place: Canada | collected 2013-02-26
TTGCCTTCGTATTGCCAAAGGAAACACATTGCGGTCTGTGCGTAATCGTACCCGTCCGATACGAGATAATCCGTTTCGCCCATATGGTGCAGGTCTTTGATAAGACCGATGTACAGTTTATCCGCTATTCTGCAATACCATAGCCGACCGAAAAAGCAAAAATCGGAGGGGTAGGAAATTCTACGGCATAGAAAAAGCAACCGCATATCCGCGATTGCTTTTCGGAAAAATATATTTTTTCAATGCAGGTTTATCCTGTTTTTCAATTAGACTTGTTTTTTTCGTGATTGTGTGGTATAATCCTGCCATCACGAAACGGGAGGTATATGCAGCAGCAACAACTGACTGACCTGTTACGGTTTATAAAGAATACCGACTCCGCTCAAAGCGAACTCGCAGCGACCGTTCTCAAACTCGCCGCAGATTCCATTACATTGGATACCTTACGCTCGCTCACCGGTTCGGACAAGCCTTTATTCCCCGTATCAGGCAAAAAGGAAGTATCGGAAGAAGAAAAGACCGGCACATTATCTTTCACCAAAAAGGAGTTGGAATCTATGCCGAAATCTTTTCAAAAAGCATTCATCTATGACAACAGAATCGTAAAGTTCCGCTATTATCAGGGGCTGTTCCAAGCACGCTACCGCAGACAGGGATATAACATCGAGGTCGCCTCCAAAGACTTTGACACGATGAAAAAGAAATTCATCGAGAAACTCATCGGGCAAGCCGAGATACAGGATATCCCCGTTGCAGATCCCAAGCGCAGGACTGCCAAAACCGTTCTTTTTGCGGATTATGCCAAAGACTGGCTGAAACTTAAAGAACAGACGACCAAGCCTTCCACGTTCAAGGAATACTCCCGTATGTTTGAAACGAACCTTCGTCCGACGTTCGGGCATCTGCACCTTTCGGAGATCACCCGCCCGCTCGTGCAGCAGTATCTGTTCACGTTCGTGGAGGCGGGAAAGTACAGGACGGCGGAGAAACTCAAACTCATGCTGAACTGTATCTTCGATATGGCTGCGGAGGACTTCAATCTTCCTTCCCCGATGAAGAAAATCGTCCTGCCCTATCACGAGAGCAAAAAAGGCTCTGCCCTTACAAAAGAGGAAGAGAAAAAACTCGTAGAGTACTGCCGGAACCGCAAAGACGATGTGGCGAGCGCGTTACTCGTACTGCTCTATTTCGGACTGCGGCAGAGCGAACTGCCGACCTTAAAGGTCATTGACGGCAATACCCTCGAATGCGAAACGAGCAAGGAACGCATGGGCAGGAACGTCACCCTGCGGTACATACCTTTCACCCCGATGTTCCGGAAAGGTGCAAGACCTCGTGGACTTCGAGAAGGCAAAGAACGTCAACGTCTATACCCTGCGCTCTGCGTTCAAGAGGCTGCTGCCCGAACATCACCCGCACGAACTTCGTTATACCTTTATTACACGATGCAAGGAATGCGGCGTTTCCGGCGAGGTAGTCATGCTCTGGGACGGGCATTCGGGGGATAAGGACGTGAAGACTTCCGCCGTAGACAGGGGCTATACCGACTACTCGAAGGAATATATCCTTGCCGAGGCGGAGAAAGTGAACTACGATCTGTAAAAGAAAAAAGACCGTTTCAAAAACGGTCTTCAAAACAAAAATTTACTTCCCAAAAACTTCCCAATTTACTTCCCACTTCCCAATGACGGACAGTTCAAAACCACCAAAAATACCCGAAAAACACGAAAAAACGGGCTGAATCAAGCAGTTTTTGCCTGATTTTGCCCGTAGGTGGCTGGGGTGGAGAGATTTGAACTCCCGACTGACGGAGTCAGAGTCCGTCCGACACGGCGCCATACACAATATATAGTGTTTTTATTTTTATAAGTGTACTATATATTGCGCATTTTTATTCCCCTCTCACCTTAGTCCCAAATTAGTCCCAAGTGAATTTCTTTCATTCTAGCGCGGAATCATCCAACAAAAATCTTTCTATACCGAGATAAAGCACCCCACGCTCGTCATACCACGGTATAATATCATCCTTTACTACAACTACTTTTTTAAACGAATCGGCAATTCGCAAAAACGGGCGCACCTCTTGCTGACGCTTTGCCTCCTCTCCGACCGTCAATGCCGATTGAATATAATATCTGCGATTTCCGTCGTTTGCCACGAAGTCCACTTCCAAATTCAGTTTTTTGTTTTTCCCGTCTTCCTTATAATTGTACTCCACTACTCCGACATCCACGCTAAATCCCCGCCTTACAAGCTCGTTGTAAATAATATTCTCCATTATATGGTTCTCTTCCGTCTGGCGGAAATTAAGGTGCACATTCCGCAATCCGACATCAGTGTAATAATATTTGAGCGGCGAACCGATATACTTGCGCCCTTTGATATCATACCGCTTTGCCTTTGCTATCAAAAAAGCATCAGTAAAATAGTCGAGGTACTTTGCAATCGTATCGTCCGTGATATTCTGTTTTTTGACACTCTTGAACGTATCGGCAATTTTACTCGGGTTCGTCAATGATCCGACAGAAGAAGAAATCACATCCAACACATCATCCAGCACTTCCCGACTCAAAAGCTTATGCCGCTCCAAAATATCCGAAAGATAAATGTTTTCAAACAGATCGGCAAGATATTTACTTTTCGCCTGATGCGTTTTCAAGCGCATCAGGAAAGGCATACCCCCGTAAACAAAATATTCCTGCCACGCCTGCCGCTTGTCGCCCTCATATGCAGCATAAAACTCCTTGTACGAAAGCGGGCTGACACGTACTTCATCTCCCCTGCCTCGAAACTCCGTTACAATATCCGAGGAGAGCATTTTAGAATTACTGCCGGTTATATAGACATCGACGTTCGGCTTTTTCATAAGCCCCAGCACGACGTCGACAAAACCGATCTTTTCTTCCGTATCGTCCAGATACGGATTTTTAACGGACACGACCTTTTGGATCTCATCCAAAAAGACATAATACATTTTACTCTGATCGCTGACTTGCTCTCTCAAATATTCACCGAGCCGCAGAGGGTTACGGTACATGGCATTCTCATCATCGTCCAAAGCGAGAGCAACAATCTCATCCTCTTTCACTCCGATCGAAAGAAGATACTGACGATAGATTTCAAAGAGAAGATAAGACTTACCGCAACGGCGCAGCCCCGTGATTACTTTGACCATACCGTTTCCCTTTCGCTCAATCAACATTTTCAGATAATCGTTACGCTCGATCATATCTCACCTCATCGAATATTTTTCGGGTTTTACCTATATTCTCGACGATTATAGCATAATTTATCCGATTCGTCAAGATATACTGTCGAATATTTTTCGGGTTTATACCAAAATTTCGACTGTTGAAACATTTTATCAAAACACAAATTCTTTCATTCCGATTTTTTGCCGTTTCAGGCAGGGAGTCTGGCACAGCGTTCGCGGAAGTCAAGGGGAAAAATTATTGCTGAAAACATGGAAATATATTATATCGGAACGCCGAGTCGGTCGATCAGACCGGCTCGGCTTTTTGTATAACGAAAACGCGCAGAGAAATTATCCTCTGCGCGTTTTTTATTTCTTTGATACGTTTTGTTATTGCCATACTCTCCCTCGAAAGAAATGGCGATAACTCCTAAAAAGCACTATGCAATTTGCTTGTACTGCTTTAACGGCGGATCAAATAAAATGCCGTTTACTGTGCCGACGGAAATTTTTCGGCGTACACGGCGTCAAAATCTTTGCCGAGATCTACCGATATCTCCGAAAGGGTAAGCACGAGCGAGCCGCCGGCATCTTCGCTGCCCTTCTTTGCCGTTATGCTCCGTACCGATGCCGATGCAAGTTCGCTATAACTCTGCGTATTCGCCGTCACTTTATTGCCGTCAAGATCTGCCAGATAGCAGGTTACCGTATCCCCTTGGAATTCTACGGCAAGATATACCGCTTTGTCCGTTAAAAGAGATTCGATAATGCCTGCACCGCCGTCTATTTCGGTGAGCAGCTCCCCGCCGTAATTCATTGCGTTTCCCTGCGCCTCATTCAGCCGCAGATTAATGCGGTACGTCGGAATGTTGTTTCCGCCCGTATATTTGGAAAACTGTACCCGCAGGGTAGAGCCGTCCGTAAACGTAAACCAAAGGTCGGTCGTCAAACTTTCCTTCGTATTAAAATCGAGGCTGAGCTTTTCATAGTAGGTATATGTATCCGCAGAGATCTCTTCGTCGGCAGAAAGGGACAGCACCGTCAAATTGAACGTGCTTCCGCCCTCCGTCGTCGTCTGTTCGGCGAGAGCGATGTGCCCGTCGTTCCAATTTTCCGTCGTAAGGGAATAGGAAACGTCTTCGTCGCCCTCTACCGTTACGGTACCCAGCTTGCGTACATACCCGTCGGCGGATTCGGCATAGACCGAATATTCGCCAGCCATGACCGCGCCGCCGTAAATGCCGCCGTCCAACGTAAGTTCATATGTTTGCATACCTACCGCCGTTACCTTTTCCACCGCGGAAAGCCCTTCCGTAACGGTCAGCGTTACGCCGAGCATATTGGCGCCCTCGGCATTGACAACGATTTCGTTCTCGACATCCGCGGCAAAAGTATATGTATAGCGTATGCCGCCTTCTACCGTTTGCGTTTCGGCCGCGAGCAACTTGCCGTTATGCGTAACGCTGACGACATACTCCGCAGGCGCCGTAAATGAGAATAATACGTTTTCCCCGTAAACATATGCGCCGCTCAAATCGGTAAGATCGGTCACAACGCCCTCGGCGTTATTCTGCACCGATACCGTCTGCCCGTCATATTTGCGCGCGAGCATCTCTGCCGCCGTCTTGTTCAAACCTATAACGGTGTCGGTCACGGTGAAGGTAAGCACACCGCCGTCGTCATTCTTTTTCATTCTGATTGCAGACAATTCCGACGAACCCAGCCAATCGATTCCGATCGTATAAACGCACACATATTCACCCGAACCGTTATCGAGATATGCGTTCACCGTCGTTCCGTCCAGCTCTATCACGAGATAGCAGCCCTTTTCGTTTTCCAGCTTTTCTACCATTCCGGGATAAGATGCCGCCAGGCTGCCCGATTGACTTTGAGAAGCGTTGTTGTTATTGACTTTCAGATAATAGGTACCTGCCCATTTCAAAATCTGCACGCGCAACACTTTTCCGTCGGCAAAAGCGAACTGCAATTCCGGCGATACACTGGCTACCGCCGCAAAATCCAATTCGAATTTCGCCATAAACGTAAATTCTTTTGCGGTTATTTTTTCATCGTTTCCTGCCTGCCACAAGACGGTGTTGAAAGCAGAACCGCTCTCCTGCGTGCTTTGCCGAGGTATGTTGTCTATATATCCGTCGTTCCAATTTTCCGGCGTGAGGGAATAGGAAACGTCCTCGTTGCCCTCTACCGTTACGGCACCCAGCCTGCGCACATATCCGTCGGCAGATTCAGCATAGACCGAATATTCCCCGTCGGGCAGCGCGACAGAATATACGCTGCCGCTCAAAGCCAATTCATATGTCGTTTCTCCCACCGCCGTTACCTTCGCTACGGGCGAAAGCCCCGCGTCGGCATTCAACGTGACCGACAGCAAGCTCGGCTCCTTCGCATTCACGACGAGAATGTTTTCTCCCTTTGCCTTAAACGTATAGGCGTAAAGCACGCCGCCCGACACGGATGAGGTATCGCTCGGTTCGAGCACTTCGCCGTTCAGCGTTACCGTAACCATATAATCGGCGGGCGCTACGAACGAAAATTCCACAGTCTCGCCGTAAGTATATATGCCGCCGAGCCCGGTAAATTGCGTTATAACTTCCTCGTCATAAACGGGCGCGGCTATGCTGATATCATCGAACATACGCGCAAGAAGTTCATCTGCCGATTTGTTCAGCCCGAGTATGCCGTCCGAAACGGTAAGCGTGAGCGCGCCGTCATCGTCGCTCTTTTTGGTCTTAATGCTCACGAGCGAAGAGCCGCTGAACGTAGATACGTTCGTATCCGTAAGCAACAACGCATATTCCGTTCCCGTATACAGATAGATGTTCAGGGCAGAATCTGTAAACTCAACCAATATCTCATAATAGCCGTTGATCAGGATCGACGAGATCATTTGGCTGTACGCTTCCGCCAAATCTGCCGTTCCCGGTTTCGTTTCTTCGTTATTGTTGATGCGGACATAATATGCGCCGTCCCACTGTACGAAACTTACGCGCACATTTTTGCCGTTCGCAAAGTCGAAACGCAGCTCCGCCGTTACGCGGGAAACGTCGGCAAAACCGACCGCTACCTTTGCCGCGAACGAGAAGTTTGCCGTCGTTACGGAAGAACCGTTATCCGGCCATACCGTCGTTTTGAACTCCCAGCCGCTCTCCTGCGTGCTCTGTTCGGGTATATTTTCAATATATCCGTCTGCGATCCAGTTGGCCGCATTCAGCGTCAGGCTGATATCCGCCGCCGCGGTTACTTCGACGGACTCGAATGTATAAATATATCCGCCTGCCGATTCCACGCGAACAGAATAATTGCCCGGCGCGACCTCCGCGGTATATTTTCCGCCGGAAAGCGCCATCTCATATGTTGCCCCCGCCGAAGAAAGGACGGTCACTTTTGCAATATCGTCAAAACCCGGTGCGATATCAAACGTAATGCCGAACGAAACAGGTTCTCTTACACTGATGACGAGCGCATTCGCAAAGCCGACTTTGAAGGAATATGTATACTTCGTACCGCCGGCTGCCGGTTCCGTTCCTTCAGGTGTGAGGACAGAGCCGTTGAGCGTTACGCTGACTGTACTGTTTTCCGCCGCGACGAATGAAAACTCCGCCGTCTGACCGTACCGGAATACCCCGCTCAGCCCCGTCAGATCCTTCACCGCGTCTTCGTCGGCGTCTATCGCAGGCGATACGGAAAGCTCTATTCCCGCCAAATAATTTTGGATATCCGAGTCGTTCAAATAGAGCAGCCCTTCGGTAAACGATACCGTCCTGTTCAGCTGATCGTCCGCTTTACGAAAATCGATCTTGGCAAGGCGGGTATCCGCAAGCCCCGCGACCGTCTGCTGCATGACACAGGTGAAAGCGCCCGAACCGTTTTCAAGATATACGCGCAGGGTTTCCCCTTCAAACGAGGCGATCACATAGCCGCCGTTCTGCCTGATGGCGTTCATGCATTCGGGAAAATCGTTCTGCAATTCCACATTGTAATCGGCAGCCCCCACGATGAGTTTGACGATATATCTGCCTTCCCAATTCATAATTTGCAGCCTGACGGTAGCTCCGCTTGCAAAGGTAAACATGATCTCGGGAACGACCGTCCCTTCGCTGAACGCAACGCCCAGCCTGCCGCCGAGCATAAACACGTCGGTCGAAAGCTGCTCGGAATAGAAAGTACCGTAAGCTCCGTTGACGGTGGCATAAGCGTCCTGCAACGCATCGATATAAACGATGTTTTCCCATCCGTTCTCGGTGACGGATATATTTTGCGATTTATTTCCGTCGAGCGCAATGCTTTCGCTGCACATCGCATAACCCTTTACGGCAATCACCGAAAGAGTATAATTTCCTTCCGGCGCAGTTACGGTGTAGGTAACGCCTTCGGCATCGCTGTAAGAAAATTCCGCCGCATATACGACGCCGGGGGCAGAAAGGCGTATCTCCCCTATGCCCGCGTACAGCTCCGAAAGGGCGGGCGCACCCTCTTCGAAAGTTGCCGCGTCAAACGCTATGCTGCCGGATACGGTGTAGCCGGTATCGGGTATCGGTTCAAATTCCGCGGCTATGGAAACGTCTTTTCCCTCGCCGTACAGCGTATACAGGCAGCTGCCGTCGTCCTGTACGGCAAGTTCCCGCGAAAGCTCTTCGCCGTCCACGGTAAAGCTCTTGATGCGATACCCGCTGTCCGGCGTTATGCGGACGGGAACGGCCATGCCCTGCAGCGTGTAATCATAATCCGAACCGACAGTACCGTTCTGTGTTTCGGCAATTTCGATATCGTTGCAGACGAACCCCGTTTCGTCGAATTCATACCAGCTTTGGCAGGTCGACCAACCTGAACCGATATGCAACTGGCTGAGCGCACAGTAATAATAATCTTCTTCGGCAGAAGAGGTCATCGATACGATGTAACCGATATAGACGCGCAGACTTTCGGGCATCGGATCTGTCCCGAAAAGCCCCGACGGAATAAATATTTCGGCGCCGTAGCCCGTGCATTCGCCCGAAGCGATGCTGCCCCCGTACAGCTTGACCGCAGACCACGGGGTAGATGCCGTATCTGTATAATATTCGGTATAGTCCGTCGTAGTGTTGCTGCGGTATTTATACAGCCCCGTCATGCCGCCGGCAGACAGGGAATAGCGGAAAGCATTGTCCTGCGCATTTGCGACGCTGCCGTCCGCAAACATCAATTCCACGCCCGTATTGCGGGTAATGCGCTTGTTTGCGTTGTAATGGACGTTCGTATCGTCGGTTTCCACGGCAAAATAGATGCCCTTCTCTCCGAAATACGACGTCATCCGTACCGTTACCGTATACCCTTCGTATACTTCGTAACGATAAGTATACCAGCGCTGCGTTGCCCAAAAAGACTCATCGAATGCGCCGTCTACGGTAACGTTCTCGTCCGTTTCCGCACGGGGCGTTTCCTGGTTTTCAAAGGTATACTCCCCTTCCGGCTTCTCTTCGGGCAGCTGAGCCGCCGAACACGCCGCCAAAACAAGGCTGAACGCGCATATCAGCGAAAGAACTGCGAGAAACAGTATTTTTGCGAATGATCTGCTTTTCATTTTTTTCTCCCCTTCATTTATTTGCCGAGCACGACGATCTCAGAAATGCCTACGCGGCCTTCGTGTTTGAACATCATATAATCTTCTTCCGCATACGAAATGGAACCGTCCTCGCCGATGAGCCAACCCGACTCGGGTATCTCGACCGTAATGCGGATCTGCCTGCATCGGATCTCGTCGAACTCGGCGATCGCCGCGGACGCGTTTTTCAAACCGAAATCCGGATTCAGCGAGTGGCGGTTGTCGCGCCAGTCGAACTGCAGATTGGCGATATAGTTTGTGACCTCGTTGCCTTCGGCGTCGATACAATCGAATTCGATGCGTTTGATCTGCAAAAATGCGGTCGTGAGCGACTTGGAATTGTATACCATCACCGCGCGCACCGTACGGTAATCTTGGAAAGAAAGGGTGATCGTCGCCGTATCGCCGAAATATGTTTCGTGAATGTACGTCTCATTGAATGTCGGGCTTTCATACTGATACATAGACAGCAAATCGTCCGTAAGCGCGGCAGCAGACGAGCCTTCCTGCATATTCTCCGCAGACACCTGCGCTTCGCCCGCTATGTTTTTATATTCGGACGCAAATTCGAATTTTGGCTGTAAATTCACCGTCGGTCCGTTCGCATACAAGACGTCCATCTTCTCCCCTTCGATGTTTTCGATGGTGACCCACTTTACTTTATCCACCGCGAGCGTCCTCGAATTTATGTCGGGGGCGGAGCTGGACATATGGCGGTGATAGACGATATAAAGCTCGCCGTCCGCCTCGACGAAACTGTGCCCGCCGGGACCGGATATATCGAAACCGCCGCTGTCGTTAGACAGGAAAATCGCGTTTTCCGATTCGTCGAGTTTGCGGAAAACTCCCAAAGGGCTGTCGCTTACCGCCTGCGCCACGCGATAGTCTCCGTCGGCCGCGCCGAACGAATATGTAAGATAATAAATGCCGTTATGCTTGATCATGACGGGACCTTCGTCAATGAGGACATTGTTGGCATATTCGCAGGGCGTTGTTCCCTGAACATCCATATACCCTGCCATCGTGAGTAGGGTGAGCGTTTCGTACCTGATATCTGTCCAGCCGTCGCCGCATTCCACGCCGCCTATATAGCGCGTACCGTAATTGCGGAACACGAAATAGAGATAGCGGGTGCCGTCGTCATCGACGAACGGGTACGGATCGATATTCGAAAAATAGCCGTTGAACGTATAGTTGTCGTAGAGCGCGTTGTTTTTCGTGTATTCGATGAGAAAATCTTCCACGCGCGCGGCATACTTTGCGGGATCGAACAGAACCAGATCCGCCCAATAATCGTTGTACTCCACCGTTGTGCCGTTCGCGCGCACATAGGAATCGGCACGGTTTTGACCGGAAAGGTCCACCAAATCGAACGGGCCGTAAGGGTTTTCCGAAGAAAGGCAGTACAAAAGGCCGTTCGTGCCGTTGCCGTTCTGCGGCGTGGCGCTGCAAAACATGTAATACAGGCCGTCCTCTTCGTCATAGATGACCTCGGGCGCCCAGTTGTCTCCGTAGAAACAGCCGGTCGCCGCAGCCGTGTCGGAAAGCACCGTTCCGCGCGCCGTCCATGTGACGAGGTCTTCGCTCTGATAACAGACGAACCCCATCGACGTTTTGTACATAAAGAAATCGCCGTAATCGGGGCTTTCCGGATCGGTAACGCGTATCACCGCGGGATCGGCGCCGATGCCGGAATTGTCATTCCTGCGGAACAGGTTATTGTTGTAATGGGCAAGATCGCTGCCGTCAAGATAGTCGCAGCTGTCGTAATACGGGATCGCCCGATAGTTTTTCTCTCCGCCGTCTGTACAGCCTGCCATACCGAAGGCGGACAGAAGCGCAAGCGCAACAAACATTGTGATGGATAATTTTTTTCTCATCATGATCTCCTTATTATATTTTTCTGACGAAGGACACACTCGGCGGGCGCTCAGCCCTTGACGCCGCCGACGGCTATCCCTTCGATAAACAGCTTTTGCGTAAACGCATATACGACGACCAGCGGCAGCAGCGCGGCGATCGCCGTGGCGCACTGCACCGCTTCGCTCGAATAGAAGTCGCGCAGATCGCTGAGCATGATCTGTAACGTATAAGTAGCGGGGTCTCCCCCGTACAAGTACATGAGCGGTCCGGTATAGTTGTTATAGCCGCTGACAAATGCAAATATAAATTGCGCCACGAACGCAGGAATCCCTATCGGCATCATCACGTTCACATAAATGCCGAAATTGCCGAGCCCGTCGATCTTCGCCGCCTCGACATACTCGTCCGAAACCTGATCGAAATAGCTCCGCAAAAAGAAAATCATCGTCGCAGAACCAAACATACCGGGTATGATCAGCGGCAAAAAAGTATATGTCCAGCCGATTGCGTCGTAAAAAACATACGACGGTATCGTCATGCACGCGGTCGGTATCATCATGGTGGCGAGCTGCGCCATAAACAGCTTGTTCTTTCCCGCGAACTTTACCTTGGAATAAGAGTACGCGGCAAGCCCGCCGAAAAACAGCGCACATAAAACATTGAAAAGCGTCGTCCAAAGGGAATTGAGAAAACCGACCAAAAGCGAGGGCATCGACAGCACGCCGCTCGCCATATAGACGTCTTCCGCAAACAGCCTGCGGTAAGCTTCGATCGACAGCCCTTCCTTCGGCCACCATATGAACGACATACTCGATAAAAGCTCAATATCGGACACAAAGGAAGTGATGATGACCACATAAAACGGCAGAAACAAAAATACCGTATAGAGAAGCAGGAGCACGAAAATGAGGATATGCGCTTTATTGAGCTTTTTCCTGCGGCGCGGCGCGCCCGATAAAATGTTTTCCATTCAGTCCGCCTCCCCGCTGCGTATTTGGCGCACCTTAAATAAGACCAGCGTAAGCAACAAACTGATAAAAAAGAGCACAAAGCTTATGACGGACGCCCCCGGCATATCGTGATACGTCGTTGCGCGGATATAGGAATACAGCACGGATGTAAGCCCCGCATCGTCCACGCCCGCTTCGCCCGTCCACGAGTTGCCCGCAAACATTTTTGCGATATCAAAGGACATGATCCCCGCGATAAGACCGGCAAAAATCAGGTAAAACGTGGTGGGCGCGATAGACGGAAGGGTTATTTTGCGAAACTGCGTAAACCCGCCCGCGCCATCCATTTTTGCCGCTTCATACAGCGCGGGATCTACGGCGCCTATCGCCGCTTTATACATGACGATCCCGTATCCCGGCGCGCGCCAAACGTCTGCGAGGAAAAGCTGCCACGTGTATGCCGCGGGATCGGATCTCCACGAAACGCGAGCTCCTTCGCCGAATATTTGTACGAGCACGGAATTGACGATGCCGTTTTCCACGTCGAAAATATTCATGAACATGATGGATACGGCTACCGTAGAACAAATGTAAGGGACAAAAAACAATATCTGAAAAATTTTGCTGCCGAACACCTTTCTGCTCAGCAGCACGCTCACGGCAAGCGCGATCAGCAGCGAAACAACTTGGTCAGCCATCAGCCATAAGGTGATGAGCAAAGATTTTCCGAAACGCCCGTCCGAAAATATGCGCGTAAAATTCGCAAAATCATTCCATTGCATACTCGAAAGGTCATAATACTCCATCGAGCAGAACTGCGTGATGAAGGCGATGACGATCGCCGTGCCGCTGAATGCAACGAAAAGCAGCAACGGCAGTCCCACCGTGATCCAGCCAAATAAATTGTCTTTCATATTCGTCTTGCCCCTAACAGGAGCAAGACGAACGGCCGTTCGATTTTTTAATGTTTGATCCATGCCGATCTCCGTTGTTATTTCGTGGTTATAACGATCTTATAGGTATCCCTTCCGAGATACGAATTCGTATTTTCCGTTACTTTTTCGAAAAACTCGCTCATCGTGAGCGTACCGTTACGCACTTCGGTGTTGAGGCTGTTCGCCCACACGTTCACCCATTCGCCGTCTTCAAGGTACGACCAATCGCCCTGCTCGGTATTCTGCGCCATCAGGCTGACCGCGCGCAGGTCTCGGCACTTTGCGGAATCCCTTTCGGTAAATTCCGCACTCAAAGCCAACGAGCTTTGATTGGGAATGACGGTATTGGATTCGGCAAGGATCGCCTGCCCTTCCGGGCCTGCCGCCCATTGAATAAATTTCCACGCGGCAAGATATTCGTCTTCATCGCCGGAGTTTTTCGGTATAACAAAGGAGTATGTGATCGAACCCGTGGAATTGCGCCCGACTGCGACGGTTTCGTTGACCTGTTTCAGCGCGCCCGTATACTCGCCGTCGGAGTAGCTTTGCCCTATCACTTTCAAATTTCCGCTCTCATCGAGCGAGCCGCCCTCGTATTCGCGGTATTGTGCCGACATACAAGCGCCGAAAGAATCGAATTTGGTGCTGTTGAGCCCGTTCCCCTGCGAATATGCAAGATTGACGATGGCGACCTGCCCCGCTGTAAAATATGCCGAATATGAGGACTGCGACAGATCGACGGGACTCGGACTGACGCCGTAGCCCATATCCCCTTTGTCTACTTCCTGCGTAGTATCCATAGACAGTGAACAATACTCTTTGAATGCTTCATAGGTGGAGGGAAGGGCGTACAGCGTTTCGTCTGCGATAAGCCCGGTAAATTCGCTTCGGTTTTCCGCCACATAAGTTTTATCGGCATAATTCAGGATATCGCCCGCGTCGTATGCGCTGTCATTCACCTGCGTTCCGTCTTTGGTAACGAGGTAATTCGGATTCGTATCTCCCAAAGTGAACACATACTGCCCCAGATCGTCGTCATAGCCGATGCAGTCGCCTCCGACCGACCAGCCCATAAAGAACCACCATTCGGATACGAAACCATATCGCGCATCCGCGGGAGCGTTTTCGTTGTATTCGGGCGTAAAATATTTGGAAAAGAAAACGAGCTCTTCCCAATTCATCGGAATAAGCGGATTGAACACCTTATAGACGGTCTTACCCGCAAGATTTTGCGATGACACGAGTTCACCGGTGCCGTTCGTAGGATCTGCCGCGTATTCCGCATAGCCGTGCGGCATAAAATCCGTGCCGTTCGCTTCGTTATAACTTGCAAGTTCCGATTCCGCAACGGAGACGATGTTGATGCCCGCCTGACTGATAAGGGTAGGATTGTAGTAAAAAGTTTCGGGGTTATCGCCGTTCGGGATCCCGTAAAGATCGGTACCGGCGCCCGCGAGGCGCGTTTCCACGTCGACGCGGTACCTGTCAACAAGTCCCGCAGGGATATCCGCAAGATCGAAAACCGGTTCGCCGTTTTCGTCTTTCGTTAAAGTCGATTCATCCGCGAGCAAGTCGTCGAGATTGACGAAAAAATCCTGAACGGCATAATTTTTGAAATACTTGTCGTTTATCAGCATGATCTGCGACTGATTGAACCTGCCCGACAGCGTAGTCGTAAGATTGTGAGAATAGTCTGCGCCGGAATACAGAGGAGAAACGTACACTTTATCCTCCTGTCCCTGCGTCGCGTTATAAGTATTTACGAGTTCGATATACCGCGGGGAAGAATATTCGTCTCCCGAATAACGGAACTGTACCCTTTTAAACCCTTCGGGGACAGATTCTCCGCCTCCGCATCCCGCGCCTGCGAATAACATCACCGCCGTCATGAGCACGATCGCTGCATTTCTGAATTTTTTCATGCATTCCTCCTGTTATGTTTTATTTTTATGAAAACGAAGCCGCCAAGCAAGACTGCGCATACTTCATTCCGCTTACGTATTGAACCATACCGAAATACGGCTGTTTTCTTTTGTCCAATTTTTCCCGCACGACGCGTAGTCGGTCAGAAGCACATTCCCGTGCGCAGTCGAAAGTTGTATGCGAACCTGCTCCCCCTCGGCTTCAGGCAATCGCTCGAATACGGGAGTTCGTCCGTGCAGTATGGGAATAAGCGGGGCGGTAAGATCGCAGCACTCCTTTTGCTCGTCGCGCGCGAGCACCAAAGGCCCGTAAAGATATGCGGCTTTTCCGTTCTTTTTCTGCACGCGCAGGCGCATATCGCATTCCGCCGTTATCCTGTCGCCGTTATGCCACTCACGCGTGAACGCAATGTACCCGCCGCACGCGCGCGCCCTTTCTCCGCAACATTCCGCAGCGGTTTCGCACCATTCCGGTACCCTCACGAACACCGTAAACGTTTCGGGGACGTTCAGATATATCCTTGCGGAAAACAATCCGCCCGCGGGATAATCGGTCTCGAAAGAAAAACTGACATCTCTGCCCGACGGCGCAACGCCTTTCGCGCTGCCGTTCATAAAAAAGTTGATATAGAACCCATCGCCTTTGCGCACAGCTGCGTAAAGCGGATACAGCGCCGTGCCGGCAGCGCCTATGCACGCACAGCAGCCGTAATAACCTCCGTCGGCAAATTCCTTGTAGCCTCCTACGCCGCGCCCTCGCCTGTTATTGTACAGCGGGCTGTAACTGTCAAAAGGAAGAGGATCCAGTTCGGTTTTCTTTTCCAAACTGTACATTTTGCAATCCTGCGTATTGATGCTGCCGTACAGCGCATTGCGCGCGGACTGCTCGATCCAATCCATATAGCGCGCATCTGCGGTCAACCGCCAAAGGCGCGCCAAAAAGCGCATCCATGTTACGGTAACGCACGTTTCCTGCATAATGATATCCGAATATTCCGTCTGCATTTCTTCGGAATGATCGAACAGTTCGTGTGTACAGCCCGCACAGCCGATGACGGTGATGTCGCTCTTTTGCACAGCGTCGGCAAACTTAATTGCTACAGAAAGATACTTTTCTTTGCCGGTAGCCTCGTAGTAAGCGATAAGCCCCTCAAAAAAAGACATCGTTTCATATGCTTTCGTTTCGGGAAATTCATAAGGCTGTTTACCCGAAAGCAAAAAATCGATCAGATTTCCGTCGCGGCACCCTCCGGTAGAGATGATATACTCGGCAAAGCGAAGGTACTTTTCCTCTCCCGTCAGCTTATAAAGCTGCACGAACGGCTCTAAAACGGATGCGGAATTTACGCCGCCCCACCATTCGCTCGTTTGGGTGACGGGTATCTGCCCTTTGCCGCCGCCCACCTTTTCGGTCATGTAATCGGCCTGCGCGCACATTGCGGAAAGGATGCGTTCCCTCAGCTGCCCGTCGCGGCATATACCGTAAAAGTATTCCAGCCCTACAAGCACATACTTTCTGCCCCAAACGTCCCAGCCGCTGAATTCGTGCGCGATGTCGTAACATGAGATCCTGCCAAAACCGTCCTGCGCCGCAAGCAGAGAACGCACCGCACTTTCGAGCACGGCATACAAGCCTTCGCTATATGTATAAAGGTAAGTGAGGCACGCCCCGCGCATCATTTTTCCCCAATACTCGCCCCGCCAGCCACCGTCGGCTACGTCTGCATTCGTTTTGAATACGTCCGCAAATTTTTTCCAAAGTTTTTCGTCTTTGAGCTGTTTTTCCTCGATAAAACGCGCGTATTTGTCGGGCAAGCCGCCGTATGCCGCCTGCATGAACTCCGTGTGCGCCGAAAGCGCCCCTGTTCCCGCAGAGATGCCCGCGGGATGTTTTTTTGCGATAAATGTTTCCATGCTTCTATTGTATAGCTGTAATTGTGCATTTTATAGTATAATCCTTTCATTTAATTGTAAAATATAATCAATATGCCGCTTTTTTCTTGTGCTGCGGAACTGTTTTTGCTATAATGGAGCGGAACAGGAAAAAGGAGACATTATGCAGCCATATCCCGAACATCTCGCCACTCACGAAAGAGTACAGGTTTTCGATTTAAACGATGAAGTTTTTCATCTGTACGATCATCTCGCCTATTTTCACACGAAAGAATTCCCTCTTTTTATGCATTCGCACGACTTCTATGAACTGAACATCATCACCGAAGGACGCGGGCGGCACTATATCGAGGGCAATAACTTTGCGGCAAAACCGGGCGACGTGTTCGCTGTTCCGCCACACATCAAACACGGCTATTGGGCGGATGGCGACATGAGTATATTTCATCTGCTGATCGGGGAATATATGTTCACAAAATTCCATAAAGAGCTGGTACAATTCCCCGGAGTTCATCTTCTGTTCGAAGCGGAACCGCTGATCCGCCGCAATATAGACAAGGTGTCGCTGTTTTTGCATCTGAACGAAGAACAGCAACGCGACTTTTTACCCAAAATGCAGGACATCGTTGCGCTGGCAGGGGCCCGATATGAAGGCGCAAACACTATTTTTGAAATGCGTTCCATATGTCTTATCTGCGAACTTGCACACTTTATTGCCGACGATTACAGGTCGAAATACGCGGGCAAAGACGTACACCGCGAAAGCCTGTATTCCATCATTCCTTCTACCGAATATATGAACGAAAACTTTGCGAACCATATCACCTTAAAAGACCTTGCAAAACGCGCCATGCTTTCGCCCGCCAGTTATATGCGCTATTTCAAAAAGCTGTTCGGCATGACGCCGATAGATTATCTGATACGGCTGCGCGTAAAGCACGCGACCGAGATGCTGAAAAACACGGAAAAATCCGTTGCGGAGATCGCGCAGGACTGCGGCTTTTTCGACAGTTCGCACCTGCTGCGCACATTCAAACAAGAAATGGGCATCACGCCTTCTGAATATAAAAGTTCCGTAAAAAAATAGAACGGTGCACAAATCGGCTGCACCGCTCTATTATAACATTGCAAAAAATAGGCGTCAATATCCTTTTTGCAAAGATATATGACCAAATATTACTAACCCCCGCCCGCGCCGGTATCGGCGCGGGCGGGGCGCTGTTTCTATTTTTATCATCCGGTTCCTGTTCCTTATCTATTTTAATGGGTGTCCCGCATGAATACGGGACGCCCATTGTTTTTTACTTTTTTTTCTGAACAAAAAAGCAACAAAGAAATTTATTCTCCAATATTTTTGAATATATTGTTTAACCTTTCAAAACACGGAAATGTGATGTATTTCGGAGTTGCTCATCAAACAATTCTTTCGCTTTCTATTTCCCAAAAAGTTATCAATGTGGTATTTTGGTAAATAAATTTTCGTGCTTCTGTTGACTTTTCACGCAAATTGGGCTATAATCTATTTACCAAAAAGTTATCAATTGCAATTTTTAGTAATTAGGAGGACGATATGCAGGAGATTAAGCGTGAACGATATATAGAACAACTTGTTGCAAAGCGCGAAAACGGCTCGATTAAAGTCATCACCGGCATACGGCGATGCGGCAAAAGCTATATCTTATTCAACCTTTACAGAGATCATCTCCTCTCCACGGGCGTAAAAGACAGACAGATTATAGCCCTTGCCCTCGACGACGAGAAGAACAGAAAATACCGCGATGTTGACGTACTCTACGATTATCTTACTGCGGCAATCTCCGGCGATGAAAAAATGTACTACATCTTTTTGGATGAGGTTCAATTTGCAATTACCGCCGAAGAGATGAAGAGCGGGGACATAAGACTGTACGGTGTGCTGAACGGACTTTTGCGGCAGCAGAACGTTGACATATATGTAACGGGCAGCAACTCCAAATTTTTATCTTCGGACGTGCTGACCGAATTCAGGGGGCGAGGAGATGAAGTGAGGATCTATCCCCTCTCCTTTGCCGAATTTATGTCGGCCTACGACGGTGACAAATATGAAGGCTTTGACGAATACTCTATGTACGGCGGACTGCCGCTCATTTTAAGCAGAAACAGCGACGAGCAAAAGGGCAAATATCTGAACGACTTGTTTGAGGAAACATACAAAAAGGACGTGATTGACCGCTATAAACTACGCGGCGACACTATCCTCGATACCCTTGTGGATATTCTTGCTTCGGCGGTAGGTTCGCTGACAAACCCTACAAAACTTGCCGACACCTTCAACTCTCACGGCATTAAAACGAACAAAAACACCATTGCCGCCTATATCGATTATCTGAAAGACGCCTTTATTATTTCCATGGCAAAGAGATATGATATTAAAGGCAAAAAATATATAGGTTCGCCCTACAAGTTCTACTTTACCGACGTGGGACTGCGCAACGCAAGGCTAAATTTCCGTCAGCAGGAGCAGACGCACATACTTGAAAACATTATTTACAACGAACTTTTGGTGCGCGGCTTCAATGTTGATGTTGGCGTTGTTGAATACCGCAAGCGCGATGGAAACGGAAAAATAGTTGAAACGAGAGCAGAAGTTGACTTTGTATGCAACAAAGGCAGCAGGAGATATTATATTCAGTCCGCCTTTGCCATTCCCGATAAGGAAAAGATGGAACAGGAGCAGTCGTCGTTTGACCGCATAGACGATTCATTCAAGAAGATTATCGTATTACAGCAGCGCACCAAGCCTTGGAGAAACGAGAAAGGCTATTTGATTATCAATGTAATAGATTTTCTTCTTAATCCGGATAGTTTGGAACTATAAATTTTGCAGAACCACCCACTATCAATCAGGGACGCATATCCCAAGACGATAATTACCCGCATAAAACATCCTCTAAGTCAACACCTGCAAATTTTTCGTAATATCCGTAAAAAATGCCGCGCTCCACAAGTTCAGCTTACTTTCCCTCCATGAACTTTGCGAGCAATTTCAGATTGGTGGCACGGTAGAGCGGCGCGAGCTGCGAGATGTCGTCCTTATGCAGCGCAAAGAAGGCGGCTTCGTCGATGCACAGATCGTCGAACAGCAGTTCTTTGAGCGCCCTCACCGAATACACGGGTGAAAGCGAATACAGCTTGTCGCACAGCGCTTTTTCGGGCGAAGCGATCTGATAAGAATATCCCCCCCCCCTCCACTTTGATCTCCATGCCGAGCGGGTACACGGCAGCGGGAACGTCGCGGTATAAAAAAGTGCCGAAGGCGTTCTCGTAGCGCTTGGTCTTGCCCTTGCGGAACGTTGCCGAAGTATAGGTGTCGTAAACCGGCGCGTGGACGGACAGAGCATAGTCGAACGAGAGGTAGGACGGCCCGTAGATGGCTCCCGCGAGATACTTTCCGTCGGTGCGGGCATCTGTCTCGTACAAGCCCCTTGCGACCTGCACGAGCCTGCCGCCCTGCACTTCTCGCCGGATCTTGCCTTTAACGTCGGTATATCCAGCAAATTGCTGCGCCAAAGCATCGAATGAAACTAACATGATTTTCTCCGCATGGTTTTATTATTGCAAACCTTTCGGAGGAAATCAATAAGTTTTTTCAGCTTTTTTGTCGAGTCGGGAAAAGTATTTATACTGCCTCAGACAGCTCTCCTGCGCTGACTTTTCTTTAATATCACGTTTATCAAATGAAAACACCCCAAAAAGGCAGCGTCGCGTCGGAAATTGCGACGCGACGCTGATCCCGTGTAAAAACAATATCTTCCTTCTTCAAAATATTAATAAGCCTCATACAAATCCCTGACGTCCGAGCTTTAATTATGCTCGTTTCATTTAATTAGGTAACCTTTCATAACTTATCAACCGGAATATAATTACACAATGTTTTCCTCATACGATAGACGAAACCAATCACAAACGCGCCCCGCTCACATTTTCGGCTTGATCATGGCCGTACTCATCCAATCGTTGTAATAAGTAACTTTTTTGGGCAAATCGTTTGGTCTGAACGGCAATATTTTTTCTTCTAGAGCCGCAATTTCTGCAATCTTGCCGTCGCAATAATCTTGCAGGGTTCTATAGCAATCCCGAATCCGCAGCAGCAACCCGCCGATACGGATATCGTGTTTTTCAAACCCGTTCTGTTTGCATTCCCGCCCCCATTGTGTGCGGAATTTTTCATAAAAATCAAGCAACCTCTTCTCTAACTCTTTATAATTCCCTATTATTCCGGTAAGCGCATTTTTATCTCTTTTTTCATATGCCGCGCGCGTTTTTACGCCGAGCGTATATTTTATTTCCATCACGCGGCAAAGGGCGGAAAGCGTATCGAACATATACCCGAATGTTCCGCCCGAAAGATTTTGCAAGTCCTTTGCAATATCTGCAAATGTTTGCTTTTCTTCCCGAACGGTCAAATCGAATATCCCAAAAAACGGATCGCTGTATAACATATACTTACAGGGATTCGCCAATATATTTTCCTTTTTAAGATTCATTTTCCCGATTGACATAAAATCCTCAAAGGAAATCCCCGTTATTTGATAAAATTTTGCGGCAATGCTTTCTCTGTCGAAATTGCCGCGGGCAAATTCTGCGGCGCACATCAACGCAGGGAGCGATGAAAACAGCGAACTTTCTGCCCCGTCATCCTTCCAACAGGTGAAAAATATATCTTCCACGCCCTCGACAATACAGGCGCGCATCGCGGTTTCGCTCACTTGGATTGCAAAATCATTATCAGGGACAAATCCGCTCCAGCACCAGACGCCGCCTGCGAATACGACATTTCGTTTGAGTTTTCTGTGCGCTGAAATCATGGACTTATAATGAGACTCATCCTTGCCGTCATAATCCCAATAGATAAGGTCGATACCCTCCGGAACAAGCGACTCTATATTTTCGGGCAGTTCGTTTTTTCCTCCCGTTCCGTACGTTCCGCCGCCCCCAAGCCTGAAAAACATATCCGACCACATCATCGGGCGAAAGCCGTACTTCTTTGCAATGGAAAGTACGCGCCGCAAATGCTCGGAAAGAAGCGTAAGCCTGTCCGTAAAGCCATGCTTATCAAGATATTTGCCCAATCCCACCATATGTGCTTCATCCATGCCGATATTGATTCGGCGGGAGGTAAAACATTCTGCGCAGGTCTTGAACATATTTTCGATCAAAGTATAAGTGCGCTCTTCCCCTATAAGCAGAATATCGTCAATGTCGGTATACGGCCTATATTCATCCCAGCGCGTAATTCCGCCTAAATGCGCCAATGTCTGGATGCACGGAATCAATTCCAGTCCGTTTTCTGCGGCGAAACGATCCAGTTCCTTCAATTCAGATTTTGAATATTTGCCGCGCAGATAACCGAAATACGGCTCACTTTCCACCTCAAACGTATCCTCGGTATATAATTGCACATTCGTATATCCCATTTCAGAGAGCAACGCAAAAAATTCCTTTAATGTTTCTTTCGTATATACGGCATCCCTCGAACAATCGAGCATTGCACCGAGCGATTTAACGGTATTCATTTTTCCCTCCACGCTTTTATGTTCTGTATTTATCCTATCATAAGAACGTTTCGCTATCAACTCAAATCGAAACTAAATTATTTCAAAATCAACGAAACTCATATATATTTGCAACTTCGTTCTTTTTGAAATAAATATCGTTTGCGATAGGACGAATAAATATCTTCCCTCTATTACAATAAATTTATAAAGTAAACGAAGTGAGGCATTCTAGTGAATAGCATAAACAACAAAATAAAAATCCGACCTCTCGGCATCCTTTACGAACTTTTGGGAACGCAGATGAACGGACTTACGGGACATATAGAAAACGCAGGATTTCCCTTTGATCGCATCTGGTGGGGAAACAACGCAGAGCAGGAAGAGAATGAAAATCCCCAATGGTGGGTATATGAACAAACTGCTTACTGGCTCGACGGTTTTACTCGTTGCGCGATCTTGTTAGAGGACGAATGCGCACTCCGCCGCGCTGAAAAAATAATATATTCGGTTATAAATACCCCCGCCCCGGACGGATACCTTGGGCCGCAAGCCTTAAAAAAGACAGACGGATGGAACCGTTGGCCGCATACCGTATTTTTCCGAGCTTGCATGGCTCTCTACGAACAAAACAACGACGTTAAACTTCTGCGTGCCCTTACGGAACATTACCTCGGTGGCTCTGCCCGCCACGACAATCTGCGCGATATAACGAATATCGAAATCATGCTATGGCTGTATGCCCGCACGGGAGAAAAAGAGCTGTTGCAAATGGTGGAAGAAGATTACATTTCCTACAATCAATCTTGCGCGGACGATAATTGCGACAAAGTCGGCCTTTCCTCCAAAAAGCCCTATTGCCACGGAGTTACATACAACGAATATTCGAAACTGGGCGCGATCCTGTACCGCTATACTGGAAAAGAAAAATACTTGCAGGCATCCGAATCTGCCTATGATAAACTCGAGCGTTTGTTCATGCTCCCCGGCGGATGCCATTGCAGCAACGAATTTTTGCTTTCCGATAACTGTATGGAAAGTTACGAAACCTGCGACATATCCGACTACACTTGGTCGCTCATGTATTTGTTCGACGCCACAAAAAAGGGAAAATACGCCGACCTCACGGAACGGTGCATATTTAATGCGGGCATGGGGTCGGTTCTGGAAGATTTCCACGGGTTACAATATTTTTCCTGCGCAAATCAGGTGATCGCAGACCATCAATCTAACCATAATTTTTTCCATAGAGGCAGCAAATGGATGTCTTACCGCCCCAATCCCGGAACGGAATGCTGCCCCGGAAACGTAAACCGTTTTTTGCCTAACTACGTACTCAATATGTGGAAAAAAGACGGAAACGCTGTTTACGCAGTTCTGTACGGCGCGAGCACCTTCGAAACGGACGATATATATATCCAAGAAGATACCGACTATCCTTTCCGGGAAAGCATTGCGTTTGATATACAAACGAAAAAGCCTTTCGACTTTATGTTTCGCATTCCCGGTTGGGCAGATAAATTTACCGTTGTAAAAGACGGAGCCGATACGGAAGTTCAGCCACAAAACGGTTTCTCTTGCTTGCAGATCACAAAAAACTGCCGTATTACAATCATGTTTGAAAGTTCCGTACAGGAACATGAAACAAATGACGGAATTTATTTTTCCAAAGGCCCGCTCGTTTACTGCTATGGCCTTACAGGAAAACGGGAACGCGACCGCAACGAAAAACACTCTTCGGAAACGTTCCCCGCTTATAACATTTATGCGAACGACAAATGGAATTACGCGGTAAAGCGCGGCAACAAAACGATGTTTGTCCCAGGCACGCAAACGGGGTTTGACCTAAATAAAGACATCCCGTCCATCCGCGTGCAAGCCTTTGAAGCACCCGAATGGTCGCTCGAACAATGCAATAAAATCGAAGTGTGCGACGATTTATATAAAAAAACGACACACACGGAAAGCGGACAATTTCTGTTCACCCCTTCTCCGCAAAGCGTCGGGCGCATTTCCGATTGCGCGCAAACGCTTACCCTCCGTCCCTATGGGGCGAGTAAATTGCGCGTAACCGTATTCCCCGTAAAACCATGAATAGACGACAACAAAAAAGCCGCGGTTTTGCACATACTCTGCGAAACCGCGGCTTTTTGTTTTTACCGATTGAATTTTTCGAGCGTTTCCTTTACGAATTGTTTGTAAAAATAAAAGGACTGCTTTTTAATTCTTATTTTATTCACAAAATCGGAATATACCAACCCGAACCGCCGGGTGTACCCGCTCGACCATTCAAAATTATCCATCAGCGTCCAGACGTAATACCCGAACACAGGCAAGCCCTCTTCCTTCGCACGCAGCGCCCCCGCCGCATAACGGCGGATATAGTCCGCACGCGCATAGTCGAGAACCTTTCCGTCCGTATCCACCCAATCGGGCAGCGATACCCCGTTTTCGGTGATCGCCACAGGCAGCGAATACCGTTCGCTCATAAACTTGATCGCATAATATACCGCGGAAGCCGATCCCTTGATGTCCCAGCCCATATCGCCGTATACCGCGTTTTGGTCGGGCACGCAGATTTCAGGCTCTCCGTTTTCGCCCAGCTCCACCGTTTTGCCGACGTATACGTTCAGCCCTAAAAAGTCCGGTTTGCAGGCAATGGCGTCCATGTCGCCGGGGCGGATAAAATCGGGCGTTACGCCGAGCGCGGCAAAAATGCGTTCGTCATACTTTCCGAATACAAGCGGGTCGCAAAACAGCGTGTTGTTCCCGAAAAATCCTTCGCCGAGGCCGAACGTCGCCTTGCGGGCAAGCTCGGTGAACTCGGGCGCTTTCGGCATTTTGATATCCGTACAGTTGACCATGCCGACTTTGACGGGGCCTCGCGCGTACTCGCGCAGAGCCCGCGTCGCCGCGCCGTTGCAAAGGAGCAGATTGTGGATCGCCTCGAATACCTCGCGGGGCTGTTTCGCTTTCCACCCGCCCCCTACGGGGCGGATATACAGGAAGTCGATCACAGCCAAAGCCTCATTGAACACCGAAAACAGTTCAACCCTGTCGCTGAAATGCTCTGCCACGATGCGGGCGTATTCCTCGAACCGCTCCACAATAGAGCGGTCGAGAAATCCTCCTTTACGGTCAAGCTCTACGGGCATATCCCAATGGAACAACGTAACCAACGGCTTCACGCCGATCTCCAAAAGCCCGTCGATCAGCCTGTCGTAATATTCGATCCCTTTGGGATTAACAGCGCCGCTGCCGCCTGGTTGGATGCGCGGCCAGGACAGGGAAAAACGATAGGAATTGATCCCCAGCTCTTTAATGAGGGCAAGATCCTCATCGAGACGGTTATAACTGTCGCACGCCTCGAAACAAGTCTGCCCGTTTTTGATGAGCCCGCGTTTGGAATAATTGTCCCACACGCTTTCCCCTTTACCGTCCTGATCCCAACCGCCCTCGATCTGCGTGGCGGCCGTTGCTGTACCCATGTAAAAAGTATCGTTTTTTATCCTTTTATCCATATTACTCCGTTGTATTGACCGCGCGGATAGAATCGATATAGACGTACGTGGAATCAGCTTCGGGCGCTACACCATCTGCAAATGCCATAAATTGACCGTTTTGCAAAAAACTGTCGTAATTATTCAAAAACGTTTCGATACTCACACGATAGGTTACCCACTGATTCGTATCGAGATTTCCGTTCCCGAATTGCAACGCATACTCTATAGCAGGACTTGCTCTGCCTACTTGGAAGTAAAGATTGAGTACGCCCGTCGCATATACGCGGAATTCGAGGTAATCATATCCCTGATACACCGCCTTGTCGAATATCGGTTTGAATGCCCCGTTGTAAGAGTAGGCAGGCCAATTTTTACTTGCCTCCAATTTCAGAACGCCGTCCGCTCCTTCAAATTCAGACAACAATTCGCAGAGACCGCTTGCATCATTTCCGGTAGGTCTGTCACCGTTTGCCGAGAAATCGAGCACCATACCCTCTTCCGCCGCGCGCACGATAAACTCAGCGCGGAAGTACTGCGTGCCAGTCTCGCCCGTGATCACCACAGTATACTCGCCTGCGGCGGTCGGCGTGAACGCGGTGCCTTGCTGCGTCTCCCCGTCGATCTGCACGGTAAGTTCCGTTGCTTCGGCAAACGCCGCAATGGAGCTGAAATCAACCTTCTCGCCGAGCACAACCACCATGTCATCTACGGTAACCTCGCTGTAATTGACGGCGCAAATGCTGTCAAGATACAAATAAGTTTGCGTTTCGTTCGATTCAGGGGAGTTGAGGAAGGTGATCTGCGTCTTTTCGGCAAATCCGCTAAAATTGTCTGCAAAAGTTTTAATGGGTAAATATATCGTCGTCCAGCCGTTTGTATTGGCGGTAAACTCTATAACATATTCAACAGCCGAATCGCCGCCCGTTCCCTCAACTTTGTAATAGAACTTAAAATTCGTTCCCGTGAATCCTTCTACTTTTATGCGGAATGCAAGGTGCGTGTAGTCCTTATAGACGGAACTATCAAATATCGGCTTCCATCCGGACGCATTCGTATAGCCCTTCCATATGCCGACGTGCATTTTCAGCACCCCTGTCGCGCCGTCGTATTCATCCAACCATGTTGCTTCGGTAACGTCTCCGCCCGTCGGCGCGTCGCCGGCAGACGAGAAGTCGAGCACCATGCCCTCTTCCGCTGCGCGCACGATAAACTCGGCGCGGATGTACTGCGTGCTAGTCTCGCCCGTGATCACCACGGTATACTCGCCTGCGGCGGTCGGCGTGAACGAAGTGTCTTGCTGCGTCTCCCCGTCGATCTGCACAGTAAGTTCCGTTGCTTCGGCAAACGCCGCAATGGAGCTGAAATCAACCTTCTCGCCGAGCACAACCACCATGTCATCCACGGTAACGTCGCTGTAATTCACCGCACGAATGCTGTCAAGATATAAATAAGTTTGTGTTTCGTTCGATTCAGGGGAGTTGAGGAAGGTGATCTGCGTCTTTTCGGCAAATCCGCTAAAATTGTCTGCAAAAATTTTAATGGGTAAATATATCGTCGTCCAGCCGTTTGTATTGGCGGTAAACTCTATAACGTATTCAGCTGCCGTATCGCCGCCCGAACCCTCAACTTTGTAGTAGAACTTAAAATTGGTTCCCGTGAATCCTTCTACTTTTACGCGGAATGCAAGATGCGTGTAGTCCTCATAGACGGAACTATCAAATATCGGCTTCCATGCGGACGCATTCGTATAGCCCTTCCAAATGCCGACGTGCATTTTCAGCACCCCTGTCGCGCCTTCGTAATTATTCAGATACGTCGCTTCGGTAACGTCGCCGCCCGTCGGCGCGTCGCCGGCAGACGAGAAGTCAAGCACCATGCCCTTTTCAGCCGCACGCAAGGTAAACTCAGCGCGGAAGTACTGCGTGCCAGTCTCGCCCGTGATCACCACGGTATACTCGCCTGCGGCGGTCGGCGTGAACGAAGT
>CDZB01072119.1_pt1 | contig 27307 bp, 21 predicted proteins | sample 554961 | NCBI WGS metagenome assembly CDZB01 (sample SAMEA3182106, study PRJEB8094) | gut metagenome | biome: human; feature: gut; material: Stool; isolation source: human stools | place: Canada | collected 2013-02-26
CTTGAATAATGTGGGTGAATCCTTGCCAGAGAAAGACCATCGCTTTAAGCACAAGATGAGTATGATAGAATTTACGGTCAGTGCAGGAGAAGGTATTGAGAGCAGGAAGAGTAATCTTCAAAGTATAACATTGGACAAGATAAAGACACAGGGTAAGATAAATGTAAAAACAGGTGCGACAGAAGTCACAGGGACTTCTTCCCTAAAAACCTTACCAGTAACAGGTCTTTTGACCGATCGCAGGGTCTGCAAGTTCATACTCTTCCCGCAACAGTTCGAAAACAAAGAATTGACCATTAGTTGTAGTGTGTTGTATAACGAAAATACTATTAACAATTATACAACAAAGATACCCCTACCAAATGGATTCGAAGGTGGTAAAAAATATACTTATACTATCAGAGTTCATAATAATAGTATAGTAATAGGAAATGCAAGCATAACGGGTTGGGGTATTGGCGTAGACAATGGATCTCTCGATGCAGAAATAGAATAGTTATGATAAAGAAAATACTGACATATTGCGCAGAGCAGCTCAATAGCTATCTTGGTCGATACTACCATCGACCACAAGGGCTTGCAGAAGTTGGACATATAGGTCAAAGAACAGGAGAAATTCCTAATAAGGTAATCGTTTCATTGGTGAATGTGGAACGAGAAACTGCAGGAGGTATCTCAAACAATGTTCAGACTTATGGTGGCAGCTTCACATCCTCTTCTGCCCCATTCTTGCTGAATCTGAAAGTAATGTTTGCGGCTGTTTTTGAGGAAAAGCAATATGCGGAATCATTGTCAGTATTTTCCAAGGCATTGGCTTTCATACAGTCACAGCAGAAGTTTATGGTTGACAATGTGAAATATACTCTAACTTTGGAAACAGTATCCACATTTGACTTTCATAACATTTGGACAACAATGGGAGGGCAATATTATCCTTCTGTTGTGTGTAAACTCACTGGAGTTGTAATTGATTCCAATGAAATTAAATCAAGCGGTTCAACTGCTCAGAACACAGAAGTACAAACATAAAATTGACAGCATGAGTACATATCGTTCATTATATAGCTTTCGTATAGAGCATGAATACTTTGAGGATAGTAACGGTAATGCCTTGATGTGTTCTGTCCTACCTTCAGCACAAAAGCTGATGGCGCAACGAGGTTTGCTATTTCGACAGACTGACGAAAACGAATGGACGATATTGTATGATACGGAAAATGCAGGTTTAGATACCGAATCTGACATCATTGAGTTTGGAGTCTTGATGTCTGAACCTGCATTTGTTTTTTACACCGAATGGCAAAACTTCAATCCAATGGTTGCCTATCAGATAGACTTACCGATTGGAAAGTCCGAAGTTAATGCTACAGACGTGATAACTGAAATTGGAGTGAAAAGGAGTTTTGGAATACCATTTTGCACTATAATGATTCATTTGACAGAAGAGTTATGGCAAGCAGCAAAGAAGGATGTTCCACTGAAGAACACTCTAATATTCAAAACTCCTGAGTGTTTTTGGGAATATGTCTTCATTTGTCAAAATACGAATAGAGAAATATCCTCAGAATACTTGAAATTGGAAACAGACAAGGAAATACTAACGTTTAAATCATTTGAAAGGACAAATGAATTTGGAAGAAACGCATTCCGCACCGTATCGGAGAAAGCAGTGCCGATGCGGGAACGCTATGACATAAAATTGAATCTGATTGTTACCCACGACAAAGAGCAAAAACAATATTTGCTGAGAAATATAGAGCATCCTATACCAGGTCAATTCAAAAGCAAAGCGGATAAATTGAGACAAGTCTGCTATTTTTAGTAACCAAATGCAAAATGCAATCTGACTACAGATGCTTTTGTTTATCAAAAATCATCAATGCGTATGGCACAAATGAAGACCCCAGGCGTTTACATTCAAGAGAAGAACGCTTTTTCGACAAGTGTTGTCGAGGCCGCAACCGCCATCCCCGCTTTCATCGGAATCACAGAGAAGGCTGTTAATGGTTCGGAATCCTTGGCTAACAAACCTTGGAAAATCACCTCAATGACTGAGTTTGTTCAGTACTTTGGAGGTGCACCAAAGCCAGTGTTCAATCTGAGCATAGCCACAGATTCCAACGATGCTTTATATTGCAAAGAAATTGTCGAAGGGCAATACTTTAAGGTGTCAAAGCTTACTGCCCTTTATACCTTATACTATAACATGGTCATGTTCTTTGCGAATGGAGGCGGAACTTGCTATATTGTATCTGTCGGAACTTATAAAAAGGGAGAAATCAACAATGACAATATAAAATTAGCCTTAGACTCGTTAAAGAAGATTCGTGAGGTAACTTTGATTGTCGTACCAGAGGCTGTTAATACCGCAAAAGAAACCTGCAAGAATATTCAAACGGATGTGATTATGCACTGTGGTGAAATGCAGAATCGTTTTGCAATCTTTGATGTGCATCCAAAGGAAAAAGATGAAGACTCTATGTCGCAACAAATAGAAGACTTCCAAACAGGCATAGGTTCAAATTATCTTTCTTACGGTGCTGCATACTATCCTTATTTGAACACTTCTGTTATAAGTGATAAGGATATTGACGGAACGGTACTCAGATGGGAAACCGCTCCTAAATTGGAATCTGTATTTGGAGAAAACTCTAAACTTCAAAAGTATTTGGATGATTGTTTCAAGATTGAAGAAGGAAAAGAAATTACCGATACAGCGCGCAACAATGCACATAGTGCACTTCTGATAAATTGGGATGAATATAAAAATGCCGCCAACAAGGTTAAGGAATATCTCAATCTACTTCCTCCTTCTGCTGCAATGGCTGGTATATATGCAATGGTGGACAACACCCGTGGTGTATGGAAAGCTCCAGCAAACGTTTCTCTCAATTATGTAAATAGTCCAACAGAGACTATAAGCGACCTTGAACAGGAAGATCTGAATATGCCAATGAACGGAAAAGCGATTAATGCCATTCGTACATTCCCTGGTGAAGGTATTAAGGTTTGGGGTGCTCGCACACTTGATGGAAATTCACAAGACTGGCGTTACATTAATGTACGTCGCACCATGCTTTTCATCGAGGAATCCGTAAAGAATGCAGCCAAGGCTTATGTGTTTGAGCCAAACGTTTCTAATACATGGCTCAACATGAAATCTATGATTGGTAGCTTCTTAAATGGTGTATGGAAACAAGGTGGTCTTGCAGGTTCTGTTCCTGAAGATGCATATTCTGTTCAAGTGGGACTTGGAGAAACCATGACGCAAGACGATGTTCTCAACGGAATCATGCGCATTACCGTGTTGGTAGCCATTACTCGTCCAGCAGAATTCATCGAGATTACCTTCCAACAGCAGGTGCAAAAGAGTTAAGGAATGATTTAGTAATTGATTAAAAACAAGATATTATGGCAGAGACTGGTGCAACACAAAGCCAAAACACTTGGCCAGTACCTGAATTTCACTTTAGTGTGGAAATTACCAATGTAGGAGTTATTTCATGCAAAGAGGTTTCAGGGCTTGAGACTGAATTTGACGTAATCGAATATCGTGCAGGCGACTCTCCTGAGTTTACAAAGACGAAGCAGCCTGGTCTGCGCAAGACAAGCGACATTACCCTCAAGAAGGGAATCTTCATGAGTGACACCAAGATGTGGGACTACATTGGACAAGTGAAGATGAATACTATTCAGCGTGAGACCATCACCATCAAGCTACTTGATGAGTCTGGAAATCCTGTCCAAAGCTGGCAAGTTGTAAATGCTTGGCCGAAGAAAATGCAAGTAGAAGGTTTCAAGGCAGAAGGTAACAGCGTGGCAATGGAAACTATGACGCTCGCTCACGAAGGAGTCAAACCTATTTAAATTTAGAAGAAAATGTCAGCAAATACCAACAACTGGGCACTTCCAGTGCTATTCCACTTCAGCGTAGTGTTCAAACTGCCAAGTGGTGATGTCATAGCCTCCTTTAGGACGGTAAGTGGCATAGAACAGGTGTTGGAATTGCAACAACAGACTCAGCAAGGAGACAATGACCTATGGTTGCCAACAGGCGTAAGCCATAGTGACATTGTCCTTGCTCGGGCACTCGAACCTCTCTCTGACAATATCAACACGTGGGTGACTGACTGCATAACCTTCAAGGAAACAAACAAGAAGATAGAGCCATGTACATTGATTATTTCATTGCTTGACGAGCAGAATAATCCGATAAGTTCCTGGGAATGTCTAAGAGCTATCCCATATAAATGGAAACTTGACGATTTGAATGCGGAGAACAGCAGTTTGGCGATAGAAACATTAACACTTAAACACAGTAAACTGAGGAGGATTAAGTAATGCCAATTGTTATCAAGGAAATCAGGGTGAATACAGTGGTGGAGAAAAAAGTCATCACTCACCAAGAAATATCAGAGGAGATTTATCACAAGATAAAGAATGAGATATTAGAAGAACTCGAATGCCATGTAGATGAAAATCCACAGGATAAGAGGAAAAACAATCGCTAACATTTGTAGCTTATGGAACATCTTATCATACAAGCATATTCTGATGACAAGTTCAGAAGCAAGCAAGGTGGACAGATAACGATTTTACTGAATCCTGAAAATATCAAGACAGGAAAGAGAATACGTTACAATAAAGACAAGCAACTGGGAGCGATCGGCAAGAACAACATATTTGATAGATATGACTCAGAAAACCTCTCATTCGATTTTACCATTGACTGTACAGGTGCTGTTGAAGGAACATTACAAAGCGATACTGCTACCGCCAAGGTCAAAGAGATAGAGGACAGCGTATATTGCTACAATAGCGAACTGCACAGACCGTCCTATGTAGAAATCGTTTATGGCTCGGTTATGTTCAAGGGACAGGTCGCCAAGATGAACGTAGATTATTCTTTGTTCAATGGTGCAGGCGATGCACTTAGGGCAAAAGTTGGAATGGAGTTCGTTGGCTATATGGCAAGCGATGAGGAACGCAAGAAATATCCCAAGAACTCTCCTGATATGTCTCGTCTCATAACAGTCAAGGATGGTGATACGCTTGCCAAACTTTGCTACGAGACATACGGTGATTCTACTTTGGTGGCACAAGTGGCAAGATTTAATAATCTCAACGGATTCAGAAACATTCCAGCAGGAACAGAACTTCTGTTTCCACCATTGAGAAAAAGTCAATAATATAACATATAAGGAATATGGCAGACTCTCCATCAAAATACAAGGACAGAATCGTTGCATGGACTATCAATTGCGACGGCAAGGCACTGGACGACTCCTACAAGTTGGTTTATGCCCAAGTACATCTTGCCATCAATCGAATAGGAAAGGCTACATTGAAGTTCTATGCTGGCGATATGGACAAGCAGACTTTTGATGAGACTGATGCCAATTCTTTCAAACCAGGAACTGCCATACGCATTGATGTTGGCAACATTGACAAGCAAAACACAATCTTTGAAGGTGTTATACTTGAAATAGGTATAAAAATGGGGCGAAACTCACGCTCCATGATGATAGTGGAATGTAGGGATTATGCTTATCATGCGACACAAGGACGTAAAAATCGGATATTCGAGAAAAAGAAGGATTCGGAAATAATAAAGGACGTTTTGAAAGCATACGGTACGGTAAATGTCGATGCAACTTCCTATCAACATCCCGAAATGGTACAATATTACTGTTCCGATTGGGACTTCGCCTTGTCGAGGGCTGATGCCAATGGATTATTTATATATACAAGAGGAAAAGAAATAAACGTCTTTAAGCCAAAGGTAAGTGGGAAGCCTGTACTGACCGTTACTAATGGCGTTGATTTAATAGACTTCGATGGCGGACTTTCGGGCAGTGAGCAATATGGCAAGTATGAGGCTGTTTCTTGGGATCCTGCCACACAGAACCAAGTGAGGCAAACTGCATCTGCGCCAACTTTGAACGAACAAGGCGACGTCACCATCAAAAAATTGGCAGGAGATGATAGTCAAATATTGCAAACTGATGCCCCTCTCGACAAGAACGCCCTAAAGCAATGGGTTGACAGCCAAGCGTTGAAAGCTGGATTGGCAAGATACCACGGTTCATTCAGCTTTTATGGAGCTGCCGAAGTCGTTCCTGGATGTATCATAGAGCTAAAGGGATTGGGCAAGCGGTTTAATGGAAAAGTCTATGTGGGGTCTGTGACGCATACGATAGAACGGAATGAATGGATTACAAAGGTAGGCATGGGAGTTCCTGCCAACAACATAACAGACGAAGCAGATGTGATTGCACCTACCGCCGCAGGATTTTTACCGGGAATGGAAGGGCTTCACATTGCGGTGGTCAAGAAACTTGATGGTGACATATCCAAGGAATGCCGCATACAGGTAGAGTTGCCATGGATGGATGGCGAAAAGAAATTGCTTTGGGCTCGCCTTTCGTCAGTATATGCCACCAATCAGTCGGGAATCTTCTTTCTTCCCGAAATAGGCGACGAGGTGGTTGTGGGATTCATCAACAACAGCCCAAACTACCCGATAGTCCTTGGAGGGATGTATGGAAGCAAACACACTCCTCCATTTGGATATGAGGCAAAAAACAATATAAAGGCGATTGTGACTCGTTCAAAGATGTCTGTTGAGTTTGACGAGGAAAAGAAAATCATAACAATTCAAACGCCTGCAAAGAATACGATAGTGATGAGTGACGAGGGAAAATCCATCTCTGTTACAGACCAAAACAAAAACAAGATGGTCTTGGACAGTAATGGTATAGAACTTAGCTCTTCAAAAAATATAAAGCTGACAGCGAAAGGTAACATTGCACTGAATGCAGCCGGAAAAGTCAGTATAGACGCAAAATCGGATGTCGATATAAATGGAACAAACGTAAAGGTTACAGCCAAAGTCGGTGCGAAGGTCAAAGGCAATGCTACGGCGGAACTTTCAGCTTCTGGTCAGACCACTGTCAAAGGCGCAATGGTAATGATAAACTGATAAAGATATGCCAAATGCTGCAAGATTAACAGATATGCACACTTGTCCGATGCAGACACCAGGACTTCCTCCTGTTCCGCATGTAGGCGGTCCGATTATTGGGCCAGGAGTGCCAACGGTACTGATAGGAAAACTTCCTGCAGCCGTTATGGGCGACATGGCTACTTGCGTTGGGCCGCCCGACACTATCATTAAAGGTTCAACAACAGTGATGATAGGTGGTAAACCAGCTGCAAGGATGGGCGATACAACAGCGCATGGGGGGAGCATCATCATGGGTTGTCCTACAGTTATCATAGGTGGTTAGAAATAATTAAATAGATACGAGATATGACAGATACAAAAACGTTCTTAGGAATAGCATGGAACTATCCTCCACGCTTTAAAGGTGGCGGAAGTTCGCAACCTACTGAGATGGTTGCAAACGAGGCTAATATTCAGCAAAGCATTATGACCTTGTTGAGTACAATGCCTGGAGAAAGAGTACATCGTTATGAGTATGGTTGTCCCATTAGGGAATACGCCTTTGAAATGATGACGGCATCCACAATAACGATGTTACGAGACCGAATAGAACAGTCGATAATTCTGTTTGAGCCAAGAGTGATAGTCAATCGGATTGATTTCGAGGAGAAACAAGACGAGGGGAAAATGAATATCCTCATAGACTATACAATAAGGCAGACGAATCGACGAACCAATATGGTTTATCCATTCTATTTTGTAGAGGGAACAGATTTAGTAAACTTATAAAAACAAGATATTATGAGCATAAGAAAAATTATCTATACAGCAATGGCTCTTATCACTATGGGCTTTACTGCATGTACGCAAAATGAAGATATGACTCCTACGCTGAAAGGGCAGGAAATCAATGCCACTTTCTCTGTTGGAGGTATGCAGACTCGTGTCAATACATTGGGAGACGGTAAAAATTGGGAGGATAAAGATAAGCTGAAAGTAAGTATATTTACGGATTCTGATCCTGGTAGTACGACTGTTCTTTCTTTTAATGGCGAAACCTGGTCTCGTACAGGAAGTTTTCGTTGGTTAAATGGATACGAACAACATACTATTTTGGCTGTATATCCATCTGACACGGATTTTGGGAAAAATAATCTACAGTATGATTTACAAACAGACCAAAGCAGCGAAGATAAATTGAAAAACGCTGATCTCATAACTGGATATTGGTACGATATTCCTTGGAACGATATAAAGATTCCTATGAAGCATCGCATGTCTATGGTTACGATAGTATATCATGTTGGAACTGCAGATTATCCTAATATGGATATGAGTGAACCACAAGTGTATTCTAAACACACCAGCGTTTATTTTAAAAGAGAAGACCGAGGACAAGGGCAATTTGTCATGAGTACACCTACTGCTAATCCTGCTTGGGTAAAAGCCTATAAGCATGACGATGGTATGTTTTCTGCAATCGTTATCCCTGGTTCATACATTAAAGATGAAGTCTTCTTGAGATTCAAGATAGGCGACAATATTTTTAATGCTAAAATGAAGATGCCTACCGACTTTGAAGAGGGTAAACGCTACACCTACAAACTCGATGTAGGAAAAGACGAAGTTAAACTAACTCAAATCAGCGTAGATGATTTGAAAGGTTGGGACAGTAACAACGAAGAAGAACTCAAATAACTGGAGGACAAGAATATGAAAAAGATATTTCAATACATCATGCTGGCTGTCGTTACTATAGTAATGGCGTCATGCACAAGTGATATAGAAGAAACAACCACAACAACAGGCAAGAACAACATACAGTTGGTTGTTGGTGAATTTCCGGCATTCGGAGATTCACAGACTCGTGCTATTGGTACACAAGATGAAGGCAAGACTTCATGGGCTGAAGGAGATGAGTTGCTTCTGAAGATGACTAGTAAGACTTTAGGGACTAAGTATGCTACTTTTAAATATAATGGCAGTAATTGGGAATTGGCAAGTGGCGAGCTGTCTTATAAAGAAGACGAAGTGCCAACCTTTCCTCATGTATATTATGCCCCTAATTACAAATGGGAAGCTGGCGAATTAGTTTTGAAAGAAGGCAAGGTTGCAGGAACGGATGAATATATTGAGGGAACAGCACAAATAACCCCTAATGGTCAGGGTATAAATGTATCTTTTGCCGATGCAACACGCAACTATTCCCGCTTGCGCATTGCTACAAATCAAGATGGTTCTGTTACCGTTATTGCCAAGTTTATCACTCCAGCCAACACTAGAGGCTATTCTGATAATACCTACACTCTTACGCCTGATGAAAAAGGCAATGTGTATTTGTACGGTAAGTTTTTTAAGTATTCGTCAATAATTGTAAAAAATGCCGATGTGACTTTAGTTGATTATTTTTTCCAAAAAGAAATTGAAACCAACAAGAGCTATGTGCTGGATGCGACCGTAGTGTCTTTGGTCGGTTTGAGCACTGAGGAAATACAAAGTACTATCAAGAATGAACTGAATAAAGGGAAGGCAGACATCCGTCTTGTCCTTTCTGATGATATGACGAATGATGATATGGATGCAATAAAAAGTGCCCTTGAATATGCCAAAGATGACAATATCAACCTTACCATTATGGGATTAAAGAAGGTTTGGAATTACGCTCTTTCAGAGATTCCACATGTAAAAAAACTAAAGTTAACGGATGTCGAAGAAATTGGAGAGTATGCTATTTGTAGCAATATGACACTTCAAGTATTTGAGGCTCCTAAACTTAGGACTATTCATTCTGGAGCATTCTTTGATTGTCCTGACCTTCAAACACTAAGGTTTGGAGCAATTGAGTATGCCGAAGAGCTTGTTTCTCAAATTTTCGATCAAGGAACTGAATATAGAATTGATTTGATTCTTTCTTCCGACCAAAAAGAGCTGAATGAAGACCGATATGGTAGCTTATGGGAAGCTTCACAAACACCTTATGCAGATTCTTACGACCATAACACCAAACATTTTATAAACAATTATTTCAAGTCTATAATTTGTGGTCACTCTAAGCATTAAAGGGCAAAGTGCTTGTGATTTCCAATATGGCAGAATTAAGTCTTATTAAAAATATTTTTATGACTGTATTAAGAGAATATAAACAAAGGCTATCAAGGACCTTGCAAACTCATCGTAAATCTCTTTCAACGAATAATGTTGGAGTTTTGCAATGTGCAAGAAACCAAGGGTATGAAACTATATATGGAAAACCCGAATTTAAAACGTATTATTTCGGAGGAATCCCATGGGATGCATGTACTTATCGTGAAATAACAATACCTCCTTATTATAGACCGAATAAAGGAACTGGAACTAGTGGGAAAGCACCTTGGGCAGGCAGATTGTTAGACCAAGGATATCAAAAGCCACGAAATGCAACGCGATTACATGTAATCAATTCAAATTTCGGTGGTCCAGGTGGAACTTACGAAGGTAACTTACACCCAGGATCACAACGACTAAATAAGAACCATTTGGATTATGCAGAGAATAAATTTAAAGAAAGTTTAGAAAATCCTATATATGATTCTTCTTCTTTAATATACAAATGTGGTTTTATTTGGAATCCACAAAATACCAATGGGGTTATTCCTGATCCAACAATTGCTGTTGACATAATACGCGACAATGGTATTAACCAACAATTATTATTTTCAGAAATAGTACCTCAAGGATCTGGTATGAGTTGTTCAGACAACATAGTGGACACAGATGTAGATGCCGACTCTGATGGAAATGACTGAGTAATGAAGACGGGTAAATCATAAACGTCCCTAATGTTAAACGTTTGCTTATGGAAATTAATGCTCTACGTAATGAAAGTTTTGAAGTTGAAAATTTTCAACTTCAAAACTTTCATGCGCTTGAATCTGACTGGCATGAGATATTCCATTGGTTAATGTCATCAGATGGCAAATTGTCATCTGATGACAACGATAAAGACCACCATGAAAAAATCTCTGCCTTATGGCACAATCATGTCCTTACAGTTCTGTTGGATATTCGCCATAAAAATCTGAAAAAGTACGCAGTTTCATTTGCCAATGGTTGCGGCACAACATTGCAGAATGAATATACAGAAGACCTGCGAAACAAGATAGAGGGATGGATTGGTAGATTATCTATCTATTTGAGCAACGCCTATACAGAAGGTATGCCAACACCTGCTATTCATATTGCGAAAAGTATAAAAGAGCAACTTGAAAAGTCTCTTCCAATAGCCAATCCGTCTCCTCGCAGACGTAACTTTATTCAAAGAATGTTGGATGAGAATAATCGTCCATATTTCTCGATGCTTGGTGCTGTTGCGGATATTCAGTTGAAGTTCGACTTTTATATGGAGCAGATAGAGAATAGCGGTGATATGGATGCTGCCCAAGCACTGCTTCTTACTTTTGTACGAAACTACTGCCGCATTGTGAAACGGTTTAATCATAAGTTAGAGGAATTACCAAGCTTCTATCTCCATGAGATATTAAAGGCGACACCGAAAGATGCTATTCAAGATAGTGCATACGTGGTCTTGTCTCCAAATAAGGAGATGGTAAACAAAACGTTTTCACTTCCAATGGGTACACGTTTTGTTGCAGGCGAAAGTACGGAAGGAAATACGCTGTATTATTCTCTTGCAGAAAAAGCATATGTTGTTCCAACCATACTCGAATCTGCACATACTCTGTTTCTACAAGGAACAACAGTTATCACTGCCCCTATAGCCCTTGAAGGTAAGGATAATAGCGTGCTCTTCAAAAACAACAATCCTGCCAACAAGCAGCAAGAGTTAGGTTGGGCTATAGCCTCTCCTATGCTATTACTTGCAGAGGGAACACGAAATGTGGCTCTTCGCTTTATGATGGCAGGAAGAATGGATTTGGCGCAATCGGTTGCAGACAACACAACATTTCGTTTGTTTACAAGCAATGAGGATGGTTGGACGGAGAGAGAACTTTCTGTTGTTTACAATAAACAAGAAGAATGTCTGTTGTTTACATTTACAATTGCAGATGGAGATAATCCTCTTTCTGTTTGTAGCAAAGACATTCATGGTATAGATACGGCATATCCTACAGTACGCATACTCATCAATGATTTGCCTATCAACGTTACAGAAATGGCAAGTGTCCTGTTTAGGGATATTCAAATAAAGGTAGAGGTTTCAGACATGCGTACTTTTAGCCTGTATAGTGAAGTTGGCGAAATGGACTCCACGCAACCATTCTATCCGTTTGGTACAACAGGCGAAAAAGGTTCGTGGTTCATTTTCGGTAATGAAGAACTGGCTGCGAAGAAAATTCAGAGCGTGGTTCTGAAAGGAACATGGAATAAAATACCAGATGGTGGCTACACCTTATTATATAAAGACTATGACTTAGAGCAGCCTATAAAAAATGGCAGTTTTAAGGCTATCTGCGAGTGGCAGGAAAATAGTCAATGGAATGTTTGCGGCAACTCCCCTATTCAACTGTTTGAAACTGACAAGAACAGAAATGTTAAGGAAGATGTAGAGTTGACTTTGAATATTGCCGACAATTCACTACTGGGAACAAACAACTCGTATGCTTATACCAAGAAGGCAAATGGATTCTACCGCATACGGTTGAGTGAGCCAAGCATTGGCTTTGGCATGGATGTATATCGTAAGCAATTTGCAGAGGTCATGGTATATAACAGCAAGGCTAAGGAAAGAAATCAGAAACCTGTACCTGACATGCCTGTAATGCCGATGCTTGCAGATACAACATTGTCTTATACAGCAGCAGATTGTTTAGGTGAAAAAGGTATATTATATAGAATCAATGATACCAATGGATATGAGAAAGTTGAGTTGGAAAATGGCAATATACCACTACTTCCAGACCTTGGCAAACATTATGTATATCTCAATCTTACAGAAATAGACCATGTTAAGCAAATAAGGTTCTATTTCAATCTGCGGTATGCGAAATATGGTAGTCGTATAGGTTCTGTCAAAGATAGTGGCGCATCCGTTATAGAGTATAGTAATTGTGCTGAAAGCCAATGGAAACGTTTCCCATCGGAGTGCATCTTGCAAGAAGACACAAACGGATTGACACGTAGTGGATTCATGGTGCTAAACACTTATGACAACACTAACAAATGTCTGTTTACAAGTAACGAGGTTTGGATTAGAATAGGTTTTGAAAATGATGTAGCTCCCAACAATATCATTGTTGATGGCATCTACCTGAACTGTTTCAAGGTGCAATGTGAAAATGGTGATGGTAGGCAGTTACCAGCGGATTCAATATCAGCCTTGACTATTGAAGATCCAAGGGTGTTGGAAGTAAGTCAACCTATAGATGGCTTTGGTGGAAAACTTGCCGAGGATGAAAAAGCGATGTCAATAAGAACTACTACTCGCATATCAACCCGTAATCGTGCCTTGAATGGCTGTGATTATGAGAAAATGATATTAGAGCGGTTTGATGATATCGAAAAAGTTTGTTGCATACCTGTGGCTAAAGATAGCAGTGATGTACGTATAGTTGTGTTCCCTCATCCCGAGAAGCGTGTGTTGCCACAGTTACCAAATTGGAAATTGGCAGAGATAGAACAATATATAAAGAGTTTTGTTTCACCTTTTGCCAAGCTTCGAGTGGTTAACCCTACATACGAGACGATAACAATCAACATGACGGCTATATTAAAGAAAGATGGTGATGCAGATGAAGCGCGGAGGAGACTATACAGACGTATCTCCAATTTCTTTGTGCCGTGGTTCGTCAAGGCGCAACTACCAGAACTCGGCAAACGCTACTCGTATGAGGAACTGAAAGCATGGTTGGTGAATGACGAAGGTATAGAGCGTTGTGTCTCTTTAACTATCGAAGGAGGACACAACAAGCCATCTTATGATGCCAAGGGTAAACTCGAAGATGTGTATTACCTCAGTAGTACTGAAAGCGGTATCCTTTATCCCAAGGATATAAATATCACAATCACCGATGCTGGTGAAGGAATTGAAGATTCAAGTATTGGTACAAACTTTATAATTGGTTAGAGTATGAGCGACAACAAGAAAAATAGAGAAGAACTAAAGAACTACTTCCGCAAAGGAAATGTTCCGACAGAAGAGCATTTTGCGCTTCTGATAGATTCTGTGGTCAACATCGTAGATGACAAACCGTTGTTTGCTACTGATATGCCAGAGAATGAATCTCTAAAAGAAGATAATACAGAAGAGAGGATAAAGCCTGAGCAAGCAAGTGAAACTTCGGTTGATGCGTACTTGACTATACCGGCAGATGGCGATTGGTATCAATTACCTGTAGAGTCCGCTGTAGATAAAGAAATTGATGGTTGCAGAATCTATCGAGTTTATGCTTCATGTTACAATAAACGAGAAGATTCCTATGACCTGTGCGTGGCGACAGCCTCACACTGTAGTGGTAATGATAGAAAAATCCTATCACCACAGAAACATTGGTGGGGATGGTCGGGAAACATCAAGATACGTTGGTATTATAAAGATGACCAACTATTTCTGCAAATGCGAAGTAAAGGAGATAAAAAAGGAGTGAAGGACATAGCGTATCGAATAGAGAAAATTTGGAACTTCACAAATAGTGTATAACTCATAAACTATACGACAATGAGCGACAATGGTATATATATTAGCAGGCAGTCAGAAGATGAACTCTATGCCGAATTGCAAAAGAGAACCATTCAAGAAATACAAGGACTATCTGGGGATGTGTGGACTGACTTCAATCCACATGACCCAGGTGTGACCATTGCAGATGTAGCCAATTATGCCTTGACCGAATTGTCGTATAAGCTTAGTTTTAAACTGGAAGACTATATTTCAGATACTAATGGCAAATCTTCCATTCAAAAGTATGGTTTGTTTCCAGACAATGAAGTATATCCTACCTCACCTGTAACTACGGATGATTATCGTAAGTTGATTCTTACACATTTCCCTGCTGTGGAAAATGTTGGTATTGAAACAGACTGTGAGCATGGAATATATCATGTCCGTTTACGTTTGTCTCCGTTTTTCAAAGGTACTGACATTACAAAACGAGTAAGATGTTTTTTCCACAAACATCGTAATCTGTGTGAAAACATAGGTGAAGTGAGTATCGTTGAGCCTCAAAACTTATTATTTAGTGCTGATATAGAACTTGAAACAGACGTTGATGCTATCGACGTATTGGTGCAGGTTTTCCATACTGCCATGTCCTATATTGCTGGGGCAGTGAAAATAGAGGCAAAACCACAAGATGATTTCGCTGTACTAAGTCCTGATGAGTGGTATGACGGAACCGTTGAGGATGTCCGTGTCAGTATTCCAACGCAAAAGAAAACTGAAACGGAACTGTATCACATATTGATGGACATTAAGGGAGTAAAAAACTTCAAGACCTGTTATTTCTATGAAGATACTCCAGACGGAATCTGTGAATACCGTAGGAAAAATGATTTTAAGGGAATTTATAAGTTGGAAATTCCCAACGACCTTAGTCTCATAAAGGTTAGAGTGGGTAATGAAACGGTTGCAATAGATTTCAACCGTTTCAAGGAGAAGTTACGCGCTTACTATTTTACGAAGAGTACATCAAGAATGCGTTTCTACTTACAGGAACACAAAACTAAAGATGGAAGTTGGGAGAACTGCCCAACAGAAAGCTTGCGTGAAGCTACATACAGAAACGTGTATGAGCATTATCCTCTGGAAAATGACCTTCCACATTGTTACAAAACAAGCGAAAAGGACTTCACTAAAAATATGACCAATGAAGAAAAAGAGGATGTAAAGAACTTTGGAAGCTATCTTGCTTTGTTCGATAAAGTCATTGAAAGAGGTTTAGGAGAATTAGATAGCGTGAAGACTTTGTTGTCCTTGCGTGAGGATGGTGTGAACACAAAAATGAAACTACGCTATCTTGATTTTCTTGACAACCTGTATGGTGTAGATAGCGAACAAAAGTGGCAATACGAGTTTGGCAGTTATGGTGAGATGGAGACAGAGATGATACGTCGCAGAATGAAATTCTTGCAAGCATTGCCAATTCTGACTCGTGACCGTTTCAAGGCTATGGATATAATGGATGAACGGTCAGTAAAAAATGTTGCTGTCATAAAGCAATATGTATCACTTCTTCTTGGATTTCGGAATAATGAGCAAGTGTCTGTTGGTAATGTGTTGCCAAGCCATAATCTAATCATTATGGGGGAAAGTAGTAAAGGCAAGCATTTTAGAGACAAGCTCAACTCTATGCTGATAGATGAGAAGATGCTTGATGAGGAGTCGGTTATGCCTATCATTCCAAACAAGGCTCCATCTACAGAAAAAGAAAAACAGTTGAGATATAAATATATACGTAAGAATCTACCGATATTCAACACGAATTTCATCAGTGGTGGATTATTCCGTAATGGAATCAATCTCAACAATTACAAGATAGTGGAACTGGAGCGTGAGTATTTATTGGTGTTTCGCAATGAGGAAGATGGTGAATGGATGAATCTTGGACGTTCAGAAGACAAGGAAAAACTGAATGGCTGGGCGAATACACTATGTCGCTATTTACAAGAATTGAATAATCTTTGCGAGGCGATGTATGTGATAGAAAAAAATCTTTTCATTCCCTCAGAACCATTTACGGTAACTATAGTCTTTACAGGTTGGACAGCAAGGACTCATTCTCCTCAATTCCGAAACAAATGCTTGCAATTGGTTCGTTCCTTACTTCCTGCACACCTAAAGATGGAGGCTTATTGGTTAGGAGCGCAACAAATGCAGTATTTTGAAGAGTGTTACCATTTGTGGCGTGACGGACTTGATGGAAGCAACACCTCTGAAGTTCAGAAAGGCTATCAAAGTTACATGATGAAAATACTGGCTACAGACTTTACTGTTGGGGACAATATCGAAGAAGATACAGATAAAAATAAAGGAGATACATAATGATTCATGTAGGCAAAATATCATTCCATTTCAAGATGGCGGATGAGCAATTCGCCAAAGGACTTTATGCGAATTGGAATGAGTTTTGCCAATCTTGTTTTACAAAAATATTAGAGGAATGTCTTGGTAAATATGATAACAAAGATTCGTATATAGAGGTTGATACTCTAAACCTAAACATTGGCTCTATTGAGCAAAAGGACTTCTATTCTGAGTTTCCTAAGCGTTTGCGTACAGAACTGGAAAGGATAATACTGTCAATTTCTTTAAATGATAATCCTTCTTCTGTCCAAAGGAAACGTTTGGACAATCTGATTCATTACTTAAAATATGGATTCTGTCTTCCAGAATGGAGTATGCATGATTTTGACCTTTTTGAAGATCTTATGTTTTTCAAAAATGAAGAATCAGTATTTGGATTATGCTTTAGCGCATCCTATTGTTTTGAGCGGTTAACAAGACAGCTTGACAAGTGGCAGTTAAATATATTACTTACTCATTGGTTTGTCGGAAAAAATAGTGAACACAATCAAAATATAGTAGTTTGGACTATTCAGAATTTTGATTGTATGCGTTTTCTACAGGGATATGTTACGGACAATCCATTATTGGCAAGGCATATACCACGTCAGTTTGTTGATGTGAATGAAAAAACTGGATGGACTCTGATTTTGTCATGGTTGAAATCTACAGCATTTGGATATTACGAGAAACAAAGATGTCTTGCTGTGGTTTTAGATACAAGCCCCCAGCTTGTTCTTCGCTTCATTCGTGAAACGACAGAAGACAATATAAAGGATTTGGCATTATTGCTTGATTCTGAGAGTGTTCATAGTATTATTGTTGCAGAAACGGAAAGTCATGCTGATGTTGATATTCCAGAATATTGGCATCATCTATATCTGTGGTTAATAGAATACTATCCATTCAATGGCGTGGCAATGTTTGGTGACAAGCAACATTTTATCATACACTTACATGAACGATTCTTGTTTTTTATCCGCAAGCGTTCTGTATATGCATACCTTTCAAAAGGAGAACTTACCATGCGCTTTTTATTGGAAGTGTTTGGTACTGATTATTGTTATGACGTATTGAACTTGCTATATCATAATCAAGCGTTGAACGAGGATGGCTCACCAATTAACTCTGATTATTTCAGTCGTGAGATTTACGAGATTCTACTAAAGTTGTCGCTTTTAAAAAGTGAGGAGAACTACAATAAAGAAATTACAGATAATTATAATGAATTAGATAAAAACGATGTTTTTGTTGATGTAGGTGACTTCTTGAAAATGATAAAGCCATTTGAGACCTGGTTAATGGACAACATGATTAGCATAGTCCAGAAAAGAGAATTCTTGACTTTGCTAATTATGACGCAACCGCAGCAGGTGCTTTGTTGGCTAAAAGAAGTCAAAAACATAAACGTCTTAGAATTTTTGCTACAGGTTGTGAGCACAGAAAATGTGTTCACATTGGTTTCTGTTGTATCATATAATGAATATTCATTGCTTTCGTCCATATATTCATCCCTTAATGAAGTAGCAAAAGAAATACCATGGATGTGCAAGATTGGTATTGTAGATTTGAAGAATGTTTACAAGAATTTGGTTGCACATTGGCTTGTTTCAGACAATTCTATTCGTGGAATGGAATTGGTAACGGAAATCGTATGCAATATCTATACAGTTATCTATAAAGGTGTAAGCTTTGATGGATGGAATAAAACAAGAAAAGACAAAGACACTTCTTATGCAATATCTGAAGTGCTTACTGTATTGGCGAGAAAAAATATAATAGATGTAGCTTATACTGAATATATTCCTACATTTTTTACATACGACACATCTAATGATGTCAAGGTTATCGTTGCCAATATACATGCTATCATGGAGAACTCCTCCTTGTCTATATTAGCAAAACGCAATCTTTTATTATTGTGCTTAGATGCATATACTGGCAAAGCGGAGGTTATATTCAGAACGTTAAATGAAAAGGGAATATTGACGCAGGTCATTGAGTTGCTTGACACAACAGTGTTGAGAACGATAATTGTGGAAATGGCAGAAGACGTAATAAAGATTGGTTCCTCATCATCATTCGTACTCTTTGTTGATTGGCTTGTTTTGCATGTTTCTGATGTGGCATCAATTTGTTCTATTTCAAAAACTGTTCTCATTCAAAGAATTATAGAGCAATTAATCAAAAGTGAATGGCACATTGAAACAGTAGAAGAACTTGTGCCGTTTACTAAGGATAAGCTTATTCCTAATGGTCAAAATAAAGATATTACTTTTTCTTTGACATTTATAGCAAATATTGCTTGTGTTGAAAATGTTTACAATGTGATGAAAAAGATAATACGTTTGTATAATGCGACCAATGTGTATTCTCTTTTATCATTAGGGAATAACAATACAATTGCTGTATTGTTTGCTCGTATGCAGGAGTATTTAAGAGGGCTGAATATTTGTATTGATACATCATATAATGCCGCTCGAATAGCATTTGAAAAAAGTTTGAACGATAAGTATTTACTGACTGAGTGGCTACAAAGTTCAGATTACAATGTTTCTATGAAACGGCAGGTGTTGGCTTGGTTAGCAGAGAATGCACCACAAACCTTTATGAGTTTGTGGCAAATGTCTCTGACTGAGAATACCTTTTCTATTTGGAACGACATTGTTGATTTCCAAATGCTAAAGGAAGTGTTCGTATCGGTAGATATAAAAATAGCTAAGGCATTTGTTCATATCGGAAATGTGATCTACCAATGGGTAAATAATAACGCATTATTAGCAGGTTCTTTGTCAGCAGAGAATCTGTTAACATTGCTGATGCTTCAATATGTGAATGAATGCTTACTTGTTGGTAAATGCTTGACAAATTTTAAAGATATTGCAGGATTCGTCATATCTTGTTTGAAAAAGAATATCATTATGCAAAGTGGTCTTGCAGGTATAGAAGCAAGGGTTCTAAAAGATTTAGAGAAACATCTTGTTGATACTAAGAGTTACGAAAAGCAGGTGACATTAAGAGCAAATTCAGATTGCTTAAATGAAAATATAGTTTTATCGAGAAACGTCTCTTATAAGGGAAAGGCTAATATTGAATTGGGCAATACAAATCATTTTGCGACTAAGTGCCTTATTCTTTGCAATGGAGATTTTGAAATGTTGGCAAAATGGTTGTCATCTTCAGAAGTGAGTGACACAGAAAAGAGACACCTATTGCGTCATTATACTCATTGGCAACAATTTGTCTTTTGGGATTTTATTGAATATATGTATGCTTCCGATACTTTTGAGGTGCAGAAGCTTAGTGAATGGATAGATATTGAAGATTGGCTAATACTTATAGCCCGAATATCCTATTCTTGGGCTGAAAGTTTGAAACAGTTGACTGAGAAATTGCAAATATCTGATATGGTATCAGAAAAACTAATCTCTCATGCTTTTGTCTTATTTGTAGCAAGACATAGCAAGGATGATTGGTATAATTACAAGATTATGGATATTGCGAAAGATTATATCGTTGGATTGAAAGATGTTGCTGAACGCAACGGACTTAAAGAAGAGTCTGTCGTTTTGGAACAAGTTGTAACAAACATCCTTTCAGAATTAAAGATTAGCGATATTGAAGAAGTCGATTTAGAATCAATGCCGAAACCAAATTATTTACCAATAGGTAATGCTGGCTTGTGTTTATTCGCTCCATGGCTACTGCGTTTGTTCGGCATGCTTGACTTATTAAATGAGAAAAAAAATGAGTTTAAGAATATAGATGCTAAAGTTCGAGCAATATTTATACTGCAACGACTTGTTACTGCGGAAGAGCGACTATATAAAGAAACAGAGTTAGCTTTCAATCGACTTTTAGTTGCTTGTCCTTTCAATGTTCCTTTGCCAAAGAATATTGAATTGACACAAAAAGAAGTTGAGACGATAGAATCAATGTTGTCTGGAGTAAAAGCCAATTGGATAAAGTTAAAGAATACTTCTGTCGGTGGATTCCAGAGGAGTTTTATTGAAAGAGACGGATTTTTGGAACAACAAGATAAGAAGTGGGTGTTGACTGTTGATAACAAAGCTTATGACATATTGCTGGACTCACTACCGTGGTCGTATAAGACAATACGCCTACCATGGTTGAAAAAGCCAATCTATGTTATGTGGCGAAATAAAGAAGAATTTGATAATAAATATTAAGTATTAATCTGTAAAGTAAGAAGTTATGAAAGCAGAAAGAACATATAAGAAACAAGCGTCTCGTACTCTTGTGCAGAAAAATCGAAGACATAAAGCAATGAATATGTCTGTAAAACAACTATGTTCTCCAGTTGTACAACTGCGTACTTCTGTCTATTGTGGAACGAAGTTATTTAAATATGCAGATAAAGAAAGCGAAGAAGTTGGAAATAAAATGAAGGCTTATTTGGATCCTGCAGACCCACAATATGGTTCAGCACCAGGTAACGTATTGTCCAAAACAATGGAAGCTTTAGAGAAAGCTGGTTACTTGAAGATGATACGTGGGCATCTTTTGAATGACAATTTAGGAGGCCCTGGTATTGCTTGTAATTTATTCCCAATTACAGCTGAAGCAAATCATTTGCATTTGCTTAATGCCGAAAATCATATCAAACAATATTTATCAAATATAAATGCAGGAGTTATGTATAGCGTCGAAGTGACAAAAGCCAATTATACAATAGATGATCCAAGCTGTTGCTTTACCTGCGAGGCTTATCCTTGGAATGTTGCCACAAATTATGTTGATAAAAGCAATCCTGTTTTATATCCAATAGATATAAAATCTGTACCAATAAAGACAAGTAAGGGGAATGGAAGTGTTGTAATTTTGCCAACAGGAACTAATACATTTGGAGAGCAATATGATTATACCAATAATTATAGGGCTACTTCTATTTCGTTTTCCAATTCGCAATTACCATTTGGTTGGGGAAGTATAGGAGCGGGAAAAGGAAGAAACCGAAACTGGAGTCATATTCATAATAGTTAAGATATGGGTTAAACAACTTTAAGTAAAATATAAGTATAAGAAATTTTTAAAATTATGAAAGCAGAAAAGATATATAAAAAAACGGTAGCACGTACTATCACTCAGAAAAAGAACAGAACAGGTCTGCCCGATAATTTGAAATTTGGAATAGAAAACTTGTCTGGTTATTCTATGGATAATGTCTGCGTGCATTATGGTTCAAGCAAGCCTGCTGCTGTTCAAGCTTATGCTTATACGCAAGGAACAGACATTTATGTAGCACCAGGTCAAGAACGTCATCTTCCACATGAGGCATGGCATGTGGCGCAACAGATGGCAGGGCGTGTTGCACCTACGACTGAGATAAACGGAATGCCTGTAAATGATAATGCTGCTCTTGAACATGAAGCTGATGTTATGGGAGCTAAGGCAAATAGTTATTAAAACATATTGGTATGAATGAACATATTGAATGGTTTGAAGCCGTATTAAACGTTGCTATTGGGGTATATTTTCAACACCAAGGTTTTGAAAATCTGTCAATGGACTGCGTAAAACAACCTACAGGGAAGTGGTTGGAGAAAATGACAAATCATCCAAATATAACATTTGAGGAAAGAGTAATCATTATGCTTGCCTTGATGCCACATATCAAACCACAAGCACTTGATTGCCTTTTTCTCCAAAATGGAGCATTGGATAGACCATTTACCCAATTCGGTGGTTGGAAGGGATTGTCACATGGTGGATTCCTTCCAACTGGGGAAACTGCGGTTTTTATAATTGCAGGTGATGATCCTGTTAAACGTTGCAATGTCATTCGTATGTTTCAACGTGATTATTGGTTCTACACATCTAATATATTACGATTAGAAGGAGCAAATGATGGAGAACCATTCCTTAGCGGACAACTACGAGTTTCGGACGAATTTCTAAGTTTGGTACTTCTCGGTAGAGAGTATAAGCCAGACTATAGTATCGGATTTCCTGCAAAACGTATAAGCACATCTTTAGATTGGGATGATATGTTTTTGGATTATGATACATTAGAATCTTTGAATGGAATAAACTCATGGATAGAGCATCAACACACTATCATGGAAACTTGGGGTATGAAGCGTATCCTCAAAGCAGGTTATCGTGCTTTGTTTTATGGACCACCAGGAACAGGCAAGACTCTTGCGGCAACACTACTTGGGAAAAAGAACAACATGGATGTTTATCGGGTAGATTTGTCGATGATAGTGTCAAAATACATTGGCGAGACAGAAAAGAATCTTGCTGGGCTTTTTGACCTTGCTGAAAATAGAAACTGGATTTTGTTTTTCGATGAAGCAGATGCCCTCTTTGGGAAACGTTCATCTTCTAATTCTTCCAACGACCGACATGCCAATCAAGAGGTTGCGTATCTTTTACAGCGCATAGAAGATTTTCCTGGTACTATTATCTTGGCGACAAATTTAAAGTCAAACATAGATGAAGCTTTCTTGCGTCGATTTCAATCTGTAGTATATTTCCCAATTCCTACGGAAGAATTACGCTTCGCTCTATGGCAATCTGTGTTGCCGAAAGAATGGCTTGGTGAAGATGCAGAAGGAACTATTGCAACTGCAGCTCAAATCGAACTTTCAGGTGGTATGATAGTTAATATAGTAAGACAAGCAGCAATACTTTTAGCAGGAAGAAAAATAGAACATGTAAATAGTAAAGTTTTAGCTTCTTTGATTGAGAAAATCCAAAGTTAAAAACAAAAATAAAAATGTAAATAATAGTAGTAAACAACATGGAACGCAAAGAACAGACCGGGCATATCTGTAGATGGATGGCTTTAGGCATCATGACTGCCATCGTCATCGTAGGATGTACCATTGTAATCGGCCTATTTGAATGGCGCGACAGAAAGGAGATTGAGTGTAGAAATGCAGAATTGCATCAGTGGCGAAAGAATGTGCATGACTTAAACTTGCACATAACGGAATTGTCACTGCTTGGTGAAATGGTTGCGGATTGGGACTCAACAGATGTAAATGAGTATCATTCGCTTCGATTGGAAGTGGACAGTATGCTAGAAGGCATCGCAGGTATTTGTCCGAAAGAAGATTCTGATACGATCTGCCGTCTTCTTGCAGAAAAGGAACAGCTCCTTCTGGATATAAAGGATGCCATGCAGGATCTGAATGCCACTCAAGAAAAGCTGACCGCAGAAGTTCCAAGAATTGTAGAGCAGAATAATACTGAAAGCAAAAGACTTTCAGCTATGCCACAGCAGGCAAAGCCAAAGAAGCGCGGTTTCTTCAGCAGATTGTTCGGCAAGAAAGAAAATGCAGTAACAACAGGCAACCGTTTAACCCAAACTGAAAAGATGCTCACCAACCTAAGCCAAACGGTTGTTGCTAAACATCACCAGCAAAGCCGTAAGGTCGTGGAGATATTGGATAGTCTTGGAAACAGAAATGAAAGTATCAATAAGCAGTTGCAAAGAGTAATCAGCATAGCTGATGAGAATGTGGATAAAGGCATCAAAGTTCGTGAGCGACAAATCGCAGACTTGGAAGGCAATTATACCTATTATTATATAGGGATGATAGGATTGTTGATATTGGTGTTTTTCGTATTATTCCTATTGGTGTGGCGATTCGCATTCAAGACACGTAAGAGCAAGGAAGAAACAAGAAAGGTGATGCTGACAGTAACACATGAGATGCGCAGTCCTTTGTCTGCCATCAAGGATTATGCCCGCAAGATTAGCGGAATTGAAGATGCTACGGATGAAAGCAAACGATATGCCGACTTGATTGTTGACACATCGAAAGGCTTGACTTCTATGATAGACAGTTTCCTGGTTTACTCCAAATTAGCGAATGGAAAGGCGACCGTCAAGGAACGCCCTTTCCGTATGATGGACATTGCCGAGCAATTAAAGATGGAGTATGAGCCCTTTGCTGCGAAGAAGCAACTGGAATTGAGCGTCAACAATAAGGCAGATGGTGTTGTCAATGGAGACAAGGAAAAGGTGCTTACAATAGGACGCAATCTGCTTTCCAATGCCATCAAATATACGGGAAAGGGTGAGATAGTATTGTCCACAACCTATAAAGATGGTGTGTTCATGCTAAAGGTTAAGGATACGGGAACAGGATTGGATGACAAGCAACAAAAACAAATCTTCAAGGAATTTGCAAGATTGGGAAATGCGGTCACCCAACCGGGATTTGGCTTGGGGCTTTCCATTGTCAAGAACCTCGTTTCACTGATGAAAGGAAAAATCGATGTGTCCAGTCACCAAGGGCTTGGAAGTATCTTTACCATTAGTCTTCCTATGGCTGCAGCCGAAAAGCAGAATGTGGAACCAATCCAGTATAGAACGAAACGGCAAGATTCGTTTACTGTCATTGCCATTGATGATAGCCATGTGCAACTGAGTACCATTCGTGAGGCGTTTGCATCAAACGGCATTGTATGTGACACTTGTAATAATGCCACGGATTTATTGGATATGATGCGCAAAAAATCTTATGATCTGCTGATAACGGATTTGAAGATGGCTGAAGTGAATGGTATCGAGATTCTGGAAATGATGCGTATGGTGAACGTGCGTAACTCCAAGACCATTCCTGTTGTCGTTATGACAGCAGCACCAAATGTGAGTGAGCAAGAACTGCTTGACGCAGGATTTGTCGCTTGTCTGTTCAAGCCAATGTCTGACAAGGATTTGATAAACACTGCAAGAAAGTGTGTGAACGGTAAGATAGCAGAAAAACAAATAGACTTCTCTATGTTGCTGACCTACGGCAATGAAAAAGAGACTTTGGAGAATTTCGTAAAGGAAATGACTGATACATTGGGCAGTATCCGTAATGCAGCCCAAGAGGAGAACCGCAAGAAAATGTCCGATGCCATTCACCACGCAAGAAGTTCGTGGATGATGGTACAATCTGACGAGTCTTTGAACCATCTCTTTGACCTGATTGAAGATTCTACATCATCAGACGATGTTATCAACCAAGCGGTTGAGGATGTTTTCGCACATGGTGAGGCAATTATCAAAGCCGCACAAAAGAAAATTGAGGAGGTAACAGCATGAAGAAAGTAATAATCATTGAAGACAGCCCGACATTTGGCAATATGTTGGGCAAGAAGTTGGAGGCGAAGGGATGGAAAACAATCTTATGCTACAATTACAGAGATGGTCTGAAAGCTGTGAGGGAATCCTCTGAATGGGATGTTGTCATTTCGGATATGCGCTTGGGTAATGATAACGGTATCGACCTGTTGGAATGGATGCGTAGTAACGGCTATCAGAATCCATTTATCATCATGACATCTTACGATGAAAGCATGAGTGCCGTGAGGACTATGAAATTGGGAGCGGAAGACTATATACCGAAGAAATTGTTGCTTGATGTAGTTTATGAACGTTTGGAAGAAATCATAGACAAGCAGAAACGACTCGTAGAGTTGAATAACAAGATTGTTTACCGCAAAAGTGAGAAGTTTCGCCGTATATATAAAATGGCAGAATTGTTTGCCAAAAGCGACATGGCTGTTATGATATTGGGCGACAATGGTACTGGCAAAGAACATATAGCGGAAAAGATACATCTGCAAAGCAAAAGAGCCGACAAACCTTTTGAGGTAGTAGATTGCGGTACGCTTTCTGCGGAACTTGCCGTTTCCACTCTCTTCGGGCATGAGAAAGGTGCATTCACAAGTGCGGACGCAGCAAGAAAAGGTTACTTTGAATTGGCTGCTGGAGGTACGCTATTTTTGGACGAGATAGGCAACCTGCCGAAAGACGTACAGGCGATGCTGCTGCGTGTGTTGCAATCCAAGAGCTACCGACCATTGGGAGCTACAAAAGATAAAGTGGCTGATGTGCGCATTATTGCCGCCACCAACGAAAACCTGCAAGAGGCAGTTCGGGAAGGACGATTCAGAAGCGACCTGTATTATCGACTTCACGAAGCGGTTATTGAGATTCCACGATTGCGAGATTGCAAGGAAGATATTATGCCATTAGCTAACTTCTTTCTGAAACTATATGATAGGCATACGGACAAAGAAATAAAATGTATCAGTAAGGAAGCGCAAAGGGCACTTGTAAGCCATACATGGCCAGGTAATGTGCGTGAGTTGAAATCATGTATCATGCGAGCTATGCTGTTATGCGAGAATGAGATAATAGATGTCGAGGACTTGCAGTTGTCACAATCGGCATTGACAGAAGAGGCTTTGGACTTTGATGAACAAGAACGCAAGATCAATCGAGAGCGTATCTTGTGGGCTTTGAAGCAATGCAATGGCATCAAGCGTGATGCGGCAAAAATGTTGGAAATGAGCCATACTACATTCTATGCCCGTATGAAAGAGTATGGTATTCC